>WSSedB1CaDRAFT_10000296_pt1 | contig 22443 bp, 17 predicted proteins | sample WetSurSB1Cattail_FD_9460 | JGI IMG/M metagenome (IMG submission 9460)
AGGATTTCCTTACATAACTACTTAATGTATTTTATTGGGACACCCTAGGATAGGATTTTTAAGTCTAACCAGTCAACCTTTTTTAGGACGATACAAATGAAGGGAGAAACCGAAACGGTGCCTTCATTCGTTCATTCGGGAATGCCGATGGATAAAGGGATATGAAGGATGAAGGGTAAAATCAAAACTCAGGTGTTTCAGAGAAATCGACCATTATCCAATGATTTTATTCCGTTTTATCCGCATCCGTAGCTGCAGATATATTCCTTATGAGTCCTTCATATTTTGCACGTTTAACGGCCGACCCTTTGAATATTCTGCGATAGCTCTCAACAGATAAGTTTTGCCAGTCTTGCTCGGTATTATTGAAGAACCCTTCATTGGGTTGTAGGTCCGGTTCGTTGTTTGCTGTGGCAAAGCGATTATTCCAAGGACAAGCTTTTTGACATTCATCGCATCCGTAAATAGTTCTTTTCATTGCCTGCTTTACGCTTGCCGACAATTCTTTGCGATTTTCAATTGTTTGATAGGAAAGGCAGAGGTTTGCATTCAGATTACCATCTGAGGTTAATGCATGTGTAGGACATGCCTCTAAACAGCGTTTACAGCTCCCACAATGACTTTTCTTAGGAGAATCATATTCTAGCTCGCTATTGAGTATTATCTCGCCTAAGAAGAAAAAAGAGCCGGCTTTTGGAAGAATGAGTAAAGTGTTCTTTCCTACCCACCCTAGCCCGCTTTTCCAAGCCCAGTATTTTTCAAGGATTGGCGCGGTGTCACAGAAAACTCTTCCTGAAGATTGTGGATCTATTGTTTGAATATATTCCAATAGTCTCGTCAATTTGTTTTTTACAAGATTGTGGTAGTCTTTACCATAAGCATAGTATGCAAATTGCAATTGCTCTTTATTCAGAATCTTTTGAGGATAGTAATTGAGAGCCACGGATATAATGCTTTTGGCGCCTTCAACTAATAAGCTTGGATCATAGCGTTTATCTTGATTGCGCTCAAGGTATGACATATCGGCTTGGAATCCATTCCCCAGCCATTGATTGAAGTTCTCTCTTTCTTTTGAATCAACAGGCTCTGCCGGTGCTATACCACAAGCAGAAAAGCCGAGGTTCAACGCCTCGGCTTTTATTAATTTGGTTAGATCACCAGAGTTCATAATAACTTAAATTCATATCCATTTTCAAGTAACCAGTCAATAGAACGTGGTAGGGCGTACATCATATTTTTCTCGCTCTTTACAGAATCATGAAAGGTGATAATCGATCCGTTGCGTACGTATTTTTTTACGTTCTCAAAGACCTGTACTCCATTTCGTTTCTTACTGTAATCACGGGTTACCAGATCCCACATTACTATTTTGTACTTCTTTCGAAGTATATAGTATTGTGAAGGTGTCATATGCCCATGTGGCGGACGAAAAAGATCTGTATGCAAGTACTCGTTTGCTTTCTCTGCATTCTCCAGGTATTTTTCCATCGAATATTCAAACCCCTTGATGTGGTTGAATGTATGATTTCCTAACTTGTGTCCCCTTTCCTTGACCATTTCAAATTCTTCATGATACTTTCTGATATTGTCGCCCACCATGAAGAATGTAGCCTTGATATTATATTTATCCAGTAAATCTAATACCCAAGGAGTAACTCTCGGTATTGGACCGTCATCAAAAGTCAGATAAACTGCCTTTACATTCGGATCCATTCTCCAGAGAGCACTCGGGTATAATATACGGAATATTTTTGGTGGTTGTTCTATCAGCATTTATCGCGCTCCTTGTAATACACCTCCTATTCGTGCATTTAACTTGTTATAGTAAGTATAGAACTTAGCTCTACACATTTTAGCTTTCGGTGATTTATTACTTTCCAGTATTTTGCACATTTCATCCAATTCATAAAGTTGCAATGCGCAGCTTTGAGCTGATGCTTGAATTTGTGCATCTGAGAAGTCGTTGTACCAATTGAGGTATTGGGCTGATTTGTCGAACAGTTCTATGACGATATGTTCAGCTTTTGCCTTCTGACCTAATTGATAGTAGCACTGAGCTATATTTTGTGAATAGCAACTGTAGTCATGTGGAACAGTCTTTTCAGGTATAACCTTTTCACCGTAGTTCAACAATTTCAAAGCTTTCTCTTTTTTGCCTTCTTGTATCAATTGAGTTGCCAATTGGGAGAACAAACGACGATGTGATTTGCACATACTCATGATGTTTTCGTCAATATAAACCTTTGGATTGTCTAATCCGCCCCACTTGAACTTTGTCATTATGTTGTTGTACATTTTCTCAGAATCGATGCGAGGTCCCTTAGCACTTTGGAAAGGTGTGATTCGATAAGCCATACCTTCGAGTGTGAAATAATTATCGAAACACAAATGATTTTCAGGACCTACGGTAATAGCCATATAAATAGGTCTCTTCCAATCTGTATTTGATAACATTTCAAGCATCATCAATTCCGATTTAGACAGTCCGGTTTTGCCTTTCAAGCTGATAACCATTTGATCTGGAATCTTTCCGTGTAATGAATCAGGAATCATCATGCCTGATGCAAGTACGGCATTCTTGTCGATAGGGACTATGATACTGTCGGTTGGAATGCAATGCATCTCCGGATTATCTGAAAGTACCCATTTGTGGATAATATTTTTAAGTTCAAACGGGTTGTCGCCTAACATTTGTTTTGCCTCTTTCGGATTATTCTTCATCAATTCCAAGATTTGGGTCTTCAAGTTTGGCTGAACTTGCAGATACTCATTTGTACCATTGGCATATTGAATGCTTGTCCAATTGATAGGAATTGCCGGTGAACTGTATGACGGGCGCTTCATTTGATCTATGTACCAGTTGGTTTGTAGATAACTTAAATTGCAGACTCTTACATCCGTACGCACACCTTCAGTTTCCTGATTGTACCATAATGGGAAGGTATCGTTATCGCCGTTGGTATAGATAATCGGATTGCCTTTTGCCTGACACGAGTTCAGATAATTTTGTCCGAAGTCTCGACATGTATATCTGCCTGAACGATCATGATCATCCCATGTTTGGCTTACCATTTGGATAGGAACAAGCAAACATACTAAAGAAGCGAGGATTGAAGCCGGCAGCTCTTTCATTTTTATTCTTTCATGCAGGAACTTGTATACCATTGCCACACCCATACCTATCCATATGGCAAATGCATAGAAAGATCCCGCGTATGCATAATCTCGTTCACGCGGTTGCCCCGGAGCTTGATTCAAATAGATGACGATGGCAATACCGGTCATGAAGAACAGGAAGAATACTTCCCAGAACCCCTGGATGCCTTTTTCGCCTCGATATGCCTGGAAGAATATTCCTAGAACTCCTAGCAGCAAGGGTAAGCAATAGAATACGTTGTATCCTTTATTTTGAGCGAGTTCATCGGGCAAATGAGTTCGGTCTCCAACGAGATATTTATCAATGGAGTTGAATCCTGTTATCCAGTTTCCATGTTCCACTTCTCCGCTGCCTTGTAAATCATTCTGCCGTCCTGCGAAATTCCACATGAAATAACGCCAATACATAAAGTTCAATTGATAAGTGAAGAAGAATTTGATATTTTCCCATTGGTTAGGCATATTCACCATTTGCGTTTGTCCGCCGGCGTCATATGCAACATCATGTCCTGTAATGTTTACCCATCTTTTGTAATCTTCAGCATGTGCAGCATCGTACATACGTGGGAAGATCATGTTTTGTGCGTATACATAATCGCTCATGCCATCCTTCGCAACATATTGATCTTTTTCATTAGGATCCTTTTTGTCCTTACGCACATAAGAAGGAGTTCCTTTGTCTATTTTGTATCTGTATCCTCCATCAACAGCCTCCAAAGCCGGTTTTGAAGAAAATGCAGGTCCCCAGAATAAGGGTCTTGTACCATATTGTTCGCGTCCCAAATACTCTCCCAATGAGAATACGTCTTCAGGTGAATCTTCATCCAAAGGAGGATTTGCAACAGAACGAATGACGATCAATGCATAAGACGAGTATCCAATGACAATCATCATCATGCAAAGTAGTGTAGTGTTCAGTACTCTTGGGCTTGCTTTGTGTTTCTTACTGATAGTTTTTGAATTCAGATAGAAAGCAAGAATGCTTAGTGCAACGATACCAATAATTGCGCAACTAACGCCATGTCCGTAGAACGGAATACCAAGTAAGCCGATTGTGATAATAAATGACCAGCTCATTCGCTTGTCACTCTTTTCAACAAAGGTTTCATAAACACCCCAGATGATTGAAGCAACAAGTAGGAAAATATAGATGACAAATCCGGTGTTGAATCCAAATCCTAAAGTATTGACGAAGAACAGTTCGAACCAACCACCTACTTTTACAATACCCGGAACAATACCGTATAGTACTACTGCTATAAGTACCATACTTCCAAGTAAAGCAATCAAGCTACCTTTCAGGTTGGCCTTAGGGTTCTTTTTATAATAATAAACCAGTACAATAGCTGGAATACACAGTAAGTTCAATAAATGTACTCCAATGGATAGTCCGGTTAAATACGCTATAAGTACGAGCCATCGGTCACTGTGAGGTTCATCGGCCACATCTTCCCATTTCAGTATAAGCCAGAAGACGACGGCAGTAAACATGGATGAGAAAGCGTAAACTTCACCTTCAACCGCACTAAACCAGAATGTATCGGAGAATGTATAGGCAAGTGCACCAACAGCTCCTGCACCCATAATGAGGATGATCTTACTCGGCTTTTTGTAGTCGCTTTCATCAGTAATGATTAACTTGCGTGTGAGGTGCGTAATGGTCCAAAACAGGAACAAGATACACGTCGCACTCAACAAAGCCGACATCGTGTTGACCATACGTGCAACTAATGCCGGATCACTAACAAATTGCGTGAACAGATTTGAAGTAAGCATGAAGAATGGAGCGCCGGGTGGGTGTCCGATTTCAAGCTTATAGCCTGTTGATATAAACTCGGGGCAATCCCAAAAGCTCGCTGTAGGTTCGATTGTCATGCAATAGACAATAGCAGCAATCAAAAATATGAACCACCCTACCAGGTTGTTCACCAATTTGTACTGTTTCATTAAATTATCAATTAGGTATGTATTATCATTTTAATTGGTTGCAAATATATAGAAAGATTTATATAAAACATACAAAATGATGAGGTTTCACATTTATTCAAAGTAATTTCTAATCCAGTCATAAGTTCTGTCAGGACCATTATGATAGGTAAGGCTATGGTCAACGTATGCAATATTTTTAGAATGGTCTATTAATGATTCCAGTTCATGCGAAATGATAATGATTGAACATCTGTAGTTGATTTCAGCAAGAATGTTGTAGAGTTTCTTCTCAAATCGCTTATCAACATATGTATTAGGTTCGTCAAGGATCACGACTTCAGGGTCTGAAACAATTGCTCTTCCCAGCAATGCACGTTGTAGTTGTCCTCCTGAGAGTTCGCCTATCGTTTTGTTTTCCAGTCCTTCAAGTTCTATTTTTGAGATAATATTTTTTACTTGTTCATGATCTTGTGGAGTATAGCGTCTGCCCCATAATTTCTTTTGGTCCAGACCGGATAGGATTACTTCGTAAACAGATATGGGAAACTTCTTATCAATAAGATTGTACTGTGGCAAATAGCCGATGTTGAGTTTCTCTGTTTTATCTTCACCTTTATAGAAAGTAATGGATCCCTTAGTGGGTTTTATTTGTTTCAGCAACACCTTTACGAGTGTAGTTTTTCCTCCACCGTTAGGACCGACAATGCCGAGAAAATCTTGTTTATATATTTTCAGATTAACGTCGGCCAGCACTGTTTGATTGTCATATCCGGCATTTACATTCTGCAGTTCGATAATAGGATCCATATAATGCGATTAGTGCTTAAGTTGTTGAGCAATATATAGCATTTGCTTTTCCCAGTCATGTGCTATGGGATCAATCGGTATGATCTTAGCATTTATAGATTTGGCTATTATTTCTGCGTTATGCTGATCGAACTCTTTTTGTACAAATATAATTTTTACATTATTTTTCTTCGCATCCTTGATTACATCCTGTAGATGCATAGGCGAAGGCGTTTTCCCATTTTCTTCAATCACAATCTGCTTTAATCCATAATCCCGAGCAAAATAGGTGAGTGAGGGATGGTATATCACAAACGATTTATTACTATTTTTTAATAAGAATTTGATGCTATCATTAAGTATGTTTACTCTTTTCTTAAATGCAATTGTTTGTTGTATATAGTATGTTTCGTTGTTTTTATCAAGTTGGATGAGCATTCTGCAAACATTGTTTGCAATGGTTAACATATTTTTTGTTGACTCCCAGGTATGTGGGTCTTTATTGTGTGTTTCCTTGATGCCGGCAGATTCATTGAATAACAAAAGATGAGGGGCATTGCTTAGCAAACGATTAATCCATGCATTTTCAAATCCAAGTCCGCCAATTCGCAGGTAGCCTTCACTTTTGTTCAATGCAACAATTTGTGATGGAGTAGGGTCATAATTCTCAGGATTATTGCCTTTAGGTACCATTGTTTCAATCTTGAATTTGTCTCCGGCTATTTGTTCAATAAAGTATTTTTGTGGTTCGATTGTTACGGTAATGATTCTTTTTGTTTTTTTTTGATGAGGAGAGCATCCTGCTAAAAACAGGAGAATTATAAGAGGAAAATATGTGATAAAGGACTTTTTCATAATAACTAATTTTATTATTGAGCAGCAAAAATACTAAAAAAAGTACTGATCACTGAAAGAATTTCAATAATAATTTTTGTATACTGTTTATGGCAAACAATAATGGAATTGTCATTGCAATATATCTAATAAGTTTGCCAACAAACATGGATGTAGTGGTGGCAAATTGATTGGTACGCATAAATCCAAGTGTTACTGCGATTACTTCACCAACTGCCGGAAGGAAAGCAAAAAAAGCCATATATGAGCCATGCTTTTTAAGTTTCTTCTGCATGGAATCAATCTTGTCATGATTCAATTTCATGTATTTTTCTACCCATTCTGTTTTTCCGGCATATCCCATATAGTAGCAACTCATTCCTCCGATTGTATTACCGACTGATGCCAAGAGTACACAGGATATCGGTTCCAACCCTAATTTTATAAGTGCTATAAGTACAAGTTCTGAACTAAAGGGAAATATACTGCCTGAGACTACTGCAGAAATGAATAGTCCGGGATATCCCCATTGTACCATTGTAGCTTGCAAAGTATTGATGATTGCATTCATGAGATTGTATATATGTATATTGATGTAAGGATGAATATGGAACTTAAAAATAATATGTTAATAGCCTTATTGTTGGTAAGTGCTAAAAAATGTCCTATGAGAATGGAACTTGTAATCAATAATAAGGAGTAATATAGATCGAAATTTTGCGGGCGAATGATCGTCAATGCCAGCAAAAAGAGGCTTAGCCATATGATGAAGAACAAAAAATCGCGAGTCTTTATTTTGTCTTTCCAATTGTTCAGCAATAGATGTATGATTGCTATGATATTTGTAACAACCACATATCCAAGTAATAATTCACGGCTAAGATTTAGATGTGAGAAATCAAATAGTGAGAAATTGTCTATTACTCCTTCAAAGTTATCGATCAGCCACATTTGATTGAAAATGAAAGCATAGGTTGCGATTAGTAGATAAGGGACACAGAGCCCCATTATTCCTGAAAAGAAACTTTTAATCGATAATGATTGAAACATGTATTCTCCAATCAAATAGATGGGTATCAGCATTATTAAGTCAGGAAAGAGAATGCTTGCAAACCCTAATAATCCCCATGCATGATAGATGTTGCCCATCGGTCTCTTTTGCTGGTAACTGTCAAGCAGGAAATATAATGAGAAGCTCATCAGCAGCATTACGATCGGTGATGGTTGCCATGAATGCAGGTTGATGGACGTGCCAAGCATGACAAAGAATAACGTGGCGGGAATTGTTGTTCTTACGCGTATTAATGCAAACGTATTGTTTATGACTAGCAGAAATAACCCTGCTAATGTAAATATAGCAATATTTATGATTCTCAGAATAAGAGTATCTAAGGTGATATATTTACTGATAGCATCCCAAAGAGAAGTTGATTCAGATGTTATAAAATGTGCCTTAGACGGTTCCGGCACAAAAAATGCCAGAACAATCATAACTATGATCGCTAATGGAAGTGATAATCTACCAAAAACAATTTGCTGTTGCAGATATTTGTTACGCATTTCCCTTATAAGTCAAACCCGATATCGTGTCGATAATATTTTTTATCGAAGTTAATTATTTCTGCACTCTCAAATGATTTCATCAATGCTTCTTCTTTGTCTTTGCCATATGAACTGACAGCAATGACACGTCCTCCGTTAGTTACCACTTGATCGTTTTTAAATGTCGTTCCTGCATGAAATACTGTGCTGTTTTTTACTTGATTGATTCCCTGAATAGGATAACCTTTTACATAGGCCTCAGGGTACCCACCGGAAACTAACATTACACAAACGGCTGTTCTTTCATCAATTTCCAATGTCTTTTCGTCAAGGTTTCCTGCAGCAACTCCTTCAAACAGGCTCACTAAATCACTCTTTATGCGGAGCATGACACTTTCTGTTTCAGGATCGCCCATTCTCACATTGTATTCGATGACCATAGGTTCATTGTCGACTTTGATAAGTCCAAGAAAAATGAATCCTTTATAGGATATATTCTCTTCAAGCAGGCCCTCTATTGTCGGTTTGATAATGCGTTCTTCCACTTTTTTCATGTAAGTGTCATTGGCAAACGGTACTGGTGAAACCGATCCCATACCTCCTGTGTTCAGGCCTTTATCTCCGTCTCCGATTCGTTTGTAGTCTTTGGCGACAGGTAATATTTTATAATGTTTCCCGTCTGATAATACGAATACGGAACATTCTATGCCGGAAAGAAATTCTTCGATGACAACTGTTCCGGAAGCTTCTCCGAATTTGCCATCAAGCATATTACTTAATTCTGCCTTGGCTTCATCAAGTGTCGGTAATATCAATACACCTTTGCCGGCACACAATCCGTCGGCTTTTAATACATAAGGTGCCTCTAGTGTGTTTAAGAAATCGTATGCTTCATTAATTGTTTCTCGAGTGAAACTTTTATATTTAGCTGTAGGGATATTATGTCTTTGCATGAATGCTTTAGCAAACTCTTTGCTTCCTTCAAGCTCAGCTCCTTTTTGTGTCGGTCCGATAACAGACACGTTTTTAAGAACCGGATCATTTGCGAAGTAGTCAGTGATTCCTTTTACTAGAGGAACTTCAGGGCCTACTATTACCATGTCTACCTTATTGTTGATGACAAACTCTTTTATCGCTTCAAAATCATTTTCCTCCAAATCAACGTTTTCTCCAACTGTTGCTGTCCCGGCATTTCCCGGAGCAATGTAGAGTTTCTCCACTTTCGGACTTTGAGCAATTTTCCATGCCAGCGCATGTTCGCGGCCTCCTGAGCCAAGCAATAACAGTTTCATGATTTTATGGTTTTATTTCAAATAATCTTCAAAATAACGAGTAATCTTTTCATGTAGATGTACTCTATCTCGTCCCATTACATTATGATCATGTCCGGGATAAGTAAAGAAATCGGGATATGTACGAGCTTCAATACATGCTTTTAAGAATGAGAACGTATGCTGAGGCACACATGTTTTATCATTATAGTCATGAATGATAAGTAAATGATCTTTCAGATTACCTGCAAGATTCTTTAAATCGCATTCTTTATATCCTTCAGGGTTTGTTTGCGGAGTATCCATATAACGTTCCCCGTACATCACCTCATAATATTTCCAATCTATGACAGGACCACCGGCAACACCGGCTTTGAATACCCCAGGGTGACGTAGCAGCATAGCTACAGTCATATGCCCTCCGAAGCTCCAGCCATGAATACCGAGTCTGTTGGCATCCACAAAAGGTAGAGATTTAAGGAAATCCACTCCTTTCATTTGATCTTTACACTCTTCGACACCTAAATGACGGAAGGTGCAACTTTCAAAGTCGAATCCTCTGTTTTCACTTCCTCTGTTGTCTAATGTAAACATGATATAGCCTTTTTCAGCCATATATAAATCCCAACCACGCACATCATATTGCCAACTATTGTGGATCATTTGAGCATGAGGGCCGCCGTATACATAGATGATTGTAGGGTATTTCTTGTTCGGATCGAAATTCGCAGGTTTGATCAGTCGGTAATGCAAGTCAGTGACACCATCCGCAGCTTTGATTGTGCCGGTTTCAATCGTCGGCATTTCTATTCCCTCATAAGGATTCGGTGCGGTAAACAAGTTTAGATCTTTATGAGAAGAAACTTTTATCAAATCTATTTTGTTCGGAATGTTAGGTGTTGAATAGGTATCTATAGCATATTCACCAGATTCACTTGTCTTTACGTGTTCCACTCCATTTTGTGCCTTTCCGTAGTAAGTCACATGTCCTTTTAGATCTACTTCAGCTGCGTTGCTTTGTAATGGAGAGAGACCTGTCGTTGTAATTAAGATGCTCTTTTTCTTTCTGTTGAATCCGTCAATGCTTTGTACAAGCCATTTGCCTTTTGTAAGTTGGCGGATGAGTTTTCCTTCCGTATCAAACAGATAAAGGTGATTAAATCCGTCTTTCTGGCTTTGATAAATGAATTGATTCTCATTCCATGGTAGGAAGGCTAGGGGATGTAGCGGTTCTACGTATTTGGAATTAGTTTCTTCGTAAAGAACCTTTTCTTTTTCTCCTGTTACAGCATCATAGCGAATAAGTTGAGAATGATTTTGATCCCGGTTTAATTCTATTACATAGATCTTTTTCTCATCAGGGCTCCATGAAACATTCGTAAAATATCTGTCAGTAGGATCTACGGTTTTTAGATAAACGGTTTTCCCTGTTTGAGGATTATATATTCCTATTGCTACTTTGTGACTAGTCATTCCTGCCATCGGATAACGAATAGGTTCTGCAGTAGCAATGCGTGCATCAATGTCAACTAGTGGATATTGAGTGACCATGCTTTCATCCATACGGTAAAATGCCAAGAGATTGCCTTTCGGACTCCAAAAAGTTCCTTTAGTAATGCCAAACTCGTCTCTATGAACTGATTTGCCACATACTATTCCCTCTTTTGTTTCATTTGTAATAGCTGTATCCTTGCCGTCCGAAGTAGCCAGGTACAAATTATTTCCTTTCGTGTATACCAATGAATAATTAGCCGCACAGAAATCTATGTTTTCGGCATTCTCCTTAGGAGTGATTATCTGCGTAATTGTTTTAGTACCGAAATCATAGGCGACATATTGCTTTGCAAGCGGTATGATCACAATTTTCTTTTCAGCAAAAGGAAACGTTATGTAATAGAAATGATGCAGTTTCTCCAGATTCTTGTCTGAGAGAGCTTTGTTTATTTCTTCAAGTGTAAAAAGTTTATTTTTCTTTCCAGTTTCAGGATTAATGGCAGATACATCATCATCAGTTGGGAAAATACATTTATTTCCCCACCACTGTACGCCATAAACGTTTTTGGGAACATATTTCCAATGAGTGTCCCCGCCTGGAATTAGTTCTTCAAGTCCAAGGGTGACTGACTGATTTTGTTGCGCTAAAACAGAGGATGTTAGAGCTAACGATGCGCATAATGCCATAATAACCTTTTTCATTCTTTAGTATCTTTATCTAAATGTCTTGAATATGTAGCATTTCTAGGACGTTTGCTTCGCGTAGAATCCGTATCATCTGTTTTATTTGGTGAAAAGTCTTTTCTATCGCTACTATTCTTTTCGTAATCACGTTTGCGATCAGGTCTTTCCGTATGCGAATAATTATTCGAGCTGCGTGGGCTTCTATCAGAAGAACTAGGGCCTCTATCATAGCTGCGTGGGCTCCTATCAGAGGAATGGTAGCCATCAGAACTACGTGGACTTCTATCAGAAGAATTAGAGCCTCTATCATAGCCGCGAGGGCTTCTATCAGAGGAATGGTAGTTATCAGAGCCGCGTTGTCGTCTATCAGAATCACTAGAGTCTCTATCAGAGCTACGAGGTGGTCGTCTATCAGAAGAATTTGAGTAACCATTTGGACGTGGGCTTCTATCTGAGGAATTAGAATGTCTGTCCAGCTTGTATCTATTGTGAGCAGGTTCTCTATCATCAGCGTGCTCCCCTTTATATTCTTTATATTTTCCACCGAAGATTTGATATTGGTGAAATTCACATTCTAATGCACCATTAAACAACGGAATTCTTTCAGTTGCCTTTAATCCTATTTGATCAAAGCATTCGCGATGATAACTTAATATCCACGCCTCATTACCGGTAAATGCATGTTTCAGACGTTCGCCGATCATTTTGTATAAGTCTAGAATATCATCTGTTGAAATGCGCTCACCATAAGGAGGATTAGTTATGATTAATGACTTTTGTTCAGGTTGTTTGAAATCCTGAAAAGATTGAAGTTCCAATTCTATGTTCTTTCCCAATCCAGCCACTTTCACATTATTTCTGGCAATAGCAATGGCATTTACGTTGTTATCATATCCGTAGATATGGCACGTCTGCTCTTTTTCTTGAGAATCATCGTTATAAATAGTTTGTAGCAAATCCTCATCAAAGTCTGCCCATTTTTCAAAAGTATATCCTTTTCTGAAAACACCCGGAGCAATATTTCGAGCAATAAGTGCAGCTTCGATAGGTATTGTTCCCGAGCCGCACATTGGATCTATCAAATCACATTCGCCGCGCCATCCGGTCATCAATATCATGCCGGCCGCCAAAGCTTCGTTTAAAGGAGCCTCTACAGCTTCTTGTCTATATCCACGACGGTGTAATGATTCTCCCGATGAATCGAGTGAGAGAGTACAATGATTCTCTGCTATATGAATATTCAATTGAATATCAGGATTGTTAATTCTGACAGAAGGGCGTTCACCTGTCTTCTCTCTAAAATAATCAACAATAGCATCTTTTACCTTGTATGCAACAAACTTAGAGTGTCTGAATTCTTCGCTAAAGACCACAGCATCTATAGCAAAAGTTTTATTTACATCAAGTATATCTTCCCATTTGATGTTTTTAATTTCATGATACACTGCGTCTGCATCACTAGCATCAAACTTTTTTATTGGCTTTAAAATGCGTATAGCTGTTCTTAGCGCAAAATTAGCGCGGTACATCATTTCCTTATCACCAGTGAAAGAAACCATTCTTCGACCAATTTGAATGTCATTGGCTCCTAAATTAGTCAGTTCCTCTGCTAAAACATTTTCCAACCCCTGAAAAGTTTTAGCTATCATCTCAAAATCCTGATTCATTAAATCTTCTATTAATTATTTTTTAGCTTTACGTTGTACGATTTTTGCACCTGCCGGTACATCGTCTGTAACCCAAATGTTACCTCCTATAGTGGCATCGTGCCCAATTGTAATATGCCCCAGTATAGTGGCATTAGAGTATATGATTACATTATCTTCAATTATTGGATGGCGCGGTATGCCTTTGATCGGCTTTCCTTCTTCATCAAGAGGGAAACTCTTTGCCCCCAATGTGACGCCCTGATAAAGTTTTACGCAATCACCTATTATACATGTTTCACCGATAACGACACCTGTCCCATGATCAATGGTAAAGTAGGAGCCAATTTTTGCTCCGGGATGGATATCTATCCCAGTTTCACTATGCGCAATTTCAGTTATAATTCTTGGAATAAGCGGTACATTTAAATTGAGTAAGACATGAGCTATTCTGTAATTGGATATTGCTTTTATGGCAGGGTAACAGCAAATCACTTCGCCGTAACTTTTTGCTGCCGGGTCACCGTTGTATGCGGCAACAACATCGCTAGCCAATATCTTTCGGAGTGCAGGTAATTTACTTATGAATTCCGAAGCAATACGTTGCGCGTTTTCACGACAAAATTGCGTGTCGGCATTTTCTTCTTCTTTATCAAAACATAATCCTGCTAGTATTTGTTTGCTCAGCACATCAAAAAGTCGTTCAATATTTACTCCAATATGATAAGCGATGGTTTGGCTGTTGATTGTGCTATTCCCAAAATATCCCGGGAAGATAATCGCACGGCACAAATCAATCACTTCTTCTAAAATTTTAGCCGAAGGCAGAGGCTCACCATCTTTATGCTGGTGCATTAGTCCTTTGTATGAGCTACTTTCAGAAAGCTTATCTACCGCTGTTGTAAGAATGTGAGTAAAATTCGATGAACTCATAAATTCGTAATTACAAAATGTTTCACAAAGATAAGACATATTCTGCAATATATTGGTTTAGTATAACTTAATTTCAGAAAAAAGAGTAAAAAGCCGCTTGTTTATTGATAAATTATTATCTTTGCCATCTACTGTAAATAGGAAAAGATTATGTCAACAGTTATTTATCCCGGACCTATATTCGGTCCTATTCATTCTCGTCGTTTAGGCATTTCGCTTGGGGTTAATTTGTTGCCTTCTGATGGTAAACATTGCACCTTTGATTGCATTTATTGTGAGTGTGGCTTTAATGCTGACCGTAGACCGAAACGATCATTACCTACACAGGAAGAAGTGAGAATTGCTTTAGAAGATAAATTGAATGAAATGAAGGCTACCGGCGTGCTGCCTGATGTGATTACATTTGCCGGCAATGGTGAACCTACCATACATCCTCATTTTCTTGAAATAATAAAAGATACGATCAGTTTAAGAGATAAGCTTTGCCCAAAGGCTAAAGTTGCCGTCTTAAGCAATGCAACGATGGCTCATCGTCCCAAGGTGCATGAAGCATTGTTGCTGGTTGATGATAATATACTGAAGTTGGATACGGTAGATTTATCGTATATAGAATTAGTAGATCGTCCCACTTCTCATTACGATTTAGAGAAGTTGATCCAGGATTTAAAATCATTTGATGGACACGTTATCATTCAAACCATGTTTATGAAGGGGATGTATAAGGGTGTTGATGTGGATAATACAAGTGATGCTTATGTATTGCCTTGGTTGAAAGCCGTAAAAGACATTGCTCCTCAACAAGTAATGATTTATACCATTGACAGGGAAACTCCTGATCAGAATTTAAAGAAAGCTACACACCAGGAACTTGATAGAATTGTCGATCTTTTGAAAGCGGAAGGTTTGGATGCTACCGCTTCATATTGAGGCTGATTTGCTGATAACATCTATTTTGCTATCGTGATCTTATTGATTCTTTAAGAAGTTGCAAAGTTTTTCAACCGCGATGGCTCTGTGGCTTATTTTGTTTTTGATTTCATCACCCATTTCAGCAAAAGTGTCATTATATCCTTCAGGAATAAATATTGGATCATAGCCAAATCCGGAGTTACCTCGTTTTTCTTTAATGATTTCTCCCTTTATGATTCCTTCGAAGAGATATTCCTGTTCATTATAGATTAAAGCAATGACAGTACGGAACTGTGCTTTTCGGTTTGTTTTACCCTCAAGCTCTTTCAACACTTTTTGAATGTTTTCTTCACTGTCCTTACTTTCACCTGCATAACGAGCCGAATAAACTCCCGGAGCACCGTTTAAGGCATCAATTTCAAGTCCGGTATCATCCGCAAAACAATTCAGTTGATAATGTTCCTTTACATATTGGGCTTTTAGCTTTGCATTACCTGGAATAGTGTTTGATGTTTCAGGAATATCCACATTACAATGAATATCGGATAATGATAGAAGTTCTATTTTATCTTTTAAGATGTCAGAGACTTCGCGCAATTTATGTTTGTTGTTAGTCGCAAAAACAAGCTTTGTCTTCATCTTTTTATTCTAATATGTTCAAATCCGTTTCCATACACACCGATAACAGCACTCTGAGAGACAAAAGCATCCGGATCAATATCTCTTACCAATCTGAATATCTGAGTGCTTTGACTCTTTTTTGCTAGGATGCATATCACCTTCATCGAGTTCTTGCTGTACCATCCAGTGCCGTCAAGGATCGTAACTCCTCTGTTGCAATCATGTGATATTCGGTCGGCAATTTCTTGATATTTTGAAGAGAATATGAAGAATTGCACTGATTGGCGGGCGCTGTTCACCACCATATCCAATACATAACTTAGTACCGCCATGGTAACATAGCCGAATACAACACGTTTCCAATCGTGGAAGACGATGTAGCAGGATGCGATGATAAATATATCGCAGTATAGAATCATTCGTCCAAAAGTGACATCTCTGTATTTGGTGACGGCAGCTGCAATGATATCCGTTCCTCCGGTACTTCCATTATTTACATATACTACTCCTAAACCGATACCACATAAGGCAGCTCCTAAAATACATGCCATGAAGTCTTGATTCGGCCCTAGGACTTGTACATTTCCCACGAGTCTTTGAAACAGCCAAAGGTAAAACGTCAAGGAAAAGATTCCGAAAGTAGTTTTAATGCTGAACTTGGGACCTAATATCTTGATAGCAAAAGCCATTAACACGGCATTTATTGCAAAGTAACTGTATTGCAACGGTATGTTTGTCGCATAATAGATAATAGCTGAAATACCGGTTACTCCACCTGTCGTTATTTTGTAAGGCAGCAGAAAAGCGGCCCAACCTAGTGAATAGCTCATCAATCCGAATGTGATGAGCAAATAATCTTTAAGTTCACGAAGAACAATGCTTTTATCTAATGTTCTTATTGGCATGGTTTTCTCTTTTTGAGTATATGTTTAGCATACAATGTTTACAATCTTTTTGGGTACTACAATAATCTTCTTTATTGCTTTACCTTCAATCCATTTTTGTGATTCCTCATGACTTAGAACGGTTTTTTCAATTGCATCACGTTCTGCATCAACAGGGAATTCCAATGTAAAGCGAGCTTTACCGTTAAACGAAATGATGTATTTTACTGAATCTTCTTTCAAGTACTCTTCGTTACATACCGGCCATTTAGCATCGCAAACAGAAGTATTGTTACCGAAAGATTCCCACAATTCCTCAGCAATATGAGGTGCAAAAGGGGCAATCAATACGATTAAGTCACTAAGTACTTGTTTACTGTGACATTTCATCGCAGTCAGCTCGTTTACACAAATCATAAAGGCACTTACGGAAGTGTTGTATGAGAAGTTTTCAATATCGTAAGTTACTTTTTTGATTAACTTATTGATACTCTTCAATTCTTCTTTGCTTGGTGCATCATCCGTCGGAATGAATTGATTCTCTTTGTTCCAGAACAAGTACCAGAATTTGCGGAAGAATCGTTGGACTCCGTCAATACCGTTTGTATCCCATGGCTTTGATTGCTCCACAGGGCCGAGGAACATTTCGTACATACGCAATGTATCTGCACCGTATTTATCAACAATCATGTCAGGGTTCACTACATTAAACATGGATTTGCTCATCTTTTCAACAGCCCATCCACAAGCATATTTACCATCTTCGAGGATAAATTCGGCATCGTTGTATTCCGGTCTCCATTTCTTGAATGCCTCTGTGTCAAGCAAATCGTTTGATACGATGTTTACATCCACGTGAATAGGAGTGGTCTCGTACTTATCTTTTAGTCCTAATGAAACGAACGTGTTTGTATCTTTAACACGATATACAAAGTTGCTTCGTCCCTGAATCATACCTTGGTTGACCAACTTTTGGAAAGGTTCCTCTTTCACCGATACTCCTATGTCAAATAAGAACTTGTTCCAGAAACGTGAATAAATCAAGTGACCTGTGGCATGTTCTGTTCCACCCACATACAGGTCAACATTCTGCCAATAACTATCCGCTTTTTCTGAAACTAAAGCCTTATCGTTATGTGGATCCATGTAGCGTAAATAGTATGCAGAAGAGCCGGCAAATCCGGGCATTGTATTCAGTTCCAAAGGATAGCCTTCTTTGGTTGTCCAATTTTGAGCACGTCCCAATGGAGGTTCACCCGTTTCCGTTGGCAAGTATTTGTCTATTTCAGGAAGCTTTAATGGTAAATCTTTCACGTCAAGCATGTATGGTATTCCCTCTTTGTAGTATACAGGGAAAGGTTCTCCCCAGTAGCGTTGACGGCTGAAGATAGCATCACGAAGACGAAAGTTTACTTTTACTTTTCCTAAATGAGTTTCTGTTACATATTTCTTTGTAGCGACAATGGCCTCTTTCACGGTTAATCCGTTAAGAACCAATCCACCTTCCTTTTCTTGTCCCGGTTTCGGAGAGTTTATCAAGATGCCCTCTTTGGCATCAAAGCTCTCTTCACTTACGTCACATCCTTCAATCAAAGGACGGATTTCAAGACCGAATGTTTTAGCAAAAGCATAGTCGCGGCTATCATGAGCCGGTACAGCCATGATGGCTCCCGTACCGTATCCGGCCAGTACATAATCACTGATCCAGATAGGAATATTTTCGTTTGTAAGAGGATTTATGGCATATGAACCTGTAAATACACCTGTCACTTTGCGATCGGCAATACGTTCACGTTCGGTTCTTTTCTTTGTCTTGTCAAGATAAACGTCCACTTCGGCTTTCTGTTCAGAAGTGGTCAGTTGAGCCACCAGTTCGCTTTCAGGTGCAAGTACCATGAACGTGACACCGAAGATTGTATCGGCACGTGTTGTGAAGATTGTAAATTCAGTATCGCTATTTTGTACTTTGAATTGCATCTCCGTACCTTCGCTGCGACCGATCCAATTGCGTTGAGTTTCTTTTAATGATTCTGTCCAATTGATTGTATCCAGCCCATCAAGCAATCTTTGTGAGTAGGCCGATACTCTTAGGCACCATTGACGCATCACCTTTTGAATCACAGGATAACCGCCGCGTACGGATATGCCTTCAACCACTTCATCATTGGCTAGAACGGTTCCAAGTTTTGGACACCAGTTCACCACAGAATTGCCCAAGTAAGCAATACGCCAATTCATCAATGCATTCTGTTGAGCCTTTTCATCCATGGCTTTCCATTCATCGGCAGTGAATGAGAGTTCTTCACTACATGTAGCTTTAATGCCTTCTGTACCCGAAGTTTCAAAATTCTTTATCAGTTTATCTATGGGTTGCGCTTTCTTCAAGTCATTGTCATAATAACTATTGAACATTTGAATGAACGCCCATTGAGTCCAATGATAGTATCCCGGTTCACAAGTACGTATTTCACGGTCCCAGTCAAATGAAAAACCGATCTTGTCTAGTTGTTCGCGATAGCGATTTATATTGTTTTTTGTGGTGATAGCCGGATGTTGTCCGGTTTGTATGGCATATTGCTCAGCGGGTAATCCGTAAGCATCATATCCCATAGGGTTCAGCACATTGAATCCTTGCAGACGTTTGAATCTGGCATATATGTCACTAGCAATGTATCCGAGAGGATGTCCTACATGTAAACCTGCTCCGGAAGGATAGGGGAACATGTTCAATACATAGTACTTCTTTTTTGATTCATCTTCAACCACATGGTAGGTTTTGTTCTCTACCCATTTCTTTTGCCATTTCTTCTCAATCTCTCTGAAATTATATTCCATAGTGACAGTAATTTTCTATATTTTTATTGATTGCAAAGATAGATAATATTTATTGAACTATAAATGAAAAAAGCTTCCCTTTTTGATGGGGAAGCTTTTTCAGTCAATTATTTAGTTACTCAAAATGTAAATTTAACGCCGGCGTAATAACTGCGAGGCATCATCGGGCCATAGATGTAGTTTGAGTCACGATCTTTTCCCTTGTCGAAATCTTTCTGAAAGGAGTCAAAAACATTGAGCATTCCACCGTTTATCTGCATTACCACAGCTTTGTCGCAAAGTGATATGTCGTAAGCCAGTTTGATGCCGGCATCAAAAAAACGCGGTGTTTCTACTGAAATGTCTTTGCTTACACCCGAACCAGCTAGATGTTGAACCAACATGCTGCCGGTGTAGGTGCCGGTGATAGCTGATGAGAAATGCTCGAAAGGAGTGATGTTTGCGGTCAAGTATCCGTAGATGTCGGGAGTGCGAAAGATTCGTTTTTCGGCAGGAACTATTGCGTCACTGCTCCATTGTTGAGCTTCTTTGTATTTGCTTTTTTGCCAAGTGAGACCGGCTTGCAAATCCATAAAAGAACCGAATGCCGCTTGCACTTCCGAGTTTAGCCCATAGACACGTGATCCCGATGCATTGTAGCGTTCGTCTACTTCATCACCATTGGCATTCGTTTCGCCAAGTTGACGTAGAGCAAATGTATTGCGAAGATCAGTATAGAATCCTTCAACAAGAAAATCCATCAAAACATTTCCGAATCTATGGTTATAATCAGCCGATCCGCTCCAACTAGTTGAGCTTTCTTGCTTTAGATTAGCAGCTAATTGTATTACTCTACGTACTCCATTCACAAGATCAATATGTAAATCTTCATCATATGCTTGAGGTGCTCTGAATCCTCCGCTCAAGCTTGCACGGAAGTTCCATGCGCGACTAGGGGTATATCTCAAATTCACTCTAGGGCTAAAGATTGCATGGTTAATCATGTTATGCTTGTCAAGGCGGCCACCCAAAAGAATGCTCCAGACATTTGTTTTCCATTCATTTTGTGCAAACACACTTGATGTCCGGGTATGTTGGTTTGTCAATATATTATATCCTAGTGTTTGATCCTTCATATTGTCTGAGTTATACTCAGCACCCATTGTCAGATCTGCCGGCATAAATAGTAGATTAGAGAAAATGTGAGTATATTGAGTTCCGAAAATATAAGTAAAATCATGTGTCAATCCGTAGTTGTTGAGGCTCCTGTCAGCACCGTAATAGCTGTTCCTGTCTGTATTTTGGAAGGAGAAATAGGTATTGAATTTATCTCTGTAGCTAGGTGTGGCCATGTCTAGATTAATACCTCCACCATTGATTGTATGTTGAGTGGTTTCTGCCAGGTTTGCTTGATGCGGAGGTAAGTTTATACTATCACCACCACGACGATAATCGGTGATTCCATGATAATCAATAGATATTTTTGCATAGTCGCTTGGTTTCAAAACAGCACGTGCACCGATTGTTTTGGTCTTTATTTTGTTAATATCCGAAAAACCGTCACCGTCAGCATCGTAAGGTTGACGCTCGCGATTGGCTCCGTAAAGGTATAGTCCTGCCTTTTTATTGTCAGAAACCACCGAAGCATTGATCGTCGTGTTGTTTTCAAATGTATTTGTTCCCCCGATAGAAGTGATTGAATGGCTTAATGCACCTCCATTTTTTGTAGGTTCTTTGGTAATGACATTTATTGTACCTCCAATGGCTGAAGAGCCGAAGAGTGCTGATCCGCCCCCCCTGATCACTTCTACATGATCAATCATGTTGGCAGGTAGTTGTTCTAATCCATATACACTGGTAAGAGCCGAAAAGATAGGACGGCTATCGATCAATATTTGTGAGTAGTGGCCATCCAGTCCATTGATTCTTGCTTGAGTCCATCCACAGTTTTGGCAATTATCTTCAACGCGCACTCCCGGTACGAAACTTAATCCTTGTACCAAACAGCTTGCTTGGGTGTCTTCAAAGATTTTGTGTGGAAGTACATTTACCAATGACGGTGCAAGCCACTTGGTGGTAGGATTTCTAGTGGCTGTAACCACCACTTCATTTAATGCAATACTGTCATTTGGACAGATCTTCTCATTTTTGGCACTATTGCTGGCGTGTACGCTGAATGCAACCATGCTGAATAGTAGCGTAGCTATAAAGGAATTTTTTTTATTCATTTTTTTTTATTTAGGAATAATACCTCCATCTGACAAATAGTTTTGTCAGTAACGTTAAATTAATAAAAGAGTCTGTTTTAAGCTACAGTGTTTGGAGGTGCCCTAAGTTGAGCGTAAGTGCGCTTCTTGTGAGAATAAGATTGTGTAAAAGTACAATATTGTATCCCCAATAAGATAGCAGTGGCAAATAAATGAAAAATGGTAGCAGCTTCTGTTGGTGAGAATGTAAACTGGCATATAGGGCAAGCTGCATCATTACTAATCGTTATTTGATTGTGAGCAACGACAGTTTTTGCCGTAATTCTAATATCAGCTTCATGATGGTGCAGATCTTTCAGCACTATAGCCGATAATAGAATAAACAACAATCCCCATGCTATTGCAATTCTGTGATTATGTTTTTTGGCCTTCAAATAACTGTTCTGTTTATGATTTCGCTGCAAAGATAGTATATATCGCTTTATGTTTGGCTTATATTTCTCTTAAAAAGAACATTATTAGTTTAAAATGGTTATAATTACAGTTGAAAACCATTTGGGTAAAAAAAGTTTATGAGAGTAATGAGAGTAAAGAGTATTATTTATGTGTCATTATTATTTTTATCGTCTTGTCTTTTACTTAAAAGTGTTTACATAACTGCGGTTAGTAGGCTGAAAATGTTTACTTAGTTAATTACTAAAATACTAAATAAGTTTACACGATACGTAAAGCT
>WSSedB1CaDRAFT_10000297_pt1 | contig 22419 bp, 17 predicted proteins | sample WetSurSB1Cattail_FD_9460 | JGI IMG/M metagenome (IMG submission 9460)
AGGCCATATTCCTTTGCGGGATGTGGCCTTTTTTTAGAAGTTAACGAGGGTAAATAATGGATGATATTGTCCTGCAGATAAAAAACCTTTCAAAATCTTTTTCAAAAAATAAAGTTCTGGACGGTATTAATCTTGAAGTAAAAAAAGGTTCCGTGCTGGGCCTTATGGGCGAAAACGGTGCCGGTAAATCGACAATGATGAAATGTCTTTTCGGAATCTATGCAAAAGATGAAGGGCAGTTTATGCTCTGCGGTAAACCGGTAGATTTTAAAAGTCCGAAAGAAGCACTTGAGAGCGGGGTCGCAATGGTTCATCAGGAATTGAATCAGTGTCTGGATCGTTCTGTTATGGATAATCTTTATTTGGGCAGGTATCCCAAGCGTTTCGGTGTTATTGATGAAGCAAAAATGCTGAAAGACAGTATTAACCTGTTCACTTCGCTGAACATGAATGTTGATCCTCATACCATTATGCGGACAATGTCTGTTTCTCAGCGTCAGATGGTGGAAATCGCAAAAGCTGTTTCCTACAATGCCAAAATAATAGTACTGGATGAACCGACTTCGTCTCTTACCGAGAATGAAGTAGGAAAGCTTTTTTCAATTGTTCAGAGTCTAAAAAAGAAAGGTGTTTCTTTTGTATATATTTCCCATAAAATGGATGAAGTGTTTCTCGTTTGTGATGAAGTTGCAGTTCTCCGCGATGGAAAAATGATCCTTGACAAAGGAACGAAAGAGACGGAAATGAATGAACTCATTTCCGCTATGGTTGGACGGTCACTTGAAAAACGTTTCCCTGATGTTGACAATGTGCCTGGTGATTACGTTTTTGAAGTGAAAGGCCTGGCTACAAAATACGAGCCGATTCTTGAAGATATTTCTTTCAAGGTACGTAAAGGTGAGATTTTCGGATTGTACGGTCTTGTCGGTGCAGGACGTTCAGAACTCCTTGAAGCAATGTTCGGTGTCCGCACAATTGCTTCAGGTGAAATGATTTATAATGGTAAAAAACTTCATTTTAAAAACAGCCGTGATGCTATGGAACATTGTTTTGCACTTGTTACAGAGGAACGGAAATTCAACGGAATGTTCGGAAAGGCATCGATAGAATTTAACACAACGATTACTAATCTGGAAAGTTATAAAACAAACGGTATCTTGTCTAACAAAAAATTGTATGAAGCGGCAAACCGGGAGATAACAACGATGAAAACGAAGTGTGTTTCTCCTGACGAGCTTATTACATCATTGAGCGGCGGTAATCAGCAGAAAGTTATCATCGGAAAATGGATTGAGCGGGAGCCTGAGGTATTTCTTATGGATGAGCCGACGCGAGGTATTGATGTCGGTGCTAAATATGAAATATATCAGCTGATTATTCAAATGGCAAAAGAAGGCAAAACAATAATTGTCGTTTCGAGCGAAATGCCGGAAATACTTGGTATAACAAACCGGATTGCTGTTATGTCAAATCACCGGCTTGCCGGCATTGTCAATACAGAAGAAACCGACCAGGAAGCTTTGCTCAGACTTTCGGCAAAATATCTATAATGTGGAGGATGTGATGGAAAAAAAACGTATTGATTATCTTGAAGAAGATAGTAAGTTAAAAGAATATAGTGATAAACTTCTTGAATTGCGGAAGGATGGAGTTAATAAAATTTCCATTCTTAAACAGGAAATAGCTGCCGCAAAACGCAATAAACTGATTGATGCTGCTGCCCGTAAACTTTTTATTACTGAAAACCAAAAAAAGATTGAAGAGGCAAAAATAATTGCTGCACGGAATGAAAAGGAAATTGCAGCAATTTCAAAAGAAGCTGTTAAGTATGCAAATGAGCTTGCAAAGAAAAACATTTATGAAACAGCAGAAGAGCAGAATAAAGAAATTGCCAGGTTCACTGAAGAATATAATAAAAAAACAGCTGAACTGAAAGCGGAATTTGCAGTAAGACGTACGGAGATAATGAAATCCTACGAAGGAAAAAACTCAACGGCCGATCATGCTGCTCGTAAAGAAGATCTCCGTATAAATAATTATGAGTTGAAGTCATCTCTTTTTGATGCAAAAAGCAAATATAACACTCAGATTAACAGGGCAAAAGCTGCTAAGAATCAGACTTACGTTGATCATGTACAAAAAAACAGAAGCCTTCGAAATGGAACGACACGCTTTTCGGAAAATGTGTCGCTGAACTGGCAGAACTATCTGTATCAGTTTAAAATGTCAAAATTTTTTCTGGATAACGGTTTGTACATTGCCATTCTTATTTTTTTCATAGTCTGTATTATTATTGCTCCTATTTCCGGAAACGGACAGCTGCTTTCTCTGCCGAATATTTTTACGATTCTTGAGCAGTCTTCTGTGCGTATGTTCTATGCACTTGGCGTTGCGGGCCTTATCCTCATTGCTGGTACGGATTTGAGTGTCGGCCGTATGGTTGCTCTGGGAGCCGTTATCACGGGTCTTATCCTTCATCCTGGGAAAAATATTGTTACATTCCTTCATATGGGACCGTGGGATTTTACAAGTCTGCCTCTTTTCGGAAGACTTGGACTTGCATTGCTGCTTTCAATAGTGCTTTGCGTTGCTTTCAGCGCATTTGCCGGCTTTTTTTCTGCAAAGCTTAAAATACATCCTTTCATTTCAACGCTTGCGACACAGCTCATTATTTACGGCCTCCTGTTCTTTGGAACAAGCGGCACGCCAGTCGGATCGATTGACTCGAACATAAAGGATATGATAGGCGGCCGATGGACTCTTGGTTTTGTTAGCGGTGATCTTGTGACGTTCCCTAAACTTATTATTCCTGCCATTTTCGCAATATTCGCTGCGTGGTTCATCTGGAATAAAACGACGTTCGGAAAAAATATGTACGCAGTCGGCGGAAATGCTGAAGCTGCAAGCGTAAGCGGTATAAGCGTGTTCTGGGTAACGATGGGAATTTTTATTATGGCAGGCGTTTTCTATGGATGCGGGGCATTCCTCGAGGCCTTTAAAGCAAATGCAAGCGCAGGAACCGGCCAGGGATATGAACTTGATGCCATCGCAGCCTGTGTTGTCGGCGGCATTTCTTTCAACGGCGGCATTGGAAAGATAAGCGGTGCAGTTATAGGTGTTATTATTTTTACTGGCCTTACTTACTGCCTTACGTTCCTTGGAATCGATACGAATCTTCAGTTCGTCTTCAAAGGATTGATTCTTATAGCTGCGGTAGCTCTTGATAGTATTAAGTACTTGAAACGGAAGTAATACCGGTTGCTGTTTTGAGCGCGGATGCAAAAGCTGCATCTGCGCTTTTTTTATGCCGGAACAGGCTGCGCATCTTTTGACCCAAATAGAATTTTCAGGCAGATTGGTACAAGCAGCGGCGAAATGATAATTAATAAAATGGCTGATGTAAAATATTCAGGGGCGACGAGACCGGCATCCGTAATTTTTTATGCAACAATTTATATGATACTCTTCAGTTTATTTTTATAAATATGGTATAGACCATAAGTAACGTTTTGGATAATTTAAAAATCAATATTATAAACTTGTTGCAGAATCGTCTTTTTTTTGGCATACTTAGTATATATTTTGAGAGGCCTATATGAGTTCTGATTTTCCGCTTAGCCATGAACAGCTTATTGAAGTAGTGAAGAAATTTCCGACGCCGTTTTATCTGTATGATGAAAAAGCAATTCGTGACAACATGAAATATTTTACAAAAGCATTCAGTATCTTCCCTGTTTTTCGGGAACATTTTGCTGTAAAGGCAATGCCTAATCCGTATATGCTGAAAATTCTTGCAGAGGAAGGATGCGGAACAGATTGTTCAAGCCTTCCGGAACTTATGCTTTCCGATATGGCAGGAATAAAAGGCGGAAAAGTCATGTTTACATCAAACGAAACTCCTGCTGCTGAATTTCAGTATGCATACGATCACGGCAATATCTGTAATCTTGACGATATTACTCATATCAGTTTTCTGAAAAAAACGCTTGGTGGAAAATTACCGGATGTTATCTGTTTCCGTTACAATCCGGGGCCGTTGAAGCAGGGCGGCAACGCGATTATCGGAAAACCGGAAGAAGCAAAATACGGTTTGACGCGCGCTCAGTTGTTCGAAGCATATAAGGAATGTAAAGCAGAGGGAGTTAAGCATTTCGGGCTGCACACTATGGTTGCGTCAAACGAACTTAATCCTGATTTTTTTGTTGATACGGCAAACCTTATTTTTGATCTTTGTGTTGAACTCAGGAAGAAACTTGATATCCGTATTGAATTTGTTGATCTGGGCGGCGGCATTGGTATTCCGTACAAACCGGGGCAGAAAAAAGTAGATCTCGATTATGTGGCTCGGGGAATCAGGAAAATTTATGATGAAAAAATCGTACCGGCAGAGCTTGATCCTCTCGGCATTTACTGGGAATGCGGGCGTCCGATTACCGGTCCTTACGGCTGGCTCATTACGTCTGCAATACATGAGAAGCATATTTACCGCGATTACATCGGTGTGGACGCATGTATGGCAGACCTTATGCGTCCCGGCATGTACGGTGCATATCACGAAGTTACGGTGAGCGGTAAAGAAAATGCATTGAAAGATCATGTGTATGACGTTGTCGGTTCTCTCTGTGAAAACTGCGATAAATTTGCCGTGCAGAGGCAGCTCCCTGAGATTACTGCCGGCGATATAATCATAATTCACGACGCGGGGGCTCACGGCAGGGCTATGGGATTCAATTACAATGGAAAACTCCGCTGTGGAGAGATCCTTGTACGCCCGGACGGTTCGTTCACGGAAATCAGGCGAAGAGAGACTATTGACGACTATTTTGCAACACTCGATTTGGATGGTGTAAAATCATTCAGGTAATACGCTGGTGCTTTTTGTACCGGGATCATAGCAACTTTCGGGATGCTTGCTGAACTATAAACCACTTTCATACTTTATGAAGAATGAAAGTGGTTTATGAATATACATAGTGTAAAAAGCAGATATTTTCTACTTAAAAATAAGTTTTAATCCGCGTAACGCCTGGAATAATTGTTCATGAGGAACATGGTTAATTTTTGTAAAAACAGGCATTATTTCCCGGATATGTTGGACATTGTTTTGAATATCAGACTTGTTTCAGCGTGGAAACAGTCTGGTTACATTATGAAATCAATCTGATTCCAGTGTGAAAGCAGGCTGTTTTCATTTTTTTTAAGGTATAATCATTATACATGATGCTCACGAAGCCATATGCTGTTGCTGTATGCACTTCCTTACCAATCGTTCTGTTCCCTCCTCTGCGTGCTGACATTCAGGCTTTTTCGGCACGGCAATCAGGATATAATGCGCATTGGTTCTTTCCGTTATTTTTTGCCGCGTACAGGGCTTTATCCGCGTACGAATACAGAGAGCAGAATGTTGTTCCGTCTTCAGGCACTATGGAAATACCTATGCTGCATGTCAGTTCAACCTGAGCATTGTTCTGTTTGAACACAGTTCTGTATGCTTCACACATTTTGCGTGCCTTACTCAGAGCGTTTTCCTTTGTAGTAATATCTTTCATGAATACGACAAATTCATCGCCGCCGGCCCGTCCCTGAATGTCGCTTTCCCTGAAGACCATGCGGATGCAGTCAGCAAGGCGTGTAATGATTTTATCTCCGGCAAGATGCCCGAACATATCGTTTATCTGTTTCAGATTGTCTATATCAATCATCAGGAGCGCGTTCATACGGTCTTTGTATTTCCGGTCAAGAAGTATAGAAGTGATAAGCATTTCAGATGTAATTTTATTGTAAAGCTTTGTAAGAGGATCCCGTTCTGCTTTAAAACGGAGCTGTTCTTCTTCACGTACCTGCCGGTCGATATTTTCCAGCGAACCGATGATGAGCGGTTTACTTCGCCCTGTCTTCACTGCAGTAGTTGTCAGTGAACACCATGTTACGCTTGTTTCGTCTACTGAAATCCGGAATTTAAAATTGGTTATATTAATTCCGCTGCATATACTTCGTATCGTTTTCTTGTAATTATCCATATCCCCGGAAAAGACTATATGTGAAAAATCGTCGTAGATGTTAAGGGCGGATAATATTTTTTCGCCGAAAACTATTTCAAAACTTTTTGTTGGAATTATTTTTTCTTTACTGATGTCGAAATAAAAAACAGCTTTTCCTGCCTGTGCAAAAAGTATATTAATAAATACAGAGTCGATCTTTTCTTTTTGTTTCGAGCGAATAAACAGGATGAAAAATAAAACAGATAAAGCTACGGGGATGCAGCATCCCAGAAAAAGAGAATAATGTGGAAAAAACATAGTATGATACCTTCTGAGAAAAACTTTTAATAATATGGCACATAGGGATATTTGTATAATCAGAATATCTCTTGTAACGTAACTAATTGTATTTCATTTCCTTTGAGTGTGCAAGTATTTGTTACTTTGACAACCGGAAATATATGATGTATTGTGAAGCTACAACGTTTTCGCTGCTTTCAGGAGGCTGTATGCAGTATGGTTATTTTGATGATAAGAATAAAGAATATGTAATTACACGACCTGATACGTCGCAGTCGTGGAGCAATTATCTCGGATCTACAGTGTACGGTGCAGTCATTACGAACAATGCCGGAGGTTACGGATTTTATAAATCAGGAGCTCAGGGGCGGTTTATGCGTCTGCGTTTTAACTCCGTTCCGATGGATCAGCCCGGACGTTATTTTTATCTGCGCGACTGCGATTCCGGCGACTACTGGTCTGCAAGCTGGCAGCCGGTCGGCAAACCGCTCGATACATACAAGAGTACCTGCCGGCACGGTACGGCATACACTGTTATTACGTCGGAATATTCGGATATAAAATCAGAAACAACATATTACGTTCCACTCGGACAGCTGTTCGAGTACTGGCGCCTTAAGGTGACAAATACAGGAAAAAAAGTACGCAGGCTTTCCGTGTTCAGCTACTGTGAATTTACAAATCAGTGGAATACAACGCAGGATCAGGTTAACCTGCAGTATTCGCTTTTTATCGTCAAAGGTGAAAAAGTTGCTGACAATCTTCTGCGCTATTCGATTCAGGATAATCTGTATGTGCAGCATCCTGAAGGTGAAGAGGGCGGTGCATTCATGCACGAATGGATGGCTCTCACCGGTTCTCCCATGACCGGATATGATACGTCCCGCGAATCATTTATCGGAACATACGGTTCATACAAAGAGCCGCAGGCTGTCATTAACGGAAAATGTTCAGACTCGGATGCATACGGTGACAACAGCTGCGGTACGGTCGAAACGGAAATTGAGCTGAAGCCGGGCGAAACGAAAGAAATTATGGTGATGGTCGGCATTGGTGATGCGGATTCCGCCGGCAGGAAAATTCTTGCAGAATATGGTTCTGTTGAACGTGCTGACGCGGAACTTGAAAAACTAAAGAATCAGTGGCACTCGGAACTTGAAAGTTTTAAAGTCGAGACTCCTGACGAAGATATTAACCATACAATCAACATGTGGGGGTTGTATAACTGCCTTATTACGTTTGCGTGGTCGCGCGCTGCAAGCCTTGTGTATAACGGAGAACGCGACGGACTTGGTTTCAGGGACAGCGTTCAGGATATTCTTGGTGTAAGCGCTGCCATCCCGGAACAGGCTGAAGAACGGCTTGTACGTATGCTTTCGGGACAGGTCGCATGCGGCGGCGCCATACCTGTTATCCGCGTCGACCATAATCCCGGTCACGAGAAGAGTCCAGAACCGGAGGAATTCCGTTCTGATGACTGCGAGTGGTTTTTCAATGCCGTTCCCGCATACGTTGCAGAGACGGGTAATTTTGATTTTTACAACAAAACAGTTCCGTATGCAGATCATGGGAAAGCATCTGTGTACGGGCATCTGAAACAGGCGCTTCTGTTCAATCTTGAACGTATGGGAAAAGACGGAATCCCTGCGGGGCTGCTTGCAGACTGGAACGACTGCCTTAAGACAGGATATCATGGTGAAAGCGTATTCGTTACGTTCCAGCTCAGGCTCGGACTGACGACATATGCAGATATATCGAACCGCCTCGGAAAGACTGAAGAAGCAGCATGGGCACTTGCGGAAAGGGACAAACTCGATAAGGCAATCCAGAAGAAGTGCTGGGACGGTAAGTGGTTTATCTGGGCTGTCGGTGAAGACGGTACTGTATACGGTACGCAGAAAGCAGACGAAGGTCAGGTGTATCTGAATACGCAGGTGTGGGCCGTTCTCAGCGGAGCGGCATCTCCTGAACAGACAGACCTTGCACTAAAGGCTGTTAATGAAAAACTTGCGACGCCGTACGGACTCATGCTTTGCGCTCCGCCTTTTGTTCATGCTCCGCAGTCAACAATGTCGTCGGTCGTTTTTCTCAAGGGAATAAAAGAAAATGCAGGTATATTCAACCATACACAGGGATGGGGAATTATGGCAGAAGCCCTTACCGGTAACGGGGACCGTGCATATGACTACTGCAAGGCCGCACTTCCTGCTGCATATAATAACCGTGCGGAAGTCCGACAGATGGAGCCGTATGTGCAGGGGCAGACGACGTATTCGACATTCAGTCCGCGTGCCGGTAATGCAAGGACATCATGGCTTTCAGGTGCAGCAACATGGTCATATTACAGTATCACGCAGTATATGCTCGGCATACGTCCGCAGTACGAAGGTATGCTTATCGATCCCTGCATTAACCATGAGTGGGACGGATTTAAAGTCGGGCGCCGGTGGCGGGGCAGAATGCTGACTATCGAAGTGAAAAATCTGCAGCATGTGAATAAAGGCATAGAATACATTATCGTAAATGGAGAACGCATTGACAGTGCTTTTGTGCCGGCAGAGAAACTTAAGGACGGCAATAATGAAATCACTGCATATATGGGGAAAAAATCCGTAAAAGCAGAAAATGAGCGCTTATAATCTATCTGGGGTTTTCTATGCTGTAACCGGGCTGTAATTCGTTCATTTTAGTGATATAATGAACAGTATGCTTAAAAATAGTAAACGGGCCGTACTTTGTGCGGCTGTCATCGTTTTTTCCGTGTTTGCATTGAGCGCGAAAAAAACACCTGTTGAGAATGTGTATCATTATACACTGAATAACGGTTTGAACGTCTATGTCATAGAAAACCATGCGGCGCCGCTTGCATATATCGAAATAGCGGTGAAAGCGGGAGGTATTGCACAGACTCCGCAAAATGCCGGATTATTTCACCTGTATGAGCACATGATGTTTAAAGGGAATTCAAAATACCGCGATGCAGCCGCAGTGCAGCGTGCAATCAGCGATATGGGGGTTCCAAACTGGAACGGAATGACAAGCGCGGAATGTGTTAATTATTTTTTTACCGTTCCGTCGAAACTGCTTCGTGACGGTATGGAATTCTGGAGCTATGCAATTCGTGAGCCGCTTCTGGATCCTGCGGAATTTGAAACTGAAAAAAAAGTCGTGCTTTCCGAAATTGAAGGCGGTCTTTCAGATCCTGATACAATCTATTCAAATGATTTGAGAAAAACTCTTTTTCCGAAATATCCGTGGCGTACCGATGCAGCAGGTGCTCCCGATGTCGTGCGCAATGCGACAATCGATCAGATAAAAGCCATACAAAAGGAATACTACATTCCGAATAACGCGGCACTTTTCGTCGGCGGCGATGTGAATCCTGACGAAGTGTATAAGCTCGCTCAGGAATTGTACGGTTCTTGGCAGAGAGGCGGTGATCCGTGGGAAAAAACTCTTGACCCTCAGCTTGATGAACCGCTTCCGCATGTAACGTATCAGGTTATGCCGTATGATAAAATTTCTCCGCAGATAGCGCAGATTTCCGTTATGTTCCGCGGACCCGATGCCGGACGCGATGTAGAATCGACGTATTCTGCTGATGTTACGGGATATCTGTTTCAGGATCCGCAGGGTGTGTATGTAAAGACAATGATGGATACGAAGGAAATCGGCATTCCCGACCAGCAGTATGTATGGGAAGGCTATCAGACGACCCGTGCGACAAGCGTGCTCAATTTCGGCTCCCTTGTTACGGATCCTGAAAGAAATCTGCCGCAGCGCACGCAGCTTTTCCTTGCGACGATTACTGATACAATTGTTCCACAGATACTTGGCAATAAAAATATGTTCACTAAAGCTCAGTTCGACCGGATTCACCAGAAAATGAAAGATAACTGGATAAACGATTCGGAAACCGCAGCTCAGATAAAAGGGAACCTGCGTTTCTGGTGGATAACCGCTTCGGACGATTATTATTATCATTATGTCGAAAATATGATGAAGGTTGATAAGAAGGGCGTTGACGGCTTTCTTACTAAATATATAAGCGGAAAAAATGCACTCGTAACAGTTCTTGTTAATCCATCTGTATATGAACAGCAGAAGCAGGCATTTGCCGATGCGGGATTCACTGAAATTACGAAGGATACGGCATTCTGGTATGAAGATCCTGCATATAAAAGCGCGGAGGCTGCTGAATGAAAACAATGACTGGGGAAAATATTTTATTGCGGACGCTATGCTGCGCAGTATTGTGCGTTATTATTAATTTTTCTGTTTCAGCCGTGACTCCGGTGCAGTCCGGTGATATACAGGTTGTTTCATTGTCGAATGGGATTCCGTTGTATGTAAAGAAAAATACAGCGAACAGAAAACTTGCTCTTGCCGTTATCGTAAAGGGAGGAACCGGTTATCTTACCAAAGACACGTCAGGACTGGAAAATGCACTTTTCAGCATGATGACATACGGTTCAAAAGAATACAGTTACGATAAACTTCAACAGCTTGCCTATCAGATGAATTTTTCACTTTCCCCGTCATCGACAAGGGAAGGTTCCGTGCTGGGGATGAGCTGCATCGATTATTATTTTGATAAGGTTCTTCCTGTTTTTACAGATGCTTTTCTCAATCCTTCTTTCAATGAAGATCAGTACAAAATTCTTATGACGAATTATAAACAGGGAATGCAGCAGTTGACAACCGACCCTGAAAGCATGCTGAGCTATACGCTTACGCAGACGGTCTTCAACGGCCATCCGTATGAGGTAAGTTATGCAGTGAAGCCATATTCAATCGACAATATTACGATTGACAATATGAAAAAACTGCATGATAAGGATATGGATGCCCGCCGCATTATGATTGTCGCTGTCGGTAATTTTGATGCAGCGGAACTTGCAAAGCAGCTTAATAAGACATTCGGAAAAATAAAGCAGCAGACATATGAGTTGAAGTCTCAGGTGATTCCGCCGCTTAAAGTCGGGGGAGAGCCTGTTGTCATTACAAGTGATGCGGCTGCCGGAACCGGCTATCTTGAAAAGGTGTATGCGGGCCCTTCAATAGACAGCGACGATATGGTTGCGTCTGCAATAGCTGCAACTATGTATTCTCAGATTTTGTTTAACGTGGTACGCGAAAAATACGGAGCATGTTATACTCCGAGTTGTTCTATTTCTCCTATGAAAGCGGGAATGGCTGATGTATATATATTTAAAGCGAGCAATCTTTCAAATATTGTAGAATACGAGAAAGAAGCGCAGGATGTTTTTGCATCAGGAAAGATAATTGACGGCAAAAATGACGACGGAAGCTTTAAATTTACACCGGCAGCAGATCGTCTTGAGGGATTTAAAAATCAGTATATAAATTCGTTTTACGATGCGTCTGTGACAAATGGCGATGTTGCAGGAAGAATTGCAATAAGCCTGCTTGAATTCGGCGATCCGTACAAGTATGACGAAAAGGTTGCATCAATAAACAATGTCACAGCAGACGATGTCGAAAGTGCGTTTAAAAAGTACTGGGTGGACAACTCGTACCAGTGGTTTGCAGTTGTCGGACCCGCTGATAAGGATAAAATACAATTTTAATCGTATAAACCGGAAATAAGCCGCCAGCCCATACTGCCGGCTTTAGGAAAAGGCGGCAGCGCGTCGGGAGAAAACCATTTTGCTTCGTACAGTTCCGACTCCTGTACGCGTATTTCACCACTTTTATATTCCGCACGGTAGGCGAGCATAAGCTGGTCGGGAAACGGCCAGCCCTGGCTGCCTACATAGCGGAGATCTTTTACCTCAAGTCCGACTTCTTCCCGTATTTCACGTACAACAGCCTGTTCTGCACTTTCCCCGATTTCAATGAATCCTGCGATGCACGTATAAATATCCTGATTGCGCATTTTATGACGGGCCAGCAGCATTTCCTTTCCTTTTGTGATGAGTACGATAATGCACGGTTCAATACGCGGAAAGTACTGTTTTCCGCAGGAAGAGCATTTCCGCGCAGTGAAATTTTCGTCATCTGAAAGAGGTGTGCCGCAGGCGGGGCAGAACCTGTTTGCCGCACGCCAGTTCAGCAGTCCCTTAGCCCTTGCCGCGAGCGCGCCTTCATCGTCGCTGTTTTCTGCAAAGAACTGCCTGAGCGGAATGAATGTGCAGCCTGTCGGAGATTCCGTGTCTGACTCTGAAGCGAATGAAGCTGCCGTATATGATAATGGCTTTTCTTCAAAAGTAGTATCCAGCATTCCCTGATCCGCAAGCCTGTTCCATGTACGGATATCGGGCAGTCTGTGTGAATCAGTTTCTATGAGGATATTGCTGTTCTGGAATATGTAGTAGTTCATGTGAATTTACCGGATATAGAATGGAAACAACTATACCTGAGGAATTGTTTTTTGTAAAGCTCGTCTCCTGCATGAAGCGCACAATATACTGCTGGTACGGCGTGAAATAAAGATTTGAGATATGTGTGTTATATGTTATAATACAGTAAAGGTACAGGTTTTAATAAACAAAGCAGCAGTCTGTCAGGACAGGGGAACGGTGAAGAATGTTTATGAAGATTAACCGTAATAAACTTTTTGATGTGCTGGTAAGCAGTATCGGTACTGCCGCTGTAACGGTATTGATATGGAAATTGAAAATACCGAATCCGAATGTTGTTTTAATTACTGTCATTGTTTTTTTTACTTTCTCAGGCGGTTTTGTTTCCGGCATTCCAAGCGGTATTATTACGCTTGGCTATTCTGTTTTCTTTTTTTTGCTCAGAAATCCTACGCTTGAGAACAAGCAGAAAATGATTGTTATATGTATTTTTATCCCTGTCATTGTTCTGCTTGTAGGAATTCTGAAGCGGAAGGATGATATGAAGAGTGGTGAGTTAATTGTTGCTAACAAGAAGCTGGAAGTTCTCGCGAATCAGGATGAATTGACTCATATGCCAAACCGTCGTTTTCTGGATACTGTATTCAAAGATGAATATATACTGGCAGTAAAAACAAGAACCCCGGTTTCTTTTGTCATGATTGATATTGATTTTTTCAAACAGTATAACGACGTGTACGGACATGTGAAAGGAGATGAATGCCTGAAGAAAATAGCGTCGGCAATAAGTAAAAATATAAAACGGATAGGAGACTATGCTGCACGGTACGGGGGAGAAGAATTTTCTATTGTACTGCCTAACACAGATTCACAGGGAGCAGAAGTCATATGCAGGCGGATACAGGCTTCCGTTGATTCCCTGGCTATTGACCACAGTGCATCTTCCGTTTCAGATATAGTTACAGTCAGTTTCGGCATTGCATGCAGTCTTAGCAATGAAACGGATACGTATCTTAAATTGATTGAAAGTGCCGACCGGGCTTTGTATGAAGCGAAGGAAAACGGACGTAACAGGATCGTTATCGAAAGACAGAGGCATTAAAACAAATTGTAAAAAAGTTGAAATCGGTGAATTTATGCCTTACTATAGTAGCATGATGAATAAAAGTGTGTCATTGCAAGGAGGCAGCCCGTTATGGATACCAAAAACAGTCAACTTCAAAAGGTGGATGGTAAATTTAAGGAGACTATGCTTGATCAGATTCCGGCTTTCGTTCTGGCTATAAATAAAGATTTTGATATCATTTATGCGAACCGTTTTATAGCGGATCGGGCACATGTCAATCCTGAAGAGATTATAGGACGTAAATGTTATGAGGTCCTCCATTCCGACTGCTGTAAGACGAATAAATGCTGGATGAAGCAGGCTATGGAAAGCAATGAACCTGTTTATTCCCGCGGCGACGTAACGCTCAATGAACATCCGATGCCGACTATGCATTATGCAACACCTCTGAAAGACGATACCGGTGCAATGGTCGGCGTTCTTGAAATAGCTGTTGACATTACCGAGCAGGTACAATATGAAAATAAACTCCGCGAGCAGAGTAATATGATCCGTCAGATGTCGACTCCGACGATTCAACTATGGGACGGAGTACTTGTTCTTCCTGTCGTGGGAGTCATAGATTCCATGCGGGCTCAGTATATGATGGAAAGTGTCCTGAACAAAATTCTTCAGAGTTATGCTAAAGTTATTATTCTTGATATTCAGGGCGTCGCTGCGATGGATACGACCGTTGCAAATCATTTGATAAAGATAACGAAAGCAACAAAACTCATGGGATGCGAATGCATCCTGTCTGGAATATCTCCCGCTGTTGCACAGACGATTATCCATCTGGGAGTTGAAATGAACGAAATCAATACGAAGGCAACGTTAAAAGATGCGCTGTCAGAAGCTTTTTTCAAACTCAACCTGAAAGTTACCATGCGTGAAGAAAATTAATAAGGCGGAACCGCCCAATGAACGATTTTACAAGCAACTCTGCAACATCAATTACACAGATAAGTGAGTATCTCATTGTCGCACCCCGCGATCAGATATCGGCAGGAATGATTGAAAATGATTTGAACACCATACTTGAAGAAGCTTCGAAAGGTATAAAAGGTGTCGTCATGAATTATGCTTTTGTCACTATTATGGATTCTGCCGTATTCAATGCATTCAGAGATGTCTCTGCTGCTCTCGATGTGATGGGGATACCTTCTGTATGGGTCTGCCTGCGGCCGGGAATCGTTTACTCGCTTCTCGATCTGGGGCTTGAACTTGATTACAGCTATATTCATACGGCGGGCACACTGGACGAAGGAATCCTGCTGCTTGAAAAAAAACGCAGGGAAAGAGCCCGTAAAACTCTATGACGGCCGAAAAATATACATTCGGACTTGTTTCCGGCAGAGACTGCATTATACTTGAAACAAAAACAGTGTCGCTGTCCGAAATATTTGACAGCGAGCTTACTGTTTCTGCTGTTCGCGAGATAGCAACTGCAGCGGGATTCAACCAGGCGTGTGAGTTTATGGTTGCGACTGCTGCTTCGGAACTTGCTACGAATATTTTACGGTATGCAGGGACGGGAATCCTTTCGGTGAGTCTTGTCAGAAAGATGCATACTGATACCGAAGGAATTGAACTGTTTGCATGCGACGAGGGACCCGGTATTCCGGATATCGGCAGAGCAATGCAGGAGCAGTACAGTTCGCAGGCAAACAGTCTGGGACTTGGTCTTCCGAGCGTGAGAAATATGATGGATGAATTTTTTATAGAATCCGTCGTCGGCGTCGGGACACGTGTTCTCGTATATAAATGGAAGGAAAACAGCGTTTCATAGGGGGTAAGAATGACCGAAATCGGATATCTGACTGTCACGAGCAGTATTTCTGTGGTTTCTGCCCGTACAAAAATATACCGTATGCTGCTGAAAACCGGTTTTTCTGAAATAACTACCGCAAGAATAGCTTCCGTGCTGTCCGAACTGATGCAGAATTTATTGAACCTGGGGAAGTCTGCCAACATTCATATTGCTGTACAGGAATATCATTACCGCAAGGCAGTCTGTTTTGAAATGATTGCAGCGGAGAAAGACGATGTATATACAGATACCGTTTTTGATCAGATATGTGCCGTGATAACTGATACCGGAAAGCCGGTGTTAAAGCTCCTCAAATATTTCGAGGATGATATCCCTCTGTCTGCCCGGACTTTGCTGCTTGATGAACTGAGAAGGGAGATTTCTCTTCCGTCCCGGGAAGAATTGATGGAACAGCTTACTGTGTCAAACAGGGAACTGACAGAAAACAGACTTTTTCTCCAGTCTGTCCTTGAAAGCATACCTTCCGTCGTATATGTAAAAAACCGGGAAAACACCTATCAGCTTGTGAACCACGCATTTGAGGAACTGGCCGGTAAACCCAGAAGTTCAATTGTCGGATACGGCAGTGAGGATATCTTTCCCGGAGAAAGAGGCAGACAGTATCAGCAAAGCGATATGGCCGTTATGAGCGACGGACAGATGCATACCTGTGAGGAATGTTATACAACAGAGGAAGGAGAGACGTTGACGTTTCTGTCTGCCCGGGTGCCGCTTGTTTCGGGAAATGATGTTACCGGAGTGTGTGCTGTGGCGACAGATATTACAAATCGAAAAGATATGGAAAGGGAACTTGTTGAAGCGAAAAAAACTGCAGAAGAGGCTTCCCGTTCAAAGTCTGATTTTCTTGCCAATATGAGCCATGAAATCAGGACACCTTTAAATGCCGTCGTCGGTTTGTCGTATCTGCTTGGAGAATCTGACATGACTTTACAGCAGAAAAATTATGTCAGGAAAATACAGCTTTCCAGCAGCCACCTGCTGGAACTTATTAACGATATTCTCGATTTTTCAAAAATTGAGTCGGGAAAATTCAGTTTGGATTCTGTAGAATTCCGGTTGTCCGGCATTCTTTCAAATTTGTCGAATTTCATGCAGGAACAATGTACTTCAAAGGGGCTTGAATTGATTTTTGACAGCGACTCCCGTATTTCCAGTGTTTTACGCGGAGATCCGCTCAAACTGGAACAGATACTGATTAATTATACCGGCAATGCTGTTAAATTTACGGAAAAAGGCAGGATTACAGTCCGTGTCAGGGAACAGTCGCGGTCTGCAGATACCTGCGAACTCAGATTTGAGGTAGAGGATACTGGTATAGGGATTACAGACGAACAGAAAAAAAAATTGTTTCAATCGTTCCAGCAGGCAGACACTTCAACAACAAGAAAATACGGAGGAACAGGACTCGGCCTTGCTATTTCCAAACAGCTTGCAGCTTTAATGGGTGGCAGTGTAGGGGTCGAATCTGTATACGGGAAAGGCAGTACATTCTGGTTTACCGCCGTACTGGGAATAGGGCAGGATAAAGAAGAGGAAACAACAGATGCAGGCCCGGAGACAGTTGCTGAAACTTGCAGAGATACGCAGGAACATGTTTCCCTGAGGGATGGTTCCACCGAAGAACTGACTGAAATGCTCAGGATGATTGAGCCGCCTATAATGACTCACATGCCCGTGAAATGCAGGATTATTTTACAGCAGTATGCAGATGTGCTGTGGCCTGATACGGTCAGACGTACAGTCATGCAGATGATCCGGTCTGCAGAAAAATATCAGTATGAAAAAGCATTCGATTTAGTGCAGCAGTTAAAGAAAACCTTACGGGAGGAATCGAAAATATGAAAAAATTATCAGGCTGTGTTGTGCTCATCGTTGACGATACGGAAGATAATATCGATATTCTCGTTGATGCTCTTGGAGGTGATTATCAGCTTTCCGTTGCAGTTGACGGAAAATCAGCGCTGAAAACAGCAGCTGTTGTTCATCCCGACCTTATTCTGCTTGATATTATGATGTCCGGCATGGACGGATATGAAGTGTGCAGGAGGCTGAAACATTCCTCCGTGACGGCCGACGTTCCCGTAATTTTTCTTACAGCGATAAATGATATTGAAAGCAAAACAAAGGGATTCCAGGCTGGAGCCGTTGATTATATAACGAAACCGTTTGATATCGTTGAAGTAAAAGCCCGGATTCTTACACATCTATCCCTGCGGTGTACAAGAATTGAATTATATATGCGCAATGAAGAACTTGAGAAACGTGTTCTGAAAAGGACACGCGAACTGAGTCTTACGCAGGAAGTATCAATCGATGCTATGGCGAATCTGTCAGAATACCGGGATCTGGAAACGGGAAAACATATTCAGCGGACAAAAAGGTATGTAAAGCTGCTTGCGGAAAGGATGATGACAAAACCAGAATTTAAAAAGCAGCTCAGCCTTGAATTTATCGATTCACTCTATCTGTCCGCTCCGCTTCATGATATCGGAAAGATAGGCATCCGGGACAGTATTCTCATGAAGAAGGGAAAGCTGACTGCGGAAGAATTTGAGGAGATGAAGCAGCATACAATAATCGGGTTTAATGCCATAAAAGCAGCTTCCCGAAAACTGGGAAAGAACTCTTTTTTGAAATCAGCGATGGAGTTGACGCTGCATCATCACGAAAGATGGGACGGAACGGGATATCCCGACGGATTAAAAAGGGCTGCTATTCCGTTGTCATGCAGGGTTATGGCGATAGGAGATGTATACGATGCGCTTATCAGCGAACGTCCGTACAAACCGCCGTTCCCTCATTCGGAAGCAGTGAAAATTATATCTGAATCAAGCGGCACCCAATTTGATCCGGTTATCGTTGCCGTATTTCAGGAAATAAATGAAGAATTTCACAAGATTGCTGTAATTCACGGAGATGATTAATAAGGAATATCTTTTGAGGACTGAATCAGAAAATCATATTTAAATAATCTGTCCATTCTTATAGTATACGATGCCGTTTTATTTGCATTTATACAGCGTTTGTATTTCAGATTTTATCCTGTTTATTTTAATATCTTTTTATCATAACAATTTATTTATTAAAATAATGGAAAGTTATCCGTATACACAATTGACAGCAGTCGTATATGAATTTATTGTAGATACACGTTCAGAAAAATCGGATTAAAATGTTAACATGTATTATTAAGGAATAAAAGAGAGTATGAGAAGACAAAAATCAGTTATCAGTCTGGTTGCTGCTTGTGCATGTACTGCAATCGTTGTGCTTGTATCCTGTTCAACTAAAAAAACATCACCAAAAAAACAAAGTTATGAATTTACGACACTGACGAGGGGGTCAATTGTAAGTACGGTCTCAAGTACTGGAACACTTGCTGTTGTTTCTTCCGTGGATGTACTTGCCGAAATGAGCGGCCGTATTGAGAAGGTGTACGTGGATTACAATTCACATGTAAAAAAGGGACAGATACTTGCGACAATTAATACCGATCTGCTTAAACTTCAGGAAAAATCGGCAAAGGCTTCCGTGGACAAGGCTCAGGCAACATATGACCTTCAATTGCTGACTGTCCAGAACGACAAGACCCTTTTCGACAAAGGGTTCCTTGCGGAATTCGACTACAAATCGGCACTTGCCGCATTGAGTATAGACAAGGCGGAACTTGAATCTGCAAAGGTCTCTCTCGAAGAAATTACGACCGAAATTAATCAGTATGCATACATTACATCTCCCATAGACGGTATAGTGCTTTCCCGTGAAATTGATGCCGGTGCAAGTGTTACGGGAGGCTCCGTTTCTTCTTCTACAACGCTTTTTACGATTGCTAAAAATCTGGAGCAGATGGAAATAGAGGCGGAAGTGGATGAACTCGATATCAGCTCTATCAAAAAAGGGCAGAAAGTAACATTTACAGTGGAAGCTGATCCTGGAGTTGAGTTTAGAGGAGTTGTCAAGGAAGTGCGGCTTGTTCCCGAAACAAGCGATAATCTCGTTTATTATTACGTTATCATTCTTGCTGACAATAAATCAGGGAAATTACTGCCCGGCATGACAGCAAACATTAATTTTATAAAACAGGAAAAAGATGATATTCTGACGGTACCGAGCGCGGCTCTCCGTTTTACACCGTCCACATTAACGGATGCAGAGAAAAGCAGGCTGCTTTTTGCTGCAGGTCTTCCTTCAGGGATGAGTCAGGAGGAGAAAAATACAGCGCTTGCACAGTATGACGAGCAGTTAAAAAATAAACCTTCTGCAAAAGCCGGTTCGGAAAACAAGGAAAGCGGACTGTCGAGTCTTATGGGTGGCGGCAGAATTCCGGGGGCAGGCGGACCTCCCGGCGGCGGCCCGGGCGGCGGCGGAATGCACGAACAACGCCAGCGTACTACCCAGAATGGGCAAAATAAGGAAAATACGACTGATGCAGCAGACGCTGTTACCCGTAAAACGTTATGGTATATCGACAGTAACGGGAAACTTGCAGCTGCCATGGTTCAGGTTGGGATAAGCGATTCTCTTAAAACGGAAGTAAGCGATGCAGATGCTCTTCTGGGAAAAAATATCATTCTTAAGGTAAAGGTAGAGTAGTCTATGTCTGTTATTGAGCTGCACGGAATCAAGCGTCAGTATACAATCGGCGATATAGTCGTCAGGGCTTTGCGGGGCATTGATCTCGATGTACAGAAAGGGGAATTTCTGGCAATCATGGGACCTTCCGGTTCCGGCAAATCGACACTTATGAATACGCTCGGCTGTCTGGACAAACCGACGGAAGGGAGCTACATACTTGACGGTCTGGAAACGTCAAAAGCAAGTACCGATGAATTTGCTGATATCCGCAATGAAAAAATAGGCTTTGTATTCCAGGGATTCAATCTTCTGTCCCGCACAAGCGCTGTTGAAAATGTTGAACTGCCACTGTTTTATGACCGTTCAGGCAAGAAAATAGACGCCCGTGAACGGGCCGTTGCGGCACTCCGCGATGTCGGTCTCGGCGACAGACTTGATCATACGCCCAACCAGCTTTCCGGCGGACAGCAGCAGCGCGTTGCAATAGCACGAGCAATGGTCAAGGATCCTGCCTTTATTCTTGCTGATGAACCGACCGGAAATCTTGATACCGAAATGTCTATCGAAATAATGTCACTCTTTCAGGAACTGAACAGCAGAGGCAAGACTATCGTCATGGTCACGCATGAACCTGATGTTGCAGTGTACTGCAAACGGATTATTACGCTCCGCGACGGTTCCATAGTTTCAGATGTCCCTGTTACGGACCGCCGGGATGCAGCCGGAGACCTTGCTGCCTGGCGCGAAAAAAACGGACATCTTGCGTAGGAGGAACAGTCATGACTGCTGCAAAACTCATTACAGTGTCGATGCGGAGTATTATGCGCAATAAGATGCGCAGTTTTCTTACATCTCTTGGTATTATAATAGGAGTCTGTTCAGTCATCATCATGGTGGCCGTCGGACAGGGGTCTCAGGAACAGATACGGAAACAGATTGCAGCGATGGGGACAAACCTTCTTATGGTTATGCCTCCTGCCGGCCCCCGCGAAGCCAACAGGCTTTCGATGACCGATGTTGAAAAGCTTCGGGCCGAGTCGAGTTATCTGTCTGCAATAACCGGTGAAATAAGGCTTTCGGGTACATATGTCGTAGGCGGGCCGAATTACTGGTCTACTTCGGTATATGGCATTGAGCCTGATTATCTGAAAATTAAGGACTGGAATATACAGGAAGGTGATTTTTTCACGGAAAAGGATATTCAGATGCGGAGCAAAGTTGCCGTGCTCGGGACGACCGTAGCTGCAAAACTTTTTCCCGATAAAGATCCTGTCGGACAGTCTGTCAGAATACTTACGACTCCTTTTACCGTGATTGGTGTGTTGAAGAGCAAAGGGTCAAACTCGATGGGTTCTGACCAGGATGATGTCGTAATGGTGCCGCTTGAAACTGCGGTAAACCGCCTTACCAAGGACCGCAGAATAGAATCGATTGAAATGAGCGTCATCAGCGAAGATCTGATGGAGGAAGCACAAACCGAAGTTACGGCCATCTTGAGGGAATCCCACAAACTTTCGGAAAAGGCCGACGCGGATTTCAGGGTTATGAACCAGTCCCAGATTCTTGAGACAGCTTCGAAGACGTCGCAGACCCTTACAGCGCTTCTTGCTGCAATCGCAGGAGTTTCGCTCCTTGTCGGCGGCATCGGTATTATGAACATCATGCTGGTATCAGTCACGGAGCGGACGCGCGAAATCGGCATACGTATGGCTGTGGGAGCGCGGAAAAAAGATATACTCCTGCAGTTTCTTTCCGAGTCGATGATTCTCAGTCTGCTCGGGGGTGCGGCGGGAATCCTGATTGCCCTGCTTGCGGCATACATACTCCGGACATTCATGAATACACCGACGCTTATAAATCCGGCAGTTATTGCCCTTTCCGCCGGATTTGCCGCCGCGGTCGGTATTTTTTTCGGATGGTATCCGGCCCGCAAAGCCGCGGGATTATATCCTATTGATGCGCTGCGTTACGAATAACTAGTTTGGGAGAAAAAAATGAAAATATATATCCGGGTATTTCTATCAGTCTTTCTGTTTTCAGTATTCGCTGTACCTGATATACATGCTCAATCTGTCCAGGTACAAACCGGCGATAAAAAAATAACCGGACAGCTTAGTCTTTCGGAGGCTCGTTCGCTTGCTCTTGCAAAGTCTGCCGCAGTGCGCAAATATATGCTTGCTGTCGATAAGGCGTCTCTTGTCAAAAAGTCGCAGGATTATTCAGCCCTGCCAAGCCTTTCTGCGTCGGGTTCGGCTGCCTATTCTATTCCCGATTCTTTATCCGACGGACTGTCTGCTTCCGCTG
>WSSedB1CaDRAFT_10000298_pt1 | contig 22309 bp, 22 predicted proteins | sample WetSurSB1Cattail_FD_9460 | JGI IMG/M metagenome (IMG submission 9460)
CCTGCCGGTGCCCGCTTTTTCCGTGGCGGGAGTGTTTTCTTCAAGTGTTGAATCAATAACCAGGAAAAGAACATAACAATGAATGGCTACATAAAGAGGTGCAGGAATGAACAATATGAATATTGATTGGAATTATGCATGGCAGAGAGCTCGGGAGGGGCGCTCCAACATGGGCGATTCGTCTTTTTGGGACAAGCGGGCGCCCGCTTTTGCCCGGCATGTGAAGGAAACGGATTATGAAAGGCATTTTCTGGAGATGATGCAACCCCACCCCTCCTGGAGCGTGCTGGATGTGGGTTGCGGTGCCGGCACCCTGGCGGTGCCGCTTGCCAGGAGCATCGCCTCGGTGACGGCGCTGGATTTCTCGGCGGTGATGCTTGAGCTGCTTCGGCAGAGCTGCCGGGAGGAAGGCCTTACAAATATTTCAACCATCCATGGAAGCTGGGAGGATGATTGGGAACGTCTCGGTGTCGGAAGCTATGATGCGGTGATTGCATCGCGTTCAATGGTGCCCCATGATCTTCGCGACGCTGTCACCAAGCTGAATCGGGCGGCGCGAAAGCGGGTTTACATATCCTCACTGGTGGGAGACGGTCCCCACGACCGGCGCGTCTATGAGGCGGTGGGCCGGAAACTCTCATCAGGGCCGGATTACATCTATCTCTACAATCTTCTGTACCAGATGGGGATCTTTGCTACGGTGGATTTCATTGCCAGCAGGGAGTGGAAATGTTTTAAGACCATTGAGGATGCGGTAGAAGGTGTCGTCTGGATGCTGAAGGATGTAACCGAGGAAGAGCTGGGGCGATTGAAAAACTACCTTGTTTCGGAACTTGTTTCCCATGAAGGCGGATGGCGTTTCCCCGAGCCCAAGGTGGTACGTTGGGCATTTATTAGCTGGGAAAAGAGTGAATGCCTGCCCTGAGCGACTTGTTCCGAGCGAAGTCTATGTAAGTCGAAGTGGGGAAGGAGGTATGAACATGCGTTGCCATTACTGCGAGTGGCGTTGTGAATTGGGTCCCGAGAAGTACGGCGTCTGCAAGATGTATTTCTCCGATGGAGAAACCATCAAAGAACGCTTCCCCCACCGTTGGTGCACCTGTGGCGTTTTGGCGATCGAGTCCATACCGTTTTACCATGTCTATCCCGGTAGCCGCTGCATGACCATCGGCACCAGTAGCTGCAATTTCAACTGCAAGTATTGCGCAAACGGCTTTATTGCCAAACAGGACCCGGTGGAGATGCAGCGTGACATGCTCGACCTCTCGCCTCGCGAAATGGTCCGGATAGCTCAGAAGCTGGGTTGTCACCACATCGTCTTTAATGTCAATGAGCCGGCGGTATCACTGGATTCTCTTTATGATGTGGCGAAAGAGGCGCAGGCAGCGGGCATAGGGATGGGGTGTCTGACCAACGGCTATACCACACCCGAGTCCACGGAACTGCTGGCGTCCATATTCTCTTTTTTCAACATCAGCCTGAAGGGTTTGTCGCCGGAATTCAACCGGGAGTATATCGGTATACCTTCGCCAGAACCCATACTTCGCACCATCAAAAGACTGGCGGAAATCAGTCATGTCGAGGTGGCGACCCCGGTCATCCAGGGGGTGAACGACCATGAACTGGATGAGATGGCCGGACTGATCGCCGGCATTGATCCTGAAATTCCGTGGCACGTCTTTCGCCTGCTGCCCGAGGATGAGATGAAGGATGCCCAGTACCCCAACATCGAATTGATCAATGAAGCCCTGGTGTCGGCGCGGAGCAAGCTGTTCAATATTTATTTTCACAACTTTGTCGGTTCCGACTGGGTCAACACCCTCTGCCCGGAGTGTGGGACGACCGTGATCGAGCGTTTCAGCCTGGGCTGCGGAGGGGACAAGTTGCAACGTTTTTTGTGCAACGACGGTCGCTGCCCGTCCTGTGGCCGTGGGATCAGGCTGCTGGGCGACAGGGTGGCGTGGGACAGACAAGGGGGTGCGGTATGAGCCTGGCGATAGTTGATGCGCGGGAATGGCAGAATATGTTTGACCTGCGGACCGGCGCCAAGGTGGAGGCGGGCGGGACTCGGGTGGAGATGATGAAGGATGTCCTGAAAAAATTTCCCTACCCCGGTGATATGGACCCCGGCAGCAACCGATGGGTCTCGGATATTGCCCTGGATCTGATTGGGGCTTACCATCCCCGTTTTGTATTTTTGAACTATGCCCGGCAATATTTTTCCATCCGCTATTCGGCGATGGATGAAGCGGAGCGAAAGAAGATGATCCGCGATGTCTTTGCAGAGGTCGAGCGCTTCATCGGCGAGTCGGGCTTCACTCCCATAGTGGTTGGAAGGGGAGGCATGACGCCTCTGCTTGAGTATATCGATTTGAGCAAACTGGACGGTCTGGCCATCTGCACCCACTGGTCGGCCAGGTATGCCGGTCTGCATGGCCCGAGCAGCGCCGACCTGGTGAGACTCAATGCCCATCCCCAGATCGAGATGATTGTGGAGCGGGAAGCGTTGTTGCGTCTTTTTGATGGGGGCGGGGAAGATGCGCTCAGGCAGCCTGAATATCTTCTGGTGGCGAAAAAGGGCTATGCCTTCAAGACTGTCAGTAGCGTTATGCGCAGGCCGGTGATGATTCATGACGCGGATGATTACATTCCGCTGTTTACTCCCTTGGGAGAAGTGAACGATATCACCGCAATCCGTAAGTTGATCGAGGATAATCTCAGGGAACACCGGATCGCGCTGATCTTTCTGGAAGGGGTCGGGATAAATGAATTTCTATTGCCGTTGGCGTCCTGTCGCAACGGCAAACAGTGGTACTGCCATGAGCCGGGCGCTGCCCAGTATCTCTCCATCACCTCGGGAAGGCATCGGATATTTGACTATCCTGCCGGGTACAGGTCATTTGACGAAGACAGTGGTGAAAAAGAATATCCGCTCTCCGGATATTTTACCTCCCTGCCGCGTGACACCATTGGTGAAGGGATTGCTGACAGGAGTATTGCAGTCGGCAACAACAGCATGTTCATGCACATGGTAACCGGGGCAGATATGTGCGTGGAGTGTTTTGCGCGAAACCTGTCCAACCAGGGTGCCCTGGGGGTTATTCACCGCCAGGACAAATAAGATACAGGAGATAATCATGACATTAACTATTCAGCAACAGTTGCTTGAATACCTGGAACCCCATGCTGCGGGTCTCACCATTGCCGATGTTCGCATCGGGTTGGGCTACACCGCGGTACGGCTCGATAACGGACATGCCGGGGTGGCTTGGACTCCCGACTCCAATGCCGCATGTTGTACCCATTTCCAGCGCGCCGGGAAGCTGGTACACAGCCCGGCCGGAGAACTTGTAGCGTTGTGCGCGGACAAAAACAGTGCTTTGGCGCGCACGCTGGGGTTGGCAACCGTTAATGCGCTGCTGGCGTCACTTCCCCGGCCCGACTCATCTAGGGAAGAAGTTATTGCCGCGTTGGATATTACTGCCGAAGACCGGGTCGCCATGGTCGGTTATTTTGGTCCGATTATCAACCAGTTGAAGAGTACCGGCTGCAAGCTCGACATTATCGAACTGATTCGGGAGAAAGGTGAGACACTCACCCCCGAGCAAGGCAAACAAGCACTGGCAGATTGCAGCGTGGCCATTATTACCGGAACCTCACTAATCAACGGAAGTTTCGATGATGTGCTCGCGGGAGTAGGAAAACCACGTGCAGCCGTGCTGTTGGGCCCCTCGACACCGTTCTGCCCACAGGTGTTTAGCGGTACAAAAATCACCCATCTTGCCGGAGCATGGGTGCGGGATGCGGACATGGTCTTGCGGATTGCGTCCGAAGGTGGCGGAACGATGCTGATGAAGCCCTATGTGAGCTTTGAGCATGTCAGGGTTTAGGAGGATATTATGGCGCGGTATTTTGCTCTGGTAGTGCTTGTACTCATCTCTCTCGGGTCACGTGCGGAGTCCCGCACGATTACCGATATGTCTGGCAGAAAGGTCAGCATCCCGGACAGGATCGAAAAGGCTGTTGCGCTTTCGCCACCTGCCACCTACATGCTGTACACGATTGCTCCCGATACTCTGGCCGGGCTCAATTTCCCGCTCTGGGAGAATGAAAAAATATACACGGTTGAGCGTTTTAAAAAAATCCCGGTCTTCGGCGGTCTGGTGGGTGAAGGACGCGCCCTTAATCTGGAGGTGCTGCTGAAGATAAAGCCGGATGTGGCCTTTCTCTGGGAGCGCGGGAACTCATTCACCGCCATAAATTCGGAATACGAACGGGTATTCCGCAAACTCGGCATCCCCACGGTAGTTATGCGCATGGATGCGATACAGGACTACCCTGCCGCTCTGCTCTTCATGGGAGATGTCTTGAACAGGCGTGACAGGGCAAAACGGCTCAATCGTTACGCCGTTGGCGTACTGCAACGGGTCGAACGGGCACAGGTTGCCCTGCCGGCCAACAGGAAGGTCTCGGTGTATTATGCGGAAGGTTTGGACGGTCTTGCCACAGAGGGTGAGGGCTCCATGCATACTGAACTGATCCCGCTCAGTGGCGGGAGGAACGTCTGCCGTCTGAAGCCGACCAGCCTCATGGGCCAGGAAAAAATCTCCATGGAACAGCTTCTGATGTACGACCCGGATGTTATCCTGGTCAAGGAGAAGGTCTGCTTCGAGAGGATTTTGAGAGATCCACGATGGAAGCTGCTGCGCGCCGTTCGCAATAAGCGGGTTTACCTGATTCCCTATGTGCCGTTCAACTGGTTTGATCGACCGCCCTCCTACATGCGACTGCTGGGTATCCAGTGGCTGGCCAATCTCCTGCATCCCGACCGGTATCCGATCGATATGATCAAGGAAACCAAGGCGTTTTACCGCCTGTTCATCGGCAAGGAACTCTCGGATTCTGAAGCAAAGGCTATTCTCTGGCCCAGATAACGTATCTGGGTGCCGTGATCCGGAAACTGACGTTTATTAATTATTGGGCAAGGGGCCCAGCATCGCAGCACTGATGTCCGTAGGTGAATACATCACTGGATAGAGAAGGCATGAACAGTATAGATCAATCCCTGTTAGAGAGCAGGTTTGAGCTTCGAAATACTCGGTATATCTCCGAACGTTTTGAACTGTCTCCGAAAATTACGGAGCGCTGTTCCGTGTCGGATCATCTCCTTATCAGGTATTCCGCCCCGGATGCTTCGTTTCTCCCTTTGATCCGGTCTTCTTTTGTTAGGGCGTATGGGTATGTGCAGGAGTGGTTTGGTTGTAACAGAGATATACCATTCGCCCTCTGGGTTGCTCCTGCGGTGAGTGATCTGAGGTACATGACGTGCCTTCCCTGTGATGAAGGCTTCTCTTGCGCTCCGGGCAGTCTGGATGGATGGAGAATCATTCTTTTTATCTCTCCACAGGTCTGTCGCAGAAACTCTGACCCAGACAGTCTTTCCGGATTGTTGGCGCATGAAATCTCCCATCACGTCGTTCGGACACTATCACTGGCTACCGAGCTGACCATGAAGCGCAGCGAGGGGCTGGATCTGCCGATGTGGCTGGAGGAAGGGCTGTGTCAACTGATTCAGGGAGAGATTCATCACCCTTTCCGGCAGAGGCTTGACGAACAGGTTGCCAGGACAACTGAGTGGTACGAACCGGATGAATTGTGGAACGATCTTTCCTCTTGCAGGGATGTAAAAACAGCCTATCTGCAGGCTTATCGGGATATCAGGGCGCTTGTTGAGACAAAGGGCAGGCAGGATGTCATCCGGCTGTTGCATCGCAATCGAACCCGGGATGTGAATTGGGTGAGGATTGAATCGGGATATTAGGAGGAAAATGGATGCAATGCCCCATATGTGAAAATGCTTGCCGGATTCCGGAAAACGAAACCGGCAGGTGCGGGATGTATACCAATAACGCCGGTATTCAGACTGAAAAGTATCCCGATCAGTATCTCGTTGTCGTACCGTCGGAAATAGAATCCATGCCCATGCTGCACTACCATCCGGGCGGGACGTTCCTGCAGGTCTGCACCATCGGATGCAACCTGAGGTGTGACGGCTGCGTATCCTGGGTTCTCACCGAAAGCGTTAACTCCATCCGGGGCGCGCTGCATACCATGGGTCCGGACGATGTCGTGGCCAGGGCTCTGGCTGACGGATGCCGGGGGATCATGTTCTGCTTCAACGAACCGGCGGTCTCCTTTTTTACCTTTAAAAAGCTGGCGTCCCGCGCCCGACAACAGGGACTGCTGGTGGGATGCGCCACTAACGCCTATTTTTCCGAGCAGGCATTCCGGGAACTGCTTGCACATATCGATTTCATCAACATCGGCATCAAGGGGTGCACGGATGAAACTTATGCCTGTCTGGGTGCCCGTTCCGTGGCGCCGGTCTTCAAAAACCTGAAACTGAGCATTGAAAGCGGGGTGGCTACTGAGGTCGCGGCTGTGTACGTCAGGGGAAAGGAGGATGAGGTGCGGGAGACGGCGCGACGGGTTGCCTTGCTCTCGCCGGACGTCCCTTTCCAGGTCATGCGCTTTATACCGCTGGCAACCGCCGACAGGACAGACGAGCCTTCGGTGCGGGAGGCGGAGAGCCTTTGCCGGGAAATCGGCGGGCTGCTGAAATACGTATACCTGTTCAACTCGCCCGGCACGAAGCATCTGAACACCCGTTGCCCGGAATGCGGAGAGATTGTCGTCACCAGGGGATTCAATGGTCCCATGTGCTCCCATGTCACGGATCACCGGGACAACTGCACATGCGTCTGCGGTTACCGGCCACCCTTTAGGGGAACGCTGGAGAAGGACGGTGGCGTACCGGTTCTCGGTTATTTTGGAGGATATAAAACCATCAGCAGCCTGGAGTCGATCCAGACCGCGCTGGCCTTTCTGGGTGAACGGAATCCGTCCGTGATTGCCTCAGTATTGCAGAATATATTGCAAACCGGTTTTATCAAGGGCATGTACGAACGGGGTAAACGGGTCGATTCCTGGCTGGATACCGTGGATCATTATGCTGGGCTTGCCGGTAGAACCGCCGAGGCGAATCGGCTGCGGGAGTACACGGAAAAGTATGTGTCTCTTGTAATTGAGCGTACCAGCGGTGTGGATCGACCGTCGGTGTATTTTTCCCTGGGACATCCGCTGATTGCCATTTTTGGAGACAAGTTTGAATGCAATCTGGTGGAGATAGCCGGCGGACAGTGCGTTAACCGGGAAATTGAGCGCGACGATACCCCGGGCATGGCTATCGCGGTAGAAACCCTAAACCGGCTTGATCCGGAGATCATTCTCACCACCGGGGCACTGGGCTATCCACGGAAAGATTTTCACGACGTCTGTCTGAATAGCGGCATGGATGTTAGTGCTGTCCGGCTGGGGAGGATTCATTCCATGAGCCCCTTTCGCTCGTCGGGCAGGCCGGACTGGATCCTGGGGTTGTTGCACATGGCCAACATCATCCACCCCGAGTTGTTCAGCTTTGACATGAAAATGCTTGCAAATGAGTTTTACGGTACATTTTTGGGGATTCGTCCTGATGTGGGCAGGCAAAGCAGATCTATTGCCCATCCACGACTTCTGGGTAGTGGAATGGACTCCAGCGCGGTTCCAGTCTGTTTGCCATGATGGGTATGGACGGCGTGTTTCGGGAAACAGGATGTGACTAAGAATTTAACCTTTGTGGCAGATCGGTGAAAAATCCAGAGTATGGGGGCAGTAGTATGATGAAAAAAATCTTGATTGTTCTATCATGTCTGGCGATGACCGCTGGGTGCGCGAACCTTGAAAAACACGGTGAATTATCCACTGCTCACCCCCACAACAGACTTCCGGGATATCTGGCTTCCAACACGCTTCCCGATAGCGAGGCGCTTCTGCCACCTCCACCTTCCACGGGTTCGACAGCATTTGCACTTGACGAGGATATAAGCCGAAACAGCCTTATCCTGCGGGATTCACCACGTTGGGCGCTGGCTGTCCAGGACGCCGATTTGGCGTTTCCGGAGGTGGCTGGTGCATTCTCCTGCGCTATGAATGCTCAAATCACCGAGCAGGACACTCCCCACCTCTATAAGCTGATGCGCCGTGTTCTTTCAGATGCGGGCCATTCCGTCTTCAAGGCAAAAAAACGGTACATGCGTGCGCGGCCATTCGTCGTGAACAAGCAGCCAACCTGTTCGCCGGATTATGAAAAGATCATGATGAAGGATGGTTCCTATCCCTCAGGGCATAGCGCCGCCGGCTGGGCATGGGCGCTCATTCTGAGTGAGATTTCGCCCGAACAGGCGGATGCGATTCTTGCCAGGGGGAGGGCGTTTGGACAGAGCCGCGTGATATGTAATGTTCACTGGCAGAGCGATGTGATTGAGGGGCGTTCCATTGGTGCGGCCACGGTGGCCCGGCTGCATGCCGATTCGCTGTTTAGATCAGACCTGGATGCCGCCCGGATCGAACTTGAAACAGCCCGTTCCAAAGGGCTTAAACCTGCACGCGACTGTAAAGCAGAGGCCGAGGCGCTGGCCCAATACCCGCACTATGCGCCATGGCCGGCCAACAAATAAAAACAGGACGACAGGGCCGCCCATGGGGGAATCAACTTTTTTCTTCAAAGTTGCGGAATCTGCATGACAAACATAAAAAAAGGCTGATTTATCGGTCCATTTTTTAGTTCACGCCCAGTATTACGTTTGAAGCCTCGAATAGTATGCTGGCTTGGTCACCCTGCTTCAAGCCGAGTTCCGTGGCGCTGCCGAGGGTTATTATTGCGCTGATCGTGGTGTTGTCATCAATTTTTACATCTACTTCTGCGTTGACCGCTCCCTTGATGACTCTTGCGACAGTACCATTGAAGATGTTACTGGCGCTGATCCTGCAGTTGCGCAGATCTGTTCCGATGATGATTGAACTGGCTTTGACGATGGCATAGGCATCCATACCGATTGCAAGTTCCAGCCTTTCAACATCGCTGTTGGTGATAATGGATGTCAAACTGATGCCTCCTTTCAATTGCAGGATTACTTCAGTGTTGACCGCTCCTTTGGTAATGTCGGTGACAGTGCCAACAAATGTATTGCGTGCGCTGACCTTTATGGAATTTCTGAGCAGAAACTTGCTCAGGCTTGTGATGTCACCAAATTTTTCCTGCAGCTTATCCAGGCAGCAGCGTAGCTCTTTCTGGATAGTATTGAACTGAGCCACGATCAGTTTTCCCTCCGGTGTCAGGCAGGTGCCGCCCCCCCCTTTTCCACCAGTCAGACTGTCCAACAGCGGTTTCTCCGCCAGGTTATTAATTGCGCTAATTGTGTCCCAGGCTGTTTTATAGGAAATTCCGACCGCCTTGGCTGCCTTGGTGATTGATCCGAGTTCATCTATTTTCTCAAGCAGCTTGATCCTGTTTCCTCCCAGAAAATTATGATCATCGCTATTGATCCATAAATTGCCGGAAAGACTGAGATTTCTTTTGTTTGATTTCATTGGAAGCACTTCTCTTTGGTGAGTAATATTTTCGCAATTTACATCATATCACCAGAGCACTGAAAAGAGGCACACCGGATTTCGCAAAAACAAATTTACCGATCTCTATCCGGATGCTTTGGGGTGCCGATGAAACCGGCAAAAAGACGTGGTGCCGGGTGCGTTGACTTTGGGTGTGCCACGTGGGGGAGACAGAAGAGAAAGCAATTTCCCGAAGATGGAGATCTAATCCATCTTCGGGAATTGCTATGGGCTACACTCCCAGAATAACGCCTGATGCCTTGATAATGAGACAAGCATGATCTCCGGTTTTGAGGGCCAGATTCTTCGCGCTTGCTTCGGTGATAACAGCGGTCAGGATGTTGCCGTTACCGATATCAACGCCCACTTCAGCGCTGACCGGTCCATCGATGACCTTCGTTACGGTGCCGCAGATGATGTTGCGGGCGCTGATCTTGGCGTCGTGAAGATCTTTCCCGACAATGATGTTGCTTGCCTTGATGATGGCGCAGGCTTCAGCCCCTTCCTTCAAGGCAAGGCTGTCGACGCTGGAATTGGTGATGATTGCCGCGATGGCTGGCCCACCTTTCAGGTTGAGAACGACTTCAGTATTAACTGCGCCCTTTTTGATGCTTGCCACGGTTCCGGTTAAGACGTTTCTTGCGCTGAGTTTCATGATCATACTCTCCCTCTGGTGATTGAATTGTATTGTGTATGTATAGCGCACATGTAAAAAAAATCAAGTAAAACAATATATTGCGATGATTGGTGCGTAGCTTTTCGTATGATTTGGGTGTCAAAATAGATTTGCGTTTTATCGATTAAATTTTTCTGTGTTATTGGGAAACATATTGTAAAACGACTGCTATTTTTATGTAGCGTGCCCTGGGTGGACTTGTATTACTCACAAAGATGATGGGGTGGGAATCGGGAACGATAATACCCCGTTTTATAAAAAAATATAACTAAGCGGGAGTAGATATTCCGCAGGCGCAGGCTCATACGCAAAAAGATATCGATACGAATTAAGGAGTTGTAAGTCTGAAGCACCTGTAGGACCTGAAATTGGCATGTTCGCTGGTTGGGGTGATATTAAAATGTCGATACGGATATTATTGTGTCGATAAAAATATATTTTACTGATTCACGGATTGTGAGACGCCTCCCCAACTGTCTATGGGTTGACAAGATACACTCGGTGGCGAGAGGGGGGGCAATCCCCCGAAGGTGGAATAGATATCCATCTTCGGGAGATTGTTGTGGGCTACACTCCCAGAATAACGCCTGATGCCTTGATAACGAGGCACGCATGGTCTCCGGCCTTGAGGGCCAGAGTCTTCGTACTTGCTTCGGTGATAACAGCGGTCAGGATGTTGCCGTTACCGATATCAACGCCCACTTCAGCGCTAACCGGTCCATCGATGACGTTCGTTACGGTGCCGCAGATGATGTTGCGGGCGCTGATCTTGGCGTCGTGAAGATCTTTCCCGACAATGATGTTGCTGGCCTTGATGATGGCGCAGGCTTCAGTCCCTTCCTTCAAGGCAAGGCTGTCGACGCTGGAATTGGTGATGATTGCCGCGATGGCTGGCCCACCCTTCAGGTTGAGAACGACTTCAGCATTAACCGCGCCCCTTTTGATGCTTGCCACGGTTCCGGTCAAGACGTTTCGTGCACTGAGTTTCATGGTCTCCTCCACTAAGGTTTGTTAGAAGTGTTTTGTGTGTAAATAAGTATACTCATGTATCGCAGAAGCACAAACACAGCGCAAAAATAAATTAGAAACACAATGAAATGAAGGAGGTATTGATCAGTTACAGCCCCAGTTCCTGCGGATTCCTGCCGGCGTCAGGGAAGAAAAGTGGCGCACCAAATTTTGCAACACCGAATCCGCCGATTACCTTCTGCGTTTTTTTGGAAACCATGAAAGCAGCAAAGGCTCTGGCCCCGGCCGAGTTCACTTTGGGCCACTTGACGGCATTTACCTCGATCACATGGTAGATGTTCAGCAGTTTCGGATCACGCTCCAATACGATGGCAAGTTTGAGGTTTTTCTTTAGTGCCAGATAGGTGGCACGGTCAGTGAGGGTATAGCCTTTTTTCTCATCCGCGACGGAAAGGGTCTGACCCATGCCGAGGCCGGTTTGCTGGTACCATTTCTGACTGTCGGGGGTCACGCCGGCAGCTTTCCAAAGCCCTTTTTCCTTGGCGTGGGTACCGGAATTGTCGCCGCGGGAAAGAAACAGAGACTGACCTGCAGCGATTTTCCTGAATGCTTCGGCGCTGGTTTTGGAACCACGCAGTTTTGCAGGATCAGTGGCAGGTCCGACCACGACAAAATCATTGTGCATTACCAGCTGGCGGGAACTGCCGGCCTTCTCTGCCATGAATTTTTTCTCGGCATCCGGGGAGTGGACCAGCAGCACGTCGGCTTCACCTTTCTGCCCCATTGCCATGGCCTGACCCGAGCCGACCGCAATGGTTTTGACAAAATAACCGCTCTCTTTCTCGAACAGCGGAATGAGAACGTCCAACAGACCGGAGTCCTGGGTACTGGTTGTGGTGGCAAGGATAATGGATTTGGAGGCGGCCAAGGCCGGGGACGTGAGTCCACATGCCAGGATGGCCAGGGTTGCAATGAAAGCTGAGAAACGGGACAACATCTTGATTTTTTTCATGTTACGCTCCTTTTGGTGTGTGGGATGGGGGCGCACGTTCCAAGGGACAATTTGTTCAAGGTATCCCCCGGCTGTGCCCTGGTTTTTACCCGTATTTTCGCTGAACACTGGAGATATTGAACGCAGAAAGGGCCTCAGGTGTTCCCGGAGATTCTGATTTACTCCCCTGGTGCACTGCTCTATACTTAACAATCTATTCTATCGGATTTGAAACTCGCCGTACATGCCGGCGAAAGGGGAAGGGTGGTTGTCGCTTCAGGACCCATGCTTCTTACTGAAATCCTTGAAGGTTGTTTTTTTCAGAACCGGTGCTGGCGGTGTCTGGTGACTCCAAATCATGTTCGAGATGCTGCGCTCAATGGGAAAAAGCACCACGGCAATCAGGTACATGAGTAGAAACATCAAAAAGAACGCACCCAGCATTGTGAAGGTAATGACAAGAAATTCCACGAACGGTGGCATGACCGACCTCCAGAAAAAAGAACTATTCTATCTAATTGCACTGTATCAGCAATCAGCCGGATGTCCAAGTGATAATCAAGAAATGTGCAACGATGTCGTGGGAAGAAGCGAGGAGTGATGTCGTCCGGTAAGATGATCGCCAATATTTTTTCAGCTCTTCCGGAGAGCTTGCCGGAAGAGCTATTCGAAACCCTGGCCGAGTCCGGTTTGGTCCGCATTGAGCGGATCATTTCTCTTGGCCATGCCACGGCGGATGGGGAATGGTATGATCAGGAATGTGACGAATGGGTGCTGCTGCTGACCGGCAGCGCCGATCTTCTCTTTGAAGGGGAAGATGCCCCCAGGAAACTCGAAACAGGTGATTTTGTCTTGATCCCGGCGCATTGCCGGCATCGGGTGGCATGGACTGATCAGCAGGTAAAGACCGTCTGGCTGGCGGTTCATTTTCCAGGGGGAGCAACTTGATGAATGCGCATTATCCGGGCGTCTCGACGGGAGATGTCTGAGCCATGGTGATAAAGGAACATCCCTCAAGGGGGAGAGTTTATTTCTTTCTGATCCTGACGACCTTTTTCTGGGGCGGCAGTTTTCTGTTCAGCAAGATCGGGCTGCGCGAGATACCGCCGCTGCTGTTCGTTTTCAGCCGTTTTGCCTTGGCAACACTGATCATGATAGTGGTGTTTGGCAGGCGGTTGCGGATGCTGGATCGCCATATCCTGAGGCGTGGCGCTATTGTTGGGGTTGCCCTGGGGCTGACAAACATCACCTTTGTCTTTGGCGTCAAGGATACCAGCATTTCGCGGGCCGGGGTGCTGAACAACCTGTTCGTGCTGTTTATCCCGTTGATCACCAAGCTGGTCTGGAAGGAACGTATCGGGAGGATCAATCTGGCCGGTCTTGCCCTAGCGGGAGCCGGGATCTGGTTTCTGGCCACCAGCGGCGGCGTGGGGTTCAACCGTGGCGACCTGGTTTCTACCATATGTGCCCTGTTTATCGCCGGCCACATCATCACCGTGTCCAAAGTGTTGCGGGGCGATGATGTCTATCTTGTGTCCCTGGTGCAGTTCGCCACTGTTGCGCTCATGTCCGGAACGGCGGCGCTGGCGACCTCAACCGCACTGGTCGAAGTCACGCCCATGGCACTGTTTGCTGTCATCTACTGTGCCATTTTCCCCACGGTAATCTGTTTTACCCTGCAGAACAACTTTCAACGTTATGTTACACCCACCAGGGCTGGGCTGGTGTATACCCTTGATCCGGTTTGGAGCTTGCTGGCCGGCTTCTGTGTCCTTGGTGAGCGTTTGCTGCCGCTGGAATGGCTGGGGTGCGCCATGATTTTTCTGGCAGTGCTTGTTCCGCTGGCGGTGCGGTATGTTGTGGAGAGTCAGCTCCTGAGCCGATATTCCCGAAAGGTGTTCTATTGACACTACGAGGATGTGCTTAACACATGGCTTGCCAATATCTTCTGCAGTTCATAGATATTTACGTCCTTGTTGAATTTTTTCTCTATTGGTATCGCGTCTCCACCAATCCACATCATCAATTCGGCATCAAGATCAAAACTGGCTCCCGTCTCAATGCTGAATTTGGTGATCTTATTGTATGGTATTGAAAGATATTCAATTTTCCTGCCTGAAAGTCCTTGAATATTGACCAGTATCAGCCTCTTGTTTGTGAAGATAAAAGTATCGCGGTTAACGGGGAATCCGACTTCAATGATTTCGCCGTCGATCAGCAAATCCTTGTATTCCAAGTGCAATTTCTTCAGTTCAGCCGAAGCAGTTCCTTTTGATGTTCCGGAAAACAATCCCATAATCACTTCTCCGTAGTTAGTGTTTCATTTTGATCTGTCACGTTTTGCGCGCCATGCCGGGATGATACACTAAGCCGATATCTTGTCAACTTGGAAGCCCAATCGTACTGCCACTTTGGTTTTAGTAGAAAGTATTAATTATATAAAATACTATATTGCGGATTGCAAATTGATTCTGCTGAAGATATAAAGTTAGTGTCATCAGATCTACTTATTCCGGGAGGGTGCTCATGACTAAACTATTATGGCCGGTTTTTTTTGTTGTGATGCTGCTATCCGGCTGTGGCTGGAATGGAACGCCTACCCGGGAAAATGATTTCACTCCTCTGACTTCAATCCGGATTGTTGCGGATTACTCGACCATTGCCGCGCACACATCCACCAAGCTTAAGGTAATAGGTAATTTCTCCGGCTTGTTCACCCGCGATATAACCAGTCAGGCAGTCTGGTCGAGCGGTTCGCCGACAGTTGCCGGGTTTGTTACCGCGTCAAGTCCAAGCAGGGTGAGCGGTCTTATTCCGGGAACCGCGGTCCTTACCGCGACGGTGGGAAGTATTTCGAATACCTTTACGTTAACGGTGAGCTCGGCCACAATAACTTCCATAACGGTCACCCCCGCAACTCCATCGGTTGCCAATGGCTTGTCCATCCAATTTATGGCAATGGGCACCTTCTCGGGTAACACGAAACAGGACATCACCTTCGATGCCACTTGGCGTTCGAGCAATGCCGCCGTGGCGAGCGTCGGCGACACTGAAAGCAACAGGGGTTTTGCTCAAGCGCTTACAGTTGGCGAGACCACGATTAGCGCAACCCTTGACGGTGTCCCTGGGAGCACACTGCTGACCGTCACGGAACCGGTGCTGCAATCGATTACCGTCACACCTGCCAATCCTTCGATTTTGACTTTGTCAACAACTACTTTTACGGCAACAGGCAATTATTCCAATGGAACAACAGCCGACATTACCAGCTTGGTTACCTGGGCATCATCCGATTCCGGCGTAGCAACGATCACTAGCACCAGCAACAAGGCCTCAACCCTTACTCAGGGAACGACCACCATCAGTGCCACTCTGGTCAATGCCAGCGGCAAACCTGTCACCGGGACGGCAACCCTCAAGGTGACTGGAGGCAATCTGACCGGCATTACCATTTCTCCGGCCAACTCTACTCTGGTTAAAAATAATATTGTTCGTATTACCGCCACCGGTTCCTTTAGCAACGGCGCTAAACGGGACATCACGGGGGCGGTTGAGTGGTCGGTCACCAATGGCACTGTTGCCAATGTGACTGTCCCTGTTTCGGGCGAGAATCTGGCATGGCTCAGCGCCATGGCGACGTCACCCGCGTCAACCGCGATTACAGCCAAATCAGGCTCTGTGACGCCCGGCACAGCCAATCTGGCAGTTACCACCCCAGTGCTTCAGTCTATTACGATTTCCCCCACCAGTTTGGATTTGCCTGCTGGAACCAGCAACCGCTTTTCCGTGACCGCCGCATTTAACGACAGTACGGCCCAGGATGTGACTGTCAGCGCCGAATGGACATCCAACGCTGTTGCGAAAGCTACGGTCGGCAATATCGGGCTTGCCAAGGGACGAGTCATCGGAGTCGTTGCCGGATCCGCCACCATCAGCGCCGTGTATGGTGGCTTGACTGTTACGGCTCCCGTGACGGTCAGCACGCGAACCATTAAAGCTACTAATGGCTTGACCATCTCTGGCACAACAACCATTGTTTCCGGCAATCAGGCCACCTTCACGGCAATGGCAAGCTATACCGATGGCACCACCAAGGATGTGACCGAAGATACGACATGGTCGATCGACAATAAGTACGTTGCAATCCTGGCTGACAGTACGAATCAGCCAGGGCAGGTCGTGGCGGTCAACACCGGTACGGCAATTCTAACGGCCAAATTCGGAGGCGTGACCCAAACTGTAACGGTTACAGTGCCTTAGTAGGCTGGATTAACGTGTCGATCTATTTACTATGCCAGGAAGGGATTATATGAAACGAACCTACCGGATGATAATTGCTCTGTGCTTGCCTATTTTGCTTTGCGATCCGGTCATGGCACAGCACTCGGGCCCCTATGTGGGAGGTTTCCTTGGGGGAAACATGCTGATGACCGCCAAGAGTTCCGATGATCTGGGCAGCTTCAGCCTCAAATTTAATCCGGCTCTGCTGGGGAGCGCCGTCGTCGGTTGGGACTTCGAACCCAATAATCCTGTGGGAGAGGGGAGGATTGAACTTGAATACACTCGCCGCAGCAATCAGCTCGACCAAGTGAAATTTTCCGATGGGAACGTTAAGGGAAGCGGCGACGTGACGGCGGACAGTCTGTTGCTCAATTGCATAGCTGTATTCCACAACAATACGCGATGGTCGCCTTATGTCGAACTCGGCCTCGGTGCTGCGCGTATCAAGGCTTCCGACCTGCAGGTGACCGGGCAGCCCCTTAGCGACGGTTCAGCCGTTGTCTTTGCCTACCAGTTGGGGACTGGTGTTGATTTTGCGCTGACCGACTATCTGAGCCTTGATCTCGGCTATCGCTTTTTTAGCAGTATTCCTCCCAAGTTTACCGAAGCCAACGGACGTAAATTCGACATGGATTATTACACTCACAATATTGTTCTCGGTATGAGATTCGGATTTTGACAATAAAGCAATCTCTGTTCCGGATTGCACTTACATGAGACGCGAAAACAACCCGCCAAAAGCGGGTTGTTTTCGTTTGATGGAGCGTATCCACCTGTTCCTCCCGCAATTCAGGGGTATACTATCCAGACGATAGGAGGTGCGGCATGATACGATGGATAATGGTGCTGCTCGTGATGCAGGCAGGTTTTCTTTCAACAACGTCTTTTGGCAAGGAGGTGCGCAAGATGGAAAAACTGACGATCACCAGTCCGGCATTTGCGGAAGGCGCGGCCATGGCAGCGATATATACCTGCGATGGCGATGATGTGAGTCCACCCCTGGCCATCGGAGCTGTACCGGCGGGAACCAGGTCGCTGGCTTTGATCATGGATGATCTGGATGCGTCGGGTGGCATGTGGGTACATTGGGTGGTGTGGAACATCCTGCCCCAGACGCGGGAGATCCCCGAAAACAAGCTGCCAGCCGGCGTGAAGCAGGGGAGGAACGACTGGAAGCGCAACAGCTACGGCGGCCCTTGCCCCCCCTCGGGGACGCACCGTTATTTTTTCAAGATCTACGCCCTTGATACGATCCCGACCCTGACGTCATCGGCCACCAAGGCCGACCTGGAGCGCACCATGCGGGGACATATTCTTGCCGCCGGGCAGCTCATGGGGACGTATAAAAGGCGATAAATAATGGTATGAGAGGAGGCGGGGAAGACCCCACCTCCTGTTGTGTTCTCTGCGAAGTCGTTCCGCATTTTCCTTGATCCTGGCAGCAGCTACCTTGACCTCGACCCAGCCATACCAGTGCATGTAATCCGGATTCGTCATTCCGCAGCCCCTTCCTCAATCGGCTTCAGGGTAAAGAGATGCCAGACCGTGGTCAACACCCCGCCGAGGAAAATAAGCCCGATACCAAAGGCAATTCTGAACCAGAGCATCATGGTGATGTGGGCGGTGCTATAGCCGATGTCAAGGAAACGCTCCAGATAGGTCTGGAGGATCCCGGCAACACCAAAGGTCAGTCCGAGAAGGAACATGGCGATGGACATGATCCAGAAGCCCCATTGTCCGGCCGTGTCCCGGTATCTGCGGATATTCTTCAGGCGGGGGAGCGCGAAGTAGAAGATGGTCAAGTTGAGCAGTCCGTAGGCGCCGAAGAAGGCCAGGTGCCCATGGGAGACGGTGACCTGGCTGCCGTGGGTGTAGTAGTTGACCGGCGGCAGGGTGTGCATGAAGCCCCACAGACCCGCACCAACCAGGTGATAGATGGCAAGTCCGATAATGTAGGTCCAGGTGAGCGGATTGATGATAGGGCTCTTTCGTTCCCGCACATGCATCCAGGTGTCCACCACCATCAGCACGATCGGGAGCGGTTCCAGGGCGCTGAAAATCCCGCCCCACCAGAGCCAGTAGTCGGGCGCGCCGATCCAGTAATAGTGGTGACCGGTGCCGACGATGCCGGTGAAGAGGAACAGGCCGGTCTCGACGTAGAGCCATTTTTCCACCACTTTCCGCTCGACTCCGGTCACCTCCATGATGATGAAGGCCATGATGGCGGCGGTAATGACTTCCCAGGTCCCCTCGACCCAGAGGTGGATCACCCACCACCAGTAGTAGTAATCGGTGTTCAGGTTCTTGAAGAACGGCATGCCGAACAGGTATAGAAGGGCCAGAAAGGTCACGCCGCCAAGCAGCATCCACTGCAGGGCCGTTTTTTCCCTGGCCTTGATGATGGTCATGCCTACATTGGCGATAAATAGCAGGGCGGCCACGACGATCAGCCCGTTCAGGGGAAAGGGGATTTCCAGGAGTGGTTTGCCCCGCGTCCAGTGAAACAGGAAGCCGACAACGGCGGTAACTGCGGCAGAGGCGAAGATTGCCAGCTGGAGCCAGGCGATCTTTGTGCTGAAGAGCTCCCGGTCGCATTCCATGGGAAGAATGAAATAGGTTCCACCCATGAATCCCAGCAGCATCCAGGCCACCAGCAGGTTGGTGTGGATCGAGCGGGCCGTATTGAAGGCAAAAACATCCACCAGCCACTGGGGCAGGGTAAAGGCGTAGTTAAGGGAGAGCCAGAGTCCCATTGTCACTTGCAGCACAAAGAGGACCAGGGCCAGGCGCATGTACCACAGGGAAACACGTTGACTTTCAAAGCGGATCATCGTCGCACCTCCCTGGGGATTTTCAGGCTGAGTACGAAGTCGGCGATCAGGCCGGCTGTTTCGCGGCTCACGTTCTGGGGCGGCATTCCGATTCCGGGCTTGACCGCCTGCGGATTGAGGATGTACCGAATCAGCGTCTCCCGATCATAGCTGATCCGTTTTGCGATGTCGTTGAAGTCGCCGGCAACGTTGCGTCCCTGGTTTTCGAAGCTGTGACATCCTCCACAGGTACCCAGGACAATGTCTACCTTGTTCAGCTGCTGCGCGCGCGTCTCTCGTAGCTTGTAGGCCTTGACGTACTTTTCGTCCTGGGGCGGCCAGTGGCGATTGTCAATGGTGCCGACCCATTTGAGGAAGGACACCAACTGCTTTGCCTCGGGCTCAGTCACTCCCAGGTGCGGCATCTTGCGGAATGAGTTCCTGTAAACTTCTTCCGGGTGCATGACGATGGAGTCAATGTTGGTTTCTCCCAGGCGGTAAAAGGCTTTGGTCATGTCCGGAGCATAATAGCCGCCGAAGCCCAAAATGGTGTGACAGTCGTTACAATTGTATTTGTGCCAGACCCTTTTTCCCGCTACCACCTCGTCGCTGAGTTGGTCGACTTTTGTATAGGTTGGTAGCAGGCGGTGAAAATCGTACGTCATCCAGAGAAAGATTGCGGCTGAAGATAGCGTCCCCAGCCAGAAGATCAACCGGGCGGTTTTACCGGTCATGGTCAAGCCCTCCTTTCACTGATATGGCATCCTCGCCAAAGTTTCCGCATTTGTTCTGAATAAGTTACAACTAATACAAAGCATGTCAATGTGCACTCAGGGTATCCCGGTGACCTGCGGATAAATCAGTTTGCTTTTTGCAATGCAGTTTTCATGATCCAGGTCAATTCATATGTGCGACGTTTCCGGCAGAGTGACATCAACTGCAAAAAACGAGGTATAATTTATAATGAGCATGGGAAAAATGCGGAGTTGTCCATGATTAAAGGAGGGTATATGGAAATTTTTTTGAGTCAGCTGATCAATGATGCGCCTGATGCGATTCTTGTTGCCGATAGTAAAGGGGTAATCAGTTTCTGGAATAAAGGCGCGGAACAAATGTTTGGATATACCGGTGCAGAGGCGATCAGTCAGTCGCTCGACCTGATCATCCCGGAAAACCTGCGGGCACGGCACTGGGAAGGTTACTGGCGCGTCATGGCAAGCGGAGAAACAAAATACAAAACAGGCCTTCTCTCTTCCCCGGGCATTTGCAAGGATGGACGCCGCGTATCGCTGGAGTTCAGCATGATTCTTTTGCTGGATGAGAACGGTGCAATGTGGGGGTGTGCATCGATCATGCGGGATGTGACGGAGCGGTGGAACAAGGAGAAAGAATTGAAGAAACGGTTGGCGGACTGCGAGTCAAAACCGGCGTTCTGCAGGGAATAGCTGAATCCGATTCAGGTGAATAGTCTGACCGGCTGCTGCAATGCATCAACTCACCTGTTTCTGAATATTGGCGGCCGCTTTTCCAGAAAAGCGGCCATACCTTCTTTCTGATCCTGTGTGGCAAAACTGAGCCCGAAGAGTTGCGCCTCAAGGGCGCATCCCTGAACAAGATTCATGTCCAGACCAGTGTTCACAGACTCCTTGCATAATGCTATCGCATATCCCGGTTTTTGCGATATTTTTTCCGCCAGATGCCGGGCCTCTTGCATAAGGTTTTCCTTGGGCGCTACCCGGTTGACGAGGCCGATTCGCAATGCTTCCTCGGCATCGATCATGTCACCGGTCAACAACATTTCAAGAGCCCGCGACTTGCCAATCAGACGGCTAAGCCGCTGTGTGCCGCCAAAACCGGGAATGGTTCCGATTGAAATCTCCGGTTGGCCAAATCTGGCATCACTAGCGGCCACACGTATGTCACAGCTCATGGCCAGTTCGCAACCACCTCCCAGGGCATAACCATTCACCGCCGCGATAACCGGTTTTGAACAGGTCTCCAGATCGCGGAAAATCCGCTGTCCTTTGATGGCCAGCTCCCGTGCTTCCACGGGTTGCATGGCGTGCATCATGGCGATATCCGCTCCCGCGCAAAAAGCCTTGTTGCCGCTTCCGGTCAAAATGATCACCCGCACTTCTTCCTGCTCCGCCAGCTCATGCACGGCATGGGAAAGGTCATCCAGAGTCTCCATGTTGAGCGTATTCAGCGCCCGGGGGCGGTTGATCGTCACCGTGGCAAGATAGTCGGCAATTTCCACCAGCACAGTATCACTGGACATATGAGAGTTCCCCCCTTATGACAAAGCAATTTCACGCGGATAACTTCGGATAGAATTTGATAAAAAACCGATTTACCCATGGAACGGGTTTTAATCCGCCTTTATCTGAAGTTATCGGATTTGATCCGCGTTCCATTGCCTTTGATTTTATTTGTTTGGTTTCAGCTTTGTCGGCTAAGACCTGGCTTAGGCCTTCAGCGGCATCTTTTCCTTTGCGTCATTGTACCAAGAGTAGTGCCGGAACGTAGTTTTGTCAAAACCGGTTCTCCGGAAAACGAGCGAGTCAAAAAAATAAGCTGAATGATCCGGTTTGATTGCCACATTTCCAACGTCTGTTATGCTTGGATTATGAACGAGATAATCCATGACAATATTGGGCCTGCCAAGGTCATCCGGCTCTATTCGGCCAAGGAAGGGTTGCAGGCAGTGGTGGTAATCGACAATTGTGCCTTGGGGCCGGCCATTGGTGGCGTCAGGGTTTCTCCGGCCGTGACGGTGGACGAGGTTCTGCGTCTGGCCCGGACCATGACCCTCAAGAATTCCATTGCCGGGTTGCCCCACGGCGGGGCAAAGTCCGGGATCATGGCCGATCCGTCCCGGACGGACAAGGAACGGTTGTTTCGCGTCTTTGCCCGAATGATCCGTAATCTTCCGGAGTACATTCCCGGTCCGGATATGGGATGCGACGAGACGGCCATGGCCTGGATTCATGACGAAACCGGCCGTTCGGTGGGGTTGCCCGAAGAACTGGGCGGGCTGCCGCTGGACAAGCTGGGAGCAACCGGTTTCGGAGTGGCCGAATGTGCGGTTGC
>WSSedB1CaDRAFT_10000300_pt1 | contig 22242 bp, 18 predicted proteins | sample WetSurSB1Cattail_FD_9460 | JGI IMG/M metagenome (IMG submission 9460)
TATTGTGCATCCCATGGATGAGATTTTAAGCTAACCAACCAAATCGGGGCTGGCTGTCTTGCCGTACCCTACAGGGGTAAGGTCAAGTCCGACAGACTCCTAGGAAAAGAATACGTTTCTTGGTGCCACTCTTCCAGAGACGATGGATGATTTGGAACGCGGTGTAGGTTTTGCCTGTGCCGGTGGCCATAACCAGCAGAATACGGTCCTGTCCTTTGGCAATTGCTTCGACAGAGCGGTTAATGGCTATCTGCTGATAGTAGCGTGGAGCGCGACCGGAGCCGTCAAAGAAGTAATCGAAGGAGGCAATTTGCTCCTGTTGTGGAGATTCGATGCCTTTGTATTTCTTATAGCGATTCCATAGTTCTTCCGGACTGGGGAATTCTTCCAAGGAGAGGTTGCGCTCAATATCACTAGAGGAGGCAGTTCGATCATGCTCCACAAAGCCATCACCATTGGAGCTGAAAGCAACGGGAATATCGAGCGTTTTGGCATATCCTAGCGCCTGTTGCATGCCAGCCCCGACAAAATGATTGTTGTCTTTTGCTTCAATGACAGCGATTGGGATATTCGGTTTGTAATACAGGATGAAATCAGCACGCTTGCGACTACCACGAGCGGCACTGGTTCCTCTGACGTAGATGCGGCCATCAGTGAAAAACACCTCTTCTCGTACATGCCGTTCGATATCCCACCCGGCTTTTTTTAAGGCAGGTACAATGAACTGTGTACAGATATCACGCTCTGATAGGTCTTTTTTTGAAGTCATTTTAATTTACCCACAAGGGTCAAGCTGAGTTTGATCAGGATACTGGTAAAAGAGTATGCGGAATAAAGTCTATGATCACTCCAGAAGAAATCCAATTATGCATAAAACCGTATACTCATAACAGACTTAGAGAATATTATCCACCGCAAACCCCTTCATTAAAGGGATTGTTGGCTATAATGGCTTGCCGAGGAGCATACTTGGATATCGTCCTATATTCGATACTCTGGTGGCAGTGGTCAGATCACCCATGATTGCCGATATTTACCTGGATACAAATCCTAAGTATCCGTATTTGCGTAACACTGATGTTAAAGTGGGCGGGTTTTATTGAAATATTATTTTAGGAGAAGCCGGAACATATCGAATTGTTTGATTTAATGTCGATTCTGGAGTCACGAACTTTAAGTTGGCAATGTGGAGAGCATTACTGCTGTGACACTTGTGACATCACCCATCAGTCAGAATCAGCATGATCTTCCGAGGCTCCGGGCGAAGCAGCAACTTAGCTCGCCCCGCCCAGATGGCAGTATCTGTTGGAGTCCCATCGAAAGGCAGGTGGTTGAAATTCTCGGATTGCCGAGCCTTTCATGGTGTTCATGGCCTCTGCGATCTTGTGGTACTCCTGTGAACCCCTGTCCGACTTTTTTTCTGCCTTCTTTAAAGCTATTTTCTGCGGAGACAGGAGAGCTCAGAAGCAAAATGCAGAGTGTTATTCTGGACTGCATTTTTCCTCCATCTTATTGCTGTAACCCCACAGTGATCACGAAAAAACCGGGTTATCGAGTATCGTGAGATATTTCGGTAACCCGGCTGTCTTCTGGAGATCCTGAGGTTTTTCGCTCCATCCTGGCGGATGGTTAAGTAGTTTCGTGTGTCTGAAAAGTTGTCTTAAGTTGAAACGATAAAATCTCAACCAACCGGACGGCGCAAAATCGGGAGGAGCGACTGTTTCTGTTGCTGGACTATACAGCGTCTATGCACATTCCGAATATCCGCAGACGTGACAAACCGAACAGCCCCCCTCATGTTCGACAACACCGCCGCATTCCGGGCAGGCGCCGCGTTCCTGACGGGCTGTGACCGTATTGACGTCGTAGCCGTTCTGGATCAGGTGGTTCTGAATGGCTTTTGCAACCGCGTCGGCACAGGAGAGAACACGGTTATCGCCAAAACCGGAGGGACAGTGGCAGGAAATGCCCAGGAGCTGTTTGATGACCTGCCGGGCCTGGACACCACTGCGCCATGCCAAGGATACCATGCGACCGATGGCTTCGCTCTGGGACGCTGCACATCCACCAGCTTTACCCATGGTTGTGAAAAGTTCGAAGAGCCCGTTCTTGTCTTCGTTTATGGTGACGTAGAGCGGACCACAGCCGGTCTGCATTTGGTATGTACACCCTCTGAGGGACTTGGGTCGATCCCGTTTGACGGCCTTCTTTTCCTCCTCGACCGGGCGTGGCTCACGTGGGGCTTCTTCCTTTTTGCTCGTCGAAAGCACTTGTTCGTCGCGGGAACCGTCGCGGTAGATGGTAACCCCCTTGCATCCGGCCTTGTTGGCGAGCATGTAGACATTTTCCACGTCCTCGATGGTGGCCGAGTTGGGGAAGTTGACGGTCTTGGAAACGGCGTTGTCGGTGTAGAGTTGGAAGGCAGCCTGCATCTGAATGTGGTCGTTGGGGGAAATATCATGAGCGGTGACAAACACCTCTTTGACCTCTTGCGGCACTTCGGGGATATCTTGAACCGTGCCGTGTTCGGCGATCCGCTTCATCAACTCTTCCGAGTAAAAGCCGCGTTCTTTGGCGATTTTTTCAAAGCATGGATTAACCTCAACCATGATATCTTTGTCCATGACAGTACGGATATAGGAGACGGCAAAGAGAGGCTCCACGCCGGAAGAGGCATTGGCAATGATCGAAATTGTGCCGGTCGGGGCGATGGTGGTGACGGTGGCGTTGCGCATCGGTTCGGCATCTTTTTTGTCAAAGATAGAACCCTTGAAATTGGGGAAGGAGCCCCTTTTTTTGCCCAGTTCCACTGATGCAAGATGTCCTTCCTCGTTGATGAACTTCATGACCTTTTTGCCCAGGTTGACTGCTTCTTCGGAACTATAGGGGATTCCCAGCAGAATCAGCATGTCGGCCCAGCCCATGACGCCCAGACCGATCTTGCGGTTGGCATGGGTCATGTCGTGGATTTGCTGCAATGGGTAGCAGTTGACTTCGATGACATTGTCCAGAAAATGGACCGCATTGTGAATGGTCGTCTTCAGTTTATTCCAGCCAATGGCACCATCCTTGACGAATTTGCCCAGATTTATGGAACCCAGGTTGCAGGATTCATAGGGAAGCAGCGGCTGTTCGCCGCAGGGGTTGGTGGATTCAATTTCGCCGATGTGGGGCGTTGGGTTGTCGCGATTGAGACGGTCGAGAAAAATAATGCCCGGTTCACCGTTTTCCCATGCTTGCTTAACGATTCGCTGAAAGACCTTGCGGGCGTTGAGGGTTCCATGATGTTTTCTGTTGCGGGGATTGACTAATGCATACTCCTCGTCGCGCTCCACCGCCTGCATGAACTCCTCGGTCAAACCGACGGAAATATTAAAGTTGTTGAGTTGTTTCTGATCGGCCTTACACATGATGAAATCCATAATGTCAGGGTGATCTACCCTGAGGATTGCCATGTTTGCGCCGCGGCGTGTTCCCCCCTGTTTGATGGTTTCAGTGGCTATGTCGAAAACCCGCATGAATGAGAGTGGGCCGCTGGAAATGCCGGTGGTGGAACTGACCACATCGTTGGCAGGGCGTAACCGGGAAAATGAAAAGCCGGTTCCACCACCCGATTTGTGAATCAAGGCGGTGAATTTGACGGCGTCAAAGATCTCTTCCATTGAATCGCCTACTGGCAGAACAAAACAAGCGGATAGCTGGCCCAGTTCCCGGCCGGCATTCATCAACGTCGGAGAATTCGGGAGAAACTCAAGGTCGGTCATCATCCGGAAAAAAGTGTCGCTTAACTCTTTTATGTCTGCTTTTTTATCGAATGCTTTATCCGCGGCGGCAATGGTATTGGCAACCCGATGAAACATATCGGCTGGAGCTTCGAGTGTTTTTCCTCCGGCGTCCCGTCTGAGGTAACGCTTTTTCAGTACGGTTAAAGCATTCTTGGATAAGCCAGTTTGGGTATCATGAGAAATTTCTTTTTTCATTTGGTTCTCCCAGCGGATTTAAATTATGTCGCCAAATCGATAGATTGGATGATATTGGTAGGTGGTTGAGTGGAAAACACAATATTTAGTATGAATTGTTTGAATTAACCACAACATATATGGCATGTCAACAAAATTGTTAAATCTGTTCTAACCACTTGAAAGCACATCAAAACATTGCGACTTGCCTCTGGAAGCAGGCAAATGCGTGTAAAAATCCAAAACATATAGTGGATATTAAAATTTGCAAGAGAGAATAAGTGTGATAAAAAAATATGGTGAACTATGGAGGAGTAAGTTGAAGGATGTCTTTGGTACCAGTTTGTGAAAATTGCAAATCGTATGAACTGAAGAGCCAAGTTCGCGCACTGAACGACCTGATCAACGTGGCTCAAGCCTCGGTCGCTTCTCTGGAGCTTACCCCCCTTTTGCACACTATCCTGCAGGGTGCCATGGATTTTACTGAAATGCCGATTGGTAGGCTTGCGTTATATGACAAGCGCAATGGTAAAATGACATTGCTCGCGCATGCCGGGCTTGAAAACAAATCTATGGTGCGTAATGTGTGGATTGTGGAACCCGGCAGTTTGACGGATCACCTGCTCAGACGGAATGAAATTTATTCTGTGGAAGATACTGATCAAGCCGATGTGCCTAAAAGTCAGTTTGATGTGCATAAGACAGGCCGCTCACTGATTTTTATCCCGCTGGTTACGAAAAGTTCCATTCACGGTATCCTTCGTTTGGATGACCATATTCCGCGCGCATTCGACAAGAACCGGATTTCCCTGATTTCAGCTCTTGCCACGTTTGCAGCCATATCCATCGAGAACGCTAAATTTCACGAAGAAACCCACCGGATGGCCATTAACGATGCCCTGACAGGGCTTAATAATCGCCGCTATTTTGATAAGGTCCTGCCCCAGGAGTATGAGCGGGCGTATCGAGACGGTATTCCCTTTTCGCTTATGATGATTGATGTGGATAACTTCAAAAAATTCAATGATACCTATGGCCATCATCTTGGGGACCGCGTTCTGGCTACCATTGGCCGTGTGCTGCGGAAAACCCTTAGGCGCATCGATTTTGCGTTTCGCTATGGTGGAGAGGAGTTTGTTATTATTCTGCCCGATACAGATCTTGAGAGCGCCCACAACGTGGCGGAACGTATCAGACAGCGGGTTGTGATCGAGAGCAGAAAATTATTGCGAAATCAGGATGATCCTCCGGTTACGGTCAGTATGGGAATATCTTGTTATCCCCGTGATGCGGCGTGCTCCAAAACGTTACTTGCCATGGCTGATCAACTCCTCTATCAGGCAAAAAAAACTGGACGAAACCGTATTCTGATGTCGAAAGAAGATCATTCTTGAGCATGTTATTTTGTAATAGTCTCTGCAGGGCGATTATTGCTTTTGCGCTGACACTGCCCTTGACTGGCTGTGCCGGCTTTTTTGCCGTGCCTTCCGGTGATATGGAAGCTGCGCCCGAACATGTTAGCTCCCTTCCGTCCGATGTTGATGTTCGACAGTTGTCACGACAGTCCCCACCAATGCCTAATCCCACGGCTGACGCGCCTTTCGTTTCTGATACCCCTTCCGATGGTGGCCCAGGTGTGTTGGCAGGCCTGACTGGAGGGCGTCGGTCGATTGTTGCGCAGAGCGAAATCAACTATGAAAATGCCACGCTTACGGAGGATGTTACCTGGCATGGGTCCGTACTCGTGCGGGGATATCTGGTGATAGCTCCCCAGGCAACCGTACGCATTGAGCCGGGCACGGTCGTGCGTTTCATGAAATCACCCATTCTACGCCAGGCGCCGCGTCTCGTGGTTATGGGCAGGCTTCACAGTAGCGGTACAACCGAGCGGCCGGTGCTATTTGCTCCCAACGTTGCCGAGGCCGCTCCAGGCGATTGGGGGGGGATCCTGCTACTCTCCAGTGAAAAACACAACCAGTTTGATCATGTTCGTATTGAAGGCGCCACGACTGGCATTGATGCCCGTTTTTCAACATTTGCCGTCACTGAAAGCGAGATTACCCGGAGTGCGGTCGGCATGCTGTTGCGGGATAGTACCGCTCGTCTGGCAGCGGTTTCCGTTGATGCCTGTGAAACCGGGTTGGAAGCTTTTGATAGCGAACTCGACCTGCGGAACAGTTCATTTGATCATAATCGACGAGGAATTGGCGCACGCCGTACAACGCTTATACTACAGAGTGTGTCTGTCAAAAACAGTGAACAGCAGGGAATCTTTGCTGACGAGTGCCGGATCAGATTCAATTCGTGCGATTTGTCCGGCAATGTGGGTGGTGTCCGTCTCGGCAAGGCGGAAGGGCAGATTATTAGATCACGTTTTGTTGGCAACCGCGGGGTTGGTCTTGTTCTTGAGTCTTCGCGCCTGAAAATCCATCAGAGTCTGTTTGCCGACACTGTCGGCGACGGCATCCGCATGGACGATGGTCAAAGCGTAATCTGGGAAAGCGCTTTTGACGGCAACAGTGGTTATAACCTTGTAAACAGTGGTCGTGAGAGTATCAGCGCTGTCCGGAACTGGTGGGGCAGCAACCATGAAACGGCTATTTCAGACAAGTTGTTTAATGCTGCAAAAGACACCGGCAGCGGACAGATTTTGTTCTTTCCCTGGCTGCCGGAAAAACCGGCGGCAGCACCTTGAGTTCACTTCGTCGTATGTCCATCTATCTTGATAACGCCGCAACATCGTATCCCAAGCCCGAAGCCGTCTACCAAGCTGTCATGCATGCCATGCGCGAGATTGGCGCCTCGGCGGGGCGTGGGGGACACAGCCGTTCACTGGAGGCTTCCCGAGTTCTTTTTCAGACGCGGGAATGGATCTCAACACTCTTTTCAATCCCTGATTCATCTCGTGTCATTTTTACCCATAGCGCCACCGAGGCACTTAATCTGGCCTTGTACGGCATTCTTCTACCGGGTGACCATGTCATTACCACATCCATGGAACACAACTCACTATTACGCCCGCTTTACGTCCTGCTGCAAAAGGGGGTTGAAGTGACCATTGTGACGGCCGGGAGTGACGGCCGCGTTGACCCCGATGATGTTAAACGCGCTCTCAGACCGAATACCCGCATGGTGGCGGTGGGACATGTCTCAAACGTTTGCGGCGCCATCCAGCCGGTGGAGCAGCTTGCCGCCATTGCTCGAGAGGCTGGAGCGCTGTTCCTGATGGATGCTGCGCAATCTGCGGGTTCCATTCCTATCGATGTGGTGGCTACGGGAATCGACCTGCTGGCCGCTCCGGGACACAAGGGACTGCTGGGTCCACAAGGCACGGGTTTCTTGTATGTTGCAGAAGGAGTCCCGCTCAGGCCGTTATTGGCAGGAGGAACCGGCAGCAGTTCGTCTGCTGAAGATCAACCCGACATCGTACCCGAGGGGTTTGAGGCTGGTACCCATAATCTGCCAGGTATTGCCGGATTAAAGGCCGGTGTTGAGTTTGTGCAGGCCCAAGGGGTTGATGCCATTGCTCAAAAGGAGCGGGCTCATGTAGGAGATGTTGTGGAGCGTCTGCAGGCACTATCCCAGGTTACCCTGTATGGACCTTCTTGTTCCACTAAACGTAGCGGTGTGCTCTCTTTCACCGTGGCAGGACTGGATTCTTCATCCCTGGCATTTATGCTTGATCAAAACTTCGATATCGCAGTGCGGGCCGGCCTTCACTGCGCCCCCCAGGCCCACCGTACACTGGGCACCTATCCCTCGGGAACCGTCCGGATCAGCCCCGGCTGGTTCACCACCCACGATGAGATTGCTATTTTTTGCGATGCCGTTGTAAAGTGTATATCGTTATCACACTAATGAGGCGAGACGTGCAGCGTAGTCAATCCGTTTTCCGGCAGGCAAGTGTTTGCCGGAGATGTCTTCCTGTGCGCCATCGTTTTCTCAACTATTCTCTTTGAAAGGTTTTTATGAAAAATTTTATCCTCGACACCAATGTTTTGTTGCACGACCCCCAGGCACTGTTCAAATTTCAGGATAACGACATCATTGTTCCGATCACGGTCATTGAGGAAGTTGATCGTTTCAAGAAAGATTCGAATGAAACCGGTCGCAATGCACGCCAGATCTCGCGTATCCTCGACACCATGCGCGAAAAAGGATCCCTGGCCGAGGGTATTGTTCTGCCGGGGGGAGGAACCCTGCGGGTGGAGATGTTTTCTGAAAAGTATTATCAGGATCTTCCCGTGGAATTGCGGGGAGAGAGCGGCGACAACCGCATTTTGGGTATGGCCCTAAATATGCGTGACCGTCACCCGGATCATCAGCTGATCTTTGTGACAAAGGACACCAATTTGCGCATCAAGGCCGATGCAATCGGACTGATTGCTGAGGATTACGAGTCGGACAAAGTTGATATTCAGGATTTGTACTCTGGAACGCGTACTATCGAGATGCCTGCGGAGTCCATTGACCGTTTTTACGGTCAGGGTTGGCTGGATGCGCCGGAAGGAGTTGTTCCAAACGAATTTATCAGCATTATCGACAGCGCAAATCCCTCGCATACCGCGGTCTGTCGCTTTGACGCCGCAACGTCTCGGATCGTACCGGTGCGCAAGGTGCCCAAGGAGGGAATTTGGAGCCTCTTCGCACGTAACCGCGAGCAGTCTTTTGCTCTGGATGTGCTGATGGACGACAACATAAAATTGGTGACGCTGGTGGGCAAAGCCGGAACCGGCAAGACACTATTGGCTATTGCGGCCGGTTTGCACAAGGTTGCCGAGGAAAATATCTACAACCGTCTACTGGTTTCGCGGCCGGTTTTTCCCATGGGAAAGGATCTTGGATTTCTGCCCGGCGATATCGAGGAAAAATTGACCCCTTGGATGCAGCCGATCTTTGATAATGTGGAGCTGCTTATCTCCGGTCATGAGGCGGAAAAGCGTCACAGCAAGGGCTACAAGGAGTTAATGGCCATGGGCTTGCTGGATATCGAACCGTTGACTTACATCCGTGGCCGTTCTATCCCCAAACAATATTTGATCGTGGATGAGGCGCAGAACCTGACCCCCCATGAGATAAAAACCATCGTTACCAGGGTGGGGGAGGGGACCAAGATCATTCTTACCGGCGACCCCTACCAGATCGACAATCCCTATGTGGACTCTTCCAGCAATGGACTCACCTATCTGGTGGAAAAATTCAGAAATGAAAAAATCGCCGCACACGTGACCCTTACCAAAGGCGAACGCTCGGAACTGGCCGAGTTGGCCGCCAATCTGCTCTGATCCCTATGCGAACTAAAGGTTTTTTAAATGCTTGTTCTTGCAATTGAAACATCTTGTGATGAAACGGCTGCCGCGTTGGTGCGCGACGGCCGCGAAATCCTCTCTTCGGTCGTCTCTTCGCAGGTTGCAATTCATGCCGAATATGGCGGTGTCGTGCCGGAAATCGCTTCCCGCAAGCATCTGGAAATGATCTCTCCTGTTATTGGGCAAGCGCTTCGCGAAGCAAGTGTCACCTTCGCAGAAATTGAAGGTGTTGCAGTAACTCGTGGACCGGGGTTGTCCGGGGCGCTGTTGGTGGGACTATCAACGGCCAAGGCCGTTGCTTGTGCTTGTGACGTCCCGTTTGTCGGCGTTCACCACATAGAAGGTCATCTTTTTGCCCCGTTTCTGGAACAACCGGTGGAGTTTCCTTTTTTGGCACTGGTTGTCTCGGGTGGTCATACTCACATCTATCTCGTGGAGGGTTTTGGTCGCTACCGCACGCTGGGCAGGACTTTGGACGATGCCGCCGGCGAGGCCTATGATAAATCCGCCAAAATCATGGGGCTGGCCTATCCGGGCGGCGCCAGAATCGATGCCATGGCGCGGGAAGGAAACCCGCGCGCGGTCCAATTACCACGGCCATTGCTCAATGACGGCAGCCTCAATTTCAGTTTCAGCGGGCTTAAGACCGCCATGCTGAACCATATCGGCAAGCATCCGGTTTCTATTCCCAGTGTTGAAGCCGATGATTTGTGTGCTTCGTTTCAAGAGGCGGTGTGCGATGTCCTGGTTGCCAAGACAACAGCGGCTTTGCGCCAAACCGGTGCGGAACGGCTTGTGGTTGCCGGAGGGGTGGCGTGCAACAGTGGTTTGCGACAACGCATGAAATCTCTCGCTGCCGATCTGGACATTGACCTGCGGATCCCGGCTCCGCCGCTCTGCGGCGATAATGCGGCTATGCTGGCCGTTCCGGGCAACTATTATCTTGAGCATGGCGCTGCTTCAGCCCAGACTCTGGACGTTACCGCTACATGGGATATGGATCGGGTTGGGGAGGGGCCTTGATGAGCGCGGCGCGACGTCCTCTTAAATCGCTTGGACAGAACTTCCTTGTTGACCGGAACATCGTCGACAAAATCGTCAGCAGCGCTGCCTTGGTCTCCGGCGACAATGTGCTGGAAGTCGGTCCGGGACGTGGCGCCCTGACAGAACGCTTGGCGGATCAAGCTGCTCAATTGCTGCTGATCGAGTATGACCACGCTTTAGCGGCGGAGTTGTCCATCTTTTACCGTGAAAATCCGCAGGTGAAAGTTGTTGATGGCGATATTCTGGCGGTTGACTTGAACGCGCTTCTGGAGGACGACGATCAGCGATGGAAGGTGGTTGCCAACCTCCCCTACAACATTTCCACGCAAGTGCTGTTCAGGTTTCTGGAAGTGCGATCCAAGCTGTCACGCATGGTGCTCATGTTGCAAAAAGAGGTAGGGGATCGTCTGGTCGCTTCTCCGGGGTGCGCGGATTATGGCGTGACAACGGTACTGCTTGGTTTGTGGTTCAATATTCGTCGCGAATTTATCGTAACTCCCGGTTGTTTTCATCCGCGCCCAAAGGTTGACTCGGTTGTGGTGAGCTTTGTTCCTCTGGCATCGCCACGTGTCCAGGTGGGCAATGAGGATATTTTCCGGAGGGTGGTAAAATGCGCCTTTGCCATGCGGCGCAAGACGCTTTCCAATTGTCTGAAAAGAGCCGATCTGTATGCCTCCGATGGGTTTGAGACGGTTCTGCGGTGCTGTGGAATCGATGGACAACGCCGTGGTGAAACACTATCGCCGGAGGAGTTTGCGTGCATCTCGCGTTATTTGTCAGAGGAAACGGAATAAAAAAACCGCCGGTGGGCGGTTTTTTTATTGAACATCCTTTGTATATACAAAAGATCATTAGACCTGGGTTGTTTTGGGTTTTGCGGTTGCCTTGCGTGGTTTTACGGTCTTGCCGGTTTTCTCTGATTTGGTGGAAACAGCATTTTTTGCGGCCCTGACGGCGCGGGCTTTTTCCAGGTTGGCAGCCAGATTGTTCTCGTTAGCAGCTTTTCTGCGAGCTTCGGAATAGTTTTTTGCTGTTAAAGACTGGCTTGAAGGAATGTTAAACTGCTTGCGGTACTGTCCCGGTTTAAGATTGTGGGCTTGTTTAAGGTGTCTGGTCAAAGTCTTAAAGCCGGTCTTGCCACAGATCATGCAGCTGATCTGGTCGTTTTGAAAGGCTTTCTTGATGCTCATGGCGGGAGCTGCTGGAGCAGTCTCGACTTCCGTCGGCGCAGTACCGGCCTCAAGTTGTTTTAGGGCGGTAAATACAGTATTGATCTCTTGGAGCAATTCGTCGCGTGACATTTGAGAGCCTGATGCATGAGAAGAAACGATGTTTGCGGTAAGTTCTACAAGCGATGTGGTCATATATCCTCCTGAGTAAAAATTATTTTATCTGATATAACCACGAAGTTATGATGTAAATCAAGTGTTATTATTGCGAAATATACACAAACAGTTTGTGATGCCAGTTTAGTTTGTAGTACGACATATCATTTTGATATAAACCGACATATAACGTATTTGGGGCAACAGCTCCAGTCATGAAGTTGCAAAGACAAACAGTACGTACAACTATGCTGATAATACCAATGTATTTTGGATAAGACGACACCATGATCACACCAACACTATTGCAGTATTTGCTTCTCTTTCTTGCTTCTCTTACAGTTGTGCTGTTGTCAGTCATGTTGGTTTGGGTGTTGCGTAACAGCTCCAGGAACCTGCCTGATGCGCGTATAGCGTTGCTGGAACGCCTGCTTGAACGGCAGGAACGCTTGTTACGGGAAGAGATGGCCCGCACACGGGATGAGATGCAGCAATCCGCCCGCCTGGGGCGCGAGGAACTGAGTAATGCCGTAACATCTCTGGGGGATTCCCAGTTGAAACGAATGAGTGAGATCGCCGGTCTCCAGAAGAACCAGCTGGATACATTTATTCAGCAGCTTAAGAGCCTTACCACCAGCAATGAAACCAGAATGGACAGGCTGCGTGAGACAGTCGAGGAGCGGCTGCGTCTGATCCAGGAAGACAATGGCCGCAGGCTGGAGCAGATGCGCGCCACGGTGGACGAGAAGCTGCATGATACGCTGGAGAGGCGTCTGGGTGAATCTTTCAAGCTGGTTAGTGAACGCCTGGAACTGGTGCAGAAGGGGTTGGGAGAGATGCAGACCCTGGCAAACGGTGTTGGTGATTTGAAAAAGGTGCTCACCAATGTCAAGATTCGCGGCACCTTTGGAGAGATTCAACTGGGAAGCTTGCTGGAGCAGATTCTGGCTCCGGGACAGTATGACAGTAATGTTGAAACCCGCGCCGGCAGTGGACAGCGAGTGGAGTTTGCCCTCAAGTTGCCGGGACAGCATGAGGACAGGGAACATATGGTCTGGTTGCCGCTGGACGCCAAATTTCCCCAAGAGGACTATTTACGTCTGGTGGAGGCTCAGGAATTGGGGGATGCCCCGGCTGCAGCCGATGCGTCGCGTCAGTTGGACAAGGCGGTGCGTGAAATGGCAAAAACCATCCGTGACAAGTACCTGGATCCGCCTCACACCACTGATTTCGGGGTGATGTTTCTGCCGACCGAAGGACTTTTTGCCGAGGTGCTCAGACGTTCCGGCCTGTTCGAGGCGTTGCAACGGGATTTCAAGGTTGTTGTGACCGGTCCGACCACACTGGCGGCGCTGCTTAATAGTCTTCAGATGGGGTTTCGCACCCTGGCGATTGAAAGACGCTCATCCGAGGTCTGGAATCTCTTGGGGGCGGTGCGCACCGAGTTCTCCAAATTTGGGTTGGTGCTGGAAAAAACCCGCAAAAAACTTCAGGAGGCCGGTAACCAGATCGATCAGGCCGCCACCCGTAGCCGTGTCATTGAACGCAAACTACGAGACGTTCAAGGCTTACCTCAAGGAGAGGCAGAGGCTTTGCTGGAATCCGAGCCGTGGGGGGGCGATGATACAACGGCGTGAACTCCCACAGTCATTTATAAACAAGACAGCATTCCACGGTGCAATCCCGTTTGATCACCGTGGAATAAAAGAACATGTCTGAACGAAAGAATATAGTAAAAGCCGCAGGAGTACTCGGCTCCGCCACAATGCTTTCCCGTGTCATGGGGATGGTACGGGATATGGTTGTGGCACGCCTCTTCGGAGCCGGATTTGAAACCGACGCCTTTATTGCCGCCTTCCAGATTCCCAATATGCTGCGCCGCTTCTTTGCCGAAGGGGCGCTGACCTCGGCGTTTGTGCCTACCTTCTCCCATACCCTGGCTCAGCGGGGTGAGGGCGCGGCCCGCGAGCTTGTCAATACCTGTTTCACCTTGTTGACGGTCATCATGGCCGGCCTGGCCCTGGCCGGCATCCTTCTCTCACCCTCTCTTGTTGGCTTGATGTTTCCCGGTTTCCACTCTGTTCCCGGTAAATTCGAGTTGACCGTGTTGCTCAACCGGGTCATGTTTCCCTATATCTTCTTTATCAGCCTGGTGGCGCTGTGCATGGGGATACTCAATACGCTCCGTCACTTTTTTACCCCGGCCATATCAACGGTTTTCCTGAATGTGTCCATGATCCTGGCGGCGCTTTTGCTGCGCGGCTTTTTTCAGGCACCGGTGACTGCCCTGGCGACAGGGGTATTGATTGGTGGGCTGGTGCAGTTGGTGCTGCAACTGCCGGTGCTTTGGAGCAAGGGGTTCCCGGTCCATCCCCGTTTTAATTCCGGCTGCCCCGAGGTACGTCGCATCGCCCTTTTAATGATTCCCTCTGTTCTCGGGGTTGGCGTCTACTATCTTAATGTGACTGTCAGCGCCATCCTGGCTTCCCTACTACCCCAGGGGAGTGTCTCGTATCTCTATTATGCCCAGCGGCTTTTTGAATTTCCCCAGGGAATTTTCACCGTATCGGTGGCCCAGGCGGTGCTTCCCTCCATGAGCAGGCAGGCCGCTGAGGGGAATATGACCGGCGTGAAGGAATCTTTAGCCTTTGGATTACGATTGACGCTGTTTATCACCATCCCAGCCATGGCCGGACTGATAATGTGTTCTACTCCGATCTTTAGCCTGCTCTTTATGGGTGGAGCCTTTGACTATGCCAAGGCGGTCAACTCTGCCCAGGCGCTGATGTATTATTCACTCGGGCTTTCGTTCGTGGCCATGACGCGTGTGCTGGCTCCTGCTTTCTATGCCCTCAAGGATACCCGGACACCGGTCTGGGCTGCCCTGATGACGTTTCTGCTCAATCTGGGGTTCAGTCTGGCATTAATGGGGCCGCTCAGACATGGCGGCCTGGCCTTGGCTACGTCACTTTCGGCCTTGGGCAACATGCTGTTGCTGCTCTGGTATTTGCGCCGGAAAATCGGTGCCTTTGGCGGCAGGGGGATTATACTCTGCGGTTTAAAATCTTTGGCCGCATCGCTTCCCATGGCTGGTACGGTCTGGTATCTGTGCAGTTTTTTCGACTGGTCACTGGCAGGCCATAAAGTGCTAAAGGGGCTGCATCTGGGGGGGGCGATTGCAGCAGGTGTGGCCATATACGCTATCTGTGTTCGGGTGCTCCGTTCGGATGAGGCGCTCGATGCACTGCAATTGATCAGAAAAAAGATCGGTCGGTAGCAGGCAAAATTTATTACAGATGGAAGGTATTGAATTTAAAGGAGAGCATGTTTGTCTCGAAAAAAGATAGTTATAAACAGATGGTCTTGGCACGATAATAAACTTGACGCCTCGCCTGATTTTAATAAAGCGCTAACTACCCTAAATCTCAGTAGATATGTTAACATGTTGATTTTGTTGTAAAAAATATGTGTTTAAAAAAACGGCAAAGCGAAAAAAACCGTTGCACAGTTGTAACTTTCGTAATGCATCAACATGGTTATCAACATGTTTTCCCCAGATTTTGTTGATAAGCTGCCACATGTCTATTATAACGTCATATTTTAACGGAATGCATGCTGGCAACCCTTTTTTCAACCTCCTTTGCCTCTTCCCATAAACGATCCATTTCCTCCAGCGAAGAGGTTTTCATCTGCCGTCCCTGCGCAGCGAGTCTGTCTTCGATATACCCAAACCGCTTCTGGAAACGGGTGATGGTTTTGCGAAGGGCATCTTCGGGGTTGATTGAAAGGAAACGCCCCAGGTTGACGATGGCGAAAAGCAGGTCTCCCAATTCGGCTTCCATGCGCTCGTTATTATTGCTTGCCATGGCTTCTTCAAATTCGTGCAGCTCTTCCATGACCTTGGCAACCACATGATCGACATGTTCCCAGTCAAAACCCACCCTGGCGGCTTTCTCGGTGATTTTTTGCGCCTTGAGCAGTGCCGGCAGATGAGATGGAACGCCGGAAAGAGCGGATGTTCGTTCATCGCCTTTTTCGCTCTTCTTGATCCTCTCCCAGTTTTCAATCTGAGCGCTACTGTCACGAATTTCCATATCACCAAAAACATGGGGATGGCGGCGGATAAGCTTTTCGCACAGTGTCTGGATGACATCCTCTATGGTAAAGGAGCCGGACTCTTCAGCGATGGCGGCATGGAAAACCGGCTGGAGCAACAGGTCACCCAACTCTTCCTTGAGGTGTTCTGCGGATTTCATATCAATGGCTTCAATCACCTCGCAGGCCTCCTCCAGCAGATAGCGCGTAAGACTCTCATGGGTCTGTTCCGCATCCCAGGGACATCCGCCGGGAGCGCGTAGCCGTCGCATTATGGCAACAAGTTTTTCAAATGAAGACTGGTCTGGTTTCATTGGTTGTTTTCTCCTCATGTTATCAATAGGTTGAACTGATATTACGCGTGGATCGCGACAAAGTAAGCGGGCATGCGCTTCAAAAAAATGTTGACAGTGGCGTCAGGATACTTACATTAGTACAAAATTAATCGAAGGGAGAAGGTAATGTTTAAAAAGGGTATAATAGGTAAAATAGTTACAATTCTTAGCGGTATAGCGCTTGCCGCGGGACTGGCATCAGCTGGATTCGCCGCAGAATCGTCTCTGACGCCTGATGAAGCGTTGCAGAAGCTGATGGAGGGCAACAAGCACTATGTTGCGAACCAGATGACCGCGGCGAAGTTAAGTGGCCAAACGACACGCACGAGCCTGTCGAAATCCCAGAAACCGTATGCCGTCATCCTTTCCTGCTCAGATTCCCGTGTGCCGCCCGAAATTATCTTCGACAAGGGGCTGGGAGAGATCTTTGTCATTCGTGTGGCCGGTAATGTGCCTGACCCGATTGTGTTGGGGAGCATTGAGTATGCTGCCGAGCATCTCGGCTCACCGCTGATCATGGTTTTGGGCCACGAGCGCTGTGGCGCGGTGACAGCAACCGTTGAGTCCAAAGGCAAGTCGACGGGTAGCCCTAATATCGATGCTATTGCCAAGGTCATTGAACCATCCGTAAAACGGGCCCTGAAAAATTGCGAAGCCTGCAAGGGAGAAAAGAAGTGCGCCGAAACCAAGAAGAGCGAACTTGTTGAGTGTGCTATCAATGCAAATACCAAGCATATCGCCGCCAGCTTGCCGGCTACATCAAAGATCATCAAGCACCTGATTGAGGAAAAAAAGCTTAAGATTGTGGCCGCCAAGTACGACTTGGATGATGGCGTGGTTACGTTATTTAAGTAAGCCGTTTTGAGCCTCATATGCCAGTTCATCATACACCGCCAGCGCTTTCACGCTGGCGGTTTCTTTTTTGCCCAGTTCCTCAAAGCTCTTCAGTTTGTAGTTGAAGCGGTCTGCCTGTGTCTTGAGATTGCTCGTACTTTCCGAAATAAAACTCTTTTCTTTTGGATCCACATCCTTTCTGAAGATTCCCTTGGCCTTGTTCCAGTATTCATCGGTGCCGCTGACATAATGATTCAGGCTGCCCAGAAATGAAAGGGCTCCCGAAGACAGGTCGGATACCGTGGCCAGTTTGGTTTGCGCATCATTCATATCCTTGAGTAGCTGCTGGTCGGCAAACCGGGCCGCATCCATCACTGCTTTGTCATTCGCTGCCTTGCTTGTTTCAATTTGTTCGGTCATGGTGATAAATTGTTTGGATGAAGCGAGGTAATGGGAAACGGAAACGGATGAAGCATTGAGCGCTACGGTGAACTGTGCAATGAACTTGGTAAAAATCGATGCCTGGCCGGCATAGGGAATGGGCAGCATACGGCCGATAACCGCTGCATATGATCCCGCCTGAATGTATCGGTTGTATCCGGCCAGATTGTTACTCATCCATGTGACAAACCCCTGGAAGTCGCTCGTGGTCTGGCGCTGTGTTTTAACATTGGCTGCAATCTCCAGTAATCGCTGAACTTTTTTCTGGCGCAGGCGTTCGGAAGGAATACAGGCAATCGCTTCGAGCTGTCTGATCTTCAGGGTAAGCGTTGCGTTTTCCTGTCTGAGAGCGACAAGCTGCTCCTCGGAGGGAGTCATCGGGCCGCAAGCATTTTCTTCGGCATGTACGGGGGCATGGAGCAGAGTCATGAACAGGGCGCTACAGAAATAGTGGCTGAGTCGGCGAACTGGGGCGGGCATGATGGCTGAATCCTTTGCGATTTTTGTGCGACTAATGATCTTACGTATCGTTTGTATAGCCTTACCACAAAAGCTTTGCAATGTATTTTAACTATATTTTGTTATGTTCAGCGTCCAATGGAGTTGCATCTGTTTGTTCTCTGTACTACCATACGGACGGCTTGAATATTACACTGAGGTTGTTTGCATGTTACTGTTGCGCTTTCCTCGCCTGACTCTCATTACAAAACTGGTCATCAGCTTTACCATCTGTGTGTGCTGCATGATGGCGGCGCTTTTCTATTCCGTCAGCAACCTTGGAGCCATGCACAAAATGGAGACCGAGATTGCCCGTAATGATTTGACCGCGGCAACCCTGACTATTTCACTGCGTGAGGTAATGTTGGCTCAGCAGCGTTATGCCGGCCGGTTTCAGATTTTGCATCAGAGCGAGTTTCGGGTCCTGTATGATCAGAACGCGGATAAATTCAAGAGTTCGCTGGCTTCGCTCAAATTGGTGTATCCTGGAAAAAACCTGTCCACGCTGGAAAAGCAGTATGCTATGTATTCAGGTTTGACCGGGCGGATATTTGACGGTCTTCCTATTGATACCGCTGCCATGAAAAAAATAGCTGATCAGATCGACTACACTATCGGGCGCATTCGAGAGGATCAACTCCAGTCACTTGAAGAGAAGCTCAAGGCTTCCGACGAAAAAGTGGCTGCAACCGTTTCCTGGTCGTTGGGACTGGCCATAAGCGGTGTCGGTATTGCATTGCTGGTTGCAGGCCTGATGATCTATTCGTTCGCAACCTCGATCAGAAAGCTTCAAAAGGCAACTCACCGCATTGCAGCCGGGGAATTCGATTATGACCCTCGGATAAAACCTGGTGATGAGATCGGTAAACTGTCCCAGGATTTCATGACCATGGCGGCTCGTCTCAAAGAGCTTGAACAGGTCAGTCTTGACGCCAGTCCCCTGACCCGGTTACCGGGAAACATCGCCATAGAACGTTCCATCAACAGGCGTTTGCGTGAGCAGGTTCCTTTTGCCATGTGCTATCTTGATCTGGATAACTTCAAATCATATAATGATCGGTATGGTTATATTAAGGCCAGCGAGCTCATCAAGGAGGCTGGCCAGGTTATCCACGATGCCGTGAAACGTTTGAATGATCCCGATGCTTTTGTAGGCCATATTGGCGGCGATGATTTCGTGGTGATTATTAATTCGAAGCTTGTAAAAACAGCCTGCCAGACAATTATTCACGATATTGACGCCATGATTCCGGCTTATTATTCCGAAGAGGATCGTGCCGCCGGTTTTATTGAGGGAGTTGACCGCTATGGTGTGCCGCGTAGTTTTCCGCTGATATCTATCTCGATTGCAGCGCTGAACTGTCAATCGGGCACATATGCCACGGCAGCCGAGATTGCCACTGCGGCAGCCGTGGTCAAGGACCGTGTCAAAGGATCATCGGGAAGTAATTATATTATCGTACGGGAGGCGGGTGTCCGTGAGGTTTAGCTATGGTAAGGCATTAATTTTATTGTCTGTTTTTATGCTGAATAGTGGGTGCGGTATAAAGAGTCTATCGACTTCGCGGTCTTTTGTGGTTCCCGAACAGGAACGTTCGTTTGCCGGAGCATTGGAGCATCTGAAAGCAGGAAAAGTTCAACAGGCGCGGGAATTGCTGGAAAAGGTTGTTGCAGCGGCACCTATCTCAGGTATTACCGATGAAGCTATCTTTCGTTTGGCGCTCCTGAATATACGGGATGAAAACGGCAAGGGCCCCCTTCGGGCGCAGTCCCTGTTGGAGCGGCTTGAAAACGAATTTCCTCATAGTATTTGGACTCACCAGGCAGCGCCACTTGTCTCCTACCTGGCTGGCATCAAGCCCACTCGCGACAAACAGAGGGAGCTGAAAACTTTGAAGGATCTCAATTTCTCGCTTAGCCGCGACAACCGCGACTTACGTCAGACCATCGAGCGTCTGAAGAGTCTGGATATTGAGTTGGAGCAGAAAATAAAACGCTGAAAAATCAGCGCGAAAACACTTCAAGGGGATTTCGGCTCTTCCAGCACTCAGAATTATTTCTTTCGTTTGTTTCCCTCCAGGTATTCTCCAAGAAAACGGGTTTTATACTCCATGAAATAATTATTCCCAATTGCGGCACGGATTTCCGTCATCATGGTCAGGTAAAAGTGAACGTTATGGATGGCAGAAAGTACGGCTGAGATAACTTCATTGGCTGCGAAGAGATGGTGGAGGTAGGCGCGGGTAAAATTTTGGCAGGTGTAACATCTGCAGGTGGTATCGATGGGGTAAAAATCCCTTTTGTAGTTTTTATTTGTCAGGCGAATCTTGCCACGACGGGTAAAAAGAGTCGCACTGCGGGCGTAGCGGGTTGGTATGACACAGTCAAACATGTCGACACCACGTTCGACGCTTTCCAGAATATCTTCAGGTAATCCAACCCCCATCAGATAACGCGGTTTATCTTCCGGCAAATGGGGGACTGTCCAGCCGACCACCTTCTTGAGAAGTTCCAATCCCTCTCCGACACTGACACCACCGATGGCATATCCTGGCAGATCAAGGGAGCGCATTTCCTTTGCGCAAAATTCCCGCAGATCTTCAAAAACGCTTCCCTGGACAATTCCGAAAAGGGCCTGGCCGTTGTCGGTCATTGCCTTCTGGCATTCCTTAAGCCAGCGGATAGTTTTTTTTGTGGATTGTTCGGCGTAAGCACGTTCACAGGGGTAGGGAATGCATTCATCGAACGCCATGATAATGTCGGCACCCAGGTCTTGCTGAATGCGTATAGCGTTTGCTGGATCAAGATAGATCTCCTCGCCGGTTATCTCATGCCTGAAAAAAACGCCTTCCTCGGTAATGCGTTTGTTGGGGAGAGAAAAAACCTGAAAACCTCCCGAGTCAGTAAGAATCGGTTTATCCCAAGCCATGAATTTATGAAGACCGCCAGCTTTTTTTATCAGTCCTTCGCCCGGTTGCAGATGTAGATGATAGGTGTTGCTGAGGATAATCTGGGCTCCTGCTTCTGTGGTCTGGGCAGGTGTGAGCGGTTTCATGGCGCCGTGTGTGGCTACTGGCATAAAGATTGGGGTTTGAATGTCGCCGCGTGAGGTTGTGATGCACCCAAGACGGGCAGAACATTGTTTATCTTTTTTGATCAGCTTAAATTTCAAAGGAAAGCTCCGCTAATGTGCGTAATTAACATATTTTATTCAATGTGTATTCTGTATGCAATTTGTAAAATAGAACATGCTAATTATCTAGCTTTTGTTATGTAGTTGGTGTATACATGAGTGTGTCTAGCAGAATGCTGCCTGAAATGCAATCAAACCGAGCGTTTAATTTTTAACATGTTGATTTTATTTGTGTTTTAAATTGCGTTATAGTTCATAAAAATGTTGCAATTTAGAGGCACTACGTCTAATATACGCAGAATTAATGAGCAGGGGAAAAACTGAAACTCAACGATACGTGTGCAATTGCCTCATAAAAAAATATCTGAAGGAGGATGAGATGCAGATTGTCACCAGAACGCGCTGGCGTGGCCCCCCGAAAAAGCTTTTTAACTGTCAATAACCGCTGGTTTTTTTGAGTTTACGTAAATGTTCAATGCAGTTCACTACTTTTGTAAAGGAAGGATAGATATGCAACTGTTTACCTCGTCTATCGGCAGAAAGATCCTGATGGCGATCACCGGCCTGTTCTTGGTGTTGTTCGCGGTGATCCATCTGGTCGGCAACACGACCATCTTCGGATGGATTCCAGGAGGCGTTAATGCCTATGCCCATCACCTCCATGCGTTTCCGCCCATGGTTTGGGCATTCAGGGCAGTTATGCTTGTAATTGTTGCTGTGCACATTTTCTTTGGCATTCAGCTGACCGTGGAGAATAGCGGCTGCCGGCAGAAGAAGTATGCCGTCAAGGCTACCCAGAAAACAACCTTTGCCAGTGAAAACATGATCTGGACAGGATTGCTCCTGCTGGTTTTTATCGTCTATCATCTGTTGCATTTTACTGGAAAGGTGATTCCGGGCATGGAACTGGTTACGGATGCCGAGGGAACTGTTGATGTTTTTGCCATGATCGTTGCAGCTTTCAAAAACATCATTGTTGCTGTCATCTACGCAGGAGCAATGGTAACTTTGTTTTTGCATCTTTCACATGGCATACAAAGCATTTTTCAAACTTTCGGGCTGTCAAACGACAAATATCAGCCTAACATTATCAAGGCTGGCATGTTTGTGGCGCTCGTGTTGTTCCTGGGGTATGTTTCCGTTCCGCTGACGATCTTTCTCAACATCTTGAAATAGGGGGTTACCGTGATACTTGATGGAAAATGTCCTACTGGACCCATTCAACAAACCTGGGACAAACACCGCTTTGACCTGAAGCTGGTCAATCCC
>WSSedB1CaDRAFT_10000301_pt1 | contig 22225 bp, 15 predicted proteins | sample WetSurSB1Cattail_FD_9460 | JGI IMG/M metagenome (IMG submission 9460)
CTATTCTCTTTGCTATGTTCCGGTTCTTCCCTGTTTCCATTGAATTACGGCAGGCTCATTTTCTTTGGGCAACAGATCTTTCGACATATGATTCTATACTCACTTTGCCATTTATGATACCGATGTATGGAAATCATGTCAGTCTCTTCACACTTCTTATGACCGGATCTACTTTACTCACTATGAAAATGACCGGTTCGTCTCCGGGTTCAGATCAGCCTGGTATGAAGATGATGATGTATATGATGCCGATTATGTTCATGCTGATTCTTAATAATTTCTCAGCAGGACTTACATATTATTATTTCCTCGCTAATATGCTCACATATGCTCAGAATATTATATCCAAGCGTTTTATAAATGCCGATGCAGTACTGGCAACCCTGGAGCAGAATAAAAAGAAACCACTTAAAAAGTCAAACTGGCAACAGCGACTTGAGGCAGCAGCGAAACAAAGAGGTATTAACCCTCCAAAAAAATAACAAAACATTAAATTATCGTAGGAGGCTGTCTCAAAAGTCATTTTTAACCACGAAGGACACGACGGTTGCACAAAGAGCACAAAGTAGAAATAGTGATATTTATCCCGATAGTTATCGGGACTTTGTGTCCTTTGTGAATTTCCTTTGTGCCCTTTGTGGTTAAACGATTTAGACTTTTGAGACAGCCTCTGTTTTTTAAAAGTTAAAAATTATTAAATTAATTCTGTGCTTTGAAAAAAATACTAAATTTATTTCTTCCAATTAAATGGGGAAATGGGAAAAAAATTTAAGAATAAAGATTTAGCCGCCAGGCTTGGTGTATCTGGTACATTGGTTTCACTTGTACTTAATAATAAAGCTGACCAGCAGGGTATCCGCAAGGATACTCAGGAGAAAGTTCTCATGCTGGCCCGACAGATGGGATATTTCGAAACAATTAAGGAGAAAAATGAGACTGCTCCGGTTGATGAGAAACCAGGAGTCCTCGGGATGATTGTTCCTTCTATAAATGATCCTTTTGTAAGTCAGATAACGCCTTTTCTTCAGAAGGCCTTTTCAAGTATTGGTGTCGGATTCTCTATTGTTACAAAAGACCCAGATGATCAAAGATATGATCGTCTGGTAGGAGCATTTAAAAAGTTCTATAGTGGTCTTATCCTTCTTGGTGATGCAGCTGATGATGCCACAATCAGGGCTCTCAGAACGACAGATTATCCATTTGTTCTCCTCGAAAAACCATCAGGAACAATGCGTCTCAACACAGTTAGTACTGACACAGTTGCCGGTGCACAGCTGGTTGTTAATCATCTGGATAAGTTAGGCTATAAAAATGTGATAGTTATTGCAGACCACAGGTCTTCATGCTCAGAAGAGACTGCAATTAAAGATATTATTAATGCTTTAGGCAATAAGCCGGGAATTAACAGGCCTGTTATCGTTGAGTTGGATAAGCGGAGTGTTAGTGACGAAATTGATTTTGCTCAATTTGAAATGTATCTTCGTCCTCCTTACCGTGCCGATGTAATGGTTATAATGAATGCCAGTCTGGTTTATCCAATAATGAATTTACTCAGGAAGAAGAAGCTTCGAGTGCCCCAGGATATTGCAGTTGTTTCAATGGAAGAAGGAACCGGATTCGACCTCATGTTTTCTCCGGTAACATGTCTTCGTAAGCCTCTTTCGGGTATTTCAACCAAAGTGGCGAATATGATCTGGACGGAAGTAAAAAATTCAGGAAAAGGAAAATTTAAAAGGCAGGTTAATATATCACCAGAACTTATTATTAGAAATTCCTGCGGCACCTTATAAAATTTCAGCTGACATGAATATATATGAGCCAGATAAAAAGACGGGTCCTGGACCTGTCTCTTTTTTATTGATATTAGCTTTATTAGCATTTCTGATCTCATCATGTTCCACACACCACCTTATTAAGAACAAACAATACCTGTCTTTAACTGAAACGAAATTTGATCAGAGAAAACATCTTGCGGCAGGCAGAGATTCAGCTCTTTTCTCAGTTTTTAAGCAGCATCTTTCGTTAAGACAATCGGAAGCGCTTAAATTCCTTTATGCATATATGCCTCTAAGTGATCTGGCAGATTACAATGGTGATTTTTTTCTGGCTAATACAAACGTGTCGTTACTTGCACAATCGGAAACTAAATGGGGGAAAGTAATCCCATGGGAAATCTTTCTTCATTATGTGCTTCCATTCAGGATAAACAATGAAAACCTCGATTCTTTCCGGATTGAATATTTTAATGAACTTATAAACAGGGTAAAGGGGATGGATTTGAAAGAGGCAGCACTTGAGATAAATCACTGGTGCCATGAAAAGGTCAGTTATCAGCCAGCTGATGACAGAACTTCCGCCCCAATGAGTACAATTCTCTCGGCAAGAGGCAGATGTGGAGAGGAATCAACATTTACAGTAGCGGCTCTTCGTACAGTTGGCATACCTGCCAGACAGGTATATACTCCCCGTTGGGCTCATACTGATGATAATCATGCATGGGTTGAGATATGGGATAATGGGAAATGGTATTATATGGGAGCATGCGAACCTGAACCTGTTCTCGATTTTGGATGGTTTACCGAACCGGCCAGAAGAGCTATGCTTGTACATACAAAATCGTTTGGCGCGTCAGGCAACTCTGAAGATGTAATTAACCGTTATGNNNATTNTACAGATGTTAACAATCTNGCCAAGTATGCTATTACAAAAAGAATATTCGTAAAAATAATTGATAAGGATAGATTGCCTGTCAGTAATGTCCAGGTTGAATATCAGCTTTATAATTATGCAGAGTTTTATCCTCTTGCGGTTGTGCCAACGGATGAAAATGGAATAAGTCAGTTTGAAACCGGTTTCGGAGATTTAATGATATGGGCTCATAAAGGCGATAAATTTGACTTTAAAAAAATATCAGTTGGTGAAACTGACACCTTAACAATGCAGCTATCTTTGAAACCACAGGTTAATAATAGCATTGATCTCGACCTCGATGTGCCTGTAATCCATTCACCACTGGCAGGTCCTTCAAATGAATTATTAGAAAAAAATACAGAAAGATTTAATCAGGAAAACAAAATCAGGCAAAAATATATTGAATCGTGGATGAAGACTGATGAAGCAAAGTCCCTTGCATTAAAGTTAAAGACTGATACTTCAAGAGTTGATAAAATAATTGCCAGAAGCATGGGCAATTATAAAGAAATATGCTCTTTCCTGTCTCAAACACCTGATTCATTAATTACCCGTGCCTTATCTTTGCTTGAGATCCTTCCAGATAAGGATCTTCGTGACGTTAAGGCATACATACTCTCAGATCATCTGGCGAATAGCTTCATATCTGCTAATGATACCGGTGAATGTGATGTTAAAACATTTATTGATTATATTCTTAACCCCAGGGTTGCGAATGAAATGTTAGTAGCATGGAGACATTATTTCCTTACAAATCTTCCATCGGAGTTAGTTCTAAACGCAACACATAATCCTCTGTTAATTGTTCAATATCTGAATGACAATATCAGAATTAATGAAGATGAAAACTACTATAAAACTCCTTTAACGCCGGTGGGAGTAAACGAACTTAAAGTATCAGATTCAGGTTCCCGGGCAATATGTTTTGTGGCTATTTGCAGGAGCCTGGGAATACCATCGCGCCTTGAACCCGGGAGAAATGTGCCACAGTATTTCTCGGAAAATAAGTGGACAGATGTATATTTTTCTGATCAACAACGGCCTGATCCGGATAAAGGATTTCTTAAACTTCATTCCTTTGAAACAAATCCTGTTCCCGAGTATTATATTCAGTTCACAATTGCAAGATTTGAAAATGGCAGATACAATACTCTTGAATATGACTTCAATAAAAAAATTACCGATTTTAAAAATGAAATTCCTCTGCCACCAGGGCACTATATGCTCGTTACAGGTAACAGATTGATTAATAGTAAAATATTGTCGAGTATTACTTTTTTTGATCTTGCAGAAAACGAGCATAAAACTATTGAGGTAAAAATCAGAAAAGATCTCTCTGAAAAGAATACATTTGGCTCCATTGATATAATGAAAATTGACTCTGCTTATAACAGTGCAAAAATTTCCGAGTCATGCACCAACGATAAACGTCTTGTGATAATATGGGCGGATCCTGAAAAGGAACCAACAAAACATATTTTTAATGATCTCCTTTTGCTTAAAAGCGAACTTGATGCCTGGGGAGGGAAATTTCTTATATTTACAATAGGCACAGGTAAGGACCAGACACTTTTTGTTCCTGCTAACACAATTAACTCTGAGAATACTAAAGGCCTGCCAGAAAATACATCATTTTTCATTGACAATCAATTATCTGTTTTAAAAAATTCTCTGCGACTCAACAAACCGGCTGATATGATTTTGCCTGTTGTTATTGTAACTGATAGGTCAGGGAAAATTTATTTCATATCCACCGGGTATCGGATTGGAATCGGCGAACAAATATTAAAATATTTAAAATAATGGTTTACTGCAGGGAACAGTCAAGACTGTTCTAAACTGGTAACTACTATAATATTTTAATGTTTGTTAATAACTGTTGATATCTGAACGAAATCTTCCTGCATCAGAAATTAATATATCTCTTATCTTTGCTATGTTTTGGTGTTGTAATGAAAAAATCATTACAACGAAGAGGGAATGCGGTTTGAATCCGCAACAGTACCCGCTGCTGTGAAGCCCGATCCCGCATTATGCGGGGTGATGGTTTTATAAAATACCTGCCACTGTCCAGGTTTATTAGGATGGGAAGGCTTTATAAAACCGGGATAAGTCAGAAGACCTGCCAGATTATTCTAATATTCAAAGCTTTCGGGAAGAAAAGCATCGGATCATTCATTGATTCCCTCTTAATTTTCCTTACCAGCTCTGGATATTGGACAGTAGAGCTGAATTGAAGATTTGCAGTAATTAACTATTAAATAAGGTATTCCTGATACTATCGTATAAATATTGTCACTTGAAATACACTTTATTCTATATCGTAATTCTGATTTCACTGCCTTTGAATGGGCAACTGTCAATCGAAAAGGATACCTTTAAAATAAAGGAAGTTATCATAAGTGGAAACAAATTTAATTCAGAAGCATCGGGGTTTAAAAAAAAATCAATTGATTCGTCAATACTTGTTGATTACAACAACAGAAATCTGGCTGACATGCTTTCTGAAAATACGGGTATTTTTATTAAGAGCTATGGTATGGGAGGAACTGCTACACCATCGTTCAGGGGTACAGGGGCCGGACATACCCTTGTTGCCTGGAATGGTATAAATATAGGTAGCCCTATGTTGGGGCAAACAGATTTTTCACTTATACAGGTTGGGTTGATAGATGATATTCAAATCTACTATGGCGGGGCATCAATGATAATAAACGATGGAGGACTAGGAGGAGCGATCAACCTTGTGACCAAACCTGTATGGAATAAAGAAACGCTGATTTCTTTAAATACTGGTATTGGAAGTTTTGGCCAGTATTCCGGATTGATGAAAGTCAGAGCCGGAAATTATAACTTGCAGACAGTTACAAAATGTTATTTTCAAAACTCTGAAAATAATTTCAGATATCTTAACAAAGAAGAGGGACCGGAACCGGTTTGGCAGACTCGTACTGATAACCAGTTAAGGATACATGGCTTCATTCAGGAGTTGTATTTCAATAACAAAAAAAATATTACTTCTGCTAAAATCTGGTACCAGAATTCTGACAGAAACCTGCCTGCTTCAATGCTTACTCAGCCAAATACAGGTGAAAAGCAGTTTGACGAATCCTTAACGGCTATGCTTAATTACGATGCGTCAAAAGGAAGAAGCAATTATTCTTTTACCTCAGCCTGGATCATGAATAAACTGAACTACGTTAACAGGCTGGCTTCGATAGACTCAAGAAACTATTCTCAGATATTGACAGCAAAAGCCAGTTTGGAAAATTCAATTGGTGTAAATACAAAGCTGAAAATTGTTTTAGATGCACAGTCAAGCGAGGTAAAATCTAATAATTATGATCACAATACAACGCGAAATACTGCTACATTGGCTGTATCAGCCGACAGAAATGTTAACAGGTATGGAACATCTATCCTTTTTCGCGAAATCCTTGATAAGGATCATTTTTTGATTCCCGATTTTAATGCCGGGGCTCAATTCAGATTAATTGACGGGAAGGAATATTATTTTAAAGCGAGTATATCCAGAAATTCCAAAATTCCCTCTATGAACGATATGTATTGGGTACCCGGTGGAAATCCCGATTTAAAGAATGAATATGCCTTCATATATGAAATATCGTATGAAATGAAACAAAATTTTTCAGGACCTTTAAAACTTATATATAATGTGTCAGTTTTCCGTTATAATATAAAGGACATGATACAATGGCATCCGGGAGTATATTCTTACTGGAGCGCTGATAATATTAAGAAGGTGAACTCAAAAGGAGTGGAATCATCATTATCTTTGGATTATACTCTTAATAATCTGAGAACAGGCGTGAGGGCTGATTATTCATATACCATTGCTCAGGCTGGAGGATCAAATATCGAAAATGATGTATCTTCTGGCAAACAACTTATGTATATTCCGGAACATCAGGCAAACGCCTTATTAAGTTTCGGTTATAAGATTTTTTATTCTTCATGGATGTTTAACTTCACCGGTAAAAGATATATCACAGTTGATAATTCTAAATATCTTCCCGGATATATTTTAAATAACTTAAATACCGGGATAAAACTTTCCCTTAAAAGCACTTCAATTGATATTAATTTTGAAGTCAGGAATTTCTTTAATATTAATTATCAGTCAATTGCCTATTATCCCTTACCGGGGCGCTCATATATGGTAAAAATCTTATTTCAATTAGTTAAATAGCTGTAAAATGAAAAATTTAGTAAAAATCGTTATTGTCTCGTTGCTGATTGTATCGTGTAATAAATCAGCAGACTATCCAATTTCAAATTATATCTTGCGCGGGGGCGCTTTTATAGTTAATGAAGGTAACTTCAGAAGTGGGAATGGTTCCCTTTCATTTTATTCATACGATTCATTAAAGATATTTAATGATCTTTTCGTTAATGCAAATGGCAGGCCATTGGGAGATGTCCCAAATTCTATGGCTATAAAAGGCAACAATGCATATATTGTTGTGAATAATTCGGGAAAAATAGAAATCATTGATCAATCAACTCTGAAGTCTTTGGCAACAATACAGGGACTAAACTCACCCCGGAATATATCATTCATCAGCGACAATAAGGCTTATGTATCAAGTCTCTATTCCGACTCGGTTGCAATTATCAACCTCAATACTTTTTCAATTTCAGGCTATATAAACATCAGGAGAACTTCTGAATCGATTGCCATAGCCGGGAATAATGCTTTTATTGCAAATTGGGCGCAGGGAAAGGAAATCATGGTTGTGAATACAACAAATGACAGGTTAGTTGATTCCATTGAGGTTGGAAACGAACCGGAAAGCATGGTCTTCGACAGATACGGTATGCTCTGGGTTCTATGCAATGGTGGTTGGATGCGACAATATTATGCAAAACTGGTAGAAATTAATCCGTCAGTAAATAAGGTTGTAAAAACATTTACATTTCCAACCAAGGAAGAATCACCTACCTGCCTTAAAATAGATGGTCTTGGCCAAACTCTTTATTATCTTGATGATGGTGTCAGGCAAATGGATATCAACTCAACCAGCTTACCGGCAACTACTTTTATAATCCAGGAATCGGGAGAATCTTTCTATAAACTTGGAATCAATCCGGTAAACAGCGATATTTTCGTAACAGATGCTGTCGATAATACCCAACGGGGTTACGTTTTAATATTTAAGAATGATGGGTCTTTTGTTACAAAACAACAAGCGGGAATAATTCCGGGGTCAATGTTTTTCAAGCTAACATTTGAAACCACCAATGACTGAACGCTTCTTTCCCTCAATTAGCTGAGCAGGAATGAATTTCTTAAAATTCATATTGTTCATTACCATCATAACTCTATTATCATGCAGGAGCAGAGATAAAAAAAATGATTACATCTTTCATGATGCCGGTAATAATATTGAAAAGGCCGAAAGATTTGCTCTTTATAAAAAGGATGGGTGGACAGAAGTCAGAATTATTAACCCATGGCAGGGAGCCACTGATGTTAGCCAGGTTTATTATCTTGTAAAAAGAGGGTCAAAATTGCCCGCAGGTTTAGATCCTGAATCAGTGATCTTTGTACCTCTGAAAAAAATAATATGTATGTCAACAACTCATTTAGCAATGATTTCTGCATTAGGTGAGCAAAAATCTATTGTTGGTGTGTCGGGTACAAACTTTATATATTCTCCTGAGCTTATTCAGAATGTTAAAAAAGGCTTGATAGCAGATGTTGGATATGAAGCAAATCTTAATAAGGAGTTGATACTGAAAATTGCTCCTGACCTTATCATGATTTATGGAATTGGAAGTGAATCGGCAGGTTATGTTGGAAAAATAAAAGAACTTGGTACAAAAATTATTATCAATGCTGATTATCTTGAAACAGATCCATTAAGCAGGGCTGAGTGGATTAAGTTGTTTGGAGCGCTTTATTGCAAAGAAACACTGGCCGACAGTATCTTTAATGCGGAGGTTGCGGAATATCAGAAGCTCAAAACTTATATTGAACAGAACATCACAACTAGACCTAAGGTCTTGCTGGGATTGCCATTTAATGATACATGGTATATATCGCCAGGTAATTCTTTTATCAGTAAACTTATAAGTGACGCAGGCGGGGAATATTTATGGATGAATACAAAATCTTCTGTGTCAATGCCATATGGTATAGAAGGAGTCTATTTAAAAGGAATGAAGGCAGATTTCTGGCTCAATATCGGAAGTGTCAGTTCAAAAAATGAGATTTCAAATGTTGATCAGCGCCTTAATGATCTTCCCTGTTTTAAAAAAGGGAATCTGTTCAATAATAATAACAGGATTAACACCAATGGGGCAAATGATTTCTGGGAAAGCGGATCGCTTTATCCGCATCTTCTTCTTAAGGATATTGCCACAATTTTGCATCCTGAATTATTCACGGATCATGCATTGATTTATTACAGGAAAATTTATTAAATCTGAACACTTGAGAACCGGGACAAAGGAAAATTTTCCAGATGATAGTATTTCAGGTCGTAAGTACAACCTGATTTTCTTTAGTCTTATGATAATCCTGGTGATTTTATTAATTCTCGATATTTTTTTTGGTTCAGTAAGTATAAGTGCTTCTGAAGTAATTAGAGCAATATTCACTCACACAAATAGCAGTTTTGAAACTATCATAATGAGATTCCGATTGCCTAAAGCTCTCACAGCCCTGACGGTAGGAGTAGCTTTGTCTCTAAGTGGTCTTCAGATGCAGACTATTTTCAGAAATCCCATGGCCGGACCTTATGTTCTGGGGATAAGCTCAGGGGCAAGCCTTGGCGTGGCTTTTGTAATTTTGGGTTTTTCTTCGGGTATTAATGGAGATAGTATAAATGCATTAGGAAACTGGATTCTTGTTGTTGCCTCCTGGGCCGGTGCAGGTGCAATAATGATATTAATAATGATCATCTCCTCTAAGGTAAAAGATATAATGACACTCCTCATTATAGGAATTATGCTTTCAAGCGGTATAGGGGCTGTTGTGACAATTCTGCAATACTTCAGCAATGAAACAATGTTGAAAGCATATGTAATATGGACCATGGGAAGTCTGGGAAATCTCACTGAAGGTCAGTTAACAATTCTTTTAATTTCAGTGTCAGCCGGAGTGATAATGAGTATATTATCAACGAAGATTCTGAATGCCTTGTTGCTGGGGGAAAATTATGCCCGCAGTATTGGGCTCAATGTCAGGTTTGCAAGGGGAGCTATATTTAGCTGCACAAGTATTCTTGCTGGCAGCGTAACCGCCTTCTGCGGACCAATTGGATTCATAGGAATTGCAGTTCCCCATATTGTAAGAATAATATTCAAGACATCAGATCACAGGCTTTTGATACCCGGAACTATTCTGATGGGTGGTGCAGTTATGCTTATAAGCGACATTATTTCACAGCTGCCTGGATCTGAGAATGTTCTGCCAATTAATGCAGTGACTTCTTTGATAGGCATTCCCGTTGTTATCTGGGTAATATTACGAAACAGAAAATTTTCAGGATCATTCTGATGAAAGAAAATTCTGAAGAAATATTATCTCTCGATTCACTTAGTATCGGATATTATTCCGGGAAAACTGAGAATGTTCTTCTTCCTCCACTTTCAGCAAAAGCCAACAGTGGTGAACTTATTGCTGTTATAGGCAGAAATGGTATCGGGAAGAGTACACTGCTGAGAACTCTCGCAGGGCTTCAGCAACCTTTGGGTGGTGAAATCTACTATAACAAAAGGAACCTTATAAATTATTCCAGGATGCAACTTGCAAAGGAAGTTGGATATATATCCACAGAGATAATTAAAGTAAGTAATATGAGGGTATATGAACTTGTTGCACTCGGAAGGTTCCCACATACCAATTGGATCGGCAAGATTGAATTTAACGATCATAAAGCTATTATGGATGCTTTGGAAAAAACATCCATGGGATCATTCTGTGATAAATTTGTCTCGGAACTTTCTGACGGAGAACGGCAGAAAGTAATGATTGCCCGGATTTTAGCCCAGGATACCGGACTCATGCTGATGGATGAACCTACTGCATTTCTCGATGTAGCGGGAAGGTACGAGGTACTTCACCTAATGCGTAAACTCTCAGGGGAAAGTCAAAAAACAATTATCTTTTCCACGCATGACCTTCAAATGGCTATCAGTCAGTCTGATAAAATATGGCTTGTGCTTGATAATAGGCTTTTTGAAGGAGCTCCCGAAGATCTTATGCTGGAAGGAGCATTTAATCATCTTTTCAACTCATCAACAGTCATTTTTAATTCCGGGGATGGTACTTTTTCCTTCCGCAACGAGTCGCGCGGGAATATTTTTGTTGAGGGTGAAGGAAATAAAAAATATTGGACTGAATCGGCAATCAACAGAGCTGGCTTCACAGTATCGGAAGTAAAGACATTCCCTTATGTGACCACCCCGTCTGAAAGTAATAATTACTGGCGACTCTCAACTCATACCGGCATGTTGGAATTCAGTACAATTTATGAAATGATATCATATCTGGGTAAGAAGTAGACCTATTTAAAATATTTTCTGTAGTTATCTATAAATGAACTAATTTCTTCAACAGAAAGTTTTTTTGCAATAATTTTCTTGTTTTTATCCAGTATATAAATAGTAGGTGTAGCCTGAACATTATAATAATAGTCAAAATGTGAAATTCTACTCGGATCCCAGCCATTTATCCATGTCAGGTTATTATCCTCAATATACTTAGTCCATTTTGCCTTATCGGAAGTAGTGCAAACTGCAAATACTTCTACGCTGTAATTTTTTGGCTTGTCATAGTATGCTTTTAGTTTTGGAGTAGCTTCCTTACAATGGCCACAATCAGGTTCCCAGAAATAGAGAATAGTGAAGTCTTTATCAACGTCATAAAGTGATACGAATATGCCTTTGTATGAATCCATTACCATGTTCTCAGCCTTTTTCCCTATAAGGTTTGGCCTTATCAGATCAATTTGTTTCCTGAGATCATCTTTGAATTCTTTTGTTACCCAATCAGCTTTCCCTGAAAGATATATGTCATCAGCAAGTTTGACCATAACAGCATCCTGTCCCATAATCTGACTCTCCCTGAAATGGTTGAAAAGATAAACTGCAACAAACTGAAATACTTTATAATCGGGACTACACTTTTTAATAAGCTTGTCTATTTCCTTGTTAATGGAATCTGCTGACTGTATCAGAACGTTTGTAAAAAAAGCGTCAAGCTTTGAATACAGGATGGGAGTGCGAAGCAATCTTTCATCTGTGAAGTCAATATTATCAAAGTAATGATCTTTTTCATAAAGATAATTCCGCATCCATCTTACAGAATCGGAATTTGCGAATCCGACAGGAATGGGAAATTCAGGAACATCAACCGGAAGCAATGCTTTAACAAGTGTGCCGAGAAAATTTCCACTGTTTTCTTTTATAACATTTTTAAGATATATTTTCATAGTATCTTCCTGATTCTTCTGTAATGATCCAAGGATTTTCAGTGAATCACTGTTTTGTTTGTTGTTCTGAATTCTTTTAGACATTGCAGCTGACTTTTCCTGCAGTGAAATCCATTTCTTCTGGTACTCAAGAAATGCAGAATTTAGGTCTGATCCTGAAAATTTCAGGGTGTTGAAATAATCTTTGAAAGAGCAACTGACAGAAAAATACTGCTTATCAGATATCAGAAGTTCAAAATACTTTCTCCCGGGTAATACGATCATATATATCCCCTGGGGAAGGGTCTCCTGTCCTTTTACAATCCCATAACCCTTTTTATCAAGCTTGATCGTATCTTTTATGTACTGTTTGTTCCCAAGATGATAGGCCAGAAAAAGTGTTGAATCAGGCAGGTCATTAATCGATATATTGATCTGATATCCATTTTTCAACTGGCCAAACGATAGTACGGGTATCAGTGAAAATATGATAATAAAAATCAGATTTTTCATTACTGTTAAAATTATTAAAACATCTGCAAAATTAGCCAATGCAATTTCTTTGCCAAAGTTTGAAAGGTAAATATTAAGAAAATATATAGTACATTTGATATAATAACCATCGACAAAATGAATATTTCTTTGCTGATCCCCGTATTCGATTATGACATTATTGCGCTTGTTCATATCATGAAAAATGCAGTGGGCAAAGTTCCGGAGTTCTACGAAATTATTATTGGAGACGATGGTTCTTCTCCTGAATTTCATGAAAAATACCTGTCACTCGAAACAACCAATGTTAAAGTTATCTCATCGGGGAAAAACATTGGCAGAGCTGCTATCAGGAACAAGCTTGCACTCGAAGCAAAAGGAGATTTTTTGCTTTTTATTGACGCAGATGTGATGCTCCCCGGGACGGCGGAAGCATATATCCTTAAGTGGCTCCCTTATATGAGTAGCTCAAGAGTAATCTGTGGAGGCACCTTGTATCATGAAAGTGCCCCGGGTGATCCTGATAAGCTCCTGAGATGGAAGTACGGCAGGTGGAGAGAGCAAAAAAATGCCACGGAAAGGAAGAAACATCCACATGCCGGCTTTTCAACATTTAATGTTATGATCGAAAGGTCTGTCTTTTCCAAAATTCGTTTTGATGAAGAGTTGAAGCAATATGGGCACGAAGACACACTTCTTGGTTATCAGTTAAAAAAAGCAGGAATCAATATTCTTCACATTGATAATGGACTCTTGCATGAAGGGCTTGAGTCAAACAGGGATTTCCTGAATAAGACAAAACTTGGTATAGAAAATCTGAGCATGCTATATGATAAGGTTACAGATAAAAAATCTTTCTCTGACACGGTTACCCTGCTAAGGATATATAATAGGCTCAGGTTTTTTGGATTAACACGGATATTGGCTGCCATTTTTATAAGATACCGCGATAGAATGGAGATCAGGCTCGATTCGAGCAATATCTCTCTCTTGCTATTTGGTTTTTATAAAATGAGTATGTTTTGTACATACAGGGAGATTCATATTAGGAAAAATATACTCCCGGTACTCTAGTGTTTTCAAGGTCATGTAAACATTAAGTTTGCGAATAGTATCACTGTAAAAATCATATATACCAATTCGCATAATGGAAATTTCAATTTTCTGCAATATTTTCAGCTGATTCTTAGTTAATTACAATTCGATTTTCATCAGATCTATATTTCCGTCAAATCTTCTTGTAGCCTTCAATACAAAATCGAACCTGTCTAACATTGTACATAGAAAAAAATCAGTAGGAGGGGAAAAATCAATGTTTCTTCTATCAAAGAATCGCTTTCCGGAGGTGTTCTTAAGATTTGCAATTCTATCTTCCGGTAAAAACATTTCATTCTTCAGTTCTGAAGAAATTAACTCTGCGCATAAAAGGTCTTCTTCAGCTGAAGTTGTTGCACGATATCCCATTGCAACAAGCGTAACATACTCAGGATCAATTGATTTTATATATTTTACAATAGCTCCGGCATTTACAAAACTGCCTGTCAGAATTATATCGGCATTTTTTGCATTTATTAAGCCTTGTGTGCCTGCTGTTGTAGTATGGATCACAGTTTTACCGGAGAGATCAGATTTTATTATTTCAGTCGGACTGTTACCAAAGTCAAAACCTTCAATTTTTTTCTCGTCGCGTTCACCGATAAGTACTGAGTTTTTGTACTTCTGCTTTAATCGAAAAGCTTCCGATACTTCAGATGTTGCAATTATGCGTACAGCACCTGCGTCTACAGCATAACAGGCAACAGAAAAAGCTCTGAATACATCAATTATTACAACAATTCCTTTTGCATTTTTGGCCCCGTCAACAAATTCCAGTATTTCTGTCTTCATTTTTGCTCTTTTTCCGGTGTGAAAATAGCATTTTTTTATTTTATCCCTTTTAGCACCTACAGGTATTTCGTATATTTGGACCAGAAAGCATTTGTATAATTAACTTTCTGATAATAATGCAAGTATAACATTATGGAAAATCCTGTTTCCTGGGCTCTTGACCTTATAAAAAGACTGAATGATGCGATCTGGCGCACGCCTCTTTCAGAATTGTCACGCGGAAAGACTTTTATATTTAAGCAGTTGAGAATTATTGTTTTGGCAGCACGGGGGTTTTCAAATGATAAAGTGCAGCTTAGAGCTTCTTCATTGACTTTTTATTCGCTGTTATCCATAATTCCTTTCGCAGCTATAGTATTTGCAATTGCAAAGGGTTTTGATGTTGATAATAATATCAGATTGCTTATTCAGGAAAAATTCCAGTCGCAGGCGACTAATTTGAACTGGTTAGTTACTGAAGCCGAAGATGCTATTAAAAAGACCAGCGGTGGTTATATGGCCGGAGTCGGCATCATAATACTTTTCTGGTCGTTAATGTCGCTTCTTAATAATATTGAAAGTTCTTTTAACCATATCTGGCAGATCAGATCCCCGAGACCATGGCACAGAAAATTTACCGACTATCTTACCATAATGCTCATAGCACCTGTTTTTATCATACTATCCATAAGTATAAATATAGTTATAAGTACCAAGTTACCAGGATACATTAATGCTGCACCAATCCTCGACTTTTTTAAACCTGTTATCAGTTTTCTGGTCAAATTGGTGCCATACTTTCTCAGTTGGGTAACACTTACTGTCCTTTTCGTTGTAATGCCAAATGCAAAAGTGAAATTTGTTCCTGCGTTGATTTCCGGGATTATTTCAGGTACGATACTTCAGGGTATTCAATGGTTATATATTGATCTTCAATTCGGTATATCAAAACTGAGTTACATATATGGCAGTTTTGCAGCAGTACCTTTATTCCTATTATGGTTACAGAGCAGCTGGATTGTCGTATTCTTAGGAGCAGAGATATCTTTTGCCAATCAGAATTTCTCAAGATATGAACTTGAGTCGGAGGCACTGAATATCAGCAATTATCAGAAACGGGCTCTTATACTTATGATCCTGCATGTGATTATCCGTAATTTTTCGCTGGGAGAGAAGCCAGTAAGCGCGTCGTATATAGCCGCTAAACTTAAAATCCCTGTGAGGCTCGCGCGTGACATTCTTCAAGACCTTAATAATGTAAATATTGTTTCAATCGTTCATGAAAATGAAGAAAAAGAACGTTTATATCAGCCTTCAATAGATATCAACAAATTGACAGTGAGTTTCGTTTTCTCACGTCTTGATAAAAAAGGCGTTGAGCAGATTATGGTGATCAGGAACAAAGAATATGAGAAAATAATATCGATGCTGGAAAAATTCGACAAGCTGATTGCTAAATCTACTTCAAATATTCTTATCAAAGATTTATGATTTTACCTGGATTCTGAGCATTTTCTAAACGTAGAGACACCCAATTTGGGCGTCTCTACATGTTATTATAAATTATTACAAGTTATTTTTATATGGATAGGTTTCAACAAAACGTATAAAATCAGAAAATGAGTTCCACTCATTAAAAAGGTAATGAGGAAACTGAAGAACAATATTTTTTGTATTCTTTTCTTTTTCCCAATAACCTTCAAGATTTTTTGACGGAAAAACTCTGTCAATCTCACTTGTAACAGCATAGTCCCATCTGAAACCCGATTCTTTCTGCTCCATTATACGATTATATAACCAACGAAGTTCATCGTGAAGGGATTTCAGAGTCCTGTGAGGAATTCTGTCGATGTTAGACTGGTAAGACCTTTTGTCACCAAACATCCTGAAATAAAATTTATCAATATTCTCTTCCGTGATATTATTCAATGTTCCTTCAAATACATTTAATGGAATCCCATACATATCGTCTGCCGGAACAGGAGTACCATTGACAGCAATTGTCACATCGGGTTTTATGCCTGTTTTAGGAGATAAATATTCAGCTGCCCAAACGCCTAATGACCAACCTATCAGCGTAATTTTTTCATAGGTCTTCATTTCCGGCAGAACAAGTGCTTCATCGGCAGAGTAATTATAAAAAAGAATAAAGTCGAACTCATCATTACACAGAGGTGTGAAGACATTTTCATCAGTCCCCCAACCTCCATATAATACTACGAGTTGATTATTCTTTTCTCGCCTTCTGATATAGGTCTTCATCGTACTATATAGAACAAATTTATAAAATTATTCAGTGATCCCCATCTACCGAAAGACTGCAAAGATAATCTATTTATTTGATCCGGTGAACTGGCATAGCAAATCGATATCCCACCGTGGATAAGTCCAGGAAACATAGTGGAGAGATTAAGTTATAAATAGAGAGTAACATAACAGTGTTAAGTACTTCAGAAATTAAGAGGAATAAAAAAGGGAACCTGGCAAAAAGGCAAAAAAAATAAGAGGAGAAAGGGCGGAAGTGAGAATCAGGAGCGGGCCTTATTAATGAGATAATTCCCGTGTCTACTGTCTGATAAAAGGATGGAACCATGGTTAGCTGGCGCTATTCCTCAGATTCCTGATGTGAAAGTCAATGTCTGCAATACAATCCTGTTGATTTTCACTTCCTTCCCTTGCTCATCTCCTCTTAATACCAATAGCATGAGCTTGCTACAAATTTATACAAAAAAACGATTAAATCAAATTTATCTTTAAAATATTATAGGTTACAAGTGTAACAAATTGACAAAATATTGCCTATTTTTATAGTATCTGATCAAATTTGATACCTCTGACATGGTAGCCGAATTGGAAAAAATACTTTATGATGATGGGGGCGGATTCAGAGCCGCATATATAAACGATACTAGTGGTATGTGGCATTTCCATCCTGAATATGAACTTATTCTGAATATAAAGAGTAACGGAACACGTATTGTAGGTGACAGTGTTGAACTGTTTGATCAGTACGATATGGTTCTGATTGCCGGTAATATTCCGCATTGCTGGAACTATTACAGGCAAAATAATACTCTTCCTGATAACCATGGTATAATTGTCAATTTCAAACTAGAGTCTATCGGTGAATCCTTATTATCGCAGCATGAAATGCATTGTGTTAAGGAACTGCTCACTGAAGCTGAAAGAGGAATAGCTTTTTCTATGGAAGATTCGCGAAAAGCCGAAATACACCTTGTCCGGATGATTAATCATAAAGGTATTGATAAAATTATCGACTTTTTAAATATCATTAACATATTGTGTACCTCTGAGAAAAGAGCATACCTTTGCTCTGAAAACTATAAACTAGCTTTTGATGAGAGAGGAAATAAAAGAATGTCGGATGTATATACATATATAAGGGAAAATTATTTCAAGACTATCACGTTGTCAAAAATTGCAAAAATTGCCAGGATGAGTCCTTTTGCATTCAGCAGATATTTTAAAAAAAACTCCGGCGCCGGATTTATTGAATATCTTAACCGAGTCAGAATAAACAAAGCATGTTATCTGCTGAGGGAAACTGAATATCCTGTACATGATATTGCGATGGAGTGCGGCTTTGCCAGTATCTCCAACTTTAATAAGCATTTTCGTAAAACCGAAGGCGTTTCACCAAGGGACTTCAGGGCACAATTCAAATAGTGCTTTTACCCCTTACGAATAATTTCTAACAAACTTAATAACTAAATTATGGCAATGACATTGCTTGAGAAAATTCTAGCTGAACATTCAAAATATGAGGTGGTTCATCCGGGTGAAATTGTGGATATTGAGATTGACTTAAGAGTTGCACGCGATTTTGGCGGCGCCAATGTAGTCAAAAACCTGAATGATTATGGATTGACAATTAATGATCCGGGGAAAACATTTTTTACATTTGATTGTAATCCTACAGGATCTGATCAGAAGTATGCAGTAAATCAGCATATCTGTCGCCTTTTTGCCCGCCAGCATGGGATTAAGGTTTATGATATCGATGCTGGAATCGGTACACATATTCTTATAGATGAAGGATATGTTAAACCGGGTTCTACAGTGGTTTCGACTGATTCACATGCAAATATTCTGGGTGCAATAGGAGCTTTCGGACAAGGCATGGGTGATATGGATATTGCTGCAGCCTGGCATGATGGGAAAGTATGGTTTAAAATTCCACCTTCGGTAAAAATTACATTCGAAGGAAAAATTCCGGATAATGTAAGTCCAAAAGATGTAGTGCTCAACATGCTTAAAATTTTTGGAGCAAATTCACTTCTTGGTTATTCCATTGAGATGTATGGTCCTGCTGTCGACAATTTGGACCTCGACGACAGGATCACAATTTCTTCGATGGCAACCGAGATGGGGGCCATTATAATTCTATTCCTCCCAACTAATGCAATTATTGATTATTGCTCTGAAAGGTCAAAAACAAAAATAAAATCTGTCTTTGCTGACCCCGATGCATATTATGATAAGACATTTGTTATTGATGTAACAGGTTTCACACCAATGGTTTCACGCCCCGGACAGCCCCACGATACCGTAAATATTTCAGAAGTCATCGGAACAAAGATCGACTCGGCCTTCATTGGAAGTTGCACGAACGGCAGGATGAATGATATGAATAAAGTTGCTGCAATTCTGAAGGACAGGAAAATAGCACCTGGAGTAATTTTAAAAATTGTCCCGGCTACTGATGAAGTCTGGAAACAATGTCTTGAAAATGGGAATATTGAAATCTTTAAAAAAGCAGGGGCTCTCGTTTCCAATGCGGGATGTGCCGGATGTGCAGCCGGGCAGGTAGGACAAAATGGCCAGGGTGAAATAACGCTGAGTACTGGAAATAGAAATTTTCCGGGCAAACAGGGAAAAGGCAGTGTATATCTTGCTTCTCCGGAGGTAGTAGCAGCATCTGCTGTTGCAGGTTGCATTGCAACTCCTGATAATATACCGGAGGAACCCTGCCTGTTTGAAAAAATTGCGCCTCCGATTTATGACGCTAAAATAGAAACGGTTAATGAAACCATTCACGAAAAAAAGGCTGTTATTGAAGGCAGGATATGGCTTATACAAAGAGATAATATTGATACTGATATGATATTTCATAACAGGTATCTGGCAATCACCAGCATTAAAGAAATGGGTCAGTACACTTTTGATAATCTAAAAGGTTATGAGGATTTTTCTAAAAATGCCAGACCTGGCGATATCGTCATTACAGGTAAAAATTTTGGTTGCGGAAGTTCGAGACAACAAGCTGTTGACTGCTTTTCTGCCCTAGGCATACAAGCCATAATTGCAGAATCATTTGGTGCCATATACGAACGAAATGCAATAAATGCAGCTTTTCCTATTCTTGTATCAAAGGACATTGCAGCACTGGAGCTAAGGAATGGCGACTCTGTGAGAGTCAATTTACTGACAGGACAAATTGATAACCTGAACAATAAAAAAACCTCAAAGGCAGAACCTTTTTCAGATGTTCAGTTTGAAGTATATCAAAAAGGAGGTCTGCTCGGAAAATAATAAAGCATTTTCAACAAAACATAATGACTCCTTACTGTTGCTGCATTCTATGTTAATGTACTGATAGAAAAAACGCTTTTAAAAATATTATTGAAACCCAGTGGCATATAATTTGATAACTTTGGTGCCGGGAGAAAAAAATATAAACCATAAATATTGTGCTATAGAACTATGAATCCACAGACATTTGCAGAAAAGATATTCAAAGCTCCGGCCGGTGCGATAGTATTTGCAAGGCCCGATCTGATTCTAACTCATGATAACACATCAAGTATTTATAAAACATTCCAGAAAATGGGTGGGAGTAATGTAGCTGAACCCGATCAGATGCTTGTTGTACTCGACCATAATGCTCCTCCTGCGGATGCAAAAATGGCTACACAATACCAGGAAATAAGAGATATAGTTTCTCAGCAGGGTATAAGAAAATTCTACGATGCTGGAAAAGGAATTTGTCATCAGATAATGTCGTATCATGCCCGGCCTGGTATGCTTATAGTTGGAAGCGACAGTCATACTTCCACAGCAGGTGCCTTCAATTCTCTTGCTGCAGGTATTGACCGGACTGAATCTGCAGGGATCTGGAAGAGAGGGGAGACCTGGTTCAGGGTACCAGAGTCTGTTAAAATTTCATTGCACGGGAAACTGAAAGAAAATGTTTATGCCAAGGATCTTGCGTTGTGGATCATCGGAAGAATTGGTTCTGATGGAGCAAACTATATGTCGATTGAGTATCATGGTGAAGGAGTTAAAAACCTTAATATTTCCGACAGGATGACAATTGCAAATCTCGCTTCAGAGATGGGTGCCAAAAACGCTGTTTTTCCTGCCGATGAAGTTCTTGACACGTTTTATGGAGAAAAAATAAATGGGGTTTGGGCCGATGAAGGCGCAAAATATTTCAGCGAGATTGAAATTGACCTAAATGACATCTTTCCGGTTGTAGCAGCTCCCCATAATGTAGATAATGTTAAGTCAATATATGATGTAAAAGGTACAATAGTTCATGAAGGTCTGATAGGCACCTGTACAAACGGCAGAATAGAAGATCTGAGAATAGCTGCGAAGATACTGAAGGGAAAAACCGTAAAAGATGGCTTTCAGCTTCATATAATACCCGCTTCACGAAAAATATTCCTTGAGGCTATTGAAGAGGGTTTAATATCAACCTTTATTAAGGCGGGAGCTAACGTGCTTACACCTTCATGCGGAGCATGCCTTGGGACAGGTCAGGGAATTCCTGCAAGCGGACATATCGTAATATCTACAGCTAACCGCAATTTCCCGGGCAGAATGGGTAACAAAGATGCCAGAATTTATCTTGCGTCACCCGCTACAGTCGCTCATTCTTCATTGAACGGTGTAATTACTGATCCCAGAAAAAATCCGGGAAATGAAAAATTTCCATATGAGATTGCACAGAGCAAAACATTTGAAATAAAGACAGGTGAGAACAGGAGAATAAATTCGATATGGAATTATGCTGATGTTGATAACCTGAATACCGATCAGATGTTTGCAGGTAAACATACCTATAATATATTAAGCACTGATCCGGCAGCAATTGCTCCGTTACTCTTTGAAGATTTTGACCCGGGGTTCAGCAGAAATGTGAAAAAGGATGATATAATTATTGCCGGAGATAATTTCGGCTGTGGCAGTTCACGTGAACATCCTTCTGTAGGACTTTCATACATAGGGATAAAAGCTGTTATCGTAAAATCGGTAAACAGAATATTTTATCGCTCTTCAATCAATCAGGGGTTATTACTAATAGTTCACAGGAAGGCAGTTGAAGCATATAAGCCTGGTGATCAGGTAAATATTGATTTCGATAGGGGAAAAATTATAGTTGGATCGGAAGCTTTCACTTTTGAACCCCTTCCTGAAAAACTGAAACAGATAATTGACATGAAAGGACTTGTCAACTACATGAAAATGATTTAATTGGGATACTGATTCGTATATAAGTTTATACATTTTAAGATTCGGGTTGTAAAAACTGAAAAATAATGTATTTTTGCAGCCGTAAATCGGTTCCGTAGCTCAGTTGGATAGAGCAACAGCCTTCTAAGCTGTGGGTCGAGCGTTCGAGTCGCTCCGGAATCACTTTTAAAAGAAAGAGTCAGAGTAATCTGGCTCTTTTTAATTTATCTATAATCAATAACATTAAGACATGCTCA
>WSSedB1CaDRAFT_10000302_pt1 | contig 22211 bp, 20 predicted proteins | sample WetSurSB1Cattail_FD_9460 | JGI IMG/M metagenome (IMG submission 9460)
TACCGCCGAATACGGTGACCTGACCCGCGGACCACGCGTTGTCAACGAAGAGACCAAGTGGGAAATGAAGAAAATTCTGGATGAAATCCAGACCGGCGAGTTCTGCAAGGAGTGGATGCTTGAGAACAAGGCCAACAAGCCGACCTTTAATGCCCTGCGCCGTCGCGGCAGTGAGCACCAGATCGAGGAAGTGGGCGCAAGACTGCGCGCCATGATGCCCTGGATCGGTAAAAACAAGATCGTTGACAAGACAAAGAACTAAGCAGCTTCCCCTGTTGCCATAACACCCCTCTTCCTCCGGGAGAGGGGTGTTCTTCTTTATTCAGGCAGGTTTAATGAAAAACCAGAATACTCCGATTGCCCGGGAAGGTTACCCTTTTATAGCCGCATTTGCCGTTCTGGCGTTGGCGGGTGTTTTTTTGGCATGGAAACTCTGCTCAGCGGCGATGTTTTGTTTTGGCGCTCTTTTTGTGCTGCTGACACTGTTTACCCTCTATTTTTTTCGTAACCCCGAACGGACGCCACCCCCTGATGAGCGTGCCGTGATCGCACCCGCCGATGGTACTGTTATCGTCGTTGACCGGGTTCACCAGACACCGCTCAATCAAGAAGCCCTCAAAATAAGCATATTCATGTCGGTTTTTAATGTCCATATCAATCGGGCGCCGTTTTCAGGAAAAATAATTGAATTGACCCATGTTCCGGGCAGGTTTTTCGATGCCCGCGATGAACGGGCTTCTTGTGAAAACGAACGCACGGCGGTTGTGCTGGAAACCGCTTCCGGCGTGCGTCTGGCTTTTGTACAGATTGCCGGATTGATCGCACGGCGAATCGTCTGCTATCCCAAAACAGGCGATCAGTTGGAGCGCGGCAAACGTTATGGTCTGATCCGGTTCGGATCAAGAGTGGATGTATATTTGCCCGTGGATGTGAAGCCGTTGGTGAAGCTGGGTGATAAAACGATTTCGGGCGAGACGGTGTTGGCTCGTCTTGGGTGAGTGGAGAATCGATCAAATGAATTCCGAAGTACCGCACGATCAGATTGAAAAAACCGAAAGCATCAAGCGCGGGATTTATATTCTGCCCAACCTGGTGACCACCGCCAGCTTGTTTGCCGGATTTTACAGCCTTGTTGCCACATTGAACAGGGATTACTATACGGCTGCCATAATGATTTTCGTCTCTGCCGTGTGTGATGGTCTGGATGGCAAGGTTGCCCGCATGACCGGCAGTACCAGCAAGTTCGGAGTGGAATACGATTCCCTGGCCGATGTGGTTGCTTTTGGCGTGACGCCCGCGTTGATGATGTATGCCTGGGCACTTCAGCCCTATGGCCGTCTAGGGTGGCTGGCATCTTTTCTGTTCGTGGCCTGCGGTGCGTTGCGTCTGGCGCGGTTCAATGTTCAGGTCAATACTGTTGAAAGCAAGCGATTCGTGGGTTTGCCGATTCCGGCGGCTGCCAGCATGGTTGCTGCAACCGTGCTGTTGTTTCATCATTTGGGCCGCCTGCCCCAGGAACTTTTTCAGGCTCCCTTCATGTTCAAGCGGTTGGCTATCATTACCCTGATTTATTTGCTGGCTTTTCTGATGGTCTCGAATTTCCGCTACTATTCATTTAAGGATCCCGCTCTCATAAAACGTCAACCATTTGGTTTTCTGCTCCTGGCGGTGATCCTGCTGATCATCGTGGTGGCCGAGCCGGTTGTGATGGTTTTCGTCATCATGCTCTGCTACGTCCTTTCCGGACCGATTGGCTTTATCCTGACATGGCCGCGCCGGCGCAGGCTGGAGAAGGCGATGAGAAAAGGACATGAGTCACTGCGTCAATGATGGACGAAACGTACGTAGGGGAATTGTTGTATGATTGTGACGTGGGGCGGGCTTATTCCCGCCTTTTCTTGTCAGTGGGGCAAGGGGCGTTCATGGATCAGGCTATGTCGGTCAGGAGTGCAGTGATTCCCGCGGTTTTGACTTCCAGAATTGCAACGCTTCGCTGACTGGCTGTTTTGATGAGGGTTCCGGGATTGACGAGCAGAATACCCGAAAGAGTGGTAATGGCGGCAAGGTGGTTGTGGCCATACAGCACGGTATGTGCACCAATCTCAATGCCGCGCTGCTCCAGTTTGTGGATGCCGTTTTTTACCCCGTAGCGATCCCCATGTGTCAGCAGTAAGCGCTGACCGTTACATTCCCATATTCGTTCACGGGGCGAATTGGAACCAAGATCGCAATTGCCGGCCACGGAAATGACTTCGATTCCAAGAACATGGGAAATCAGGTTCGCGTCATCCTCACCATCTCCCAAATGGATGACGGCATCAAACGGGGAAACCATTTCGCAGGCGCGAAAAAGCAGAGGATAGTTTCCATGGGTATCTGATGTCACCAGAATTTTCATTGCGTTAGTGTAGCAAATCCAGCTTCTTAATGAAAATATAAATGGCGGATTTTTCATGCTCAAAAAAATATTTATCATCATTCTTGCCGGTTTCATTTCTCTCATTGTTCTCTTTATGGTGTCGATCCTGATTGCAAGGGTTCTGATGGGTGATCTCAACGAGAAAATTGCCGACAAACAGGGCGTCGGGCTGGTGGAGGTAAAGGGGATGATCCTCGATTCCAAGGAAACCATCAGGCAGTTGCGTTATTTTTATAAGCAGGAAAAAATCAAGGCGGTCGTGTTGCGGGTTGACTCCCCTGGTGGAGTCGTGGCGCCCTCCCAGGAGATCAGCGCCGAAGTCGGCAAATTTGCGGCCAAGAAGAAAATAATTGTTTCCATGGGAAGTCTGGCTGCCTCGGGCGGCTACTACATTTCCGCCCCGGCAACGTTGATCTATGCCAACCCCGGCACCATCACGGCCAGCATCGGGGTGATCCTGAAACTTTCCAACATTGAGGCCTTGATGGATAAGATAGGCATCAAGTCATATACTCTGAAAACAGGTAAATTTAAGGATTCCGGCTCTCCGGTGCGCCAACTTTCGGAAGAGGACCGGGCCATGCTGCAAGCCGTTATCAACAATACTCACGAACAGTTTGTTCAGGCTGTAGCCAAAGGCCGCAAACTGCCGGTCGAAGATGTGCGCAAGATTGCCGATGGACGCATTCTTTCCGGAGAGCAGGCCAAGGCGTTCAAACTGGTGGATCGGCTGGGGACGTTGCAGGACGCCATTGAGGAGGCTGGAAGGTTGTCGGGGATTGCCGGTGAACCGGAAGTGATTATACCGCCCAGGAAAAAAATCAACTACTGGGATGTCATGACCGATGGAGTGGAAGGGGTATTCAACAACCACCTGGAACGGGCAGCCGGTGGCGTGCGGCTGATGTACGAGGCGGAGTAGAGACGCGTTGGGTAGAGACGCGTTGGGTAGAGACGCATTGCAATGCGTCTCTACCCTGAAAAATTACGATCTCTTTTGCAGCCGGTCATGAGCGTCCAACAGGATTCTTTCGGTGGTATCCCAGTCGATGCAGGCGTCGGTTATTGATACGCCATACGTAAGCTCGCTTATATCGGCCGGTACTTTCTGGTTGCCGGCCGAGAGAAAGCTTTCAATCATGACTCCTGAAATGGATGTATTGCCGTTGATAATCTGCTGGATAACGTTTTCCAGTACGTCCGCTTGTTTGTTGTAATCCTTGTTTGAGTTGCCGTGGCTGCAATCCACCATGATGGTTGGACTCAGTTTGTTCTTTATGAGACTTTCCTCCACATGTGCAATGTCTTCGGCGTGGTAGTTGGTTTTGCGGGCTCCGCCCCTCAGGACCATGTGCACGTCCGGATTGCCGGTGGTCTGAATGATTGAGGCGCGTCCCTCCCGGTTTATACCGAGAAAGCTATGGGTGTGTTGCGCGGCTTTCATGGCATCCATGGCAATTTGCAGGTTGCCGTCGGTTCCGTTTTTAAAACCGACCGGAAAGGAAAGGCCGCTGGCCATTTCGCGGTGTGTCTGGGATTCGGTGGTGCGGGCGCCGATGGCGCCCCAGCTGATCATGTCAGCCACATACTCCGGGGTTATGGGGTCGAGCATCTCGTTGGCAACCGGTACTTCCTGGGCGGTAATCCAGCTCAGCAGGCCACGGGCAATGCCGAGTCCCTTGGAAATCAGGTGGGTACCGTTCATGTCGGGATCGTTGATCAGTCCCTTCCATCCCACGGTGGTGCGCGGCTTTTCAAAGTAAACCCGCATGACCAGCAGAAGCTGATCGCTGACCCGGCGGGAAAGGGAAGCCAGACGCTTGGCATACTCCTTGGCGGCTTCGGGATCATGGATCGAACAGGGACCCACGATCACCATCAGCCTGTGGTCGCGGCGGTGGAGAATTTCCTTGATCTGTTCCCGGCTTCTGCTGACGAAATCCCGGTCTTTCCCGGAAAGGGGAAAAACCTGGCGCAGTTCGGACGGGGCAATAATCGGGGTGATTCCGGAGATTTTCAGGTTATTCGTTTTTATCATGACAAGAATCCGTTTCGTTTTGTTTTTTGAGGATGGTTAACCTTTCTTATAGTTTTCCCGACGGTTTGTCAAAGGAGTTTTTGATATGCAACGCGCGGTGTTTCTGGACAGGGACGGCACTATCAACCTGGAAAAGGAGTACCTTTACCGGATTGATGAGTTCGAGTTTGTTCCGGGAGCGCCTGAAGCGATCCGGCGGCTGAATGAGGCCGGATTTATCGTTGTGGTGGTGACAAACCAGTCCGGCGTAGGGCGGGGGTACTATACCGAAGATGATGTTGAGGCGCTCCACCGCTACATTTCCCTGGAACTTGAACGGTATGGAGCACGTGTCGATGCCTGGATGTATTGTCCACATCATCCGTTGGGGAAGGGTAGTTATTCTTTGTCCTGCTCCTGTCGAAAGCCGTTGCCCGGAATGTTACTTGAAGCTGCCGGCAGGCTCACTATCGATTTGGAACGTTCGGTTATGATTGGTGACAAATGCGTTGATATGGAGGCTGCTGTTGCGGCCGGATGCAGACCGATTCTGGTGCGCAGTGGTTATGGCGCTGAAGAGGAGTCACGTGTCCCGGATGGTGTGGATGTTTATGACGATCTGTTGCGTGCGGTCATTTCCCTGACAGATACGCATGATGTGGTTTGACAGGACTCTCGCGGACGTGTAAATTCTAAGTTTATTTTGCGGCATAAAGGAATCTCGACATGACTCTCGGAATCACCAAAGGTATCATTCTGGCGGGCGGCGCCGGCAGCCGTCTCTATCCCCTGACACTTGTGGCCAGTAAGCAGCTCCAGCCGGTGTACGACAAACCGTTGATCTACTATCCTCTGGCCACCCTTATGACAGCCGGTATCCGTGATATCCTGCTGATCTCAACTCCCCACGATACACCCCGCTTCGAGGCACTTCTTGGGGACGGCTCCAACTGGGGCATTTCCATTACCTATAAAGTTCAGCCGGAACCGAAGGGGATTGCCCAGGCTTTCCTGGTTGGCGAAGACTTCATCGATAACCGGTCTGTTGCCTTGATCCTGGGTGACAACATCTTCTATGGCAAGATGAATCTGGATCGAATCACGGCGGAATTTCAGGGCGGGGCCCGGGTTTTCGGCTATCAGGTTCATGATCCGGAACGTTATGGAGTGGTCGAGTTCGATTGCAACGGCACGGTGATGTCAATCGAAGAAAAACCGCGGTTTCCCAAATCCCATTATGCCGTTCCCGGCCTCTATTTGTACGATAACCAGGTTGTGGCGACCGCCAAGGCCATTGCTCCCTCGGCGCGTGGCGAGCTTGAGATCACCGACGTTAACCTTGAATATCTGCGACGCGGTCAGTTGACGGTGGAACGCCTGGGACGCGGCATTGCCTGGCTGGATACCGGTACCCACAAAAGCCTGCTGGAGGCCAGTATTTTCATCGAAACCATCGAGTCGCGCCAGGGACTTAAAATTGCCTGCCTGGAGGAAATAGCACTGCGCCGGGGGTTCATCGACTCCAAACAGATGCAACAGGTGATTGAAGCAACGCCACACTCCTCCTATCGCGACTATCTCCAACGTGTTTTTAACGAGGCGCGGCTCTGCGAGGTTTGACGAAATCGGGGTGACTCGGTGTGTCCACCTTGGAATACCACGGTTTCGTATTTTGTAAACAACCGCGTTCATGTGAATTTTAGCGGTGCGGTCCACGGGATTTTATTATGAGTATGCTGAAAAAATATGGGTTGATTGCCTTGATTGCCGGCGGTGTTTTTGTTGCCCTTATCTTTTTTTCACTGAATATTCCCCGCAACCGGGAAGCCAATGCTATTGAACGTTCCGTTTTGTACATCATATCACCGGTAATGAAACCGGTAAGTAGAATAAGTTTTTTCATTGCGGATATTTGGGATGGGTATATCAACCTGGTAACGGTCCGCCAGGACAATCTCCGGCTGACCCGGCAGATCAAAGAGCTGAATACGCGGATTGTGAGTGACAACGAAGCGTTGCTGGAGAATCGGCGCCTGACACGGTTGCTGGAGATGAAGGAGACCATCAACGAGTCTACTCTGACTGCGTCGGTGGTAGGGGATGATCTGTCCAACTGGTTTCACACAGTGATTATTGACCGCGGCAGCTCCAGTGGCCTGCACGAGGGGATGGCGGTGGTGGCCGCCGGCGGTGTCGTGGGTCAGATCGTAAAAGTGTCTTTGGATAATTCGCGGGTTTTGCTGTTGACCGATCATTCCAGCGGTATTGCCGCCACCATCCAGCGTTCCCGTGCCCGGGGCGTGGTCAAGGGGAAGGGCGATGGACTTTGTTCTCTGGAATTCACAACACGGGAAGAGGATGTAAAGCTTGGTGATCAAGTAATTGCCTCCGGCGTTGGCGGTGTTTTTATGAAAGGAACGCCGATCGGCGAGGTTACAATGGTCAAGAAGGGCGAGTACGGTATTTTTCAGACCATCACCATACGTCCAGCCGTAAATACGGAGCATCTGGAAGAGGTGCTGGTGGTTCTGAAGGGGGGGATATGAGTAAACGGGGCATTTTCCTGTTGATTATCTCCATCCTGGGGGCCTTGATACTTCAGACATCGGTGCTGCCGGTGTATGTTGATTCACTTTTCAAACCGGATTTGCTGCTGGTTATCATGGTGTTGCTGGCTCTGCGTGTTTCCTACGGGACCGGCGCGCCCCTAGCGTGGCTGCTGGGTCTGCTTAAGGATGTTTTCAGCGGTCTTTATTTGGGGCTGAACGCCTTTTCGTTTTTGTTTATTTTTATTATCATCAGAAGCGTTGCCGACCGCCTTTACGCCGAGAGTGGTTTTCTGTACGTTGTTACGGTTAGCGTGGCAACCCTGGCCGGCGTCACCATCAATCTTCTGTTGCTGCTGCTGTTTACCAATACCCCCGCGATTGCCTATTCCATGATTTCCGGTTTGTTGCCCCACCTTTTGTTCAACGCTTTTGCCGCTTCGCTGGTCGCCCTGTTACCGCTTTTTGCCTCTGTCGAGGAAGTTGCATGAAAGAGAAGCGTTTTGTTCGCGAGATGATGGAGGTTAAGCGTCGCACTGTGCTGCTCTCTTTTGTGGTCGGCGCCATTTTTTTTCTGCTTCTGATACGCCTCTGGCATCTCCAGATCCTTAACGCCGAAGATTACCGCAGCATGTCCGAGGACAACCGGCTCCGTTTTGTACCTATTGCCGCATCACGCGGTGCAATCATGGACCGTAACAATGCGGTGCTGGTCAGTAATCAACCTTCGTTCAGCCTGGCGGTCATTCCCCAGGAGGTCAAGGACAAGGATGCCTTGCTGACCCAGATCGCCACACTGCTATCGCTTGACCGGGACGAACTTGCCGAACGTTGGGAAAAGGGCAAAAGCAAGGCCAAATATTATCCTGTTATTCTTGCTTCCAATATTACCCGTGATCAGGTGGAGATTATCGAGGAGAACCACCTTCGGTTACCGGGTGTGGAAATCGAAATGAAGCCGGTGCGGGAATACACAAATGGAATCCTGGCTTCACACCTGCTCGGCTATATCGGCGAAGTGTCCGAGGATGAGCTTGATCGCAAAGGGAACGAGGAATACAATCCCGGCGATTACATTGGAAAAAATGGTATTGAGCAGGGTTTTGAGAAGGTCTTGCACGGCAACGACGGCGGCCGTCAATTGGAGGTGGATGCCCGCGGCCGGGTATTGCGAACCGTTTCCGAGGCTCAGCCCACGGTTGGCAACAGCGTGGTGCTGACCATCGATGCGACGGTACAGAAGAGTGCCGAGAAGGCTTTTGGCGAACAGGCCGGAGCAGCGGTTGCCATGGATGTCAACAGCGGCGAGATTTTGGCATTTGTCAGCAATCCCGGTTTCGATCCTGCCCTGTTCAGCGGCAAGATGCCGAAGGACAAGTGGAAGGAGTATCTGGAAGACAAACGGCATCCTCTGCAAAACAAGGCATTGACCGGCCAATATCCTCCTGGGTCCACGTTCAAGATAATCACTGCCCTGGCCGGCCTTGAAAATAATCTGGTCAACGAGTCTTCCACCATCAACTGTCCGGGCTATTTCAAATATGGCTCATCTACCTTCAAATGCTGGAACAAGCATGGCCATGGAACGGTCAATCTGAAGAAGTCGCTGCGTGAGTCGTGCGATGTCTACTACTATCATTTGGGAGAGCGTCTCGGTGTGGACCGTATCGCGGAGATGTCGAAGAAATTCATGCTCGGATCGCCTTTGGGCATCGGGCTGAACCATGAAAAACCGGGCATGATTCCCAGCACCGCATGGAAACAGAAACGTTTCGGAAAACCCTGGATTCGTGGTGAGACAATCTCGGTGGCTATTGGCCAGGGCTATGTACTGATGACCCCGATACAGCTTGCTTCCATGATTGCCACCGTGGCGAATGAAGGAACAGTCTACCGCCCGCACCTGGTAAAACGCATTGTCGATGCCGATGGCAAAACGCTCAAGGAATTCATGCCCGAAAAGCTGGGTTCGACCGGGGTGTCCGCGAACAGTTTCCGGCTGGTAAAGGAGGGTCTTTTCGCCGTGGTGAATGAACGGGGTGGCACTGGTGGGGCGGCGCGTATCGGGAGTATCAAGGTGGCCGGAAAAACGGGTTCCGCGCAGGTTGTCAAATTACGCGCCGGCGGGGGTGGAAATTCCTACCAGTTCCGTGATCATGCTTTGTTTGTGGCTTTTGCTCCCTATGACAAACCGGAGATAGCCGTGGCGGTGGTTGTGGAACATGGGGCGCATGGCGGGTCGGCGGCCGCTCCCATTGCCGGACGCATCCTGAAAGCCTGGTTCGATACCAAAAAACCGCCTCAAAAACCAGCACTCAAACGCTATTCTTCAGGAAATGACGAAGAAAAAACGCCGCAAACAGATCTTCCACAAACAAACGAGGACAGCGCTGATGATTGATCGCCGGGTATTCTCAAATATCGACTGGACGCTGATCGGCCTGGTTGTGGTGATCAGCCTGCTGGGAATACTCAATATCTATAGCGCGACAACNCCTTATAAAGTTGTGGGGGAACCCTATTACNTTAAACAGATTTACTGGATGTGCTTCGGTATGTTTATCATGCTGGCGGTCTGCAGCGTTGATTATCATCTGTTTGAAGATTTCTCCTACTGGTTGTATGGTTTCGTGGTGTTTCTGCTGGTGGTGGTGCTGGTTGTCGGACGCAGTTCCATGGGCGCAACACGCTGGCTGAATCTGGGGTTTTTTAATATTCAGCCATCGGAACCGATGAAGATCGTAATTATCATTACCTATGCCCGTTTCTTCAACAGGTTTCACTCAGAGGACGGCATGACGGTCCGGGATGTGCTGATTCCCTTGGGAATTCTGGCGGTTCCGGCGCTGCTGATCATGAAACAGCCCGATTTGGGCACGGCAATCCTGATAATCCTGCTTGCTGTGTCCATGGCGTTTTATGTTGGTTTACGCTGGTCGACAGTTGTTACCTTTGTCCTGGTTACCATTCCGATTGCCTGGCTTACGTGGGCAAAGTTGCTGCGCCCTTACCAGAAAAACCGCATCCTCGATTTTCTCGATCCCGAACGTTCTCGCCTGGGGAGCGGTTATCACATCATTCAGAGTAAGATCGCCGTCGGTTCCGGCGGTCTTCTGGGAAAAGGCTTTGTCAAGGGCACCCAATCGCAGCTCCGGTTTCTTCCTGAACAGCACACCGATTTCGTCTTCTCTGTTTTTGCCGAGGAGTGGGGCTTTGTCGGCTGTCTGGTGATGATAGCTCTCTATCTCTCCCTTGTGCTGTGGGGACTTAATATTGCCCGGCGCTGCAACGATTATTTCGGCAGCCTGCTGGCCATAGGGGTGACCGCCATGCTTTTCTGGCATATTGTCATCAATATGGGGATGGTGATCGGATTATTCCCGGTGGTGGGGGTGCCGTTGCCGTTTTTCTCCTATGGCGGCACCTCCATGATCACCTCCATGGTTGGAATCGGAATCCTGCAGAATATCAGCATGCGGCGCTTCATGTTCTGAAATCTGTAAAACGGGAAAAACGGGACATGTAAAGCGAGGAACCAGGGGGTAAATCGTGATATTGCAAGGAGAGAGAGAAGAAATCGTTCGTTTCGGCAGGAAGCTGCTCACGGCGCGGCTCACCTCCGGAACCGGCGGCAATCTGAGTGTGTTCAACCGGTCTGCCGGCCTCATTGCCATCAGCCCGAGCGGGATCGAATATGACGAGATGAAGCCCGAAGATGTACCGGTCGTGGATGCCGGCGGAGTGGTCGTGGAGGGAGACCGTAAGCCGTCCAGCGAACTCGGTTTTCACCTGGCTCTCTATCGCACGCGTCCCGACATCCGGGCCGTGGTCCATACCCATTCGGTCTATGCCACCACCATGGCCTGCCTGAACTGGGAGATTCCCGCCGTGCACTACCTGGTTGCCTTTTCCGGCCACAAGGTTCCCCTGGCTCCCTACGCCACATTCGGCAGTGAGGAATTGGCTGTTAACGTCGCAGCGGCGATCGGCGATCACAATGCCGTCCTGCTGGCAAATCATGGCTTGGCGACCGTCGGAACGAACCTGGCAACCGCCTTTGCCGTTGCCGAGGAGATCGAACTGGTGGCCCGCATTTATTACCAGGCCAAATCCATCGGTGAACCGGTCATCCTTCCCAGCTGCGAGATGTCCAGGGTGATAGAGAAGTTTGCCGTGTACGGTCAAAAAGGATCACAAACGTGCGGCAACGGCCCCGAGAAGGGGAGCGGCCGCAAATAGGAGAGGGGCACAACCTGGATTGATCTTTGTTCTTTTACTATTGGAATTTGAATGTCGACGCAACAAGCGAGGGGGTATGGTCAGCTATACCCCCTCGCTTGTTTTCGTATACACATGAAATTACGCTATCTACCCCATTTCCACTCCAGTCCTCCCCTTGAAGGGGGAAGGAGTTTAAGGCAGTGTACTTATTTACCTGACAACGCTGGTTTGGAATGGGGAAATATGCTACTACGTACAGATGGGGAGGGAATACCATGTACGATTCCGTTGAACGCCCGGATCTTGCCGGCTACGCCTGTAGCAGTGTCCTATCGCTCGGCCGCAAACATACCGAAGATTTTCGTGACAACCGTCCGGTATTTGAACGCGACCGCGACCGGATCATCCATTGCGCCGCTTTCCGGCGCCTGGAATACAAAACCCAGGTGTTTGTCAATCATGAGGGGGATTATTACCGTACCCGCCTGACCCACTCGTTGGAAGTGTCACAGATCGGCCGGGCGGTTGCCAGGAAACTCCATCTGAATGAAGAGTTGACCGAGGCGTTGGCCCTGGCCCACGACCTGGGGCATACCCCTTTCGGACACACCGGCGAAGAGGTGTTGGATCGTCTGATGGGGGATTTCGGCGGCTTCGAGCATAACCTGCAGTCTTTTCGTGTCGTGGATTCACTTGAGGAGCGCTATCCCGGTTTCAACGGACTTAATCTTACCTGGGAGGTGCGTGAGGGCATCATCAAGCATGCCAGCCCCTATGACGCGCCTTTGGAGACGATGAAAGAGTTTCTGCCGGGGGTGGTCCCTTCCATCGAGGCGCAGATCATCAACTATGCCGATGAAATTGCCTACAACAATCATGACATTGATGATGGTCTCAAATCGGGCCACATCTCGCTGAACATGCTGGAACGGGTTAGTCTCTGGAAGGAGGTCAGTTCCGGTGTGCGGCAAAAATACCCTGCAATCGACGACAGAAGGCTGGTGTACCAGACGATCAGCGCCTTGATCGGCTTGCAGATCAACGATCTCAGCACCACGATCAGGGCTAATCTCGAACGGTTCGGAATTCTCTCTATGGACGACCTGCGACGGATCAACAGGACCGTGGCGCATTTCAGTGAAGATGTCACTGCCCGGAATATGGAGTTGAAGCGTTTCTTATTCGATAATTTGTATCGCCATCACAAGGTTGACAAGATGCGGGTCAAGGCCGAGATTGTGATTACCCGTCTGTTTGAAACCTATCTCCGTTTTCCCAACCTGTTGACGCCCAGATATCAGGCACGTTTTGAACAAAGCGGACTTCATCGGGTGATATGCGATTACATTGCCGGCATGACCGACCGTTTTGCATTGGATGAGTACCGGCGCTTGTTTGAACCGTATGAGCGGATGTAAAAGGAAGGGAGCCAGCTTGTAGCTAGCTCAAACCCTTCTGACTGTCCGGTTCAGATAGGCAAATGGTGTTTCCGGATGGAAGCAAGATGAAAAATATATAATTTAGCACTTTGTTTGATATTTGATATAATTAATCTACCAAGCCTCCGAGCAGTGCGATTTGAAAGGACAAACCTCATGGAGTCCGGCCACCGGGTTTCGCAGGAAACGAAGGAGCCTCCCTTTATGAAAGGGTGTCATATCTGCCCAGGCAGGGAAAAAATATGACAGGAGAAACGAAGCATGGACAAGATATATCGCATAAACATGACTGACAAGACCGTCAAACGGGAAGATGTACCGGCAGAGTGGGCTCACCATGGGGGGCGCGGCCTCACTTCAACCATTGTCGCGGCAGAAGTTCCCCCGACCTGTCATCCCCTCGGTCCGAACAACAAGCTGGTCTTTGCCCCCGGCCTCCTCACCGGCACTCCGGCCGCCCAGTCCGGCCGCCTCTCGGCAGGCGCCAAGAGCCCGCTGACCGGTGGCATTAAAGAGTCCAACTCCGGTGGCACCGCGGCCCAGTTGTTCGCCCGCATGGGGATCAAGGCTCTCATCATCGAGGGCCAGCCGAAAGAGGACAAGTGGTACAACCTCCACATCAATATGGGGGGCATCACTATCAACGAAGAGACCGAGCTCCTCATGAAGGACAACTTTGAAGTGCTCGAAGCTCTTGAGGCGAAGCATGGTAAAAAGGTCGGCGTCCTTTCCATCGGCCCGGCAGGTGAGTTTCTGATGGCTTCCGCCAATATCTCGGTCAAAGACCCGGATTCCAGGATCCGCAGCCACGGCCGAGGTGGTCTGGGTGCGGTCATGGGCTCCAAGAAGATCAAGTACATCACTATCGACGCGACCGGCGCCATCCCCGTGAAGCTCGCCGATCCGGAGAAATTCAAGGTTGCCGCCAAGGTCTTCGCCAAGGCGATGCTTGATCACCCGGTCTCCGGCCAGGCTCTCCCGACCTATGGCACCAATGTCCTGATTAACATCCTCAACGAGGCCGGCGGCCTGCCGACCCGTAACTTCACCTCCGGCCAGTGCGCCCACCACGACAAGATCTCCGGTGAGACGATGCACGACACGATCGCTGCCCGTGGCGGTAAGACTAAGCACGGCTGTCACGCCGGCTGCATCATCCAGTGCTCCCAGGAGTACGTGGACGAGGCAGGTGTCTACGTTACCTCCGGCTTCGAATACGAGACCATTTGGGGGATGGGTGCCGACTGCATGGTCGAGAGCCTGGACGACATCGCCATCGCCGACAACCTGATGGACCGTGTTGGCATTGATTCCATCGAGGGTGTCGTCATGTTCGCCGTGGCCATGGAAGCCGGCATCATTCCCTTTGGCGACGGGAAGGGGATTCACCGTCTTCTGACCGAAGAGATCGCCAAGGGCACCCCCCTCGGGCGTATTCTCGGCGGCGGCGCCGGATCGGTGGGCAGGACCTACGGCATTGTTCGCACTCCGGTGGTGAAGAACCAGGGGATCCCGGCCTACGACCCGCGTTCGGTCAAGGGTATCGGCATCACCTACGCGACTTCCACCATGGGCGCTGATCACACCGCGGGCTACACCATCGCCACCAACATTCTCAACGTCGGCGGCTACGTCGATCCACTCAAGAAGGAGGGACAGGTCGAGCTCTCCCGTAACCTGCAGATCGCGACCGCTGCGGTCGATTCGACCGGCATGTGCATCTTTGTCGCCTTCCCGGCCCTGGACATCCCTGAGTGCCTCCCGGCCCTGATTGACATGATCAACGCCCGTTACGGCCTCTCCCTGACCGGCGACGACGTGGTCAATCTGGGCAAGTACATTCTCAAGACCGAGCATGAGTTCAACATCAAGGCAGGCTTCACCAATGCAGCTGACCGCCTGCCCGAGTTCTTCACCTATGAGCCGCTATTGCCCCACAATGCGATATGGGACTTCACTGACGAAGAAATCGATGAGTTCTGGAATTTCTAGGCCCTGCGAGGTAATTTTTTTGGTGTGGCTTGTCTGTTCGCAAAAAGTCAGAATGGGGAGGTTTGAGGGCATCGGAGCTGGTTTTTATACATATAAACTGTTCGACTCCTGGCGCCCCAGCCAATAAAAAAATCAGGTATTCTTGCGCAATCGCTTGAATACCTGATTTTTTTTTGTATACTCTACCGCGGTCATATCCATCTCATTTTGGATATAGCTTTTCCCCCATTATTCGTCATGTAGTCCTGGTTCCTCCTTCATACAGAGACACATAATGGAGCTCGGTTGATTAGAGGCATGTTATGCTCCGGTTTCCTTTTGTCGTGAACAAACCCGTTCTGATCCTGGTTGCATTGGTGACGGTTGTCTTTACAGGGAAAACACTCCTCGATATTACTTCGGATCGAAAGCAGGTTGTTATTTCCTCTGAAAGGTTGTCCCGTGGATTTGCCAGTGCGCTTAACGAGCATGCCATACGCACGTTCAGTAACGCGGAAAACACCATGGATGCCCTCATTCAGGATATTCAAGGAGTTTCCCCTCAGGGCATGCCTGCTGAAAAACAACTTCACCAGCTGCTTTCCGGTTACATGCGCAGGAATCCCTTCAGTCCCATCCTCTTTGTTGCCGCTCCCGATGGCCGTGTCCATTCGGCATCGTCGGAATATCCGGTTCGAACGAAAAATATTTCCGACAGGGAGTATTTTCAACATCATCTGACAAACCCGGATAAGAATGTTTATATCAGCCGCCCCATTCATAACCGGCTCACCGGCTCCTGGCTCATTTTTCTGACCAAGCGGCTATCCAATCCGGATGGCAGTTTACGGATGATTGTCGGCATATCCATAGACCCGCTCTATTTCAGCGATTTTTATCGCACCATCGAACTGGGAAAACATGACCGGATTTTTCTGTTCCGCAAAGACGGCGCCATACTGACCCTTGAACCGTTTAACGAAAAATTCATGGACAAGATCCTTTCAACTACCCAGATAATAAACAGCAAGCTTCCCAAGGAATCGCAGGCTGGAACGTTCCGCATGGAACATGGGGTTGTGGACGAAGGCAGCCGTATCGTTTCCTATCGGTTTTCGAGTCAGTATCCGGTTATCTCCGTCGTGTCACTGAACGAGGGTGACGTGCTTGCACGCTGGAGAATCCGTTCCACAAAAAGCGCCGGGGGGGCATTGTTGCTGGTGGTGCTGGTAGGCACCTTGGGTCTGCTTGTTTATCGTCAGATTGAGAAGTTGAAGCAGAGCGAAGATAAATACAGCCTGATTGCTACGACTGCCAATGAGGGAATCTGGATGCTGGACGCTGATGCGCGCATTACCTATGTCAATCCACGTGTGGCGGATATGTTCGGCTATCAGCCAGGTGAGATGACCGGCCGGCCGATCGGTGATTTTATGTGTCCGGATGAACTATCTGATCATGAGAACAGGATGCAGTGCCGCAAGCAGGGAGTTGCCGAGCGCTACGAGCGCCGTTTTCAACATAAGGACGGCACCGAAGTCTGGACCGTAATATCCGCAGCTGCGCTCATTGATGATGGGGATGGCTTCCAGGGGGTCGTGGCCATGTGTGTCGATATCAGCGACCGTAAAAAGAGCGAACAGCGTCAGGTCCGCCTGGAAGAAGAGTTACGGCAAGCTCATAAAATGGAAGCCGTTGGAATTCTGGCCGGTGGCATGGCCCACGACTTTAACAACCTGCTCCAGTCGATTACCGCATATGTTTTTCTTGCAAAAATGAGTACGGCCCCTGATAGTGAGGCGCAGGCGTACCTTGACGAAGCGGATAAGATTTCAAGTCAGGCCTCGGAGCTGGGCCAGCGGCTGTTAATCCTTTCCCAAGGCGGAGTAACCATGTTGCGCGCTGCTTCTTTGCCGCCACTCATTCTGTCGCATGTCAGCTCGGCATTGGAAGGAACATCCATAACCGGTGAGTTCGATCTTCCGGTGGATATGCCGCTTGTCACCATGGATGAATCGCTCATTATCCAGGTCATTTCTCATTTGACGACCAACGCCGTCGAAATCATGCCGCAGGGAGGCACACTGCGGATTTCGGGCAAAGTCCTGACAATTTCGATAAAACATGATTTGCCGCTTTGTCCGGGCGACTATGTACATATTGCGTTTAGCGATACCGGTGATGGAATACCGCCTGCAAATCTGCCTAAAATTTTTGATCCCTATTTTTCCACAAAAGAGAAGCGGAGTGAAAAAGGCATGGGACTTGGTCTGGCTCTCTGTCACACGATCATCAAAAAGCATAAAGGCATGATCAGCGCTTCATCAAGTGTTGGCGCGGGAACAACAATCAATATCTATATTCCTGTTGCCGGCGCTGACGCGACATCCCCGTTTCCGTTGCAGCGCCAATAACCACTCATTTATTCTCACATTATTAATGAAAAGGGTTTTTCTTCGTGCGCATAATCCTTGTTGCCATTCATCCCTATCCCTCTCCCCAGGCGGTGCCGCTGGCCAACGCCTTTTTGCAGAGCTACCAGAAAGAGTATGTTGTTGCCGATGCTTCCGTTGAGGTTATACTCCGGGATTTTTTCCTTGACCGCGAACCCGCTGATTGCATTGCCGAGCTTTCTTCTCTGAAGCCAACACTGATCGGTTTTTCAATGTATGTCTGGAATCGTGAACAGTGCCGGAATATTGCGGAAGGAATGTCCCGCCTTATACCTGATATTCGCCTTTTTGCCGGTGGACCGGAAGCAACTGCCGATCCCCATGGTCTGCTGGCTGACGGGTTGTTTGACTTTCTGATCGTGGGGGAGGGGGAGCAAACCTTCGCGGATGTGTGCAGGAGTTGTGCGGCAGGTATGCCGTTTTCCGGGATCCCCGGTGTGGCCACGCAAGAAAATAACGGTCTTCAGTTGATATCCCGCACTCCGCTGGCTGATCTGGATACCATTCCCTCACCTTGGCTGACCGGCATTCTGGATGCACACAAATATCCGGGTATCCTGTGGCAATTATCGCGGGGCTGTACCTTTTCCTGTGATTTTTGTTTCGATTCCCGTGGCGAAAGCGGTGTGCGGCGTTTTTCTCTTGATCGGATCGAAGCTGAGCTGCGTCACTTTGCAGAGGTTGATGTCCCGCAGGTATTTGTGCTCGATTCGACGTTCAACCAGGACGCCCGGCGCGCCAAGACGATTCTGAAGCTGATCAGGAAGATTGCCTCTCGCACTCATTTTCACTTCGAGGTGCGCAGCGAATTCATCGACCATGAAATGGCGCAGCTTTTCGGAGAAATCCCTTGTTCTCTCCAGATCGGTTTGCAGAGTTCGGACCCGAACGTATTGAAGGGGGTTGGCCGAAAATTCAGCCGGGAAGCGTTTGCGGCCAAGGTTGCGCTCCTGAACAGATCCGGAGCCGTATTCGGTTTTGATCTGATGTACGGTCTGCCCGGCGACAGCATGCGGGGGTTCTGCGAGAGCATCGACTTTGCATTGGCGCTCTATCCGAACCATATGGACATCTTTCCCCTGGCGATCCTGCCGGGAACAGCCCTGGCTGCCCGCAGCGATGCCATGGATTTGCAGCACCTTTCCAGTCCGCCCTATACGCTGCTTTCTACGCCAACTTTCAGTGCGGCAGAGCTGATGGAGGCGCGGCGTCTGACGCTTGCCTGCGATGTTTTTTATACCCGCGGCAAGGCGGTTGCCTGGTTCAATAGTGTTATTGCCGTCCTCGGAATGAAACCCCCTGCTTTTCTGATTCAATTCGGCCTCTGGCTTTCAAAGGAAAAGGGCGAGATTATCAGCGAAGACAGACTGGATGATGACGAAATCTGGTCGCTGCAACGCTCTTTCCTGAACACGGTATTTAACTCAAAAAAACTGAAACGCTTTCTGCCGCTGGTTCTTGATCTGGTTGACTATCACCATCACTATGCTGCTGCCCTGTTGACTCCGCCAGTAGCTACCCCCAATGATCAAGAGCTGGCGCGGATGCCCCTGCTCGAACTCCCCGCGCTCCTGGCGCCTGCAACTCGATTGACTCTATTTCACTATGAAATCCTTGATATTCTGGAGGCGGGCGAACCGGATATCAGGGCATTCACCGGTCATGCTGTCAAGAACGGCTCATGGGCGGTAATTTATCCCCGTTCCGACGGGGTCGCAACCGAGTCATTGATCGAGCCCTACTTCCGACTTCTCGAACAGTTGGACGGACGCACCCCGTGTGGTCGCATCACCTCCAGTTTGGGGATTGAGGACGATGATGCCCTGTCATTCCTGGAGTTCTGTGCTGCTGAGGGAATCGCCCTGTTTTCATCACACTAAGGGATGTTTATTCGCTGACTTCCGATACACAATTCAATAAAATTATCTATACTTTATGCAATAATCGAAAATTGATTCAAAAATAGCCAGCCATCGGTTCAGGCTATTCGACGGAACGGACACATTATGCGAACAATTCACGGAAACCTCAGTCTCATGTCGGTTATGGATATTATCCAGTGGGCCGACAACAGCAAACGAACCGGTACCCTGACTCTTTTTCAGGCTGACCGTCAGAAAAAATTCTACCTGCAGGATGGCCAGATCATCTTCGTCTGGTCGGACTGTGAAGGCGAACGCATTGCGGATTTTCTGCAATTTGAAACGGTTGTCAGCCAGAAGAAGCTGAACGAAGTTCTTACAGACTCGGAAATGCTGGGGCTTCCCTTTGTCGGATATCTCTATTCGGAGAAGATCATCAGCAAACCTCGACTGGAAGAGGTTCTCAAGCTGGTTGCCGAAGCGGCGTTGTTGAGCGCGTTCAGTTGGGAAACCGGTACGTTCGAATTTATTGACGAGCTTCCCGGCTTTGTTCGGAACGGGCCGGTAAAGCTCAGCTCAACCCGGGTGCTACTGGAGTCGGTTCAGAAGTTTGACGAATCCCGTCAAAAATATCGGGTGGATACCAATCGCGTCATTGCTGAAATAGTACAGCACATGGAGGAGGGTAATGTTGAGTTGCCGCCTATTCCCGACATCATGCGGCGTATCATGTCAAAGATCGATAATCCCAACGTATCCATCGACGAAGTTGTCGATTGCATCACCGATCAAATCCTCGTGTCGAAAATTCTCAAGATCTGCAATTCACCCTATTACCGGAGAACCGGAAAGGTGTCTACTCTGCGGGATGCGATTCTTTTCATCGGATTCAAATCGCTGATCAGTATTGTCACAGTCCACTCCCTGAGCAGCTTCAGCCCCAGGAATGCCGGCGAGATCAGGAGGGTTCTGCAGCATTGTCTTGTATGCGGCATGATAGCCCGCCAAATTGCCCAGGATATGCGCGGCGATTATGATCAAGCTTTTGTGTGTGGATTGCTTCACGATATCGGCAAGACAGTTATGCTCGACATGCTTGCCGAATATATTCTTTCGGACGAGGCTCGGGAAAAATTGATTAAGGATCATCATGCCGAGATAGGTTATCTGTTGGCCAGAAAATGGAATTTTGACGAAGCCATTCAAAATAGTATCCGTTTCCATCACGCGCCGGAGCAGGCCGGTACGTATAGGAATCTTGTCGAGATGGTGTATCTTTCAAATATTATGGCCTACAGTGATTGCCGGATAGATTCTGTCAGCAGCGCTGCTATCAGCTGCATTGATATGAAACAGATCAATGTTGCCGAACTCATGGAGCGGGTAGACAGTCTTGACCAGGCTGCGCGAGACATTATTTACTAAGATTCCCTTACGAAGCCGGGCCACGGGAACCGTGACATACAGAATTATTTTCTGAAAGAGGTTGCATTTTGGCGGCTGGTTTAGTATATATTTTATTTCTTTTTCATTATTTATCAGATTTTTAGATGAGCGAAAGGTAAATTGAAACCATGCAGGATATGATTCGAATTTTCAGTGGCAATTCAAATCCGCAGTTGGCGCTCAATATCTGCGCAAGTCTCAATGTAAAGCTTAGCGCAGCCAGAGTGCGGAATTTTTCCGACGGCGAGATTCTGGTTGAAATCGGCGAGAATGTTCGTGGGCGCGATGTGTATATCATTCAGTCCACCTGTGCGCCGACCAACGACAATCTGATGGAACTGCTCATCATGGCGGATGCGCTCAAGCGGGCATCCGCGGCGACCATTACCGCTGTTATGCCCTACTACGGATATGCCAGGCAGGACCGTAAGGCCGCGCCGCGTACCCCAATAACCGCCAAGCTGGTGGCCGACCTGATCACCACGTCGGGTATTGACCGTGTCGTGACCATTGATCTGCATGCCGGACAGATTCAGGGGTTTTTCAACATTCCTGTGGATAACCTTTACGCCGCTCCTGTAATCCTCAGCTATCTGAAAACCCGCTTTGACGGTCAGCCCGTGGTTATGGTTTCCCCCGATGCCGGCGGCACCGAGCGTGCACGGGCCTTTGCCAAACGCCTGGGATGCACTCTGGCGGTCATCGACAAGCGCCGCACCGGTCCAAATGTGGCCGAAATCATGCACCTGATCGGCGATGTGCGCGACAAGATCGCTATTATCCTTGACGATATGGTTGACACGGCCGGTACACTGACCCAGGCTGCCAAGGCGCTCAAAGAAAACGGCGCAAAAGCTGTTTTTGCCTGTGCTACCCACGGAGTGCTTTCCGGCCCGGCCATCGAACGCATCAACAACTCGGATATTGAAGAAATTGTTTTGACCGACACAATCCCGCTGGGTAGTAAACAGGAACAGACAACCAAGGTTCAAGTCCTATCTGTGGCTGCTCTGCTGGCGGAGGCGATCAAACGTATCCACGAGGATGAATCGGTCAGTTCGCTTTTTGTATGACACTTGGTACAACAGATGTATGGAATGATTTCGTTAACAATACAAGAGTGCAGGGTGGGCTTGCCCATCACTAACAGTGGAGGAAGGTATGCAACAGAAACTGATGAATGTTGAACTGAGATCGAAAACCGGGAAGGGTATCAGTCGCCAGTTGAGGGGCGCCGACAAGGTTCCGGGTGTTGTGTACGGAAAAGGGATGGACCCGATGGCGGTGAGCATAAACTATCGTGATCTGCAGGCAGCTATGGCGGGTGAAGGTGGCCGGAACAATCTGATTACCCTGGTAGGCGGCGGCAGCCTCGACCAGTCCATGGCGATTATTGCCGATCTGCAGCGCGATGCTATCAAGGGAACCTATAAACATGTCGACCTGCATCGCATCAACATGAACGAGAAGCTGCGCATTATTGTACCGGTTGTTCTGAAAGGTACCGCCATCGGCGTTAAGGAAGGCGGTCTGCTGGACTTTGCACACCACGAATTGCATGTGGAATGCCTGCCTGCCAACATTCCCGATCATATCGAGATCGATGTTGCCAATCTTGCGATTGCCCACTCCATTCATGTGAACGAAATCCCGCTTCCCGAGGGCGTCAAGGTGCTGGACAACCCCAAAACTCCGGTGGTCAGCATTCTCGGCAGAGTCAAGGAAGAAGAAGTTGCTCCCGAACCGGCAGCCGCCTGACCGGGTAATAGTCTATTTCCATGAACATGTTTATCATAGCGGGGCTGGGTAATCCCGGCTCCCACTATCAATGGACCCG
>WSSedB1CaDRAFT_10000303_pt1 | contig 22202 bp, 19 predicted proteins | sample WetSurSB1Cattail_FD_9460 | JGI IMG/M metagenome (IMG submission 9460)
AATCATGGTTGCAAACTGACGCGTAAAAACAACAAGTTCCTTTGTCTGAACCTTACCGGATTTTCCAAACGAGGGTAATTTGAACGACGTCCCCTTGGCAACCTCAGCAATGGAAATATTCGAAAATCCGAACTTTTTAAGCTGAGCCTCAACAATGGCAGCGCTGGCTGCTTCCATGACACCCTTTTGTGCGCCGCCGGATTTCGTGCGGGCTTCCCAGTTAAATTTCGGCATCTACACTCTCCTTGTTCATAAATTCATCGAACTGGTGGACGGCGCTGCATATTCACGCCAGCTGCTGGATTACTGATCATCTGTTTCAGTTCTTCCTTGTCCTGTGATCGCACCAAAGCATCTTCCATCGATATTTGTCGTCGTTGGTACAGTAACAACAATGACTGATTCATGGTCTGCATGCCGAATTTATCCTGACCGACCTGCATTTGTGAGTAGATCTGGTGTATCTTGTCTTCCCGGATCAGGTTTCGAATGGCCGCATTGGGCACCATGACTTCCAATACAAGCGCCCGTCCCTTGGCATGTGATCGGGGTAACAGCATTTGAGAGATTACTCCCTCCAACACAAAGGAGAGTTGAGCCCTGATCTGGGCTTGTTGATGGGTAGGAAAGACATCAACAACACGATTAATGGTCTGTACACAGGAATTGGTGTGCAGGGTTGCCAGACAGAGATGGCCGGTCTCGGAAATGGTCAGCGCAGCCTCAATGGTTTCCAGATCGCGCATCTCGCCCACCAGAACGACATCCGGGTCCTGACGTAAAACATATTTAAGAGCATTCTTGAAACCTTTTGTATCGGCGCCTACCTCACGCTGATTCACAACACAGCCTTTGTGAGGATGGAGATATTCGATCGGATCCTCGATAGTGACGATATGTTCACGGCGGTTGATATTTATATAGTCGATTATTGAAGCCAACGTTGTGGACTTGCCGCAACCGGTCGGACCGGTAACCAGGATCAGGCCACGTGGCTTGGCAGCCAGTTCGGCAACAATCGGCGGAAGGCCAAGCTCTTCAAAAGAGAGGATTTTGTAGGGGATAACACGGAAAACACCGGCCACGGCCCCGCGTTGTATAAAAATATTGCCCCTGAAACGTGAGAGCCCCTTGACGCCGAAGGAGAGGTCAAGCTCGTTTTCTTCTTCGAATTTGTGTTTTTGGGTATCGGTGAGAACACTGTAACAGAGCTGTTTAGTGTCTACTTGATTGAGGGGAGGAAAATCCAGCGGCAGCAATTTGCCGTCGACGCGAATCTGCGGCGCTGAATTACTAGTAATGTGCAGGTCGGAACCATTGGCCTCAACCAAGGTCTTAAGCAGTTGATGAAGATTTAGCATGAATATGTGCCTTTCTAGGTATCAGCAATGGTAACCCGCAGAACCTCTTCAAAAGAAGTGACGCCTTCCCTCAGCTTGGTAAGACCCGATTGCCGCATGGTTTTTATTCCCAACCGCATAGTCTCCCGCTTGATCTCGGCGGTATTGGCGCCATTGAGAATCAACTCCCGAATCTCGTCCAGCATCGGCATGACCTGGTAGAAGCCAACCCTGCCCTTGTAACCGGTGTTGTTACACACAGGACATCCCTTGCCCCGGTAACAGACATAGCTGGGGGCTTCATCGGGAGACACACCAGCATCTATCAGGGCTTGAACCGGAATGGCTTCGGGCTCCTTACACTCACCACAGACGCGACGCGCCAGACGTTGGGCTGTTATCAGGTTAACCGCTGATGCCACCAGAAACGGTTCAATACCCATATTCAGCAAACGATTGATGGTTGCCGGCGCATCGTTGGTATGAAGTGTGGAAAGAACCAAATGGCCAGTAAGTGCAGCCTTGACGGCAATCTCGGCCGTTTCGAAGTCGCGTATCTCACCGATCATGATGATATCGGGATCCTGTCGTAAAAAGGAGCGCAAAGCAGCAGAAAAGTTGAGGCCGATATCCTCATGCATCTGAACCTGGTTGATTCCGGCGAAGTTGAACTCAACAGGATCTTCGGCTGTCGATATATTTTCCGAAACCTTATTCAACTCTGCAATGGCCGAGTAAAGAGAAACCGTCTTACCGCTGCCGGTCGGACCGGTTACAAGCACCATGCCGAAAGGCTTATGGATTTCACGCTGAAAGCTCTCCAGGGCTTCCGGTTCATACCCCAGCTTGGTCAAGTCAGTCTGGAGGCTGCTCTTGTCGAGCAGCCGCATGCAGATCTTTTCGCCAAACAGGGTCGGCAACACCGAAACACGAAAATCCATATCCCGTCCACCACCAAGTTTGATCTTGATACGACCATCCTGGGGGAGACGCCGTTCGGCAATATCCAGCTCTGCCATGATCTTGATTCGCGAAGTGATGGCGTTCTTCAGTTTGAGTGGCGGTTTCATTGCTTCGTACAATATGCCGTCGATGCGATACCGAACTCTGAACATCCTTTCGTACGGCTCAATGTGTATATCGCTGGCCTTTTTCTTGATGGCATCCTGCAATATTGCATTGACCATCCTGACAACCGGCGCATCCTCCGTGGCCCGTTCCATGGAACTGACATCAACGTCTTCATCGATATCAACCACTTCCATGTCTTCAAGATCCATGTCACCCATGACGTCGGCCAAGGAGGCCGACTGATCATAGTATTTGTCAATGGCGGCCCTGATATGACCTTCAGAAGCAACAACCATCTCCACGTTGTAGCCGGTCATGAACTTGATATCTTCAATGGCAAAAAGATTGGAAGGATCTGCAACAGCCACGATCAGGGTCGATCCGGCGCGGTTTATGGGTACAAGCTGATACTTTTGGACCACCTCGGCCTGAATAATCTTGATAACTGCCGAATCAATCTCATACTCGGAGAGATCAACAGTGGGAACACCATACTGCCTGGAGAGAAATGAGGTGAGATTCTGCTCGCTGATCAGGTTTTTCTTGATCAGAATAGATCCAAGACGGATCTGGCCACCGGACATCTTTTGTTCTTCAAGAGCCGTGGCAAGCTGTTCTCTTGTGATCAAATTGTTGGTAACCAGGATTTCTCCCAGCCTGCTCGACTGCATAAAACACTCCCAAAGTTTTAACGTTTTCAGATACTATGCGGAACAGAACACTATGTCAAGCTAATGTTAAACAATACTAAATAGTTGCGAGTACACCTTTCATCACGCCGGCAGGAGGGGTAACGGCGGTCCAAATCCAAAAGGCCAACTCCCCCTGGCCCGCAAGCATACCCAGGCCATTCGCGCAACGGAGACCGCGGGCGGCGGCATCCCGCAGTAAGGGCGTCACCGCCGGCGCGTAAACCATATCGTATATTTTCGTGGTCGCCGGCATGTCCGCAAAAGACACAAAAGGGATTCTCTCGTTTTTCATACCGAGAGAAGTTGTATTTACAAACAAAACCGCCTCGGTCAGGTATGACGTTATATTTTCAGTCATGGAAACCGGTATGATTTTAGTAGATGTATACCGTTGCCCTAGTGATACGGAGAGTTGCTGCGCCTTGTCAAGGCTACGATTGACAATCACGAGGCGGCTTGCGCCGGCACGACAGAGTGCAGCCAATGCGCCGCGGGCCGCGCCCCCCGCGCCCGCCAGAATAATGGTGCCTGATCCGGGGACAAAGTCGAGGTCATCATGCAATGAACGAACAAAACCATCACCATCCGTATTATATCCAATCAGTTTTCCGTCATCGTTAAGGACCGTATTAACCGCACCCGCCGCCTCGGCGCTCTCATCAAGAGCATCCAGATACGCCATGATCTCTACCTTGTGAGGGATAGTGACGTTAAATCCCGGCACTCCCAATGCCCGCATCCCGGCAACAGCACAATCGAGCCGGTCGGGTTGTACATCAAAGGGAACATAGATATAGTCCAGGCCGCTGGCAGCCAAGGCGGCATTTTGCATGGCAGGGGAAAGCGAGTGTCCCACCGGATGACCGATTATACAGAGAACCTTTGTTTTTCCTGTCAAATTCCGCATTAAGTCACCTTTCACCATGGTAGCGCATGCGTACCTGCTGTACGGAAGATTTCATTTCGGGAGAAATTTTCTCGGCCCTGGTAAGCATCAGCGCGCCATCCTGCCTGTGACCGGTACTCATGAGAAATTCACCCGTTTCAAAATAACTGTTGGCATAGATCAAGATTGCCTTACCGGTATCGAGATCGAGAAAAGAGTTTTGTTCCAGAATGCCACGATTGTTGTACTGTTCCCAGATGGAGGTATCGGACAGGCCGCTCGGTTCGTTTCTGCTTCTAATCCGGTAAACAATACCCTTTTGCACCGGGATAACATCCGTAAATGCAATTGAATAACGGGTTGAAAAATCAATATACGTCGGGCGTTGACCGATGATATCGGTAATGGCGATGCGCAATGCCGCCTCCGGTCCTGATGACTGTACATCAAATCTCCGCAGGTTGCTGTCCTTGAAGAGGCGTGGCATGGAATCAAGATACCAATCAAAAACGAGATGCGGAGTATGGGGCAAATCAACGTCTTCACGCATTCGCTCGACACCCTGCAGGTACCAGAGCGGAAAGGCTCCACTGTCTCCCCAGGTAAACATGACCGCGTTCCTGGGCAGTGATCTGAGAGAGTTGGTGGCATAATCATAGGCGATGTAGTTATTGTGCTGATCATTTTCGTAATAATTGGCGGCACACAATGTGATTGGCAACACAAAAAACATCAATGCCACCATGCCGTATACAGAAAAACCGAAATACTCGGGAAGCCGCGCGAAGCGCACCGCAACGAGCAGCAGGTGATACAAACCGACACCAACCAGAACGGCCGTCAACAGATACAGAGGGGTAAAAAACTCTTCGGTCAAAAAAATCATCTCGAGCGGAGTATCGAAATATCCGGCAATGACCACCAGGAACATCACAACAGCCGACAGGTACGCTATAACCACGTCCCTACGATAGCGCCAAAGACTGATCAAGGCAAAAATTACGAGGGCCACGCCCAACCAGGTGAACTCGTGAGATACGTTGAACGCCTTGAGCTGTGCCCAGAGCAGCGTTCCATCGCGTGGGTGCGGCTCGGCGGGATACCCTTTGCGCAGGAAATGCCATAGAAACCGCGTTGATGTTTTGGGATCCCCCCAGTTGAGTAACGGACTTTGAGTCGCCCGCAGGGGGAGATAGAGATGTACGGCAAAACCGAGCAGGGCAAAAACCGTTGCCAGGATGAACTCTTTTACCCTGGTAAGCATGCACCAATCAGCCAGGATAATAAGCAGAAACCAGGCCGGCACCAGCAGAACAACAGTCTGGTGCAACGCCAGCGCCATGCCCGCCAGGAAGGTGGCGGCATAGATATATGCGGGACGCTCATCGGAAAGTTCGTAGCGTTCCCGCCAGAGCAGGAGCAGATAAAAAATAACCGCGCTGACAAACGCCAGCAGCGGATAGGGTTTATCATGGTTGGATTGAAGCCAGAGACGCGGCGTGACCGAAAACAGACACGCCGCCGAGAGCGCTGCAATCTTGGTGACATATACCGAAAACGACCGGTTTTCCGCCAGACATTCCTTCCCGAGAAGACGGGTTGTCAGAAGGTAAACGCCGAGACACGCCAGAGACGAGGAAAATGCGGTAGCCATATTAATACGGAAAGCTATGTTACCGAACGGCAACAGCGTAAATGGCTTGGCATACATGAGAAACAAGGGATAGCCGGGTGAGTGGGCGGAACCGAGCGAAGCAGTAGCAGTTAAAAACTCGCCGCTATCGAAAAAAGTCACCGATGGCGCCAGAGTTGCCATATACACGGCAAAAGGAATCACCACCGCCAGAATTGCAAAGGGATCCAGATAGCCGTTGCATCGAATGAGGGACAGGCTCAAAACGCGCTTCATGATTCTTCACCTGCATTACGTACGCCGCCCAACGACATCTTGCCGCTCCAGAGATGGTAGAAACCGGCGATTACCACCGGAAAAAAGGAAGTTCCGTGAATAAGCAGGGCAATACTGATCGAGGTGGGTTCGGCAATGCCGAAGAGCGAGAGTCCCTTGAAACAGGCATAATGATAGGTACCGATGTAACCGGGTGAAGCAGGCACCATCACGGCAAACACCAGCAGCACCATGATGAACATGGAAGCGGTAATGGGTAGATGGATGCCGAAGCCCTGAAGAATCATATCCACCGGCAAAACGCAGGAGGTCCAGATCAGCAGCGAAGAGGCAAGAATAGCGCAGACATGCCCGCCGCGCACGGATATCCTGATGCCGGCCACAAACGAACCGAGCATGGGGATCATGCGATCTGAAAACCTTTGGGGAAACGGTTTCAAAAGTTTCCCCACAATGGAAAGGGTCTGCATGGTACGGCGTTTCAACAAAAACAGAAACAGCAGCACTAGGCTGTACAGCAGAAACGTGAGCAGACCACCAATCTTGAGCGCCTGTTCAGCGTCGGCCATTCCCCGAGGAAGGTGCAAGGTTAACAAAGTCACCATCAACATGAGCAATACCGTGAAACCGTCACAGAGACGGTCAATGACAAGCGAGGCAAAGACCGTGGGAGTTTCAAGCCATTCCCGCTCCGCCAGCACATAGGCCCGGATGAATTCCCCCAGCCTGGCGGGGAGGAGATTGTTGGCCATATAGCCGATTATAGTGGCGGGATACAGCGATGTAAGCGAGATGTTTTTTTCAGAAATCAGCAGATAATGCCACCGTACTGCCCGGAGAAAATAACTCAGAAAAGTAAATGCGACCGCCAGGAGGACAAACCGGTAATCAACTGAACAGAGCGCCGCGCCCAAATGTTTGAAATCGATTTTTTTAAGCAGCAGTGTCATGAAAAAAACACTGACGCCTATTCCCGCCCAGAACTTGAGATCAAAACTTTTTTTCACACTTTTGCCCCTGCATGTCCCACCGCAAAAAGCGGTTTGAACATGGAGCGATCAGCTGCCGACAGGATTTTTCCGGTTTCAAGCACATCCTGGCGAATGGCCTGGATCAGGGATTCAACATCAGGGAACTTTCTCTCACCCCTCAGACGTTCTACAAAACAGATTGCAAGATCCCGTCCATAGAGCTGGCCCGAAAAATCCAGCAGGAATACCTCAATAGTGCGTTCCGTACCGTCAAAGGTCGGGTTCGTACCAATATTGCACGCCCCCTGATGTAGCTCGTCGTCAATCGCCACCATAACGGCATACACCCCGTCAGGCGGAATCAGTTCATTACGTGTCGCGATATTGGCAGTGGGAAAACCGAGCATCTGACCTATTTCACGACCATGGACAACCTGTCCGGCAACAACATGGTATCGTCCCAGAATCCGGGCGGCACCGGATACGTCACCGCCGGCAACCATACGCCGCACAAGGCTGCTGCTGAAAACGATATCACCCTCTCCAACCGGAGCAAGCTCCTCCAGGGAAAAGCGGTACTCATTCTTCAGCCGGTCAAGGGTCTCGAAGTTTCCCTGCCGGTCGCGGCCAAAGGCGTAATCGTGACCGATAATGATATGTCGCATGCCCAGCGAATCGCAGAGCACATCGTGCACGAATGATTCGGCTGAAATCATCGAAAACGACTGTGTAAAACCAATTACCGCAAGACAGTCGATACCTTCGTCGGCAATCAGGGTGGCTTTCTGTTCAAACGTCGTTATCAGCTGTGGAGTAAGATCAGGCGCTAAAAGAGCGAGGGGGTGCGGCTCAAAGGTAACCACAACCGAGGGAAGGCCAAGCCGCAAGCTCTGTTGCTTGAGATGGCTAAGCAACGCCACGTGTCCACGGTGGACGCCATCGAAATTGCCGATGGTAACTACCGAGGCAGTAAAGTTTTTGTTGAATATTTCAGACCCTGTAAGTATCCGCATGATTCAATCGATCTTTGTCATATGTGATTTTAAAGGAGTAGAAAACCTAGCCGATTGCCGCCAGTTCCAGGCGCTGGCCCCAGCGGCGCAGCAACTCATCCCGCAGAGGGATGTTACTGGTGGAACGCAACTCCGGATCACGTTCAAGCAGCCCGAAAGCAGTCTGACGGGCCTGATCCAGCAAAGCGCCGTCCCGCAATATGTTGGCAACCCGGAAATCGGGCATCCCGGACTGCCGCGTGCCGAGAAAATCACCCGGACCGCGGATTCCCAGATCGGCTTCGGCGATGCGAAAACCGTCGCAGGTGGATTCCATGATCCGCAGCCGTTTCTCGGCATCCTCGGACAATCTGCCCGCTGCCAGCAGGATACACCGCGAACTGGCGGCTCCCCGTCCAACCCTGCCCCGCAACTGGTGCAGTTGGGAAAGTCCAAAACGTTCGGCGTGTTCAATAACCATTACCGAAGCATTGGGAACGTCAATGCCGACCTCAATCACCGTTGTGGAGACAAGAATGTCAAGCTCCCTTGCCTTGAAAGAGGCCATGACCGCTTCTTTCTCCTGCGGGTTCATGCGACCGTGCAGCAGTCCGATACGGAAATCGGGAAAAATATCCGCATTCAGATGATCGGCCATCTGCGAAGCGGCCTTGAGGTCGGATTTTTCGCTCTCTTCCACCAGCGGATAAACCACATAGGCCTGTCGCCCCAGCTTCACCTCATCATGGATTATCTTGTAGACATGGGAACGGCGCGATTCAAGGACAGTCGTTGTCTCAACCGGCGTTCGTCCCGGCGGCAGCTCGTCAATCACCGACAGGGCCAGGTCTCCGAACAGTGTCAATGCCAAAGTGCGGGGAATGGGGGTAGCAGTCATTACCAGAATATCGGGATTGACTCCCTTTCCTTTTTTTTTGAGGATGCCTCGCTGTAGCACCCCAAAACGATGCTGCTCATCGATAATCCCCAAACCCAGCCTGGCAAATTCAACCTTATCCTGAATAACTGCATGGGTGCCGATCACAATCCCGGCACTGCCGTCGGCAACCCGCGCCAGTGATTCGGCTTTTTCCCTTGTCTTCATTCCCGCCGTGATCAGTACCGTTGTGATACCAAGCTCCGTGCACCAGCGGTGAATGGTATGCCAATGCTGTTCGGCCAGAATCTCCGTCGGGGCCATGATAGCAACCTGATAGTCGTTTTCCACGGCGACCAGGGCCGCCATCAACGCCACCAGGGTTTTACCGCTACCCACGTCTCCCTGAACCAGCCGATGCATGGGATGTGGCGCCATCATATCGTTCTTGATTTCCGTCAGAACCCGCCGCTGGGCGTTTGTCAGCTCAAAAGGCAGAAGCTTGGCAAGTGGTTTTGTATAGCGATGATTGACCTGAAAGGAGATTCCATCTTCCATCGCCACGCCGCGTTTTTTCAGTGCCAGGCCCAGTTCCCAGAAAAAAAATTCATCGAACGCAATGGCCCGATGGGCCTCTGTGCGCCCCTCGTTCAAATCGGCAAGCTTTTCATCCATTGAAGGCAGGTGGATGTCCCGTAAAGCCTGTCGCAAACCGGGCAATCGCAACGTGGTCAGCAATGTCTCTGGGATCAGTTCCGGGAGGGAGGGAACAAATTTTTCTACGACTTCCCTCATCACCTTGCGCATGACCTTCTGGCTCAACCCTTCGGTCAAGGGATAGACCGGAACGATTTTGCCGAAATTAACCAGATCGGCAGCAAGGACTTCCCGGACGTCACACCCCTCGGCCACCCACTCCACATCAGGATGATGAACCTCGCGCTGATAGCCGTATTGGGATACCTCGCCGGTAAAAACCGCTCTTTTTCCGAGCTTCCAGGTTCGTTTCATAAAGGTCGGGTTGCTGTTGAACCATTTCAGCGCCACGCTGGCGCTGTCATCCGCCACCACCACTTCGAAAAAACGCCGGCCTCCCTTGGTAGTCATCATCTCCGCCGATTGAACCTTACCGAAAAAAACCTCGGTAAAGCCGGGGCGCAACTGACTGATCAGCCGCAGTTCGCGACGATCCTCATAGCGGTGCGGCAACAGGTACAGGGCGTCCTCGACACTGGTAACGCCCCGCTTGGCAAGCAGTCCGGAGAGTTTCGGACCAACTCCCCTGACAAACTGCATTTGTGTTTCGAGATTTTTTCGGGCAATGGCTTTCTTAAGACTTTCTACCTCCTCTTCATGATCAGGAAGCGAAGATGATCTCACGACAGCATTCGGAACAACCGCCTGGGATCGGGGGGAACCTTGATGTGCCGCACGCAACACCAGTTCACCCTCCCCCACTACCAAAGACACAGTTTCACCCGGTTTCAGCCCTAACTTTTTCAATAATTCAGTAGGAATGGTAAGATCGCCGTCTGCGGAAAGGTTCAGAATAGGCATGGGAGTGGTGTCACAACAATCTGACGATAAATGGTTGAATGTAGTTGCCAGCAAAACATTATCTTTTTTACACCATGTTCCGGTCAATTTCCAGACAATTCAGGCGGTTGTATATATTATGTTACCCCTCCATAAGCGCCCTCATTTTTTCTACGGAAAGGTTGTCCACATACTCGACCATGCCGCGCAATGTGTTACCGAAAAAATTATGTTCGCGCACCTGGATGTCTTGCGGCAACTTGCTTATGTTTCTGTAATATTCATCTCGCGTCCGTAACCAGATTGTAAATGCCTCTTCCCGACGGGATGTCTCCATCCCCGCGGTTTCCGCGACACCCCGGACCCACAGCAAAAGCTGATTGCGGGCAATCCTCAAATGGTCAAGAGCGTTATCCACCAGACCGTGGTGACCAAAAGCCATTCGTCGTGGAGCAAGTGCGATTACCCGATCAAGGGAGTCAAGGGCCACCTCCAGAATGAAGCGGGGGGGTGTCGCCGGACGCATGTAGATTCCTTCGTCAAGTTCGCAACGTACACCGGCCACTTCACCGGCAAAAAGGAAATCATCCAAGAGATAACTACAGTGATGCGGGGCATGACCGGGAGTCAGGAAAGTACGCACACCGGTCCGTCCCACGCTCTCTTCAAAACGGATTTGCCCGGCTGGAATCGGAACGATCTCACCATATGCCTCCGCCACCGCGCCCAAAACCTTGCGGGAACCTTCCCAGAGTTTTTCCGGCGCGACCATGTGGCGGATGCCTTCCTGATGGCAGATAACCGTTGCTCCGGGATACTCCTTTAACAATGCGCCGGTCCCACCGGCGTGGTCGATGTGGATATGAGTAAGCAGTACGTAATCGAGATGCGTGACCCCCAGTCGACTCAATTCATCGCAGAGCCGGGGTATGGTGGAGAGGGGGCCGGGATCGACCAGCAGGGTAAAACCATCCCCACGGTAGAGCCAAGCGCTGATGAATTTACGAAACCCCTCCAGAACCGGCAGGTCCAGATCGATGCAAACGAGGTTGTTCAGGTTCATGTATCCTCCTTGCGACATAAGCAGTCATACAATGGTATCCGTCATCCGTCACTGCGGGCGAAAAGATTTTTACCCGCACGCAGAGAGTTTGTCAACGTTTCACTCAGATACCGGAACCAGATGCACGACTGCAACCAAACACGTTAAATCGTACATCCGACAACAATTCCAAACACTTGCGGTTACACTCCGCAAGAACAGTCTGGTTTATGCATCCCTGAGCGTTCCTTCCGGGGTGGAAAGCTGAAAACATCTGAGCGGTATGTGGAGCGCTCCACGGGAACTCAGGCGACTTTCGAAAAGAATGAACTCCCGCACGGAAATCAATGTCGGCTCAAGCTTGAGTGTCCGGTCGAGAAAGGCATCGCAGTAGTTGCCAACAGGCTGTTTGATCCGGGCCAGAGTGATATGGGGAGAGAATGGACGTTCCTCCAGCGGAATTCCACACAGTAGGGTCGCATTTCGCACCTGCTCCGCCAGTGACATGAGCAGCGGTTCCGGCCTGATCCCTATCCAGACGACCCTGGGGCGCTTCCTATTAGGAAAACAACCGACATCGCCGATGCGGAGATCGAATACAGGGATGTGTATGGCAGTCAATTTCCCCATCAGATGATTCATCTTCTCCATTTCCACATCCCCCAGAAACGCCAGAGTCAGATGGAGTTGGTCTGTGGGAACCCATCGTGCGCCGGGGATGCCGGTCCGCAGCTGGCACAGTTGCTCCTTGATCTCATCCGGCAGATCTATAGCAAGAAACAGTCGTGGCATATGAAGCATTCTCCCCAAACGCGACGACCCCCGGAATTTCTTCCAGAGGCCGCTATTGTGTGTTGTATCGGAAAGCTACGCGATGGCGTCGTTCAGGTCCTTCAAAAGCGCATTCACATCGATCCCGTGGGCGTTGGCGCCCTGCTCAAGGCTTTCATTCTGCGCTCCCATGCAGCCTATACATCCCAGCCTGTGTTTTTGCAACACAGCGACCGATGCGGGATAGGCTTGCATCACTTCAAAAAAAGTCATGTTTTTGGTAATCTTATCGGCCATTACGTTTTCTCCTCGGCTTTTTCGTTACTCGTATTTGATATCGATGATCTCGTATTCCTTTGTTCCGGCAGGCACCTTTACCTTGACCGAGTCGTCCAGTTTGTGTCCGATCAACGCTTTACCAACCGGTGACGTGCAGGAAATCTTGCTCAGCTTTATGTCCGCCTCGTCCTCTCCTACAATTTTATAGGTTATCTCTTCTTCGGAAGCGGTATCGTACAGCGTAACAGTTGAACCAAAAACAACCTTGTCCGGCTTCATGTTTGAAAGGTCAACCACATAGGCCCGCGCTAACTTGCTGTTAAGCTCCTGAATTCGCCCCTCGATAAACCCCTGGCGATTCTTGGCGGCGTCGTACTCGGCATTTTCGGACAGGTCGCCATGGGAACGGGCCTCGGCAATATCCTGAATCACCTTTGGACGTTCCACGCGTATAAGACGTTTCAGTTCATCCTGAAGCGCCTCAAAACTCTCTTTTGTCAGCGGTATTGAATGAGACATCTAGCTAAAACTCCTTGATATTATTATATTATATGGGGAGTGCGCCCAGAACGGGCGCTTACCCTTATTTCAAATAATCCTGCAACGACTTTACGCCCAACTCGTGCTCTTTGAGGGCAATGATGCTGTCCACGGCGGCCTTCGCACCCGCTACCGTGGTAAAGTAAGCAATGTTATGCATCAGGGATTCGCGGCGGATGGAAAATGAGTCGGCAACTGCCTGGGCGCCATGGGTCGTATTGACCACAAAGTTGATTTCGCCGTTTTTGATCGCGTCCACAACATGGGGACGCCCTTCAAGGACCTTGTTGATCCGCTTGACCGGAATACCCTTTTCCGTCAGATAGGTTGCCGTGCCGTCGGTTGCCAGGATACCAAAGCCAGCCTTATACAACTTTTCAGCAACAGAGACAACATGTTTCTTATCGGCGTTGCGCACACTGAAAAAGGCATTGCCGGCCAGCGGCATTTTGACGTTGGCTCCCAGCTGCGCCTTGGCAAATGCATCGGCAAAAGTATCGCCGATCCCCATAACCTCTCCTGTTGATTTCATCTCCGGTCCCAGGATGGTATCGACGCCAGGAAATTTGACAAAGGGGAAGACCGACTCCTTGACCGAGATATGTTTCGGTATGATATCGCCGGAAACGCCCAACTCCTTAAGACTTTTTCCCGCCATGATACGTGCGGCGATCTTGGCCAGGGGCCGGCCGGTTGCCTTGGATACAAAAGGCGCCGTGCGGGAAGCCCGCGGGTTGACTTCCAGAATATAGACTTTTCCATCCTTGATGGCGTACTGCACGTTCATCAGGCCCCTTACGTTCAGTTCCAGGGCCATCAGAACCGTCTGACGCCGGATTTCGGCCACCATCTCATCGGAGATGGAGTAAGGAGGCAACGAACAGGCCGAATCGCCGGAGTGGATGCCCGCTTCCTCGATGTGCTCCATAATGCCGCCGATCACCACCTCGGTACCGTCGCAGAGCGCATCCACGTCGATCTCGATGGCCTCGTCCAGGAATTTGTCGATCAGGATGGGATGTTCGGGAGAAACCAGCACCGCCGTGGTCATGTAGCGCTTCAGATTATCCACATCATAGACGATCTCCATGGCCCGGCCGCCAAGAACATACGAGGGGCGCACGACAACGGGGTAACCGACACGGTCTGCAACCTTTTCGGCATCCTCAAAAGAGCGGGCCATGCCGTTCTCCGGCTGGAGCAGTTCGAGCTTGTGCAGCATCTCTTGGAATCGTTCGCGGTCCTCGGCCCGGTCAATTGCATCGGGTGAGGTGCCGATAATCGGCACGCCGGCTTTTTCCAGCGCCACGGCCAGCTTGAGCGGTGTCTGGCCGCCGAACTGGACGATCACGCCGGCTGGCTTCTCCACATCGACAATCGCCAGCACATCCTCCAGGGTCAGCGGTTCAAAATAAAGGCGGTCCGATGTATCGTAATCAGTTGAAACGGTCTCCGGGTTGCAGTTGACCATGATGGTCTCGTAACCATCCTCGGCCAGGGCAAACACGCCATGCACGCAGCAGTAATCGAATTCGATACCCTGTCCGATTCTGTTCGGTCCCCCCCCCAGAATCATGATCTTCTTCCGGCCGGTCGGTTCGGCCTCGCACTCGTCTTCGTAGGTTGAATACAGGTAGGGTGTATGGGCCACAAACTCGGCAGCACACGTGTCAACCCGCTTATAGACCGGCTTCACATTGAGAGAGAAGCGCAGGGCGCGGATTTCATCCTCGGTTGCGCTCCAGAACATTGCCAGAGTTTTATCGGAAAAACCGAAACGTTTGGCTTCGCGCAACTCATCCCGCGAGATCGTCTTTGGATCAATCCGCTTCAGCTCTTCTTCCTTTTCCACAATCTGACGAATATTGTGCAGGAACCAGGGATCGATGGCTGTGTGATGGTGTATCTCCTCAACCGTCATGCCACTGCGTAGCGCATCGGCCAGATACCACAGCCGCTCCCAGTTGGGAATGCGCAGTTTCTCCAATAACAACTGCTGTTCCTTTGTGGTCAGGGCGCGACGGGTTTCTGCTCCCAGGTCAAACAGGCGTGAGTCGAACCCGGAAACACCGATTTCAAGCGAACGCAACGCCTTCTGAAAGGACTCTTTGAACGTACGGCCGATGGCCATAACCTCGCCGACCGATTTCATCTGGGTCGTCAGGGTAGCGTTGGCCGCCGGAAATTTTTCAAAGGTAAAACGCGGTATCTTGGTAACCACGTAGTCGATACTCGGCTCGAAACAAGCCGGCGTTTCGCGGGTGATGTCGTTGGTAACTTCATCCAGGGTATAGCCGACCGCCAGCTTGGCCGCAATCTTGGCAATGGGAAAACCGGTAGCCTTGGATGCCAGGGCCGAGGAGCGCGACACGCGTGGATTCATCTCGATTACCACCAGGCGGCCATCGCGCGGATTGACGCCAAACTGGATGTTGGAGCCGCCGGTATCCACGCCGATCTCGCGGATGATCTTGAGGGATGCATCGCGCAAGATCTGGTACTCCTTGTCGGTCAGGGTCTGGGCCGGCGCCACGGTTATGGAATCACCGGTATGTACGCCCATGGGATCGACGTTTTCTATGGAACAGATGATCACGACGTTGTCGGCCGTGTCGCGCATCACCTCCAACTCAAACTCCTTCCAGCCGATGACCGACTCCTCCACCAGGATCTCATCGGTGGGTGAAGCGTCGATCCCGGCCAAGGTCATCTTTTCGTATTCCTCCATGTTGTAGGCAATGCCACCGCCGCTGCCCCCCAGCGTAAAGGAGGGGCGGATAATGGCCGGAAAGCCGACATCCTTGATCACCTGCATGGCCTCGGCATGGCTATGGGCAAGGCCGGAGCGGGGAATGGCGAGGCCGATGTTCTCCATGGCCTGTTTAAAGAGCGTCCGATCCTCGGCTTTCTTGATAGCGGGCAGCTTGGCGCCGATCAGCTCGACACCATATTTGTCCAGGATGCCCATCTCGGCCACGGCCACGGCGGTGTTCAGAGCGGTCTGACCGCCGAGGGTCGGCAGTATGGCGTCGGGGCGTTCCTTTTCAATGATCTTGGCCAGGATTTCGGGGGTAACCGGCTCGATATAGGTTTTATCGGCGAAATCGGGGTCGGTCATGATGGTGGCCGGGTTACTGTTCAGCAACACCACCTCGTAACCCTCTTCCTTCAAGGCCTTGCAGGCCTGCGTACCGGAATAGTCGAATTCGCAAGCCTGGCCGATGACGATCGGCCCAGCTCCGATGATGAGGATTTTTTTGATGTCGGTTCTTTTAGGCATGTATTCAAAACTCCTTCGTGTGATTACCTGAATATGAAGAAAACCGCTCCGGCCAGACAACAGCCTGCCCAGAAATAATTCCAACTAAGGCTCGTCCCCATATACAAGACGGCAAAGGGAACAAACACGGTCAGGGTGATGACTTCCTGCATGATTTTCAGTTGTGCCAGACTGAATCTGCCATAGCCGATCCGGTTGGCAGGCACCTGGATCAGATATTCAAAAAATGCAATTCCCCAGCTGACGGCAACAGCGATAAGCCAGTGCCGGGTACGCAGGTTTTTCAGATGGGCATACCAGGCAAAGGTCATGAAGACGTTGGATATGACCAGTAAACAGATGGTCCTCATCTAATCCTGCACCCAGCCATTTTCCAGGCCAAATTCTTCCAGCCATCCCACCGCGCGGTCATACTCTTGGGCGGTAATCTTGCGGCTGATGCCGGGTGTATCCGGAGCGCGGTGAGCAGGAAAATACTGCCTCATCAGCGAGATGTGGGTCTCGTGCCCCAGGTTCTCGGCAATCCAGCCCAGTGTTTCCCGTGTGCCGGCCAATTCCCCCGGCAGAATCAGGTGACGGATGATCAAGCCCTTCGTTGCCAGACCATCGTCATCCAGTTGGAGATGCCCCACCTGGCGCAGCATCCCGGTCACCGCCACACGGTTGAAATCGCGATATCCGGGAGCGCAAGAGAGATGCTGCGCCGTCTCATCGTCCGCATACTTCATGTCCGGCAGATAGATATCCACCACCCCGTCCAGCAGCTGCAACGCATCCAGTTTCTCGTAACCGCTGCTGTTCCAGACCAAAGGCAACCTGAAACCGAGCGGAATTGCCAGCCACAGCGCCGCCAGCAACTGTGGCAGATAGTGGGTCGGAGTAACAAAATTGATGTTGTGCACCTGCTGGCGCTGCAAACGCAGCATCTTTTCAGCCAGGGTTCGTGGTGTCAGGTCCTGCCCGTTTCCCAGTTGGCTAATGGGAAAGTTCTGGCAGAAGCGGCAGTTCAGAGAGCAGCCACTGAGAAAAATGGTGCCCGACCCTTTGTTTCCCGAGATTGGCGGTTCCTCGCCGGTGTGCACGCTGGCCGCGGCAATCCTGGGCAACAAACCGGAGCCGCAGATTCCTTGTTCTCCCCTGACCCGGTTTACTCCGCAATCGTGGGGGCAGAGATCGCAGGTTTTCAGGCGGTGGTATGCATCGCGAACCCGCTGTAGCAGTTCTCCGGATTGATAGAGAGCCAGGTAGTTCATATCTTCAGAATGTCCTGCAATCAATAGATGGTATCGTCTTTTTTCTCTCTATTTCTCAACCAGCCACGTGGGGATATGGGATTCCGCAACCATGTCCTCTTTCTCAAAGATGATTCGAAGATCAAACAGAAGATCGGGAAACAGTCGTGACGGCAATTTTTCGTCACATCCGAATATATCCGCAACACCGTATTTTCCGTCATTCTCCAACCAGTAACGTTCAATTGTTTCGTCCATCGGATTCGCTATCAAATACTCCTTGACCCCATGCTGTTGATAGAGCCATTTTTTCTCGCGACGGTCCTTCAGGCTGCTGGAAGGGGAAAGCACTTCAATGATCAGGTCGGGAGCACCGGATATGTTTTTTTCCGTGATCTTGCTCTGATCACATACCACGAACAGGTCAGGCTCCACGACATTGATGTCATCCAGCACCACATCCAATGGCGCCATGAACGGAGTACATGCTTTACCGCTCAAATATCCCTTCAATACTATGAATATATTTCCGACAAGAGTTTGATGTTTCGTGGAAGGAGCAGCCGTCATGTCGTATACAACACCACCAATGATCTCCAGCAACGCATTTTCAGGAAGCGTGCAATACTTCTCATAGGTAAATGGTTCCGGATACTTTGTGGATGTTTGAGACATGGCATCCTCACTTATAAGGCCCCGGCTCTAGATTCAAGTCCCCAGCCCCTGGTCCCCGATTACCGATTTTTCTCCATCATCTCCACAAATCTGCCAAACAGATACTGGGAATCGTGCGGCCCGGGCGACGCCTCGGGATGATGTTGCACCGAGAAGATCGGCAGGCTGCAATGACTGATACCCTCCACGGTCTGATCGTTAAGGTTTTCATGCCCCAGACAGGCAGCATCACCCAGCGAATCCAGATCCACGGCAAAACCATGGTTTTGTGCGGTGATCTCCACCTTGCGGGTGGACATATCCATAACCGGCAGGTTGGAACCATGATTGCCGAAAGGAAGCTTCATGGTTTTTCCACCCAGGGCCAATCCCAGCAGCTGATGCCCCAGGCAAATGCCGAAAATCGGTTTTTTCCCGATCAGTTTTCTAATCTCCTCCTGCACCGCCACCAACGGTTCCGGGTCACCGGGGCCGTTGGAGAGAAAGATGCCGTCCGGGTTCATGGCAAGCGCATCGGCAGCGGGGAAATTGGCCGGCACAACAGTCACATCGCAGCCTGCGTCAACCAGGCAGCGCAGGATATTGTACTTGATACCAAAATCGTAGGCCACAACCTTGTATTTGAGAGTAGAGACATCCACCTGGGGATATCCCCCCTCCAGAGTCCACATTCCCTCGGTCCACTGGTAGGGCTTGTCGCAGGATACGCCCGAAGCCAGATCCAGGCCCGTCATGCTGGGAATGGCGCGCGCCTTGGCAATCAGGCTTTTATGATCCATGTCCGTCGTGGAGATGATGCCGTTCTGTGCGCCCTTGTCCCGCAGGTGACGGGTCAGGGCACGGGTATCGATTCCCTGGATACCGACTACCCCGTTTTCCTTGAGATAGGCATCCAGACTCATGCTGGCCCGCCAGTTGGAATAGCAGTCCTGGTACTCCCGGACGATGAAACCGGAAAGAAACAGGGCACGACTCTCGATATCCTCGGGATTGATGCCGGTGTTGCCGATCTGGGTGTAGGTCATGGTGACCATCTGCCCCTTGTATGAAGGATCGGTCAATACCTCCTGGTAGCCGGTCATGGCGGTATTGAAAACCACCTCTCCACGGGCCTCACCGCCCGCGCCAAATGATTTTCCTTCAAAGATGCGCCCGTCGGCGAGCGCGAGGATTGCTTTCATAATCAGTAACTCCGAAATACTTTATTAACGCTTGAATACCAGGTTTCCGTCAACAATGGTGGCAACCGCCACCCCCTTCATTTTTTTACCCAGCCAGGGAGAATTCTTGGATTTTCCGGTCAGTTTGTCCGCCTCCACAACCCACTCAACGGACGGATCAATCACGGTTATGTCGGCTGGCGCGCCAACCTTGAGTGTCCCGCGACCCAGGTTCAGAATATGCGACGGCCTGAACGACATTCTGTCGATAAGCTGACTGATTGTCAGAACACCCTGATCCACCAATGCCAGCGACAGCGGCAGAGATGTTTCAAGACCGATGATGCCGTTCAGGGCAACATTAAATTCCACGTCCTTTTCATCGTTGTGGTGCGGAGCATGGTCAGTTGCAATGGCATCGATGGTTCCGTCCTGCAGGCCCTCCCTGATTGCCGCCACATCGTCGGCCTCCCGCAGCGGCGGATTCATTTTGGCGTTGGTGTTATAGCCGCGCACGGCATCATCGGTCAGGGTAAAGTAGTGTGGCGCCGTCTCGCAGGTCACCCGGACACCGCGCAGCTTGGCGTTACGGATAATGCGCAACGCCCCCCTGGTGGAAACGTGGGCAATATGGATGGGAGAATTGGTGTATTCGGCCAGCATGACATCGCGAGCAGTTGCAATGTCCTCGGCAACACGGGGAATTCCCTTCAGGCCGAGCTCGGTAGAGGTAAATCCCTCGTTCATTACCCCCTCACCCACCAGCGACAACTCCTCGGCATGGCTGATGACCGGTATATCCATTCCGCGGGCATATTCCAGGGCACGACGCATCAATTCGGCGTTGCCAACCGGTTTGCCGTCGTCGGAAACCGCCACGCAACCAGCCTCCTTCAACTCCCCCATTTCGGCCAGACGCTCTCCATGTGACCCGGCAGTGAGAGAACCGACAGGAAACACATTGCACAGACCAACTTCCCTGGCCCTGGCGATGATGTAGGTGGCCACCGTCTTGTTGTCAATCACCGGCCTTGTATTGGGCATGCAGGCGATGGACGTAAAACCGCCAGCCACGGCGGCACGGGAACCGCTGAGGATATCCTCTTTGTACTCCAGACCGGGGTCTCGCAAATGCACATGCATGTCAACCAGTCCGGGGACAACATAGTTTCCCGCCGCATCGAGGGTTTCAACGCCGGTCGGCGCCGTCACCCCCTTGCCGATCTCCTTGATCAAACCATCCTCAACCAGCAGGTCCAGCAGATCATCCAGCCCTTGGGAAGGATCAACCACCCGGCCGTTTTTTATTAAAAGGTTCATGTAGTCACCTCGTTGTTTTGTTCAAGGTTCAAGGTTCGTGGTTCAAGATTCATGGTTTTCAACCAAAAACCAAAAACCAAGAACATCGAACTTTGAACCGACTTACTCCAGTTCGCCTCCGCAGACATGATACAGCATGGACATCCTGACAGCCACACCATTCTCCACCTGTTTCAGAATCCAGGACTGATCACCATCCACCACCGAGCTGCACATTTCCACACCGCGATTGATCGGGCCGGGGTGCATGACCATGGCATCGGGCTTGGCAAGTTTGAGATTTTCAGGATTGAGACCAAAATAGCGTGCATATTCGCGCGCATTGGGCATAAGCGTTTTGCCCTGGCGTTCCTGCTGGATGCGCAGCATCATGACCACATCCGCGTCCTGGATGGCTTCGCGCAAAGAACCACAGACAGTGACGTTCCCAAGACGCTCCACACCCGGCGGCATCATGGTGGGCGGACCGGCCAGAAAAATATGGGAACCAAGTTTTGTGAGGCCCTGGATATTGGAGCGGGCAACCCGGCTGTGGGTTATATCGCCCACAATGGCCACCTTCAGCCCATCCAGACGGCCGAAGCGATCCTTCATGGTCATCATGTCCAGAAGTCCCTGGGAAGGATGCTCATGGGCGCCATCACCGGCATTGACCACCGAGCAGGGCACCTTTTTCGAGAGAAAATAGTGCGACCCGGAAACGGAGTGACGCATGACGATAATGTCCGGTTTCATGGCCAGCAGGTTGAGCGCCGTATCCGCCAGGGTTTCGCCTTTTGTGGCCGAACTGGTTGAGGGAGAAATATTGACCGTGTCGGCCGACAACCGTTTTGCAGCCAGCTCGAACGAGGTGCGCGTGCGGGTCGAGGACTCATAGAACAGATTGATAATGGTCTTGCCACGCAACGTGGGAACCTTTTTTATGTCACGATTATTGATCTCGCGCATGCTCTCGGCCGTTGACAGAAGCCGTTCGATCTCCTGTTTTGTCAGGTCTTGCAGCGCAATGATGTCCTTATGCTTGAACTCAGCCATGCCACCCTCCCCGTTATTTTTCCAAGAGTACTTCGAAAGCCTGACTTTTTGCGTCGAAAATGACCTGTACATTTTCCTTCATGCTGGTCGGCACATTGCGTCCGACAAAATCAGCCCGAATGGGCAACTCACGATGACCGCGGTCAATCAGCACGGCCAGTTGAATGCATTTGGGCCGGCCATGGTCCATCAGGGCGTCCATGGCAGCGCGAATGGTGCGGCCGGTACAGAGCACGTCATCCACCAGCACCACCTTTTTGCCTTCGAGCGAAAAGGGAATATCGGTCCTGCCAACCGGTTGAAGCGAAATATTGCTCCCCACATCATCCCGGTAGAGGGTGATATCAACTGTCCCCACGGCCGGCTTGACCCCCTCGATCACCTCAAGGACACCGGCAAGTTCCATTGCCAGCAAGGCCCCCCCGGAACGGATACCGATCAGGACCACATCGTTCAATCCCTTGTTGCGTTCCAGAATTTCGTGGGAAATACGGGTTAAAGCCCGCTTTATGCCGGGACAATCCAGAATAACGGTCTTTTCGTCTGACATGGCGTCACCTCGCGTTGGCATAAAAAAAGAGCCTCACCGCGGTA
>WSSedB1CaDRAFT_10000304_pt1 | contig 22192 bp, 23 predicted proteins | sample WetSurSB1Cattail_FD_9460 | JGI IMG/M metagenome (IMG submission 9460)
AAATACGTTGGCATTCCCGGCATCCGTCATGGAAACAGGGCGATACAGATTAGCGCGATAAGCGACAAAGGGGGCAGAGGTGAGTGACAAGCCAGAAGCAAACGAGACAGAACTGGACAGGAAGAACCTCGATTTTATTCTCGATATACCCCTGCAGGTGACCGTGGAGCTGGGAAGAACCAAGCTGCTTGTCAAAGATGTTCTGCAGCTGAACCAGGGCGCGGTTGTGGAGCTCTCCAAGCTGGCCGGCGAGCCTCTGGATATCTTTGTCAACTCCAAATTGGTGGCGCGTGGTGAAGCTGTGGTGGTAAACGAGAAATTCGGCGTACGTCTGGTCGATATCGTCAGTCCCAACGAACGAGTGGAGAAAATTTTGTGAAAGGTGCGTTCACCGCACTGCTTCTTACCCTGCCCTCACTAGCCCGCGCCGAAGGACTCCCCAGTCAGGAATACAGTTTTATCTCCAGTTTCATTCAGATGACAGCGGCCCTGTCCATTGTGATTGGGCTGATCTTGCTCACCAGGCACTTTTCCGGAAAATTATTAAAAGGCGGTGTTGTTGACCGGTTTGGTTTACACCATATCCGTGTGGTGGAGACTCGTGCGATTTCCCCCAAAAAAACGCTTGTTCTGGTTGAGGTGGGAGGCGAATACCTCTTGCTGGCCAGCACAGAAAACAGTCTGAACCTACTTAAACAGGTGCACGTGCTTGAGGAGATTGAAGTGCTTGAGGAAAGTGGCAACGCTCGGCAGGAGTTGTTCGGACGGCTCCGCGGGTTTGCGGGAAAACGGAGAAGCTGATATGCGGAAGTTTGCCGGTTACAGATGGCTGATATTCGGAATTGTGCCTTTGGTGATACTGCTGATTGTGGCTGGCTTGGCTCAGGCGGCGCCGATGCCGCTTCCATCGCTGAACATCGGCGTAGGTACAGCCTCTAAGCCGGGTGAAGTGGCGACCACGATCCAGATTTTCTTGTTGTTGACCATCCTCTCGCTGGCACCTGGCCTACTTATCATGACCACGTCATTTACCCGGATCGTGGTGGTCTTGTCGTTTCTGCGCACGGCAATGGGTACCCAGGGGGCGCCTTCCAATCAGATCATTCTGGCGCTCTCCATGTTTTTGACCTTCTACATTATGAATCCAGTCTGGCAGCAGATCAACAAGGAAGCCTATCAACCCTGGAAGGCTCAGCAAATTTCCCAGGAACTGGCCGTGGACCGGGCTATCATGCCTCTACGAAAATTCATGCTTTCACAAGTCAGGGAGAAGGACTTGGCGCTGTTTGTCAGTCTCTCCAAGATGCCGCAGCCCAAAAACGCCAACGACATCCCGACCCTTACAATTATCCCGGCATTTATGATTTCGGAACTGCGCACCGCTTTCCAGATAGGTTTTCTCATTTACATCCCCTTTATCGTGGTTGATATGGTGGTGGCGTCGGTACTTATGTCCATGGGAATGATGATGCTGCCGCCGGTTATGATCTCGCTGCCGTTCAAGATCCTGCTTTTTGTGCTTGTGGATGGATGGGGCCTGGTTATCAGCTCCCTTGTCAAAAGTTTCGGATAGCGTTCCACCACCCCTGACACGAGGTCTTTGCCATGACACCTGAACTGGTTATACAGCTTGCGCGTCGCAGCTTTGAGGCTGCCTTGCTGTTGTCCGCGCCGTTATTGCTCTTTAGCCTGGTAGTCGGACTACTGATCAGCATATTTCAGGCTGTGACATCCATCAACGAGGCTACCTTGGCCTTTGCTCCAAAGATCGTTGCCGTGATGGTTGCCATGATCATCTTTTTTCCCTGGATGATGACCTATATGTGTGATTTTACCCGAGAGATATACTCCTTCATCGCAATTATGAGGCGCTGACGTTATGTTTCCCCTGCTTCCCTTCCCTTCTCCACGGGAGGTGATTCTCTTTGCCCTCGTTGTCAGCCGGGTTGCGGGAATGTTCAGCGCTTTGCCGGTCTTCGGCGGAAAGCGCTTGCCGCTTCGTATCAGAGTCGTTACCGTGATAGCGATTACTCTGGTTTGCTTTCCCATCCTCTCGCTTGCTCCGCCCTCCATGCCCGACGACACATTGTCACTGGGGTTGCTTGCGCTACGCGAAGTCATAATCGGAGTGACCCTGTCGTTTGTTATGCAGATCATTTTTGCCGCGGTTGAATTCAGCGGCCAGATCGTTGGCATGCAGATGGGTTTCACCATTTCATCGATCATCGACCCGACCAACGGCAATCAGACCCAGATTATGGCGGTGATGCAAACCCTGCTGGCCACCCTGATGTTCCTGTCCCTGAATATTCACCACGTGTTCATCCGTGCCGTTGTGGAGAGTTTTCACATTATTCCCCTCGGGGGTTGGCACATTAACGCGGAAATCATTTCATTCCTCACCAGTGCAACGACGGAAATTTTTGTACTCGGCGTTCGTCTGGCCGCTCCGGTAATGGTTGCCCTGCTCCTTACCAGTGTTACCCTCGGCATCATGGCCCGCGCATTTCCCCAGATGAACGTTTTTATGCTGAGCTTTCCCCTGCAGATCGGAATCGGGTTTATCATACTCGGTTTGACGCTGGCGATTTTTTTCCATGTCCTACAGGTGTCGTTCGGTTCTGCCGGGGGAGAGATCGAAACACTTTTTCGTCTGATGGCAAAGGGGGGGTGACCTTTGGGAGGAGATGAAGACAAACATTCCAAAACCGAACAGCCCACAGGAAAAAAGCTTGAAAAAGCGCGGGAGAATGGCTCTCCACCGACAAGCACTCTAATGACCTCAAGCTTTACGCTACTGGCGGGCATTATCTGCCTTTATGTGTTCGGCAGTTTTATGGTGGCCAGGATCTCGAAGCAGGGTGCGGAAATCCTGGGCGGAGTCGGAAGCTTCGAGCTGACCGAGAAGAACGTCTATATGCTGGTTCTCAGGCTGTTTTTCCTCATGGTAGTGGTGCTGGCCCCGCTTATCGTGACGATTGTGACGACCTCCGTTATCTCTCAGGTTGTGCAGGATGGAGGGAGATTGGACTTTCGGTGGGAGCGTTTGACCTTTGACTTCAGCAAGTTGAGTCCTCTCAACGGGTTCGGTCGAATATTCAACAAAACCGCCCTGGTTGAGATACTAAAATCCTTCCTCAAACTGGTGGTTATCGGCTGGGTTGCCTACCGGGTTCTTGCCGACGAAGTTCAGAACATCACCCTTCTGGCTGAGGCGGACATGGTCACAATTATCGCCTATATGGGACATGTCGCGTTCAAGATTGTGGTACATACCTGCGGTATTATGCTGATCATCTCGATTCTTGATCTGATGTATGTCAAGTGGAACTATATTCAGGATCTCAAAATGACCAAGCAGGAGGTTAAGGACGAGCACAAAGAGCAGGAAAACCCAGAAATAAAGGGTCAGATCAAGAAAATGCAGTATCAGGTGGCAAGGCGCCGCATGACCAAAATCATTCCCACGGCCGATGTTGTCATTACCAATCCTACCCACTACGCCGTGGCGCTCAAATACGACCGTCAACGCATGATCGCTCCCGTGGTTGTGGCCAAAGGTGTCGATATCATGGCCCAGGCCATAAAGAAAATTGCGCAGGAGAGCAAGGTGGTGCTTGTGGAAAACCGGTTTTTGGCCCGTGAGCTTTATGCTCAGGTTGACGAGAATGAAGCTGTTCCCGAATCGCTTTACGCCGCGGTGGCAGAAGTGCTGGCGTATGTTTATCGCCTCAAGGGAAAAGTGTAACCTGCAAACGGAATTTCCCTCTCGAACAAGTCAAATCGTTGACAACATTCAATTGCTTGACAGATTCATCTGTCGCGGCGAGAGCAAGAGTTATAAGTCAAGCGGCGTCAAGCAGGGGGCGGTGCGTCCTTGACCGGTGTCTGTCGAATGTGCTGTAGGTCTGTGTTGTGTGGTATGGTAATTGCAAATATCGCTACCTTGCAGATACAGAAAGAAAAAATGACATGGAATTGAAATGGCAAACGGAACAGCCAAAGCAATAGAGTTAAGCGGTATGCGAAAAAACTCCGATATTTACGTGGCCATAGCACTGATCGGGGTTTTGTCACTGATGATAATTCCCTTGCCGTCCTTTCTACTTGATGTATTTCTTGCTTCCAACATTACCATTGCTCTTTGTATTCTGCTGGTCTGTCTCTACACCAAACATCCGCTGGATTTTTCCGTGTTTCCCTCGGTTCTGCTGGTCACGACGCTCTTTCGTCTGGCGCTCAATATCGCCTCAACGCGCTTGATCCTGTTGCACGGAAGCGAAGGTGTCGAAGCGGCGGGCGCGGTTATCAAGGCCTTTGGCCAGTTCGTGGTTGGCGGCAACTATGTTGTCGGTGCGGTTATCTTTCTGATTTTGGTGATTATCAATTTCGTGGTTATCACGAAAGGTGCCGGACGAGTGGCCGAGGTTACCGCCCGTTTTACCCTGGATGCCATGCCTGGCAAGCAAATGGCTATCGACGCCGACCTTTCCGCCGGGATGATAACCGAGAAGGATGCCAGAGCGCGCCGCGTCAGGATCTCCCGCGAGGCTGATTTCTACGGTTCCATGGACGGCGCCAGCAAGTTTGTGCGCGGCGATGCCATGGCGGGTATCCTGATTGTGCTGGTCAATATATTTGGAGGCCTGATCATCGGCGTCTTTCAGCAGGGGATGGCGATCCAGGTTGCCCTGACAAACTATACGCTGCTTACTATCGGCGAAGGCCTTGTTGCGCAAATCCCGGCGCTGATCATCTCCACCGCCGCAGGCATTATCGTAACTCGCTCGGCCGACGAGGATAACTTCGGAAACGAAATAACCGGTCAGTTTCTGAATTACCCCAAGGCATTCTATGTCACCTCGGGCGTCATGTTTTTGTTTGCAATGATACCCGGTCTGCCTCATTTTGCTTTTCTGTTGCTGTCGGGGGTCACCCTGCTGGCCGGAAAAATGGCTCGTGAAAAAGCCCAGATTGTGGAAGAAATGGCAGCCTTGCCCGAGTCAACCGAAGGTGAGGAATCCGATGATCAAGCCTCGGCCATACGGCCTCTGGACGTGCTGGAGCTGGAGGTGGGATATGGTCTGGTGCCGATGGTGGATGCCTCCCAGAATGGAGAACTGCTGGAGCGCATTCGCTCCATTCGCCGCCAGTACGCTCAGAAACTGGGTTTTGTGGTGCCTCCCATCCACATACACGACAACCTGCAGCTTAAACCGTACGAGTACAACCTGCTTATCCGTGGCGCCCGCGTGGGCGGCAGCGAGTTGACCGGACAGTATCTTGCCATGGATTCCGGCGCGATCACCGGCACTATCGAAGGGGTCAAGACGACAGAACCAGTCTTTGGGCTTCCCTCGGTCTGGATCAGTACCGAGGGGCGGGATGATGCGCAGTTCAAGGGCTATACAGTTGTTGACAGCACCACGGTCGTGGCAACGCACATCAGCGAAGTTGTCAAGCGGCATGCGCATGAACTGGTCGGACGTCAGGAGATGCAACAGTTGCTTGACAACCTCGCGCTTACCGCACCCAAGGTTGTGGAGGAACTTGTTCCCAACCTTCTCAGTCTGGGAGTGGTGTTACGGGTGGTCAAGAGCCTGCTCAAGGAGGGTGTCTCGATCCGCGATATGCGTACCATACTGGAAACACTTGCCGATTATGCCACGCTTACCAAGGATGCCGACGTGCTGGCCGAATTCGTTCGACAGGCACTGGGCCGCTTCATCGTCGATCAGTACAAGCTGGAAGACGATACCCTCTGTCTGATCACCCTGAACCGGGATGTGGAAGACATCATCGCCGAGGCGGTCCAGCCATCGGATCAGGGCGGTTTTCTGGCCATCGAGCCTAATACTGCTCAAGCGATTATTGCAGCCATCCGCTCAATGGCGGACCGTTTCGGTCCAAGCGGCGCACAACCGGTGTTGCTGGCCTCGCCATCAATTCGCAGGCACGTCAGAAAGCTGATCGAGCGTTTTGTACCGCACATGGCGGTCCTCTCTCACAATGAAATTCCGCAGAACATAAAAATCCAGTCCTTGGGAGTGGTAAACATAAATGTTGGTTAAGACTTTTCAATCGGCAAGCATGGCCGAAGCCCTACGCATGGTTAAAGCGGAACTTGGTCCCGATGCCATGATCTTGTCGACAAAAAAGGAAAAGACCGGAGGAATTCTCGGCTTTTTCAGCAGGCATGTGTACAGAGTGACCGCTGCCATCGACCCTGCCCGCAAACAGGCTCCGCCCGTATCTCCGGCAGTGGCCGCCTATCGCGAACAATCGGAACGGCAGCGTACAGCAAAGGAGGATCTTGAAAACTCCATGCTGGCCCCCTTGGCACGTGAACTGAGGGAATTGCGCGAGAAAGTTGAAGGGCTTTCGCGCCGCGAGGAGGCGCGCAAGGAAGAACCATCCGAGGAAGCGGCTCTCCACACTGATTCCCAGGAGACAGGCTTAAATCTCAAAAACATCCCCCGGGGGGATCTGGAGGAGATCAAAAAGCTATTACTCAGCACCCTGGCAAAGAACCAGGACGGGGGCGTACAGACGGTCAAATGGCCGAATGCCGGAGGTGAACCAATACCCGGAGGTCTGACAGGAGCACAGATTCTTCCGGATGATTCCCCATTGGCCCAGGAATTGATTCGTAGCGGGATATCCACCGAGTTGATCAGAACAATCCTTGATACGCTCAATACTCTGCCGGTAGAAGGAGACAACCAGACGATCAAGAGGCGTTTAAGCGAAACCTTTGATCGTTTGATCAAATTTGCCGGTACCCTCAAGATGCGCAAAAACTCGCCGCGAATTATCGCCTTGGTGGGACCGACGGGAGTCGGCAAGACCACTACCACCGCCAAGCTTGCGGCTATGTATGCCCTCAATCGCGGCAACAAAGTGGCATTGATTACAATGGATATTTTCAGGGTGGGGGCTGTTGAACAGCTTAAAACGTATTCCCGCATCATGAACATTCCGCTTGAAGTGGCTTCCACCCCTAATGAGCTGGAAAAGGCGGTGGAGAAACACTCCGACTGCAATCTGATCCTGATCGACACGGCCGGTCGCAGTCACAAGGACAAGGAAAAGTTGACCGAGATGAAAAATTATCTCGCGGACAAGATTGCGTTGGAAGTTTATCTCTGTTTGTCAGCCACTACCAAGGATCGGGAGTTGGCGGAGATTCTCAAGCGGTTCAGCATTTTTCAAATCAGTAAAATAGTATTCACCAAAATCGATGAAAGCGAGAGCTTTGGCAACATGATCAATTTGCTGATGAAGGACAATCTGCAGATAGCCTACTTTACGACGGGACAACGGGTACCCGAGGATATCGAGGAGGCTACCCCCGCCAAGCTGGCTGACATGATCCTGAGAGGGGCGACAAATGAGTGATGCCACCCACAAGAACGATCAGGCGGAAACATTGCGGGATATGGCCCGATCTGCCGTAAAAAGCCAGCCGATTGATTCCCAACAACCAGGTACTGTTTCTGGGCAGAAGGGTATTCGTGTTATCGCGGTGACCAGCGGCAAGGGTGGCGTGGGTAAAAGCAATGTTGTCTCCAATCTGGCGATTGCATTGTCGACCCAAGGTAAAAAGGTGCTGGTCCTGGATGCGGACCTTGGCCTGGGAAACCTGGATGTACTTTTAGGCCTCTCTCCAGCCTACAACATGAACGACGTACTGAATGGCGAGAAGAGTCTTTTTGAGATAATTGTGGATGGACCGGCCGGCATCAAGATTATTCCCGCCGGTTCCGGTGTCCAGGAGTTCACCAGCCTGGGACAGCATGAAAAGCTTAAACTGCTGGAAGAGCTTGATATGCTGGAAGAAAAATTCGATATTATGATTGTCGATACCGAAGCAGGTATCTCCGAGAACGTGACATATTTTTCAGTGGCGGCCCAGGAGATCATTGTCGTGGTTACGCCGGAACCGACCTCCATCACCGATGTCTATGCCTTGATCAAGTTGTTGGCTACACGCTACTCCGAGCATCATTTCAAGGTGCTGGTCAACATGGCAAAGGACAGCGAGGATGCTCTGGAAGTTTTTCGTAAGCTTGCCAATGTTGCTGGCCGTTATCTGGACATCTCCTTGGATTATTTGGGATGCGTGATCAAGGATGAAAAAGTTGTCGAGGCGGTCAAGAAACAGAGAGCCGTTTCAGATCTTTTTCCCGAGTCGGAGGCGGCTAACTGTTTTACCACGCTGGCCAGGCGGGTTATCGAAAATACGCGTCAGAAACGTCTCAAGGGAAATATCCAGTTTTTCTTCCGGCGTGCTTTTGACAATGTTGGTGGTTGATTCATGGATTTGGTGAAGGACACATTCGATGAAAGAGAAAACTGTCCGGCTACCCGCGACGAGTTGATTCTGAAGCATATGCCGATGGTCCGGTTTCTGGTCGGCAGGATAGCTTCCCATCTGCCTCCTCATCTTGATCAGCAGGACCTGATGAGTGCCGCTACGGTTGGCCTGATAAACGCGGCCGATCGTTTCGATCCGGGCCGGGGGGTGATGTTCAAGACTTTTGCCGAACAGCACATCAGGGGAACAATCATAGATGAGCTTCGTTCACATGACGTGCTGAGCCGTACCATGCGCGAAAAGTACAAAAAGCTGACACGGCAGATGTTGAGTCTGGAGCATCAGTTGGGGCGCAATCCGACCAGCGAGGAGGTGGCTGAATCGTTGGGTATAGATCTTGACGAGTATTACGGCCTACTTGACGATGTGCATGTGATTTCCTTTATTAGCCTGGATGATAGTTGGGATGATAATGAGGGGAATACGCTCTGTCTGGCGGACGTGTTGTGCGAGAGCCATACCAAAAGCCCCCAGCAACAGGTGATCATGATGCAGCTGACCGAGGCCTTGGGGCAGGCCATCGAAACCCTTCCGGAAAAGGATCGTCTGGTTGTGACCCTCTATTACTACGAGGATCTTAACCTAAAGGAGATCGGTGCGGTTCTGGGGCTGACCGAGTCGCGTATTTCCCAGATTCTCAGCCAGGCCATGGCAAGACTGAGAATCAAGTTGAAGTTGCACAGAAACTACGGAGACGATAAATGAACAGTGGCTTGTATTCAGCCTTGTCGGGGAGCATCGCGGCCATGAAGCGGATGGACACCATCAGCAACAATCTGGCCAATGTCAATACACCCGGGTATAAGAAAGACAAGATGAACTTCGAGAGTATGCTGGCCGGCGCCGCCAATCCTCCTGCTGTTCCCCAGGCTGCCACGGCTGATCCGATTCTTCAGAAGGAAAATGTGTATATCGACTTCGGGGAAGGTTCTGTCGTTCAGACCGGCAATCCCCTGGACCTGGCTATTGACGGAGATGGTTTTTTTGTCATCCAGACGCCCCAGGGGCGGGCCTATACACGTCAGGGAAATTTTCGCCTTGCCGCTGACGGAACCCTGGTCACCTCTGACGGGTATCCTGTCATGGGTCAAGGGGGAGCCATTCGCATCCAGGGCGGACAAGTAGAGGTCGATGCCAAAGGCGTAGTGACAATTGACGGCACGCCATCCGGAACCATAAGTATCGTGGATTTTCCCAAACCGTACAACCTGACGAAGATCTCCAGTGCCCAGTTCCTTCCCGCGAACCAGCAGGTAACGCCCCAGGCCGCCACCGGCAGCATCAGCCAGGGCCACCTGGAGGGGTCCAACGTGGAGACCATCACCGAAATGGTGCGGATGATTGAAACCAGCCGCTATTACGATGCATGCCAGCGCGTCATCAAGGGGTTTGACGACATGACCGGCAAGGCGGCCAATGAACTGGGCAAGCTGTAAGCCGGAATATTCAATAACGAAAAACAGCATAGGCTGAGAAAAGGAGCTGAAATATGATGCGTGCATTGTGGACGGCAGCGTCGGGTATGCAGGCGCAACAGAAGAACATTGATGTGGTGGCTAACAATCTGGCCAATGTCAATACTACCGGTTTCAAAAAGAGCAGGGCCGATTTTCAGGATCTGGTTTACCAGAACCTGAAATCAAGCGGGTCGCCTTCAACCAGCTCCACTGAGGTACCCACCGGCATCCAGATCGGTCTCGGGACACGTCTGGCAGCGGTTTCAAAGCTATTTACCGCCGGTGATCTGACCCAGACCAGCAACGAACTGGATATGGCCATTGAGGGTGATGGCTTTTTCCAGATCCAACAGACGGACGGCACCACGGCGTATTCCAGGGCTGGGGCGTTCAAGAAGGACAGCCAGGGGCGTATCGTTACATCCGATGGCAACCCGCTCCTGCCGGAAATTGTCATTCCAAGCAATGCCACAAAGATCAACATCGGCAGCGACGGTACCGTATCGGTGACCCAATCCGGCCAGACAACCACCACCACTGTGGGTTCAATTCAGCTGTCGTTGTTTTCCAATCCCTCCGGTCTCTCCAGTCTTGGAAAGAACCTCTATCAGCAGACCGATTCTTCGGGAAGCCCCACAACCGGCACCCCCGGACAGAATGGACTGGGCACTATTTCCCAGGGATATCTGGAGATGAGCAATGTCAGCGTGGCGGAAGAGATGGTTAATATGATCGTTGGACAGCGCGCCTACGAGATTAACTCAAAGGCGGTACAGACGGCGGATGAAATGCTGCAGACCGCCAACAACCTGAGAAGGTAAGCGCAGAGATATTATGCGAATCATTCTGATGGTTACGGTAATGTTGTTGCAAATGACGGTTATGTCAATTGCTCAGCCTTCCAGGATGTCGGCGGAACGAGAGGCGGAAATCCGCAAAACGGTTATGGCGTTCGTGCAGCAGAAGACCGCCAGTCTTGGGTGCGAGGCGCGTATCAAGCGTCTGGTCATCAACGGCGATCCCACCTTCCCTTCCGGAGCGCTTGATTACGAGGTAGTCGCTCCCCAGCAATGGGAAGGATGGGGTGGCGTCGGTATGGGTATCATTGTTCGCCAGGGTGATCGAGTTGTTCGTAACCTGTCCGTACGGGTGGATGTTGAGGCGCTTGCCGAAATGGTTGTAACAAACCGCCAGATTGACCGGGGCAGTGTAATATCAGCCGGTGATCTTGCCGTTCAAAAACGTGATCTTGCGGATGTGCGGGGACGTTATCTGGGCAAAATTGAGGATGCGGTCGGGAAAAGGGCCAGGATCACACTCAAGCCGAATGCTTCGTTCAGAAGTGACCAGTTGGAAAAAGTCCCGCTGATCAAACCGGGACAGCTGGTAACCATTGTTGCCGAAAACGAGCGCATGCGAATTACCGTAACGGGAAAGGCCAAAAGCTCTGGTGCGGCGGGTGATACGATTGCCGTCCAAAATTTGAATTCCCTCAAGGAATTGCCGGCGCGGGTGCTTGACGCCGGTACGGTTCAGATAGTGTTTTAGCGCAACAACGGGAGCATTCCGCACGAAATTGTCAACGCCCGATGACACGCCCGATGACATTTGTTTCAAGGTTAGTATGTAAGGGATGAGGTTGGAAACCATGAAATACGAAGCATTTCTGATATCCGTGACAACCGTACTGCTCTGCGGATGCGTGACGCAGACAGTAGAGGTTAAAACCCCCACTTTCGATCAGCAGCTTGCGCGACCGCAAGTAGATTACTCCAGTGGTTCCATCTGGCAGGCGCATTCGTCAGGATTCACCGAGGATTTCAAGGCGCGGAAGAAGGGCGATATTGTTACTATCGTTATTACCGAAACCGCCAGTGCTTCCAAGGAAGCCACCACGGATACATCGCGGAATTCGACGGTCGACGCCGGTATTCCCTATTTCTTGGGGCTTGAAAAGGCTGGTTTTATCAAGAACAACGTAGATCTGAGCAAGCTCATCAATGCCAATGTGGAATCCACCTACAAGGGTTCCGGAGCCACTACGCGCAAAGAGTCGCTTAATGCTACGATTTCCGCCAAGGTGATTGACGTATTGCCGAACAACAACCTTCTGATTGAGGGACGCCGCAATGTCAAGGTCAACAATGAGGATCAGATAATTGTTATCGAGGGAACGATACGGCCCAGCGATATCGCTTCCGATAACACCATAAATTCCATATATATTGCCGACGCAAGGATCAGTTATGGCGGGAAGGGAATTATCTCCGACCGCCAGAGTCCGGGCTGGCTGATGAATGTGGTGGACAAACTGTGGCCGTTTTGAAAGCGGATGCCGTTCTATTGGAAGCAATGTCTGTAAAGGGAAAAATAATCATGAAGACATTTATTGCCGCCTGTACTCTTATCCTGATGCTGGCAACAAGTTCTCATGCGGTCCGAATCAAGGATCTGGCCTCTTTAGAGGGGGTGCGTGAGAACCAGTTGGTGGGGTATGGTCTTGTGGTGGGCTTGAACGGCACCGGTGACAGCGATCAGGCGCTTCTTCAGCTTCGATCCGTAGCAACCATGCTTGAACGGATGAGCGTAACAGTCAGCTCCAGTTCCATCAAGCTGAAAAATGTTGCCGCTGTCATGGTGACCGCTACCCTGCCACCCTTTGCAAAACAGGGAAATCAATTGGATGTCACGGTTTCTTCCTTGGGAGACGCCAAGAGTATTGCCGGTGGAACATTGATAATGACTCCTCTCAAGGGTGCGGACAACCTGGTTTATGCAGTGGCCCAGGGATCGATTCTCACCAACTCGTTTGCTTTTGGGGGACAGGGCGCCAGCGCCCAGAAAAATCACCCCACGGCCGGCAGAATTCCCAGCGGAGCTCTGGTTGAACGTGAACTGCCCAATTCTCTGGCAGGGAAGTCCCGACTTCGTCTGAATCTGGCGCAGGCCGATTTTACTACTGCGTCACGAATTGCCTCTACAATTAACGCCAAATTCGGGGCCGGGATCGCTACCACGGCTGATCCTGGTGAGGTAACCATACAGGTTCCCAACGGTTTAGGTACCGGGATGATCGATTTCATTTCTGCGGTGGAAACACTGGATGTTCGCCCGGACAGCATTGCCAAGGTTGTGTTGAATGAGCGCACCGGGACCATCGTCATGGGGGCACAGGTGCGCATTTCCACGGTTGCCGTGTCCCACGGCAATCTCTCTCTTGTGATCAAGGAAAGCCCGCAGGTTTCCCAGCCCGCTCCCCTTAGCACGGGTGGTGAGACTAAGGTTGTGCCGCGCACCCAGTTGAAGGTGGAAGAGGAGGCGCGCCGCCTGATGCTTCTACAGGAGGGAACCAGCATTGGGGATGTGGTCAGGGCGCTCAACACCCTGGGGGTAACACCCCGTGACCTGATAGGAATTCTTCAGGCCATCAAGGCAGCCGGAGCTCTTCAGGCCGAATTGACGATAATATGATTACGACTCAAGATTTGTACGCTTTTTGGCGATAAGAGGGAATGGTGCCATGGATATCGGGATTCCACAAAATATACCCTCGGTTGGGGATGATGCCGCGGAGAAGGCCAGACTGCTGCGGAAGCAGGGAGCCGGCGCCGCGGGGCTGACCGAGAAGCAGCGCCAACAGGCCAAAAAAGTCTCCCAGGACTTCGAAGGGCTTTTTATCGGGATGATGGTAAAGTCCATGCGTGAAACAGTGGGAAAAGACGAACTCACCGGCGGTGGGCATGGAGAAGAAATTTACCGATCAATGCTTGACCAGGAGTACGTCGCGGCGGCTGTCAAGAGAGGTGGGCTCGGATTGGCGAAACTGATCGAAAAAGATATTATCAGCCAGGAAAGCCGAAGAGTTCCGGCAAAAGTGGATACCCAAGAATAGTATATTAATAGCATCCGGAGAAATCGTCTATGGAATTGAAGGCATTATTTGAAGCTGTTTCCGTGCAAGCCGCGCTACTGGAGCAACTGCTGGAGTTGCTTGAAAGGGAGGTTTCGGAGTTGAGCAATGTCAAAATCGACGCCATAACGCGAACCAACCTGGAAAAGGAAGAGCTGATCGGGAAGATATCCCGGCACTCCTCGGTCCTGCAGCGGGAAATTGCAGAGGTTGCGGCCGTGAAGGGTTTGCCTTCCAACGCGTCCCTTGGCGTAATTGCAAAACATTTTGCCCAAAAGGGCCAAAAGCAGCTGCATGAAAAACAAAACTCACTCAAGAAAACAGCTAACAAGGTCAAACGGGCCGCAACCATGAATCGCGAAATCGCGGAACGCTTTTCTTCGATGATCTCCACATCGCTGAATCTTATCACACGCCTGCTCAACCAATCAAATGTGTACGGAGCTAAAGGCGGATTTCAGAGGTGCCCTCCGACCGGCGCCGTAATGATCAACAGGGAGGCATGACATGTCACTAACCTCTACTCTTTTAATTGGCAAAAGCGGCCTTACCAGCTATCAGGCAGCGATCGAGGTGACGGGCGAAAATATTTCCAATGTGAATACTGATGGCTACACCCGCCAGAAAGTGGTTCTCGAGAATGTAACTCCCACTACCAGCAATGGGTTTTCGTTGGGCACAGGAGTAAAGCTCTCTTCGGTAGAGAGGTGCTACGACGCGCTTATGCAGCAGCAACTGGTAACGGCCAGCTCCACATCAGGCTACGATTCAACTGTTTCCACGGTACTGCAAGAGATTGAACCATCGTTCAATGAACTAACCTCGGATGGCCTTGGCTCGGCCATAACTGACTTCTTCCAGTCGTGGCAGGATCTCTCCACCAACGCTTCCGGGACAGCGGAACGTCAAGCAGTATTGAGCCAGGCACAAGTGATGTGTGACTATTTTAACTCTATGAGCACCACTCTTAGTGACACCATTACGGCACAGAATACCTCGTTGACTACCCTTACCGAGGATATTAACGACAAACTGGCCAACATTGCCACCTTGAACAACCAGATCAAGCTAACGGAACAAGTCAGCGGAAATGCAAATGAGCTAAAGGATCAGCGTGATCTTCTGGTGAAAGAGTTGGCGGAGCAGATGGGAGTAAAGTACACCGAAAACTCCGATGGCACGACCGATGTTTATGTCGAGGACAGTTCAACCTCTCCGGCCACATCTTATTATCTCGTACAGGGAAACGACTCGGGCTCATTAAGTTTCAGTGGATCGGGAGACGTGGGCATCACCGATGTGAGTGGAAACACGACAACGGTTGACAGCGATATCTATACCTCGGAGGGTGGGGGCACTCTTTGGGCCACTCTCCAGTTGCGTGACACCATCATTCCCAGCTACCAGGCCCAGCTGGACACATTGGCTTCCAGCGTAATCACCCAGGTCAATAATCTGCAAGAGAGCGGTTATGACATTGACGGCACTCAGAACTCGACCCTCGCCTTCTTCTCCGGCTCATCTGCCAGTGATATTGCCGTGTCAATTTCCGACACCGACAAGATCGCGGCCGCGGATAGCGCCGATTCAGCGCCGGGCGGCAACGCCAACGCACTGGCCATCGCCGATTTGGAGTCCAATTTTACTACCGCCTATAGTACTATGGTTTCCCAGGTCGGCTCGGATGTCAGCCAGGCTGAAACATTGGAAACGCAGGACGAAGCCTATTCGAAACAGTTGGAAACATTAAGAACTTCTAACTCCGGGGTTTCCTTGGATGAGGAGTTAACCAATCTGGTTATGTATCAACGTTCATATCAAGCATGTGCAAAGATTATCACGACCGCGACGGAGATGCTGGATACAGCTCTGGCTATGGTAAATTAGGGAGGTTTTACATGAGGGTTACGGCAAATTCAACGGCATACAGCGCCTTGTATAATCTCCAGCAGGGCCGCAAATTGCTTGACAGCATAACGGAAAAGATTGCCTCGGGGCTGAATGTCAACCGCCCCAGCGACGATCCAGTCGCAACAAATCTGATCTTGACGACAAACAACCGTCTGAAGAATATCGAACAGTACAGCAGCAATGTCACCAAGACAAATACCTTTTTGAATGTTACAAGCACCGCTTTGCAGGGAATCTCCGATACCTTGACGCAGGCCAAGTCACTGGTGGATACGATTACCAACGGCAGCAGTGATGCCACGACACGCGAGAATGTGGTCTCCCAGCTAACTTCTCTTCGCGAACAGCTTGTCGATTATGGCAATACGGATTATCAGGGGCAGTATGTTTTTTCAGGCTCAAGCACATCAACCAAACCTTTTTCCAGAACCGTGGGCGATGCCACCTACAGCGGCAATACAACCGTAAATTCCATTGAAATTGATTCTTCGTCCACCGAGGATATGAACATTACCGGAGATCGTGTGCTGACGTCGACAAGCGGCGTCAATATCCTCTCGACGATAGATAATCTTATTTCAGCCGTGAGCTCGAACGATACGAGCGCGATACAGGCGGGCGCCAAGGATCTGGAAACCGGATTTGATCAGGTTACCAACCTCCAGACGGAGGTTGCCTCCCGGTTGACGCGGCTTGAGAGTGTGTCCAGTATGCTAAGCACGAACAAGAGCACTCTAGAGAACATCATCAGTAACACGCAAACCGCGGATACGACCACACTGGCGGTGGAACTTAGTCTACAGGAAACCGCCTATGAGGCGTCACTGTCGGCAACGTCCAAGATTTTGGGCCTCTCGCTGCTGGATTACATGTAATTTTTGTTGCCACGCTTCTGCATAAGGGCGGGGTCGAATCGACCTCGCCCTTTTTTTGCAAATTGTCGGCTAAACAGCCGTTCCGGGAATGGCTGTAATCACTTCCCGACCCCCGTGATCAATCGCTTGAGGAGCTGCTTGAGTGTTGCGTGAGAATTGAATTGGTTTCGGCTTAAGGCGTTGTTACCAGTACCACGGAGATATTGTCCCTGCCGCCGTTTGCATTGGCAGCATCAATAAGATCCGCGGCCAGCGTATTAAGGCAGGCGTCTCCATTTGCGAGAATGGCTTCGATTTCAGCATCAGTCAGCATATCGGTCAGGCCGTCGGAACAGAGTAAGAACAAATCGCCCTGCTTGAATTCAACAATTTTGAAATCGGGGTACGGCGGATCTCCACACCCGACTGACTGGGTTAGAGTATGAAATTTTGTCCTTGAAATCTGTTCAATGGAAATACCGCTTGCCAGTTGTTGATTGCCCACGGTGTGATCGTGGGTTAGTCGCATTAATTTATTCCCGTCCCTTTTGAATACCTTCTGGGGCATAAAAGGACCGGCGTGGCGGGTATGGGTTTCGTTCTGATACAAATAGCACCGGCTATCTCCGGCATGAACGATATACGCCTTGTTCTCTCGCAAAACTGCAACAACCAGAGTTGTTCCCATCTTCGTAAACGTCGAGCTTGTAAGTGCTTTGGTGTTTATCTCCCAATGAGCGGTTTGCATGGCATGCATTAGAAGCTCAAAATAACCATCAACCTCAGTATGTGAAATATTTGAACGCAATACCGCATAGGCTGTTTCAACAGCAAGGGCGCTTGCCTCTTCGCCGGCATTATGCCCGCCAATGCCATCGGCAAGCAGGTAAATACTAAGGTTGTCATCAGTGCGGATGCAGTCTTCGTTATTCCGACGGACAAGACCGGGATGTGTGGCGTGGGCGGAGATCATGAAAATATTATTGTAGTTTTGGTTGACAATGAAGTTGATAAATCTCTTTTAAGTAGGAATTTCTGTCGGGCGTCAGTCTTTTGTTAAAGTTAGATGCCGTAAGCACCGGTTCAACGTGAACCGTAATGCCGTTTACAAGAAACTCATGGCAAGGAAAATCCTTTTCAATCCTCTTTTTTACAAAAAGCGCTCCGATTATATCTGTCATCGGCAATATTATGAACGGAGCAATTGTATTATGTATTGTATAAATACCAGCCACGTCCAGATCCCTCTTCATATTTTTTAATATTTTTAGAGACTGGTTGGTTAACTGAATATTTATGTCTGGCGTTAAGCCAATTGTTGTGTATGTACGCAGATCAACTATGTTCTCATATGAGATCAGAATAGTTGAAAACGGTGAATTATAGCGTAAATTGCGTTTGATTTCTAGATTCAGAAAAAAAATCATGGTTGAAGCATTATATGTGCCTTCAGGGATTTCAATTTTATGAGTCACTGCTGCCGCAGCACGAAGTTGTGCTTTTTTTATGATATCGTCTATTTTCTCGGCAGAGAAACCATTGGAAATCAATATTTTCCGTATCTCACCCGCAACACCATCACCCTCCCGTCCCTGCTCCGCAATCTGCTCAATAATGGAAAGCACGGCTTCTTCATCCAGGTTTTTCGAGCTATTGATATTGTTTTTGGCCCAATCGCCCTTCAAAGCCAAAACGGTTTCCGAAAACTGATTTGCAAGTTTCCAGGCAACTTCAGAGACTATACTCGAGTTGACATTCTGTGATTTCAACCGGCCAAGAATTTCGCGCTCAATTCTCGTAACAACAGCTTTCAGCAGCATACCGCCGCCAGAGGACGCAGCTTCGGGTGATTGAAGGGCCAGGGCGCGACTCACCTTTTCGATATATTCACTCAAAACTGCTGACATTTGTTGATCATCAGTCCTGACGCCACCTTTTTTTATTTCCGCGGCCAGAACAATAAGTCTGGCTGCTTCTTCCGGCGCTTCTTTGATTCCTTCAATCAGCTCATTCAAGGAGAGCCCGATCTGGTCCGATGCCTCAACCATAATCTGAATCAATCCATCACTATCAAGTTCTTTGCTCAGTTCTTTCACAAGCGACAAATAATCGGAAGGGGACATTCCTTCGGCAAAAAGTCCATCTTTAAGCTGCGGTAGCAGATACTTTAATTCTTTGATATCAGGCAGCATACGCCGGATAATCTGGGCCAGTCTCTTAAAGGAGATCTTCCGGTCGCCTCGGTATTCTTCCTTGATCAGCCGCACAATAACCTGGTAACTGATCTGATTTATTTCGGATATGGTAAGCTCATGCGTGGAAATCAGCTTTCCTGTTTCTCTTTGAAGCTTGATATTTTCGAGAACATTTTCCTTGAGCTTATAGATTGTTTCGAGCATTTCAGCCGGAGTAAGACTAGCTCCATCTTCGGATTTCTCCGAGGAAGTGAGTTGATTATTGATTGATTTTATTTGAGTTGTTATGAATTTGTCATAATCTGCCTGAGATAATTTGGAAGAGTCAGCAGCTCCTGTTCCGGAATCATCATGTTCAATTACGGAATCGCGCAGAGAGATAATTTCCGAAAGTTCCTTGATTATTCTACCCGGTTCAGCCAGTACATAAGCACCTGTTCCAAGGGCGTGCTGATTGCTAAGAAGCTGCTGAGTTTCCGAAAGTACATCCTTAGTAACGATGGCTTCGTCAAGAGTGACTTTTTTGTAAACAACATAGTTGATTTTTACGCCCGAAATACGTTTATCAGTAAGGTATGTCAGCATGGTATCGACACTCTGGAATTCAGACAGCGATCCCATTACGTAAAACAGTGCCAGAACACTTTCCAGAGAGGCATTCCTGTCAAAGCTGATGGATTGGACTCCAGTTTTTTTGAACCGATTGTTAATGCGCTGAACGCTAACCAGTTTGTCTACACAATGATTTTCAATAAAAATCGAGTCTTTTTCGGTGCTTACCGTGATAATGCTTGTGATGTCGAGCATTGGCTGCAAAACTGAATAAAAGGTTGCAGCGCTATCTTTAGTAGTCTGGTGACTTCCCCCATACATAAATGCATTGTTGAATGCCAGGTTAAATGCCCTGGCAATCTGTAATGCCTGTTTTAAATCGATGGCAATTTCCGGCATATCTACGTTGAGTCCCTGTATTAAATAGATGTTCTAAATTAAGCCGCTGGTGCGCACGTAAGCTTCGAGCGCTGTTTTAAGCTGTTGGCAATCGGCAAAACGATTATCGGGGTTCGCCGCGGTTGCCTTATAAATTATCGCCTCAAGATCACTGTTTATTGAGGAATTAATTTCTGATGGTCTGGCTGTAAAAAAAGTATCTGGCTCGGTTCTCTTGCGTGTGATCAATTCAGTTGCCGATTCTTTACGCATTGGCAAGCAACCTGCTGTCATCTCCAAGAGCATAACGCCAACGGAGTAGATGTCTGTTCGGCCATCAATCGCTGCGCAGGCGGCCTGTTCGGGCGACATATACACTGGTGTCCCGGCCAGCATCTGATTCGAGCTGTGTTCAGCCCAAACAGCCCTCGCAATGCCGAAATCTGCCACAAGGGAACGTTTGAATCGGTCATCAACAAGAATATTTGCCGGTTTGATATCTTGATGAACAACACCTTCATCATGAGCATATCCAAGGGCATCGAGAATTTGGCATATATACTGGATTGTTTCAAGCACAGGAAGGATCCGCTTGGCCGGAACCGGATGCTTGCGTGCCTTGCCGATGATCGTTCTCAGATCATGACCAACAACCAGTTGCATAACTTGAAAAAAGAAATCACTGGTCTCGCCCATCTCGTACACAGGCACGATATTTGGATGAGTAAGTATTCCGACCGTTTCCGCTTCATCGCGAAACATCTGCTGGGCTTTTATGCTGCTCGCAACTGATTTGGGGAGGATTTTAACCGCAACCTGGCGCTTGAGAGTAGCCTGATACCCGATAAACACAGCGCCCATGGCGCCCTGACCCAATAATTTGACCAGAGTAACAGTGCCGATATTTGTACCAATATATTGTGAGAGGTCAATAGATGCGATGCTGACCATAGATCTTTCTCCAGCTAAAATGCTTTAAGATCAGTTATATCAATTCAATATTGGGTGGTAAAGCTATTAATGAAGATACGCGGAGCACACAACTCCGCCTTCTCGTGAGAAGAGTGGTGAGGGATTTTGTCTCGGGTGGATGCTAACCGACCACCATCACACATTATATAGCATCAATACAATAAACATTGATTTGACTGCCTTGAAGCGGCCTGTTATATACAAAAAATATGAACAGCTACCAGTTTCCCCGACAGAAAGTGCTTTGCGATGAAAAGCCCTTTTCCCGTGAACTGTTGCGCAGTTTGCTGGAGATGGTCTACTCAATTTCTCCCCCTTTTACTGGATACCTCAAGGTTGCAGGCATTGGGGCTTCCCTTCATTTTCTCTTTTTCTTTAAAGGCGCACCCTATGCTGCCGCCAAATATGCAGACAGTAAGCCGATAGGTTACTCTATCCAAGAGTTTGGGAAGCATCTGGCATCATCCGTTGATGATGAAGCCATTTCAGTTGCCCTCTGTGAGACAGATCCGGTTCTGTTGAAAAGCATGCTGCTCTTTCTGCTGACTGAGCCTGACGTCAAAGCTCCTACCTCTTTAATCGACATTGAATACATTGTCCGGCAGATTGGTGAGGCAGGCACCAATGCGATGATAGCTCTTTGCCGGGACAAAAAAATCAATTTTTTCTTCTTCAGGGATGGTAAGGGGGCTCTTGCCTATTACTCTGATATGGCATTTGAGCGACCGGAAGGAATGACTATCGACGAAGAGATGCAGCTCTATGCATTTCATCAACCTGGAGACAAGGTGCAGGCGTTCATTTTCCGTGACATGGTTACAGCTGTGGCAGAGGACTTAAACCTGTTTGACAAAGATTCGCTTTATAGACTTCTTACTGTAGGGTATCTGAAAAATAGACGTAAAGAAGATAAAGAGGTATCGCCTCTGCCTGCGGTGGAGAGTGCCAAGGCTATCTATCAAAAACCGAAACTTCCGAGCGCCGTACTCACTGTAGAGTCAGGGGCTCTACAGGGGGAACGTTTTACGGTAACGCTTCCTTGTACGATCGGACGTGATAACTGTGATTTGATACTGGATGATCTACTTATTTCACGACGACATGCGGAACTCAAAATAGTCGAGAATAAACTGGTAATTGAAGATCTGGCGAGCAAAAACGGCACCAGGGTTAACGGCGAAAAGGTTATCAAGAGGCAGCTTATCCCAAACGACCTGATATCTATTGGACCGACCAAACTCAGAGTCTCTCCAGCATGATGCTCAGTGACCCAACGCTGTTAGCTATGTCCTCATGTGGCACGGATTAGTGATGTACTATGCCCGCTCCAGCCCCGCGAACCTCAGCATGAGCTTTTTCGGTCCCACGGAACCAAACCAGACAACAACCTTCTGGGCTTCGCCACTGCCCTCGACCTTGCGGATTGTGCCGAGCCCGAATTTGCCATGCCGCACCTTCATGCCAATGAAGATGCCGTCGTGTTCTTCGGGCGGTTCGGGGATGACTTCGATTTCATCATAGGCAGAGAAAACCTGTGCCAGGTTGTGGCCGGTGTCACGTTGGGGAGGGACTTCCTTTTGGGGAGG
>WSSedB1CaDRAFT_10000305_pt1 | contig 22177 bp, 22 predicted proteins | sample WetSurSB1Cattail_FD_9460 | JGI IMG/M metagenome (IMG submission 9460)
GGGCCGCCACCCCGATCCTGCGAGTCTCCTACGCCATTGCCGAGCCGGAAGGGACCCCGCTCAAGGACGCCTTTCTCCGGTTCCTGGCGTCGACGCCGTAAGACTGATTTTGTAGAGACGCGCCGCTGGCGCGTCTCACGCGCGTCGCAAATCAAACAAACTCCGTGCCCTGATGGAGCACCGTTGGAGACGCCCCATCGGGGCGTCTCTACATTGACATCACCTTGATTGCGATCCGGTATCAGGTGCACAATTATTGCTAAATCGGGTTGAGTGAATATGGGGACTACCCTGGTGATTTTGGAAAATCCATTGACACTTTGACATTTTCCATGTTAATTGAAATAACAGCGTTAACCATGGAGACAAAAAGCAATGGGTATTATTGAACGAAAGGAACGCCAGAAAGAATCGCTTCGTCAAGAAATTCTCGATGCGGCCAGAGATATTCTGCTCACCGAGGGCTATGCGCAGCTTTCAATGCGCAGTATCGCCAAACGCATCGAATACTCCCCCACAACCATTTATCTTTATTTCAAAAACAAGGAAGAGCTTCTCTATCATTTGTGCGACGAAGTCTTCGAGCGCCTGCTGGATATTCTGGAAAAAGCGGGTGACGGAGAAACCTCCGCCCTGGCGCGCTTGCGCGCAGCCATGCAATCGTACATCGATTACGGCCTTTCTGAACCGGACCGCTACCGGATAGCCTTTATGGTTGACATAAACCCGTACGTCAGCGCGGAAAATTTTCTTGAAGAGGGTAAAAATGGCTACAAACTGTTCCACGACTTTCAGCTGAAGGTCGAAGCCGCCCTGGCGGAAGTATCTTCTCCCCTCCCTCCCGGTCACGTGGTCCAGGCTCTCTGGGCGCACACCCACGGAATCGTGTCGCTATTGATCATCAACCCTGATTTTCCCTGGGCGAATCGCGACGAGCTCATAAACACAAGCCTGGATATTGCCATGAAGGGGCTGCGGCCGTAACCGGAGCGCGTATTTTTTTTGCCACAAACTTAACACAGTTAACTTACATCACATCGATAATCAACTAATCACATGAAGGGAAATGCTTATGAGACACATAGTTGCATGGATGACGCTGGTATCGCTCATGGCGCTTACCGCCTGTTCCTCACCGAAGCATGAGGACGCAATCCCGGCCATACCGGTGGGCGTGGGCAAAGTAACCCACCGGGAGGAATATGAAACTGTTTCAGTCAGCGGAACCATCGTATCACCGGATGCACCGGCCAACGTTTCCTTTGTCGTGTCCGGCAAGGTGGTTCAGGCCGGTCCACGGGAAGGGGACCACGTCAGAAAGGGGCAGGTCCTGGCCTCCATCGATCCGGTCGATTACCGGCTGGGCCTTGCGGCGTCCAGGGCCCAAACCGAAACGGCCGAAGTCACCTACCGACGCGCCGAGGATGAGCATCGGCGGATGAAAATGCTGTACGACTCCAAAAGCCTGGCGCCGAACGATTATCAGAAATACAAGTCCGCCCATGAAGCCGCGAAACAATTGTATCTGCAGGCAGTTGCCTCCCAGCGGTTATCCGCAAAGCGCCTTGCCGACGCGACCCTCCGGGCTCCCTTCGACGGCTTTATTTCAAAACGCTCGGTTGAGCCGGGCCAGATGGCCAGCCCGCATTTGAACTCGTCAAACTCGACCCGGTGGAGATCAATGTGGGCGTGCCGGAAACGGATGTGCATCTCATCCGCACCGGGCAGAAGGCCGCCATAACCCTGCCCGCCCTTCCGGGTGAATCATTCGAAGGAACCATCCGGCTGATTAACGTTTCGGCCGATTCCGCCACCCGGACCTTTATGACCCGCATCACCACGCCCAATTCCGGACACAAGCTTCGCCTTGGAATGATCGCGGAAGCCCGGATTCGCGGGGACCGTCTGGTCAAGGCGCTCACCCTGCCGGTGGAAGCGGTGACGCGCGATCCCCAGGGCGCCACCATTGTTTTCGTCCATTACCCCGACCGGAAACGGGTGTACGCCAGGAGAGTCGAGGTGGGTGCGGTATTCGGCAAGGAAATTGAGATCAGGAAGGGGCTCACGGGCGACGAATCGGTTGTGCTCGCGGGCCGGGAGCGGCTTCGTGAAGGCTCCACCGTATCAACGGCAACGGCGGAAGTTCCGGCCAGCGGGGACAAAATCTCCGGACAGGAGAAAACCAGATGAATCCCGTCAAGGTTTCGTTACGCTATCCGACCGTCACCCTGATTCTCACGCTTATGCTGGTTTTCACGGGTATCCACGCCTTTCTCGACATGCCGCGCACGGAAGATCCTACCATCACGATCCGCACCGGCCTGGTAATGGCGCTGTATCCGGGTGCAACATCGGAACAGGTGGAGAAGCAGGTCACCAAGATCCTGGAACAACACATTTTCAAGTTTCCCGAGGTGCGGAAGGGGAAAACCTATTCCACCAGCCGTCCCGGTGTGGTGGTCATCAACGTGGAACTGGAAGATTATGTGAAAGACGCGGACAAATTCTGGGCCAAACTCCGCCATGAGCTGAACGAAACCCGTGCAAGCGAACTGCCCGAGGGAGTTCAGGGGCCGATCGTAGATTCGGATTTCGGGGATACGGTAGCCATGCTCATCGCCGTGCACGGGAAACGGTACGGTTACCGGGAACTGCGCGACTATGTGGACCGGATAAAGGATGAACTGCGAACGGTCCGCGATGTGGGCAAACTGACCACCTACGGCGGCCAGAGCGAGCAGGTCTGGATCACCAGCAGCTTGGCGCGGGTTTCGCAATATTTCTCAGATCCGCTCCGGATCGTTCAGGCGTTGCAGCAGCGCAACGTCATCGAGGGATCGGGGAATTTCGACTCGAAACACACCAAAATACCGATGCGTACCACCGGTTTCTTTACCACCGAGGACCAGATCAAAAATGTGCTCGTAGATGTGTCCCCGAGCGGGCAGCCGGTGTATATCCGCGATTTCGCCCAGGTCGAGCGCCGTTATCAGGACCCTGTCTTTCTCGTCCGCTATGACGGTGAGCCGAGCCTCATGATTGCCGTCGAGATGCAGAAAGGCAAGAACATCGTCCAGTTCGGCGAGCAACTCAACCAGGTATTCACCCGTCTCAACACCCTGCTGCCACCGGACGTCAAACTCGACCTCATCGCCAACCAGCCCCAGGTGGTCAAGGAGCGGATTGCCGGCCTGAGTCATGAATTTCTGCTGGCCATAGGCTCGGTCATCCTGGTTACCGTTCTCCTTCTCCCCATCCGCGTTGCCGTTATCGCCGCCCTGGCCATACCGGTAACCCTCTGCGCCACCCTGGGAGTCATGAACGCCATGGGCATCGCCCTTCACCAGGTTTCCATCGCGGCCCTGATCGTCGTGCTCGGGATCGTGGTGGACGACGCCATCGTCATTGCGGACAACTATGTGGAACTCCTGGACCGGAAGGTGCCGAAGGCCGAGGCGGCCTGGCGCTCCGCTTGCGATGTCATGGTGCCCGTGTTCACCGCCACCATGACGATCATATTTTCTTTCCTGCCGCTCATCATCCTCAGCGGCTCGACCGGCGAATTCATTGTGGCGCTCCCCATAACCGTTGCCATCGCGCTTACTGTCTCATTTGTGGTGGCGGTGATGCTCACCCCGATCCTCTGCCGGTTTTTCATCAAGAAGGGGCTGCATGATCATGGAAATGGTGAGAGCGAACAAACGAAAAAGGGGGTCAGCGTCCTGGACCGGCTGCAAGCCGGCTACTCCAGGCTGATCGTGTACTTCATGGCCAGGAAGAAGCTGACTGTGTCCATCGGCATCGCCGCCTTTGTCGCGGGAGTCGCGCTCTTCGGCGCCGTCCGGGAGCAGTTCTTTCCCTCCGCGGAACGGAACCAGTTCGTGATCGACGTCTGGATGGCCCAGGGCTCCCGCATCGAAAGCACTGAAGAAGTCATACGGCGCATCGAAAAGCACCTGGCCGCCAAGACCGGAGTACTGCATTACGCCAGTTTCGTGGGGCAGAGCGCGCCGCGCTTTTACTACAACGTCAACCCCCAGCAACCGGACGGGGCTTACGGCCAGCTTGTCGTCAACACTGCCTCGGTGGAGGCGACGGACAAACTCGTGGGCGAACTGCGCGTCAGTATGGCCAGGGTCGCGCCCGAAGCCCTGGTAATCGTCAAGGAACTGCAGCAGGGCGCCCAGATGGAAGCGCCGGTTGAAATCCGCGTATCCGGCGACGACATCGACGAACTGAAACGTATCGGTTCACAAATCCGGGACATGGTCACTGCCGTTCCCTATGCCCAGTTCGTCCACCAGGACTACTACAACGACAGCTGCATGGTGGATGTCAACGTCAACAACGAGCTGGCCAACCGCCTCGGCATCACCGAGCAGTCCGTTTCCCGGATGCTATACGGCGCATTTGACGGTGGACCGGTCAACACCTTCTGGGAGGGAGACCGGCCGGTTTCCATCATGCTGCGCCTGGATCCGGAGTCCCGCTCCTCCTTCACCGACGTGCGGAACGCCTACATGACCTCCCCGCTCACCCATGCCAGTGTGCCGCTCCGGGCCATCGCCATGCTCGAACCCAAGTGGCAGACAAGCCGCATCGTCCGCCGCAACGGTGTCAGGACCCTGACCATCAGGGCCTTCGTTAAACCGGGATGGTACGCCTCGGACCTCCTGAAAACGGTGGAACCACAACTCAAGCGCCTCAAGCTGCCGCCCGGCTACAATCTTGAATACGGAGGTGAAAAACAGGATCAGGACGAAACCTTCCCCGAGATGCTGGTCGCGCTTGGTATCAGCCTGCTGGCAATTTTCCTGGTCCTCTTGATCCAGTTCAGGACCCTGTCCGAACCGCTGGTCGTCATGTCGTCCATACCCATGGCGCTGCCGGGCGCGGTGCTGGGACTCATCATCACCCGCAACCCCTTCGGATTCACGGCTTTCATGGGGCTGATCAGCCTGACCGGCATCGTGGTCAGAAACGCCATTATCCTGATCGACTATATCAACGAAAGGATGGCCGAGGGTATACCCCTGGAAAAGGCGGCCATGGAAGCGGGCGAGCGCCGTCTGCGTCCCATATTCCTGACCACCATGGCCGCGGCAATGGGTGTAACGCCCATGATTCTCTCGGGTTCCAGCCTCTGGAGCCCCCTGGCAAGCGTAATTGCCATCGGCCTGATTTTTTCCATGTTTTTCACCCTGCTGGTGGTTCCGGTCCTGTGCGTAATCGTCAAATCGAAAACCATGAAGCCTAAACCGGCCGCCATTGCCGCGGCACTAGCCGCGTTCTGCCTTGTGGGGATGGCCGGCCACGCCTCGGCGAAACAGATAAAGCTCTCCCTGCCGGAGGCAATCGCACTCGCCCGGAAGCAGAACAGTTCGCTGAAAATTTACCAGGCCAAAGTTGATGAAAAGCAGCAGGCGCGACTATCGGCCAGGTCGAACTATTTTCCCCATCTGTCCAACGAAACATCGTTTTTCGGTTCCACCAACCGGCAACTGGTCACCATCCCGGCCGGCAGCCTGGGGACGATTCCGGACCTGGGGCCGTTTCCGAGCCAGACCACAAAGATCGATCAGGGATCGTCGACCCTGCTTCTCAGCAACACGACCCTGACACAGCCCCTGACACAGCTCTTCAAAATCCGAGAGGCCGATAAAATGGCGCTCTACGACCAGAAAGAAGCGGAATCGGAACTACGCAGGAACGAGCTGGAGATCACGCTCGGCGTTCATCAGTTGTACTACGGCCTGCTCATCGCCCAAAAGCAGAGGGAGGCGGCGCGGGCGGAACTGGAGACGGCACAGGCGAGCATGAAGGAAAGCGAGGATGGGGTCAGGGCCGGAAATTTGCTGGATGTGGCCGTCACCGGTGGCCGGGCGCGGCTCCTCCAGAGCAGGCAGTCCCTGCTGGCGGCCGAGATCCGCATTGCCGACCTGAGCTCGGAGCTGAACGATCTCCTGGGGCTGCCCCAGGATACGGAGCCGGTCCTGGCGGATGTGGACACACCGCCACCTTCCTCAGACTCTCTCCAGGAGTGCCTCGGCGCAGCCCTCTCCCGCAACCCGGAACTGCAGGCAGCCAGGGATGCGGAGGCCAAGACAGAACACGGCATCAATGCTGCCCTTGACGAGTACATCCCCGACCTCAGCCTGTTTGTCCGCCACACCTACCAGGACGGCGTTCCCTTTGTGACGCACAACCTGGGCTCTTTTGGCGCACAGCTTTCATGGAATATCTTCGACTGGGGGAACCGCCGCGCGGTGGTCGGCCAGCGGCGGGCGCAACGCACCCAGGCGCTGGAGAACCGGAAGCGGATCGAGCAGCGCATCGCCGTGGACGTGGGCAAGGCGCACCGGAAGCTGGAACAGACAAGGATGCTGGTGGATGTGGCGCGGGAGGCTCTCGCGCTCCAGAGGGAGAACATGCGGCTCAGCGCTGATCGGTTGAAAGCCGGCATCACGACGGACGCAACCCACGCCGAAACTGTTGCCGCGTTCAGTAAGGCGGAGGCGGACGTTCTTCAGGCCGACCTAGGATACCGGCTTGCCCGGGCGGAGCTCGACAGGATTACCGGTTCATTCACCTATTGAAGAATAGCCGTCACTCAATTATTCAGGAGGAAATACTAATGAAAACACAATACCGAATCGCATATTTTTCCATGGAGATCGGCCTGGAGGTGGGAATACCGACTTACAGCGGAGGGCTCGGCCTTTTGGCCGGCGATACCATTCGTGCCGCGGCCGACCTCAAGGTGCCGATGGTAGCGGTGACACTTCTCTACCGCAAGGGGTATTTCCATCAGAAGCTGGACTCAGCAGGCAGGCAGAACGAAGAACCGGTTGAATGGGCAGTGGACGATTTTCTGCAGGAGCTCGATCAACGGACCTGCCTGGTTATCGAGGGGAGAATCGTGTGGCTTCGGGCCTGGCGGTACGATGTCGTCGGCGCTGGCGGTTTTGTGGTTCCGGTCTATTTTCTGGATACCGATTTGCCAGAGAACGACGATTGGGACAGGAAACTGACCCACTCACTCTATGGTGGCGATCTTTGGTATCGTCTCTGCCAGGAAGCGGTCCTTGGCGACGGGGGGCTGCGAATGTTGAGTGCGCTTGGTCATGAACAGATCGCTCGCTTTCATATGAACGAGGGACACGCGGCAATTCTTACCCTGGCCTTGCTGGATCAAGAAATACGGAAAACCGGCAGGCAACAGGTAACCCATGATGACATTGAGGCGGTTCGCGAAAAGTGCATTTTTACCACCCATACTCCGGTTCCGGCCGGACACGACCAGTTTCCCATGGATATGGTCGGCAGGCTTTTTGGCTCACGCGAACATTTTTTCGATATGAGCGACCTGTTTTGCGTGGACCTGGTTGGACGCATTCTCGGTCAGCAACGAATAACCTTTGAGCCAAGCGACTATTACAACGCGGGAAACAAGCTGAATATGACGTATCTTGCCTTGAACCTGTCCCGCTACGTGAACGGTGTTGCCAAAAAGCATGGGGAAGTGTCGCGGTTGATGTTCGCCGATTACGCCATCGACGCAATCACCAATGGTGTACACGCCGCTACGTGGGTTTGCAAACCGTTCGAAGAATTGTACGACCGGTACATTCCCGGCTGGCGGCAGGACAATTTCAGCCTCCGCTATGCCTTGAACATCCCAAGGGAAGAAATCTGGCAGGCCCACCAGCAGGCCAAGAAATACCTTCTCCTGATCGTCAACCACGAGACCAATGCCGGAATGGACGCCGATCTGTTGACCATCGGTTTTGCCAGGCGCGCGGCCACGTATAAGCGGGCGGACTTGATATTCCACAATCTGGAACGTCTCAAGAGGATCGCGGCGGACAAGGGGGCCATCCAACTCCTCTTCGCCGGCAAGGCCCATCCGCGGGACGAAGAAGGAAAAGCGCTTATCAGCAGAATATTCCAGTTCAGTGAGGCGCTTGGAAAGGAAGTCAGGGTTGCCTATATCCCAAACTACAACATGGAACTGGGACGGATAATGACAGCCGGTGTGGATGTCTGGCTCAACACCCCCCAGCCCCCTTTGGAAGCTTCGGGGACAAGCGGCATGAAAGCCGCGGTCAACGGTGTTCCATCCCTGAGTGTTATGGATGGCTGGTGGATTGAAGGGTGTATAGAAGGAGTAACAGGCTGGGGTATTGGTGATAGCCTTTCCCGCGCCAAGGATGAGCGCGAATGGGAAAAGGACGCAACGGCGCTTTACGACAAGCTGGAACAGGCGGTTATTCCTCTCTTTTACGATAATCGCGAGGCATTCATCAACATAATGCACCACGCAATAGCTCTTAACGGCTCATTCTTCAACACCCATCGAATGATGCAGCAATATGTGCTGAAGGCGTATATGTAATCGCAAAAAAAAGCCGGGATGAAGAACTGGGAAATGGAAGAGAAACCAAACCACTCTTGCGTGGAATTCAGGGAAGCCAAAATGGCAACAAGGATCGCTATTAACGGATTCGGACGGATTGGGAGGCTCGTGCTTGCCGCCATGGCGGAACAGGGGCTTGTTGGAAAGGAATTCGATGTTGTCGCTATCGTTGATACAAGCACCGACGCGAACTATTTTGCCTACCAGTTGAAATATGATTCCATTCACGGCCGGTTTCCCAAGCCCCTTTCCACGGAGAAGAGTACTCCTGATGCGGAAGAAGATGACATTCTTGTCGTCGACGGCCACGGGATCAGATGTCTTACAGCGGCCAAGACCCCCGATTTGCTCCCATGGCGCGATCTCAGTGTTGAATTTGTGATAGAGTCAACATGACTGTATACTGAAGGGAAAACTGGTCGGCATGGCATTCCGGGTTCCCACCCCCGGACGTATCGGTCATGGATTTTACGTTTCAGACCACGCGGCCGGGTACCATCGAGGAGATCGACGCATTGATGAAGAAGGCCTCGGAGTCTTATCCGAAGGGTTTACGAATTACAACGGTGTGCTGAAGGTGGATGGCGAAGTGGGAGACAAAAAAGCCTACGCCCCCCGGACCTACCTGGCCATTGCCGAGTCTGCCATGGCCGAGCGGGTCAAACGGGCGGTGAAAGAACTGCGCGGAACCGGCACGACATTATTCAAGGGCTAAGGGAGGCTCCCGTGACTGGCCTGAATTTCACCATCGAAAAGCTTGGCGGCTGCCGCTTTCCGTCACCCATACAGTGCAGGCGTTTTACCGAAAAACAGGAACATCTCTTGTATCATTCCCGTTACGAAGAAGTCCGGCCGTCAATCGATCCGGAAGGATGGCTATGGAAACAGCGTCATGCCTTCGACTGGCCAGCCGCGGGATTTGCGTTGAAAGAAAACTGAAAGGAGAATCATGATGAATCTTCCCGGCCATAAAACAAAAATCGTCTGCACCATCGGCCCCGCCTCGGAATCCAGAGAGGTTCTGGCGCAACTGATGCTGGCGGGAATGAACGTCGCGCGGCTAAACTTTTCCCACAGCGACTTTGCGGCCCACAAAAAGGTCATCGACAACCTCCGGGCCGCTTCTCGAATGACTGGCCGTAGAATTGCAATCCTGGCTGATCTTTCCGGACCGAAGATGCGCATCGGCAAGCTCAAAGAGGAGCCGGTAGAATTGAGTCCGGGCAATGCTTTCGTGCTGACGACCGATGAAATCGACGGCGATGACCGAAAAGCGACGGTCAGCTTCAAGCGGCTTCCCAAGGTAGTCAAACCCGGTGACACTCTCTTTCTCAATGACGGCATCATTCAGGTCGGGGTCGTCTCGGTCGCGGGGAACGAAGTCGCCTGCGAGGTTGTCGTTGGCGGGGAGTTGTGGTCACGCAAAGGGCTCAACCTACCCGGCATCGATCTCGGCATTGCAGCCTTCACGGAACGTGACCGCGAATGCCTGAAGTTTGCCGCGGAAGAGGGGCTCGACGCTGTCAGTCAGTCCTTTGTCGAAACCGGCGACGACATCAGGGCGGTCCGCCAGGCTTCGGAAGCGCTGGACTATCACCCTTTCATTATCGCCAAAATCGAGCGTTCGAACGCGCTTGAACATATGGATGACATTCTCGATGTTTCGGACGGAATCATGGTCGCACGGGGCGACCTGGGTGTGGAAGTCCCCATAGAGAGGATTGCCGTAATCCAGAAAGATCTCATACAACAGGCCAACCGGCGATCAAAGCCGGTCATAACCGCAACGCAGATGCTCGAATCAATGACCGGTAACCGCCGTCCGACGCGAGCCGAAGCCACGGATGTCGCAAACGCCATTCTCGACGGGACCGACTGCGTCATGCTTTCCGGAGAGTCCGCCATGGGTAAGTATCCAGTCGATGCCGTGGCGATGCTCGCCAGGATCGCTACAGTAACCGAGCAGCACCGTTCACCTGTTTCCGCACATGAGCTGTTTCAAGGTATCGGCCTCAAGGAGAAACTCCGGCCGGCCCAACTGATCGCAGCAGGTGTGGAAGCAACCATGCGGTACGTTACACCGGCCGCGGTTTTCGCGCCGACCCGCACTGGCACGACCGCCAGAAGAATATCCAGTTTTCATCAGCCTGCATGGATTGTAGCGGTTAGTTCTCAGGAAGCGACCTGCCAGCAGCTCCAGTTTTCCTCCGGTGTCTATCCGCTGCATGAGCCGGCACATCCTGAAAACTGGACAGACTTTGTGAAACGGTGGCTGGGCGAGCTCGGTCTCACGGGGAATATAGCAATTCTTACCGAGGGGCCTTCCAGTCAAAATCCTGAAACTAATAACCGCATGGAGATCATAGACCTTAGTCATTGAAGAACGGAAATTGGCTGGTGGCTTCCATCTACACATCAGCGGACAACCCTGAGTTCACCACTTCTGCCTGAAGCGGGGAAAAACGGCCCTGGTCAACCTGCTGGGAAACACCCCGCATGTGGTAAGTTTTTAGTAGCTAGGGTAGTACTTGGTAAGACTGAAGAATGCCTGAAGCTTCTTGAGTGAATGGGAACGGGTGAAGGAAAGCTGTGCGGCTTACGGATGTCAGTGGGCAAACTGGGTATGTTCGACATGTACCAAGTGACTCTACTTTCTCAGTCAGCACGGCTTTCTAACCACTGGCCGCCGCCAGGAGCAATCCTATTTCAGCGGATATTTCAAGCCTGAAACTATTGTTTTTCTTCTTTAAATCATCGCTCAGTTGAGACTCGTCGTATTCTGACAGCACGTATATCTCGTCAACATTGAAATTCCTGCGCAGACCAGCGGAAATCATTTTCTTCATGATATCGGCAGTGATATTCGTTCTGACATGATTGATCGCCTTTTGCCGTACAGCTTCGGGAATTGATAGCGGCAACGTCTTCTCCACCGTTGAATAGACAAATGACAGGATTGTTTCCGGGGGATTTTTGTCGAGATACATTTTGACAGCCTGATCCATTTCTTTTTTCTCGTCATCCGTCAGCAATGTGTAATGTACGTTCTGGAGAACCGCGGCGTTTTCCCACGCATGCGCATGCATGGGGTGAACAAATATCACCATTAACAACACACCAACCGCACAACAGGTTACTCTCTTCATGGCTGTCTCCTTGTTCCCGCCAGCGTAGGTTTCTTCATTGAATCTCCATGGATTCAATCGGAAATTTGAAATACTAATTTGCATCCTTTCTTTGAGGAAATCAAGCAGATACAATGGCATGCACATTCTTTTCTGAATTGCCGGTAGCTGTAGCAGAATTAGGATCAAGCTTGCGATATTACAATTATCAGGAATTCAGCCATGTTTTTTCTTTTGCCACTCACCACGGATTGCAGGTATAACCGTCTAACCATATCCAAGAAGGAGGCATCATGTCTGAATTCAGCAACGTAACGGTCATCAAGAAAGCCAATATCTACTTCGACGGCAAGGTTGCCAGCCATACCGTTTTGTTCCCCGACGGCAGCAAGAAAACCCTCGGCATCATGCAGGCCGGTGATTACGAGTTTTCCACCGGAGCCGCCGAGATCATGGAGATCCTCTCCGGCAAACTGGAATGGCGGATGAAGGGCGACAGCAGTTGGAAGACGGTAACCGGAGGCCAATCTTTTGAAATTCCCGCCAATTCGGTTTTCCTGATGAAGGTACCAGCCGTAACCGACTACTGCTGTTCGTACGTGGGATTTTAGTAAATACAGAATTTATGACCATTCACCCTAAAACGGTAAATTTTTAATTTCTGTATCCCTACGTTCACGCTCAAGACGGGTGCATTCCAAGAACGAGCACTATCCGTGGTAATAGAATCAAAAAACCGCGAGAGCAAGAGGGAGATGAAGCATGATTATCGGTATTCTGAAAGAGATCAAAACCGATGAGAATCGCGTCTGCATGACACCGGCCGGAGTCGAAATCATGACCAGCCATGGCCATCACATCCTGGTGGAGACATCGGCGGGGATCGGCAGTTGTTTCAGCGATGAGCAGTATCAACAGGCAGGAGCGGAAATTGTCGCGGCTCCGGCCGAGATTTACGGGCGCTCAGCGATGGTGATGCACGTCAAGGAACCCCAGCCGTGCGAATACGGCCTGATCCGCGAGGGGCAAATCATCTTCACCTATTTCCATTTTGCCGCTTCGGAAGCATTGACCCGGGCCATGATCGAGTGCCGCTGCGTCTGCATCGCCTATGAAACCATCGAGGGCCCCAATGGCACGTTACCGCTGTTGATCCCCATGAGCGAGGTTGCCGGCCGGATGGCGGTTCAGGAGGGAGCCAAGTACGTTGAGCGGGCTCAGGGAGGCAGGGGCATCCTGCTTGGCGGTGTCCCCGGCGTGGCCCCGGCCACGGTGCTGGTGCTGGGGGGCGGTGTGGTCGGCGCCAACGCGGCCCTGATGGCCTGCGGACTGGGAGCCAAGGTGTATCTGCTGGATAAAAATCTGGAACGCCTGCGCCACCTTTCCGAGATCATGCCAAAAAACTGCTTCGCGATGATGTCTTCTCCGGCTGCGGTCCGCGAACTGATCCAGCATGCCGATGTGGTTATCGGCGCGGTTCTGCTGCACGGGGCCAAAGCACCCCATCTGGTCAGCCGTGACATGCTCAAGACCATTAAAAAGGGCGCGGTTATGATCGATGTCGCCATTGATCAGGGGGGTTGCTTCGAAACCTCGCGCCCCACGACGCACCATGAACCAACCTATGAGGTCGATGGCATCATCCATTATTGCGTAACCAACATGCCCGGCGCCGTGCCACTGACCTCCACCATGGCATTGACCAACGCCACTCTGCCGTATGCGGCCTTGATTGCAGAAAAAGGATGGAAACAAGCGGCCCGCTCGGCGCAAGGTGTCAAGGAGGGAATCAATATCGTCAACGGAATGGTAACCTGCAACGGCGTTGCCGCGGCTTTCGGCATGGAGTACATCCCGGTGGACGATGTTTTGAAGGACCTGAATCCGTAACATCTTCCAGGCTGCTCTCGCTTGGAATGCCTCCGTTTGTGCGTTTCAAGCCATGGCAACAGCCATTACGAAGTTCATGCTTTTGGGCTTCAGTCCGGATATTTTTTTACAACGAAACGCATCAGGGAACTGAACTATGCCAATGAATGAGCATATGAGGGAAAACACCGAGCGCAAGAAGGCCGAAGCGGAGCGGAACCGCCTGGTGGTGGAATTGCAGCACAAAAACAAGGAGTTGGAGGAAATTGTCTATGTGGCCTCCCACGACCTGCGTTCACCTCTGGTGAACATTCAGGGGTTCAGCCGTAAGCTGGCCGTAAGTTGCACGGAACTGGAAACCCTGAGTGCAGAGCTTACGATGGATGACGAACAGCGCCAGCGAATGGAACGGATTCTCCGCGAGACTATTCCCAAATCGCTCGGATTCATCACCGGCAGTGTAGTGAAGATGGACGTAATTCTGAAGGGGCTGTTGAGGCTTTCACGCCTTGGGCGGGTAGCGCTCTGTTTTGAAGCCCTTGACATGCAGACAATTATGGAGAAAATTGTATCATCAATGGCTTACCAGGTCGACATGGCGAGCGCGCGTATCGAAATCGGAAAGCTTGACTCTTGTATTACGGACGCCGGCCAGATAAGCCAGGTCTTCAGCAATCTGCTGGACAACGCCATCAAATACCGCTCGCCGGATCGGCCTCTGTTGATTCGCATCTTCAGCGAGGAATTCGACGATGGGATACGCTATTGCGTCGAGGATAATGGTATTGGTATTCCCCGTGACCATCAGGAAGCGATCTGGGAGATCTTTCACCGGCTTAATCCGGATGACAGTCAGGGTGAGGGATTGGGGCTAACCTTGGCGCGGCGCATTATGGCCCGTCTGGGCGGTTCCCTCTGGGTAGAATCCNAGGAGAATGCCGGGTCGAGATTCTACGTCGTTTTGCCTAAACCGAAAGTTTGAAATGAAGGATTGCATCAGGTTTTACTGTAAACNGCCTTCCATACCATGATAGCTTATGTTTTTTTTGTATGTCAGGGNGCTCGGTATGGAATACGGTAACAGTAAAANGGTCACTATCCTGATTGCCGAGGATGATGACGGACACGCNGAGTTAATCAGTGANAATNTNCTGGGAGCCGGCATCACCAATCCGATGATACGTTTTCGCAATGGCCAGGAGGCACTGGATTTTTTCTTTGATTCATCTGCTCCACGCTCCGGTGCGGATTGTACGCCCGTCGTTCCCCGGCGGGTACCGGGCCGGGCCTATATGCTGCTGCTGGATATCCGCATGCCGAAAGTAGGCGGCGTGGAAGTGCTCCGGCAAATCAAGGCCGATCCAAAGTTGAAGAATATGCCGGTAATCATGCTGACCACCACCGATGACCCCCGCGAGATTCAAAATTGCTACGCGTTGGGGTGCAATTGCTACGTTACCAAACCGGTGAATTACCAGCAGTTTTCCGAACTACTGATTCGGCTCGGCCTGTTTCTGCTGGTGGTGCAGGTGCCGGGCTTGAACGGCGCGTAGAATCTAAGCGGGAAACAGAGTGGAAATTCCAAGGTATCGAATTTCCACTCTCACCCGTTCCTCACCCACTCTCGCTCTTTTCCTGAGTGAAGCGGGATCCTTATAACATCAGGAGGAATACTATAATGTGCGGAATTGTTGGTTATATCGGTGACCAGGACGCCACCCCCATCATTCTGGAAGGGTTGAAAAAACTGGAGTACCGGGGATATGATTCAGCCGGCATCGCCACCCTGGCGGACGCCCAATCCGCCATCCGCCGCAGCGAGGGAAAGCTGATCAACCTTGAACATCTGCTGCGCGAACAGCCTTTGACCGGTTCCATTGGAATCGGCCATACCCGCTGGGCCACCCACGGACGTCCTTCCGAGATCAATGCCCATCCCCACAAGGCCGGTTCGATCATCGTGGTGCACAACGGCATCATCGAGAACTACCTGCAACTGCGCGAAGAACTCAAAAAAGCCGGCCACACCTTCAAAAGCGAGACCGACACCGAGGTCATCTCCCACCTGATCGAAGACACCCTCAAGAGGGAACCGGACTTCGAGAAAGCGGTAAGAATAGCCCTGTCCCGCCTGATTGGCGCTTATGCAGTCTGCATTCTTAATGTTCTGGAGCCGGGCACCCTGATCGCCGCCAAGCTAGGCTCTCCCATGGTGGTCGGCCTGGGCAAGGAAGAGTTCTTCGTAGCCTCCGATATCCCCGCCATTCTGGCCCATACCCGGCAAATGGTTTTCATGGAAGACGGTGAAATGGCTGTTTTCCGCAATGGAACAGCAGCTTTCTCCACCATCGACGGCGCCCCGCTTGACAAGAAGGCGCGGCACATCGACTGGTCGCCGCTGATGGCCGAGAAGGGGGGCTACAAACATTTCATGCTCAAGGAGATCCATGAGCAGCCCCGCGCCGTACGCGATACAATTGCCGGGCGGCTGCTTGAAGACAAGGGTGATGTCTACCTGGGGGATCTGGATTTCAGCGACCAGCAGCTGGCAGCCGTCAAGCGCATCGTGATCGTGGCCTGCGGCACCTCATGGCACGCCGCCCTGGTGGGCAAGTTCTATCTGGAGGGAAGCTGCCGCATCCCGGTGGAGGTGGACATCGCTTCCGAATTCCGCTACCGCAACCCGGTCATCGACGACAGTACCCTGATGATAGTCATCTCCCAGTCCGGCGAAACCGCCGACACCCTGGCGGCCCTGCGGGAAGCCAAATCACGGGGTGCCAAGGTCATGGCCATCTGCAACGTGGTGGACTCCTCGATTGCACGTGAAGCAGGCAGTGTAATCTACACCCATGCCGGACCCGAAATCGGCGTGGCCTCCACCAAGGCCTTTGTAACCCAATTGACGGCCCTGTATCTGTTTACCATCCGCATGGGGCACGCCACCGGCAGTATCGACACCGCCACGGGAAAACAGATGATCGCCTCCCTCAAACAAGTGCCGGCTCTTTTGGAAGAGGCACTCAAGCTGAACGACTGCACCGAGAAGATTGCCCGCAAATACATGAACGCACGCGATTTCCTCTTTCTGGGGCGCGGAAAGAACTTCCCCATTGCCCTGGAAGGGGCTCTCAAGCTGAAAGAGATCTCTTACATCCACGCTGAAGGATATCCGGCCGGCGAGATGAAACATGGCCCCATTGCCCTGATCGACGAAAATGTGCCGGTGGTGGTACTGGTTCCGCACAACAGCGCCTTCGAAAAAACCCTCTCCAACATGGAAGAGGTCATTGCCCGCAACGGGCGTGTGATCGCGCTCTGCAGCGCGGGGGATGGTGGATCACTCGGACGGGCCGAGGATGTTATTGAAATCCAAAATCTTGATGAGGATCTGGATCCGCTGCTGCTCTCCGTTCCGCTGCAGCTTTTGGCCTACCATGTGGCCGTGTTGAAGGGAACCGACGTTGACCAGCCGCGCAATCTGGCAAAATCGGTGACCGTGGAGTAGGGCGTAATCCAAGTACATTCAAGCCGCAAAAAAGGCAGCTCCCCCGGAGTTGCCTTTTTTGCGGCTTTTTATATTTCCGTATCATTTGCTGAATAGGTTCAACTGGTTATGAAGTGCTTTGTTGCGGATATCCGTAATGCTCACTTTTTCCCCAGATAGCGGCTCTTCAGGTTATACCCGATCATCCATTCGCCCAGAGAGCGTTTTGGTAGAATTTTTAAAGAGAATCATCTTCCGATGTCCTCGTTCCACAGCTCCGGTTTTTCCTTGATAAATGTGTGCATCAGGCTGATACATTCATCATTTTGCAGTACATCAACCTGTACGCCACGGAAGCGGAGCAGGTCTTCCTCGCCCATGAAAGTCCGGTTTTCACCGATAACCACGCGCGGAATGCCGTACAAGAGGATTGCCCCACTGCACATGGAGCAGGGTGACAAGGTTGTGTACAGTATCGACTCCCGATAGACAGCTGCCGTCTGCCTCCCGCCATTTTCCAGCGCATCCATTTCTCCGTGGAGAATCGCACTTCCTTTTTGCACTCGCCGGTTGTGGCCTCTGACCAGAATATTTCCCCTGTGCACAAGCACCGCTCCAATGGGGATTCCCCCTTCTGCAAGGCCCTTCCGAGCTTCCTCAATCGCTGCCTGCATGAATCTGTCCACGATGTATCTCCTCTTTTTTTGTATCTACCAGCGGCGCTTGTTACGGCTGGAAATAGTCAGCTGTCTTCTTCAGCGACCTGATGTCCACAGAAATACCACATCCGTTTTGTTCTCTTCCGTGAACCACGAATTCACTTTTGTTGTGGGCGGATTTTGGTTGTTGAATTTTTTGTGACGACAATTTGTTGAAGGGGGAGGGACTATCCGGAGAGATTCTTGTCTGCCAACAACCTGATTTTAACCCTGATTAGAATTTGAATAAGCTCCCCGGCCTTGTCGGAGAGCTTATTCAAAAGACAGCCTGAACAGCCAGTACTAGATCTCTTTCTCCAATGCATCGGCCCTATCACCCGGGGCTGGATGGCTTGCGAACAAGCTCTTTTCGTTTCCAGACAACTGTTCAAGCTTGCGCAATGCGCTGACGGCCGCTTTAGGGTTGTAACCATTTGTTTTCATGAATTTAAGTGCATACATATCGGCATCAGACTCTTGTGACTGTGAAAACTGGGCATGAACCAGCTTTTCAGTAAGATCGCCAAGTGCGGACTGTGAAAGAGCGGAGGCAACACCGTTTCCACCGGAAGCAGCTCCTTTACGTGCCGCTGAGGCGGCATACGCGGTCTGAACCGCTTTTTTGCTGTGACCAAGGCTGACATGGCCAACCTCATGGCCAATAACATAGCGGATCTCATCATCGGTCATAATCTTCATCAGCCCGGCAAAAACACGAACAGTCCCGTCTGCCATGGCAAATGCGTTCACATCCTTGACCAGGTATACCTTGATATCGAGTTTAAGTCCCTTCTCAGTCTTCATCCCCTTGGTAATCTTTGCGAGGCGCTTGCCGAACTCGTCCTTGGNAGATGCTGTCTTGTTCAGCTTGTCAGATTCCTGNTTTGCCAGCGAAGCGACAGACTTGACATCAGAATCGGACAAGGTTGCTGCCTTGACAACATCCGTACCGGCATCAATCATACCGCCTAGATCCCATGCATAAACCCCCTGGGCAAACATTGCCGCAACCATTGCAATTACAACCGACCTCTTTAACATTGAATCCTCCTCCAGATTTCTGCATTGCAGATTATTCTGAAAGAACATACATAATCAATTTAAGTCAGTCAATAGATTAAAATAAATATTTTTTCACAAGCTCTAAGCTGTTTTCCTGAATAGGTTCAATCAGTTATGAAATGCTTTGTTGCAGGTTTCTGTACTACTCACTTCTTCACCAGATAGCGGCTCTTCAGGTTATACCCGATCATCCATTCGCCCAGGGAGCGTTTTGGTAGAATTTTCAGCATCCGGGCGGTAATGGCATCCGCGTCCTGCGACGTGGCAGCAAGTTCCCGTGCCTTGCTGTCGAACAGCAGCAGATACGCCTTCATTTCCCGCAGGTCTTTTTTGCCGGAGAGCGGGCCATGACCGGGAACGATCCGTTCCACATCCATTGTCAGCAGAGCATCGATGGTTTTGGTCCAGCCGGGGATGTCGCTGTCGGCCAGATAGGGGTGAAAATCGGTAAAGAGTATATCGCCGCTGAAGAGAAGCTTTTTCGCGGGAAGATAGACCACCAGGCTTCCCGCAGTGTGGGATGGAGCGGTGCGAATCATCTGTACCTCTTCACCCCCAAGGTCGATGAGGAGGCGATCACTGAAGGCGAGTGTGGGAATGACAACTTCGGTGCCGGCCATGTCCTCGGGCTTCAGGCCGTACTCACCGGCATGTTTCAGGATAGTGGCCCCTTGAGTGGCGAGCAGTGTCCGGTCAGCCTCATGGGAAATCACCGTGGCCCCCAGTTTTGCAAAGACGCAGTTGCCCAAGGCATGGTCCAGGTGGGTGTGAGTGTTGACCACATATTTGATCGGCTTGCTCGTTACCTTGCGGATGTCAGTCAGGAAACGCTCACCTTCCTTGGCGGATATGAGCGTGTCGATCACCAGTACGCCGTCCCGTCCGATGACGATGCCGGCGTTGGCGGCAAAACTGCGGACAGGCGAGGCATCTTTGACGCCGACATAGGCGTAGACGTTATCTGCCAGCTTGGTCAGGTCGGCAAAGGCGGTTTGGACGAACAACAGGGTCAGGGCAACCACGGACAATACAACTGTTTTTTTCATCAACTTCCTCCTTGTTTGATCATAAAATTGCCATAATCCCGCTGCCGGCATGAACAGAATCAACTTGTCACGGAGAGTTGTCGTTGCTGTTTTTGGGGAATATCCATGAGGTCGTGGTTGCGAGGCGGATACCGTCATCCAGAGTGGCCTGGTTCAGGCTGCCGGCCTCGGCCTGGATGCATATGAAGTAGAGGTCTTCATCCCCGGCTTTCCATGCCCGCTCGCCTTGGGGCGCAACACGTACCAGGCTTCCCTCCTGGATCGGGAATTCGTCACCATCCACGAAGAACGTACCGCTACCGCGCAGCACGATATAGAGCTCCTCATTTTTTGTATGGGCATGGACGAAAGGCATGCCTTTTCCGGCCGGAAGCCGGTTGAGAGAAACCTCGCAGCCAGTAAGGCCGAGTTCCTTCCCTATAAAATACTTGCCTTTACGCCCGTGAAAGTCGTGGTTTAAAAGGCTCTCGAAAGGACCACTATGAACTGCTGTGTAGTTTTTTGATTGGCCTGTCATGCCATAACTCCTTTCCGCAAGCAAATTGGAAAACAACCGGTCAGGTCAAATTCAGTTGCGGTTTCATTTTGCGAAGCACGCCGCCATGCGCCGCTGCAACTCCTCCGCCGATACATCCTCAACGTGTGTTGCCAGGTTCCATACATTGCCAAACCGGTCTTTTACCGCAGCCAAACGGTCGCCCCAGAACTGGTCGGCCGGCTCCATCGTGGAAGTCGCCCCCGCCTCCAGAGCACGTTTATAAACAGTATCCATGTCAGCCACATACAGATAGAATGCGCCCGGCATTGACACGCAATCTTCTCCCATCGGCTCACCCAGCATAATGATGGAGTCACCGATCCACACCTCGGCATGGGCGAGAGAGCCATTGGGCATCATGATCCGTTCTTTTTCGCGGGCATCGAACGCCATCTTCAGGAATTCAATCAACTCTACGGCGCCGGGGACTGTCAGAAAAGGGGTTATGGTGTGGTATCCTTCGGGAATCGGTTTCACGCTCATCTTCATTCCTCCTTTACGGTTGGTATGTCGAACATCAACTCTCCCCCTACATTACTCAACACCCGTGTCAGCCTCTGTCAGTAGTGTGAACGGACTCTCCATCAACCGTTACCCAGTGCGTACCGAAACATCCATGGTTTCCGCAATCGCCTCCGCCGTCATGGCGGTGCGCCGGGAGCGGAGCAGCATCACCGGTTGAAACAGGCGTTCGGCCTTGTTCATTTCAACTCCTGATCAAAATGACTGCCACTTCGTATCGCATAGAGGCACTCCTTTTTGACGTTGCACTCGTTCCTTTTTTCGGCAAGCCTGGCGCCCAGCTCATACGCTTTTTGGCAGTCCTGGGGAAATACCTCCTTGCGTCGTTGCGCCTTATGGACGGGATCGAAACTCTCTATCAAGACCTTCGAATAATCGTCCGTCGCGCAGGTGTCGAAGCTGCAGAGCGACTCGGCTGTCCCGAGAATAAGCTGCGCATAACGTTCGTTGGATTTGAAGATATACTCGTAGCCGAGACCCTTGCTCTGCTCTTCGGTAACATTCATTGTGTAAATAAAACCAGTGGCGATTCTTTTGGGAAACAAGGTGCCATAAGGCACCGTATAGGTCAGATAGGGGAACAGCAGGCGTTCGAGAAAGGTGCGCAACTCGCCGGTAACTGAACCGAAATAGATCGGCGAGCCGATGACCAGAGCGTCGGCGTTTGCTATCTTTTTCAGAACCGGTGTCAAATCATCATTCAATGCACAGGTCCCATAGCTTTTGCCATTCCTGGTTTTGCAGGCAAAACAGTTTATGCATCCCTTGAAATCGAGATCATACAGGTGGACAAGCTCTGTCTCCGCTCCTTGTGAGGCAGCGCCTTCCAGGGCCTTGGACAGCAGGGTTGCCGTGTTCCACTTTTTTCTCGGACTTCCGTTAATCGCGATAACATTCATATAATTATCTCCATTCAATCCGCGCCGCCTGGCGCGGCGGAACGCTGTGGTAACGATAGCGGGGAAAGCCGTACATCAATGCCCCGAATACACTGTGCTCCGCGGGAATGCCGAGCGCCTCCCGCAGCGGGATATACCCGTTCGCCGCCCGCATCAGAAAACCGGCCCAGCAGGTGCCGATGCCCTGGGCGACAAGGGCCAGTTCAAATTGGGTAAGGGCAATGGCTCCATCCACCGAGCTCCACATCCATTCGTCCGGGGCATGAATAACAGCCAGATGGGGGGCATTGCGCAGGATCGGATCCTTGCCCTGTTTCCATTGTTCGATGAATGGCGCGTAACGCGGCTCCAGTTTGCTGTTTTGACTAAGGTAGTCGATCACCAGGCCGGCCATGCGTTTGACCTCGGCCGGCGTCTGGATAACCAGCCAGTGTATTGGCTGACGGTTCACGGCCGAGGGCGCCCATCGGGCGACGTCGATAGCCTCCCTGACCATCGTCTCCGGCACCGGCTCC
>WSSedB1CaDRAFT_10000306_pt1 | contig 22165 bp, 19 predicted proteins | sample WetSurSB1Cattail_FD_9460 | JGI IMG/M metagenome (IMG submission 9460)
AGTATGTTCTAAACTTTGTATATCTTTATCTTTCATGATAAAGACCTCCCTGTTATTTTTATGCGGTTGGCTAGACCTGCATCTATTGTAACAGGGATTTTTTTTTCGACTAAAGTCAAAACCGTCGATTCCGCCGGCTAAGCCGGTGGTTTATTTCGAACAGTTAAATGAAAAAAGGACAGCCTATTGTAATAAAACTACGATAGGCTGTCCTTTTTTTAAGTACTGATGGGCATCATCTAGCATTCTGTTGACGAAAGTTGGTGCTGATTTTTCACGTGAGTAACAACATTTCATCAAAACAATCTACGATAGGTGAAAGATATACTTTTTTGCAGAAGTAGAATTTTTTGTAATATTTTTTACTAATTTAAGTTTAATAATAATCTGGTTTATTATCTCATTGACCTCTTAGTCGTTTCTTTCTAGGAGAGACATCTGTTCCGATATAATATCTTCATGCCTAAAAGGCTTTATCCCATTTTTTGTGAAATACTTACGCATAAATGTGCATGATCTATGCGTACTGCACCAGATACTATCTCGACATTCTTATACCTCCATAATTTTTGCAGTACTTCTCTCACGTCAAGGCATACTTTCCCATACAAGACTTTTTACAGTATTTCGGAATAAATACTATATGATATTGGCACTTCCATTGGCACGTGCTAAACTTAAACTATCCACTTTTGAATACCCCCATGTTATTTGATTTGGCTTGCGACACCAATATCATTTTAGTATGGGGTTTTTAAGTTCATCCAGTAAAACATTACAATTTGTTTTATTCTTCCCATCATAGCTGGGGGAGTATGATTGTCATTTACTAGAATTCCATCAAACTGAACAAAAAATTCTTCTGCGGACGGATCTACATGAAGACTGCAATTTTTTCTTTATTACTTTTCTACGGCATTTCGTCGACAACCATGCGGAAAAGTCCACATCGCGCCCAGGAAACAGACCATGCCAATAATGGCAAGCCCCTGAATGCTTGCAGCATAATGTGGTGATCCTCCTGCTAAAAAGAGTTCACGCACGACATTGGAAAAATAAGACAAAGGAAAGAATTGTGCCAAGAACTGCATACCTGCCCCCATCGACTCCGTTGGCCAGGTATAACCAGATAAAATAAATGCCGGCACTGGATACATAATGATGGCTCGAACAAATTGAACTTCTGTATGAAACAACGTGGAAAACAACATGACGAATCCCGTTGCCGCAAAAATAAAGATAGCTGCCAGTCCCAACAATGTAGACAGTGGTGCTTTCAACGGTATTCCCATAATCTCTTGTGTCACCAGGACGACAAACAAATAGGAAATCATTGCCAAGCACCAATAAAATATAGCTTTAACTACTAATTTTACTTGTGGACTGATAGTATCCGGATGTTCATATTCATAGAGGACCGAGGCACCAACAGCAAAAAACAGGCCCTGTTGAAATGCAACCATAGCTAGACCTATCAGGAAAAAAAACATATAGCCCTGCGTAGAATTATAAAGCACCCGCAAATGAACATTGACCGGCGCAATGCGCCTTGCCAGTGTCCCTTCATTTCCACCAGTCTGCAGCGCCGTCTGCCTAGTTGCCAGCGCATTAGATAAACTTGCTACGATATCCTGTGCAGCTGAACTGGTCACATTTGTCATAATGATATTTGAGCCATTCGCCATAAACAATACTGTAGAATAGCTGCCCGTCTTGGCCTTCTTGGAAAAATCTGCTGGTATGCCAATAGCAACAAATGCAGTCTTGTTTCTAAGTGCTTCCTGCATTTCTTCCTGCGTATTCACATAGCCCATGATACGAAAACTATCACTATCCTCAAAATCCGTAATCAGCTGCCGGCTCAGCTTCGAATTGTCTGCATCATATATAACGCAGGGAATAGCTTTGACAATATTCGGCAAATAAAGCATACCGAATACGAGCAAATATGCCAGTGCTGCACCAAACAAAAACGATAGTCGGCGCAAATCTTTGAATGTCTGCCAGCATTCCCTCTTAAATACCATGATCCACAGCTTCACCCTCACGATAAATCTCCCCTTTCTTCCAGGCGATACGCCGCCGCAGAACAAATATACCCCAGGACAACAGACCACAAAACAACCCACCGAACAGCATTTTACCGCAATTTATCTTTAATGCTGGCGCATATCCCATGAGCATAATATCACGAAGGGTATCACCACCATAGGTCATGGGCAATAATACACCAAATAACACCGCATATTGGCTCATATCAAATTCCGGCCATGAAATACCGCTATACAAAAGTCCCGGCATGATATAGAGCATTGGTGCCTGAAACGCGAGAACCTGTGATGGACAGCATACAGAAAACAGCATCAACACTCCACAAACAAAGAAACAAAAAGCCCCTCCCAGTACCAGCGCATCGAACCAACTTCCATGCATTGGCACAGCAAAACAATGCACAGCCATAAAAAGTGAAAAGGCATAACCAGTCATTGCCAATAGCCAATAAGGAACCCAGCGCACAGCTACATGGAGCCATGAAGCATAGCCCCAGCCATAGCGGTGCTTCAAAATTTCGGTCACCAGAAGAGGCGCAATCGTCAACATGATGCCAATCTGCACACCATTCATCATTAGTCCACAAAGCATAAATGGCGTGTAACCATTGGTTGAATTTCCAAGGATACGCACGCCAAGCCGTACCGGATAAGTGGAATTCATCGCCTGCTGCGGAAGAAGTCCTGTGCTTTCCAGCATTTTCTGACCAACAGCCACTGCATAAGATCTAACGATTTCCTGTGAAGCCGTCAATGCTGAATTTGCAAACATATTATTCGCTGAATTCACCATGAGCATGACATTCGATCCACTGCCAAGTTTCACATTCTTTGAGAAATCTCTGGGAATAGCTACTGCTACCTGGACCTGTCCAGAATTTATCGCCTGTTCCATATCTTCCTCAGAATCTACATAGGCCACAATATGAAATCGCTCAGAGTCATTATACATCTGAATAAATTGACGGCTCATACTGCTTTGATCTTCGTCATAGATTGCCATCCGAATACCATTGACCACATTTTTGCTATAGACCATTCCGAACAGGATAGTAAAGCTTAAGGGAAGAGCAATTAGAATGACTGCTAATGGAAATCGTCCCCTAAACAGATACTTCACCTCACCACGAAACAGAATCCATGCTTTCTGCCTAGCTTTCATTTTGCCTCACCCGCCAGACGAAACCTCATTCCTGGCCGGAGTTCCGGCGCATTCACTTGGATTTTTACATTGAAACTTACAATATCGGATTCATCTCCACGTTCACTTGTCGCACGCTGGGTAGCGAATTCCGCTTTCTTGCTAATATCAGTGATCGTGCCTATCACCTTCGTTTTCCCATCGCGAGCAATCAAATCCACTCGCTGATCAAGCTGAAAATTATTGAGCTGTGTTTCCGGCACCTTGATATCTACCCAGTTATCCTTCGTATCCTGCACGGCAACCAATGGAGTTCCACTGGAAATCATTGATCCTTCCTCAATATATTTTTTCGTAATAATACCATTAAAGGGTGCCTTGATTTCGGTCTCATCAAGAGCAACTTCCACCTGCTTCAACTGGGCCTCTGCTTGCACCAATTTCTCCGCAGTTGCCGACTCGTTTGCCTGATTAACATCCGTCACCATCAGGCTGGAATCCGCTTGCGCCACCCCTCCCTCAGCTTGTGCATACGCAGCCTGCGCCACATTATATTTTGTTTTATACTGTTCGTATGTCTGACGAGATACCGCTCCACTGGCTACAAGTTCAGCATAGCGATTATAATCCGCTTCGCAAAGCGATAAATCTGCTCGCGTCTTATCCCTTGCTGACTGTGCCTGCAATAACGAGGAATGTGAAGTACCTGCCTGCATAGTTGTTGTAGCAAAAGCCTGTGCCTGCTGTGCCCGGATGGCCTCTATGCCAGCTTCAACCTGTGCTTTCTGTGCCTCAAGATCCCGCTTATCGATATAAGCGATCACCTGCCCTGCCTCTACATGATCACCTTCCTTAACCAAAAGTTGAACAACACGCCCCGAAATCTTCGAATTGATATCAATTTCCTTTGCATCCGCCCGCCCCCAGGTTACGACATCATTTTTCGGCTGTGCATTTAATCCACAGCCAGCATTCCCTCCCAGTACTGCCACAAAACAAAGTACTGCTATACACCATTTTTCTTTTTTTCCCAAGTCCCACGGTTTCATTTTTTGCATCCCCTTTGTTGAACACGTTCAACTTTATGTTAAAAATAATACTGCTTGTCATCGCAATCAATTTTTTCAGTATTCATCTCCCAATTCAAACTACCTGAATCGGCTCCTCGACAAGCTGCTGGGCAATTTTCTCCCACAACTTTTCCTGATCTATAATTTTTCCCATTATGTTCTCAATCTGCATCGCATCAACGCCAAACAACATTAATGCCATCATAATCAGTGCCTGACGACTGGCTGCCGGCGATATATCCTGTTTAAAATACAGCTCCGCTATGCAGGCTCGCATGGCACCCTTAATGAGCAGAGATTTCCGATAGCACTCGTCGTTATCCATTTCATAAACAGTACCGTCAAATAAGTGATGTGCTAGCAGTATGAACTGATCCACCATGTTTTCAAAGATCAATTTCGAGCTGTATCCCGCAAAATACGCATCTCGAATGATTTCATCATCCTCCATCTTCTTAAGTTCCACCTCACAGACCGCTGCATATTTGAATGCTGATGATTCCCTTTTGCAGTAATAGTCAATACGGGCAATACAATTCTTGATAACCGATAGAAACAGCGACTGAAAAATATCCTCCTTGTTTTTGAATAAATAATAAATGCTTCCCGTCAGTATTCCAGAATGTTCAACAATCATACGAATGGTAGTCTTGTTGTAACCATACTGAAGCAATAAAGTTTTCGCACTATCCAGAATGCGTCTGCGCACCTCTTCTGTATGCTCGATAGACAGTTTTTTCTTTTTCATATTTCAAATGTCCTCCGCCATATTATGTTGAACACGTTCAACTATATTATAATAAATCACTTACGATTTGGCAACAATAAATTTAAATTTCAATAGTTTATTTCAAAAAACTTCAACTTTGTTAAAATGTATTTGCAAAACACACACAACAAAGAAGAAACCTTCATGTCTAGTTTAGCAAATTTACATTTACAAAGCAATTTGAGGTGTTTAAATACCTAGAAGAGCCCGTGGAAAGGCAACCATTTCTTTAGTTGATTTTACCAGTAATGAATACATCCGATTCTTGAAAAATAACCATATTCTTCAAAGCATGAATGGCAACGTTGAACAAATAACATCATGATTGAACGTTGGTTTTGTCTTTTCAAGTATGAAGAAGCTTATCTGACGTGATACAATAATATCAATGAAACTCGCAAATCAATCAAGAAATATATCTATACCTATAATTTTATTTGTTGTCATTCAGCTATTGGTAATATTTCCCATCCAAAGCTTATTATCAGCAAATGTTACTAGATTACGCTGAGCCATCTGCCTGAATTATCAGATTCATTATAAAAAAATTCGTATTTATATCTTGATAAGTGAACCACTATAACCTTAAAACAAAAAGTCTTTCTTTTTATTTTTTTATAACCACTACAAAACATCTTCACAGCAACGGATTTGCAATCTGATTGTTACCTTCATATTGTTTATAATACCTTAGCCAATGCAAACTCTGGTATATGATTAATAAGTTTCATTTCTTTTGCCAACATGTAAAACTTCATAAGCGCTTCCTGTTGTTCTGGTCCAAAATTCCATTTAATAACTTCCAGATATTCATCAATTTCCGAAAAAGAAAATGGAATCTGTAATAAAACCGAGTCAATTGCCTTTTGTTTTTTCAAATATCCATTTTTAAAGCCTTGTACAATACGTTCATGAACTAACATCAATAGATTTGGATACGTAGCAGCAAAATTTCGATTTACTATCCATACAGCATATACCATAGGAAGCCCCGTAAGTTTTTTCCACTCAACACCAAGATCATAATAGTACAATCCCTTGACCGGATGATGATATGCATACAGTGCATCATCACCAATAAGAAGTGTTGCTGTTGCATCTGCCTGTAAAACGTTGTCAATTCCTATATGTCGTATGAGGTATTGAAGCTGGGCACCATAAACCTTTGACATTATAATTTTAAGCAGGCAATGCGACGTTGCAGATTGTGAAGTCAATATAATTGTATCATTTTTCAACTCACTGATCGGCTTCTTTGAAATCAGCATGATACTCTGTACCGATCCATCCGCTGTTATACAAACATCAGGCATAAGTAAAAAATGCTCACTATTACGGGCATAAACAATAGATGAAACCGGACTAGCATCCAATCTTTGATTTATTATGTCATTATTAAGAATAGCCGGGGGGGTCGCATGTATTTGTAAGTCTTTAGCGAAATTTTCATATCTATAGCTATAGGTAAGCGGTAAACAGTTTAAAAAATTAATATGTCCAATTCTTGGAATCATCATAAAGTTTTTCATTTCACTACGTTTATAACTCTTTTAATTATCTAGAATAAGCTCTTTTTCCTTTGCAATTCTTCCATGCAAAAAATAATATAAAAGCATACAAGCAGCAACAACAATAGCCATGCATACATACAATCCACGAAAACCTAATGTTGGAACAAAAAATCCTAAGATAAATGGTCCAATCCCCATTCCAGCATCAAACAAGGCAAAGAAAGTAGAGGTAGCCAAACCGATGCGATGAGGCGATGATACTTTTACTGCAATGGCTTGTGCAACAGGAGTAAACGTTCCATATCCTAAACCTATAAAAATACCTGCTAACAATAAAAAGATGCCCTGCTGAACCTGACTAAGGATTACCAATCCTATTGCAAACAATAAAAATGCCGGATACATTACAAAATTCTCACCTTTTTTATCAACAATTGGACCTGTTAATGGTCTAGAAATTAAAATAAAAATGGCATAAATAACAAAAAACATACTGCCTGCATCCGTTAAATTAATCTGTCGGGTATATAAGGAAAGGAAACTAACTATGCTTGAATAACTAAGCCCCATAAACGCGCCAATAATTGCGATTGGTAAAGCTTTATATTCGACGAAATTTTCTAATGTAAATTGTTTCACCTTATTAAGTTGATCGCTTGTTAAATTCATCTCAGGCACTTTCAAAAAGCAAGCGATAATACAATTAACAATTGATAATATAGTGCATAATACTAAAATCATATTAAAATTACCATGCTGATGAAGATACATACCTAAAAACGGTCCGATTGCCGTAGCAATTGTTACACTCAATGCATAATAACCAATTCCCTCACCACGCCTTTCTATAGGCGTAATATTCGCTATAATTGTCCCTGTTGATGTAGACGCTATACCAAATCCTATCCCATGCAAAAATCGAACGACATACAGCAATAACAAATTGTCTACCATAAAATATAATACTGTAGCTACTAAAAAAACCAGCAAACCTAGAAGCAACATTTTTTTCAAACCAACTTGCACAATGAACCTTCCGGCAAAAATACGTCCAAAAAGTCCGGCAACAATAAAAATACCCGCAGCAAATCCTGCTTCACTTGGTGAAGCGTGCAAATTATCCATTGCATAATCTACAATTATGACAGTAAGCAAATAAAATACTAAATATATAATAAAATTTTCAATCGTATCAATTAAATAATCTTTCGTCCACAAATTAGGTTTTTCCATCAGTTTATCTCCTATATATTTTTTTTGATTAATTTCTTTTTAAGTTATTTATAGAGATAAGCATACATTAATTGAATTTGATTATTCACCCCTTTTGTGAAGAGAATTTGATAAATATCAAAACCAAGCACCGGAAAGGCATCAATATAACATTTCAAGTAAATTTTCCACATACAGACAAAATACTCACCAAACTTTTCCTAATAAAAAATCAGTTTAAAGATTCGTTGCTACTCTCTATTTAACAATAAAAACAGGAATTGGTGAGCACTGTACCACTTTATGACGCACACTTCCTAAGAATTCCTTTATCCCGCTTAACCCTCTGCTTCCCATAATAATTAAATTACATTTATATTTTTGGGCATGACTTAAAATTAAGGAACTAGGTGACCCATTTAACAAATATGTCTTGGATAAATTAGGAATTTCCGATAATATGAGTTTGGCTTGTTCAATAACTTTTTTTCTTCCTAATATAAAAGCTCTTCAATATCCGTGATATTATCTAAAGCAGTATGAGATTGATTGGATATCGTAACTACATATATAACTTCATTTTTTATTGATAGCTCCATTTTGGCAATCTCTATCGCTTTTTAAAGCGATTTTTGACCTAACAAGTAACCATTATGTACAACCAAAATTTTAGAACACAACATTATTTTCACATCCTTTTAAATAGCGTACAATCTGTAAAACATCTATAATTATAGCATTGATATTTTATACTATAAAATATATAATTAATTATAAAAGCATTCCATAAAAGCTATATTTTTTTAAGGAGAACTAAAATGGAATTACTTCAGTTAAAATATTTTCAAGTTGTTGCCCGCTTAGAAAATGTAACACGTGCCGCAGAAGAACTTCATATTGCGCAACCTTCGCTCAGCAAAATAATCGGTCGTTTAGAAAAAGATTTAGGTTTTTCCTTATTTGATCGCCGTAAAAAACGATTACACCTTAATAATTTTGGTAAAATTTTTCTTAAAAGAGTAGAGCGCTGTTTTACTGAATTATCTGAAGGGCAACGTGAATTATCGGATCTAGCAAAACTAGGTCCCAAAAATGTTACGGTTGGTGCCACGTCTTCACGGCTATTACCTAACCTTTTAACAGAATATCTAACACAAAATCCTCATGGACAATTTCGTTTTCTTCAAATTACAAATCAACTAGATATACAAAAACGTCTTATGAATGGCAAAATTGATCTTTGCCTGTCGTTTCTGCCCATTGATCAACCCGGAATTTATTGCCAGCCATTGGCTATTGAAGAAATTTTTCTTGCTGTATCGCCTAAACACCGCTTCGCTAAATTTCGTAGCATACAACTTGTCGATGTAGCCAATGAATCATTTATTAGCCTAACCTCAGAATGCGGACTAAGAGAAATTACAAATAAATTCTGTAATCAAGCAGGATTCACTCCTAATATTGCATTTGAAATTAATAGCCTTGATGTAATATCTAGTTTAGTAAATGCTGGACTTGGCATTGCCTTCTTGCCATCATTTTGGCGATACAAAAATAGTATAGAACCCACACCTGTGCAACTACGTATTGAAAAGCCAATTTGTCAGCGAACCATCTGGCTAGCGTGGGTCAAAGAACGTTACATGTCAATAGAGACTCGAAAATTTAGTAAATTTGTAATTGAATATTTTTCTCAAAAATCAAAGCGTTGATATAGTTAGTGTGTGATAACTTGAATCATAAGCGAATATTCAATTCTATAATTCAGGTTAAAGATGTATAAGGAGAATTAATATGATTTGTGAATTAAGAGAAAATGAAATTGATGAAGTTATGGAGCTTTGGCTTAGTGTTAATATAGATGCACATGACTTTATACATAAAAAGTATTGGTTAGATAATTATGACGTAGTCAAAAAACAATATATCCCTTTAGCAAAAACGTATGTATATAAAGAAAATGATGAGATCAAGGGATTTATCAGTATTTTAGAAGGATCTTTTATTGGTGCTTTATTTGTAAAAGCAGACCGTCAAGGGCAGGGGATTGGTAGAAAACTCCTCGATTATTCTAAAAGGATATATCTAAAATTGGAATTAGCTGTTTATGTCGAAAATATACATGCTATTGCATTTTATCAAAAATGTGATTTTAAGAAAATCATTGAACAAAATAACGAAAGCTCTGGAATAAAAGAATATATAATGATGTGGGAAGTCAAATGATGCAATTCTATTTGTTTTGCAACAATACGAAATCTGAACTGGTGAAATTCAGCCGAATCAAAACGAACAGTTGAAAGATACAAGGAAAGAGGCTGTCGCACGAAGTGATTTTTCACTTCTGCGGTAGCTCTCTTTTTTCGTCACAAAACTGTTTGAGATCATTCAATATATTATATTTAATGGCAAAAAAACAAATTACTTACCCCACCATTTATTATAAAACGTGCTAACTATTTATATCTAATTTAACTTTTATACTCTTTATCTTTTGCCAGCATCTCCACTTGACTGTAATAATTCATTACTAACTTCTTGTAAATCCATCATCATAGAGGAAATAGATTGACTAACACAAGCTTGTTCTTGCGTGATTTTATCAGTCTGTAACATTCTCTGGTTCAACAAGTCTATGGAATCGTTTAATTTATTCAGCCTTTTGTGAATATCTTGAACCGAATCATCACTTTGTTGTGAAAGTTTTCTTACCTCTTCTGCAACAACAGAAAATCCTCTTCCCAGATCACCAGCACGTGCTGCTTCTATAGCTGCATTCAATCCGAGTAGATTTGTCTGGCTGGCAATTCTTTGAATGATCCCCAAAATTTGATTAGCATTTTTTACGTCATTAGAAGCTTTTATCGATATTTGAGACATATCATGCATTGTAGCAGCTAGCTCTTCTTGCGATGCATTCATTTCTTGAACAGATGATGCTATTTGTGCAATAGCTTTATTCGTCCTAATGCTTTTTTTTGTATGTTCGACGTTAACAAGTTTCGCCATTATAGAAACTGCTGAATCCAGCGTAACCGTTCTTTTCGTAGAAACAATTACTGCATCAGTACGGATCTTGTCAGAATATTTTTTAACCAAAATGCTATTATCTCCTACATACATTTCTGTGCCAATAATATATTTAGCCTTTAGAAGCTCTTTTTCAATCTCGGTAATGTCAATTTCACAAAAAGGAATAACACAAAAATCGAAAAGCTTCAGCCCACATTGCTGACAACCTTTAATAATATTTTCTCCACCACGGCGATCATTATGGAACACATATATTGTTTCTCCTTTAGGAATTTGTGAAACTTGTATATAAAATTCCACTTTGGGGATAAGTTCAAAACTTATTATTTTATCTTTTAAAACAAATGCAGATAAATCTTTTACTCTCGATGGCATCGTAATATAAATATCAAAATTTGTATTTTTACCACTAGCAATTGTATATTGTGTAAATGCTTCAACAAAAAACATGTTTCCCAAAATAAATTGAGCAACTATTGCTAGTTCATCTGCTATTTCTTGAATACCACCAACTGCACAAATAGAAATTTTTTGATTTTGCATTAGCACTTGAATCTCCTTCATATTATGACATTACATACCATATTATTCCAAATTTAGCACTTTTGTTTTTTATCAACTAAATATAGATCTCCTATGACTTTTTTCTCACAGAAGACCTATATTACTCTTACTGTATTATTTTTAAAATTTTATATGACCTGCTGAGCTGAATCTTCTGCTCTCAAATGCCAAGCAAATTTAGCACTTTCTTCAAGTTCTTCCAATCCATAAAATGCTTCCAATAAATTTTTACCAGCAATAATCGGCCCATGATTTGCCAAAATATAGCCAGCACTTAAATTTACCCGATCGGCAAAAGCAGCAAATAATTCTTTTGACCCCGGTGGAGCGTAAGGAATCAACCCTATTTTACCAACCTTCATTTCCAGATATGGTGTATAACGTGGAATAATATCGTTTGAATTTTCATGCTTCAAGCAAGACCATACCGTTGAATAAAAACTATGTGTATGAATAACCGCCTGTATTTCAGGCGTTTTTTGATAAAGCATCTGATGCAACGGAAATTCCTTACTAGCCTTACGTCCGCTAATCAAGTTTCCCGAAAAATCAAGTTCCGAAAAATCTTCTTCACCTAATAAACCAAAACACGTTCCACTACTTGTTATATAAATATAACCGTTGTGGCAAAAGCTCATATTTGCCGAAGATCCGGTAGCTTTATTTCGCATAAATAAGTTGTTTGCAATCCAACATGCTGTTTCTATTTTTTTCTGTAATTCTTTTTCCATCAAAACCACCTCTATTTTTTTGTCATTTCTAATGCCCACTCAAAAAAATCTTCTTGCCCAAAATTCCCCGACTTCAAAATAAGCCTCACATCATCTTTAGCGCATGGAATCATAACTGGCACACCCGGTGCTACGCTTTCACCAATCCAATAAGAATCAAACCCTAATTCTTTAGTAACTGCACCCGAAGTCTCTCCGCCAGCAACAATGATCCGTTTAAATCCATTTTCCAGTGCACATTTAGCAATACTTGCCATCATTTTTTCCAACACCCGAGAAAATTCATTCAAAGTTGTTTCTCTTATAGAATCCAAAAACTGCGGACTTTCTGAACTATATATTAGCACTTCTTTTTCTTGTCTCGCTTGTATAAACGTCCAAACATCCGCAAAATTTTGACGACCTTGCAGTATCTTTAACGGATTAAGTTTAAAAGAAATTCCACCACGGTTTTGGTAATACTTAATTTGCGCCAGTGTTGCTTTTGAGCAACTCCCCGCCAAAACAATTCCAGCTCCTTTAGTTGCAGTTGGTAGCCCATTATCAATAGTTTTCCCCTTCATATGATACTCCGCCAAAGCAGTCATAAGGCCTGATCCACCTGTCAGCACAGGTAAATTGCCAAACAAACCAACAATATGCTTAGTATCAACCACATCGACAAGATCTGGTACAATGTAAAATGCATTCCACTTTTTTGACAGTGCATTCAACATTTTATATACAGCAACGTTTCCTGCTGCTAATTCTTCGCTTGACATTTTTATGCAAGGATATTTGCTCTGTAATTGCATGAGTTTTGTTATATCGCTTTCGCTCATTGGTGTTAAAGGATGGTCTTTCATCGGACTCTCTGCCAACAGAATCCCATTAACAAACAAGCAACCATCTTTTACCGTTCTGCCATTAATAGGCAGTGCCGGACAAAGGATCGTATACTTTCCACCATACAGTTTCATGACAGCATCTACAATCGGCCCAATATTTCCTTCGCTGGTAGAATCAAACGTCGAACAATATTTTATATATAGCTGCCGAGCCCCTTGTTTTTTAAGCCATTGCACCGCTGACAAAGATTCCCTTACAGCACAACCAGCTTCCTGTGTTCTTGTTTTCAGGGCAATGACAATAGCATCAACATCTTTCGTCTTATTTTCATCATCTGGTACACCATTAAATAAAAGAGTCTGCATTCCACCTTTAACTAAAAAGGATGCTGCATCACTTGCTCCTGTAAAATCATCCGCAATGCAACCTAATATCAATTTGCCAGTCAAAACATTTCGCTCCTTCCACGAATAACAAAACGTATAGGTCTTGCTATCTAAATTATTTTCCCTGCCTTATGAAGTTTTACAAAATCAATAAAGGCCCTGACAATTTTCAAATTTGTCATATCTTGATGATAAAGCAACCATGCCTTACGATTTATGACTTTTCCAGTCTTATCCGTCAAATTCCATCTATATAGATTATGATCATTTTCTACAACCAGACTTGGCAATATTGCATACCCAAGACCTTCTGTAACCATCTCGCGACAAATATCAGACCGATTCACTGTCATTGCTACCTTTGGGCACACATCAAAATGTTCCCACCACCAATTATTTATAATCTCATTGAGCTTGTAATCCTTTTTGTATTCAATCCGCGGCAAAAACTGCAAATCTGTAAACTTAATCGGCTGTGCCGAAATGACACAAATACTTTCTTCCAAATATAGTTCTTTCTGGTTCTGCCAATTGTAATCACCTCGAACAAACGCTACCTGAACCGCTCTACTAGATACCATGTTAAAAATATCGTTGCTCCAACCGTTTTGAACTTCAAACTCAACTTTTGGATACAAACGTTTAAACTCCCCTAAAAGTTTTGGTAAACGATGTCGGGTAATAAAATTTGATGCCCCAATCCGCAAAGTCCCTTCAACATTTTCTGCCATATCATCCAAATGAATACGTATATCTTCCAATTCTTTCAATATTTTATTAGCATATTTTGCCAAGCACTCTCCTTGTGGTGTGAAATCAACACCATGTTTATTGCGACGCACAACTTCAACATTAAACTCCTGTTCAATTTGTTGCAACCGTTTTGTCATGGCCGGCTGCGACACATAAAGAAGTTCTGCTGTTTTTGTTATATTTCTTTCTTCATAAAGTACTTTTAAAATCATCCAATCCCGAGTTTCCATGCTTTTCACACCTTACGTTTCCTTCTATTTTAATGGAATATTTCGTAAAAAGCGATAGCAAACTTACTTAAAATGATATAATTCTGCCGGATTATCAACAAGAATCTGGTTTCTAATTTTTTCATCAGGAGCTTGTTTTGCTAATAAATCTAACAAATGTGCATCATTTGGCAATTCTTTCCGAGCAGAAACCTCACTTGGATGCGGCCAATCAGTCCCCCACAATACTCTCTTCGGTTCAAAATCCACATAAGCTTTCCCCACAGCCACTGTATCGATATAATCATTTTCAAGTTTAGAATCATGATATAAGGCAGACAATTTCACCCAAGCTTTTCCGTCTCCCATCAGACGTGTGATAATACCAAATGCCGGATGCTCTATGCCCACTCCTTTCGGCAAATGTCCACGATGATCAAAAACGATTGGAACTGATAATTTATAAAGCGTATCTGCTATAGCTACGGTAGTATCTGCTGGCATCCAAAAGTGCATATTCCATCCCATATCTTTAATTCTGTCCGCCATTTTTAAAATTTTTACCGAATCAAAATCTGCGCCACGAGAAACATTATATCGTATTCCGCATACACCTTGTTTGTCCATTTTTTCAAGTTCTTGATTTGAAATTTTCTCATCGACAACTGCAATTGCTCGAGAATTCCTTTTCCCCATCTGCTTCAAAGCATCAGTCAAACAACGGTTATCCGTTCCATATGCTGATGGCTGAATAATAACATTTCTTGTCAAACCAAGCTTGCGCTGTAGCATTCGGTAAACATCAACAGTTGCCGGTGGTTGATTTCTAATATCATCGGGTAAATAGGGAAACCGGACTGGATCATAAATATGATGGCATACATCACAAGCTCCTTCTGGCACGGAAATAGTTGGTACATCTCTACCAATGGAGTATGGCACTTGTAAGTTCTGTTCAAATTTCATAGATTTTGTTCCTCCCTTTTCTGCTGCTTCTACCATTTGTGTAAAATATGGACCTGCAGCAATTGACAAGCATGCCGCTGCACTACCTTTAATAAAGTCCCGACGTGATAAATACATCAATCATCCCACCTTTACCATAATCCGATAATTTTCCACCAAACAGATCCAATTCCACCCCATATTAACAAGTTGAAAAACAGTACAATAAACCCTAGTTTCCACCAAGTTCGCTGATCAATATATCCACTGGCAAAGAAAATTGCTGATGGACCCGATGCATAATGCGTCAAGCCTTGATATAGACCAGAAGCAAATGCCAAGAGAATCGCTGCCAAATAGGGTGGTGCTCCAGCAGAAACTGCAACCGTCAGAAAAGCTGGATACATAGCTGCAATATGAGCTACCCCACTAGCAAAAGCATAGGTCGAATAAATATAGATAATAAAAACAACAATGAGTGCCGTAGTCCATGGGACACCCACGAGAATTTCACTAACATGACTTGCCAAAACCTTAATAATTCCCAATTGCCCAAGATTTTCAGCCAAGGCAAAAATCCCGCCCATCCAAATCATCGCATCCCATGCGCCTTTTTCCGACTGTACATCTGACCAATTTATAATCCCACTTAACAGCATGATGCATACAGCTGCCATTGCCACAATTGTCGCATCGATGTGGGTAATAGAAGACGTCGCCCATCCTAAAATTGCCAAGCCAAAGACAGCAGCCAATATTTTTTCCTCTGCCCTCATTGGTCCCATAGCCAAAAGCTCTTTTATTGATAACGCCTTTGCTTCTGGAGTTTTTTGTAATTCTGGTGGAAAAATTTTATAAAGCAACAGCGGTATCATTAACGTCGAAAGCATTCCTGGAAGTATCCCAGCTGCAAACCAAACACCCCATGAAAGCTCTACCCCTGCAACTTGTGATGCCAAACTTACCATCAGAAGGTTTCCTGCCATTGCCGTCATCGTAATAGAACAAGCCACATTATCTCCTTGATAAACCGATTGAATTAGATATGCCCCAATCTTTTTTGCTGTTGGTCCAGGTTCTGATCCAAATGCTGTTGCCAGACTTTTAACAATAGGATACATTATTCCTCCACAACGTGCTGTGTTCGAAGGAATAGCAGGACTTATAATCAAATTACTAAATACCAATGTATATGCGAGTTTTAAGGAACTATCACCAAATTTATTCATCAACAAAAACGCAATTCTTCGTCCCAACCCTGATTTAATAAATCCACGTGAAAATAAAAATGCTGATATAATAAGCCACACTACAGTACTGCTAAAACCACTAAGTGCCTGTGCTGGCTTTAATACACCGAAAAGAACAGATAGCGTAAGTGCTAAAAAAGTAACAATTCCAATTGGAAACGGCTGCAAAATAAACCCCAAAATTGTCGCTATAAAGATTGCCAATAAATGCCATGCTTTCGGATCAATCCCCATTGGCACAGAACTAAACCATATGATAGTCCCCACAGCTATACATAATAGAAAATTCAACCATTTCTTGTTCATAATTTCCTCTCTTCCTGTAAATTATTTTATTTTGATACCAAAATTATTATAACGGAATAAAGCCAGCTACTACAGCTGCTACAAGAACTGTAACACTTATCCCCCATACCCAAAGAAAAGAATATCGCAGATGATCTCCAATATCGATATTTAACATTCCCAAACCTAAATAAGTAGCCGGAATTGCCGGACTCAGCAGTAATCCTATTTGTTCTGTAATCAACAAAGCATATGTAACCTCATGTGCGGTCACACCAAACTGATCACCAATTCCAGCAATCAAAGGAAGCAACGCAAAATAAAATGCATCTGACCCCATAGCAATGACTAACGGAACACTAAAAGCCGCTACTACAAGATAAATATGTGGCCCAAATGATACTGGAAACAACGATACAATTACCTGTACCATTTCATTAAACATTTTTGTCCCTTGCATTATTCCCAAAAAAGCTCCAATTGACAAAAAAGTCACCATTACAGGCATTGCTGTCACACTATATTCTTTTATCTTTTTTTGCGCTTCTTTCGCATCAGGATAATTCAAAGGCAAAGCAATGGCAACCGCCAACATAAACAAGTAATGTCCAGGAATTTTCCCTATAATAAGTAATGCTATCGTAATAATGACCAATAAAAAATTATAAACCAGCAATCCTTTTCTCTTTATAATTTTGTTCTGAACCTCTGCATGTTTTTCCTCACCATTTTCTTTAAAGGAATCAAATTCTTCATCTGTTGCCCCTGCACCCTTTTTAACTTCACGCTTCGCCAAAAAATGTGCAGTAATCAAACCCAAAACAACAATAACACCTTGAATAGGAATTAATGAACGATATAAAACAATTGGATCAGCATGAGTTACTGCGACAGCCCGAAGCAATGATCCCCCCCAGGGAGTAACCCCCGTCGCACCAACGCCGATTGCAATACAAAGAAACAATGCCCTCCGATCAATTTTCATTAAGTCATATATTGGCAACATCGCTGGAACAGTGACAAGAATAGTTGCATAGGCATTACCATCAAAGCTACAAATTGCCGCTATCATAATCGTAATAATCAAGACTGACCGAACACTATTATTTAAAAACCCTAAAATAAAATTTACAATAACTTTAAATACACCCGCTTCTTTCATTATAGAAAAAAACATAATAGCAAATATCATCAATGTTGCTGTAGACAATATTGCCTTTAAACCATCTGTAACGAATTGACCTAACTGGATGAAGGTCGTTCCGCACAATAACGCCGCAATCGTAGGCAACATTACAAATATAACATTGGGAGTATATGCGTTTTTTAGCAAAAGTAGTACGAGAACAATCATAAGTCCAAAACCGATGATGGCTAATATCGACATGTTTATTTCAGCTCCTTTCAGCTTAAAATCTATTCAATTGTTTACCTAAATGCCTATATTTAAATATATCTTTGCAAAATAGTATCAAATTCTAAATTTTCTTACATTTATCCCGTTGATGACTCCATCCAGCAGCTAAAATAACATATCGAAATTTTTTAAAGAAACATTTATAGAGCCCCATATCTTATACAAAAAAATAAATAATCATGAAAATACGATGCAGACAGGACTTTCCGTTTCTATTACCTGTCCCGTGAATTTTAATAATCCCGTTTCTCGATCTATTAAAAACTCAACAATTTCATCACTATCTTCATTTGCCACATAAAGATAGTCGCTTGTCGAATTTATTCCCATAAAACGAGGGGTCCTTCCTTGGCAACCCACCCAAGAAACAGGCATCAAAAAACCAGTAACCTGATCAACCGAATATATGACAATACTGTCATGGATTCGATTGGATGCATAAACATATTTCCCCGAAGAATGTATTAAAATTTCTGCTGCCTGACCATCACCGACATATGTCTCTGGAAGGCTCGGAATCACTTGAAAAGGTTTTAAACTTCCTGTTAACGCATCGAAAGAAAAACCCGTAACCGTATTGTCCCATTCATTTATGATGTAGGCAAAACGATTGTTCGGGTGCAGAGCAATATGCCGTGGCCAAGAACGCAAACGAGTAGGCACACTCTGAATTTCTTTTATGACACCATTGATTCCATCAAAACGATATACTACTACCTTATCCATGCCATTGCCTTGCAAGCGCCCTTGCGCCGGAACCAAAATATATTTTCCTGTAGCATCAAAACATATTTGATGCGGTCGCGAAAATGATATTTCTCCATTTTCACTAATAGGATTTCCTTTAACAGGCATTATGGTTATATATGGCTCTACTGTTCCATCCATGTTTCGCGGATGTACTGTTATATTACCCGCAGCATGATTCGCTACTATGATATATCTATTATCTGGAGCTACTGCTAAGTGTACAGGATTATAGCCTCTACTCGCATCAATCCCTGAATTAGAAAAATCAAAACCTGTACGCTGTTTATTTAAAAAATAAAGCTCTCCTGTATTTTTATTAATTTTAAATGCACTTATTATCTTTCCATCACCATGTACAGAATAAAGAAACTTTTTTTCTTTATCAAAAGCCAAAAAAGAAGGATTTTCCAATCCTTTTACTAACTGAATCTGCTGCCACAGACCAGTGCCAGTTTCAATTTTATAAACCTTAATACCTTTCCCACGAGCGTTACGCTTTACGGATGTCCTGCAACCAACATAAGCATATTTCTGCCCCATTATTTTCAGAGCTCCTTCTATATTGTATTTTGCCCAACAAATTAATCACAGCTATGTTTTGGTTTTTCGATTTGTTCAATTAATGTTTTCACGCTAATGCTAGGACTTGTAACAATTTCTGTTTTGAAAGCTAACTTTGAATTTAACGCTCTTGCCATAGAAATTTGTGCAAAAACAATGATATCATGCTTCCCATCCAGCTCTGCTGCAATATCTTGTATGAGACGATTATGTGTTTCTTCATCGCCTTTATTCAAGGCTACAAAAGCCCCCGCTGCAAACTGCACCTGAATCTCAATTTGTTTGTTCTTTTTTTTTGCGACTTGCTGCAACAAGTTTTTCGTTGTCGGACCTGCTGACTCAACTGTCGCAATTACTGCGATGTTCTTTGCTTTTTCAACCACATATTCAAGCATTGCCAAATCGGCACTAATAATAGGCACAGAACATTCTTGCTGCAGTTTATCAATATAAGGACTAAATAAAGAACAATTCATCATTATGCCTTGCACCCCACACAGCTCTGCACGCCGAATAAGTTGCAACATAGTATCCGAAATTTTTGTAGTAATCCCATTGTTCTGTTTAATTTCTTCTAAAATTCCCTCATCAAGAAAATTCAATACTTTTATCTCTCTATCATTGAATTGAGCAACTGCTGCATTACTCGGTCCAATCGAGTTTATTGTCGTATGAATTAATCCTATTTTTTGCACAAAACATCCCTACTTTCTAAAAACCACCAAGATGATATTTTCTTTTGAAATCATCACCTTGGTCAGTCTTTATTTACACTTTTTACTTTTTTTTTACGGCATCAATGATAGCTTCCGTGTAGTCTGTCGTAGATGCATTTCCACCCATATCTTTTGTACAAATCCCTGCTGACAAAGTTTTCAACACAGCTCCTTCAAAACATTTTGCCATTTCAGATAATTTCTGATCATTATGTTTTCCAGCCATCCATTCAAGCAACATGACTGTTGATAAAAGAATGCCTGTAGGATTTGAAATGTTCCGACCAGCAATGTCTGGAGCAGAACCATGTGCTGCCTGTGCCATTGCTTGATGATCATTTGTATTGATTGACGGCGCCAAACCAAGGCTCCCTGTAAGTTCTCCAACGAGATCAGATAAAATATCACCAAACATATTTGTCGTAACGATTACATCAAATTCTTTCGGTCTACGAACAAGATGTGCCGTCATTGCATCAATATGATAGTCATCTACTGTAACTTCAGGATAACGCTTTGCCACTTCCAAGCAAGTATTCTTAAACAACCCAAACCCCATTTTAATAACATTTGCTTTATGAACAATCGTTACTTTTTTGCGACGCATCATTGCTAATTTAAAAGCTTCTTCTGCGATTTGTTCCGCCGCTTTTTTAGTGAAGAGGCCATTTACAATGGCAATATCACTAGTTGGCATAAATTCACCAAGGCCTTTATACATGTTACGATCAGGATAAAAGCCTTCCGTATTTTCACGGAAAATAACCATATCTACACCATTACCAATAATCCCTTTCGTTCCCGGAAGTGTTTTATTCGGGCGTACATTCGAATACAGATTGAAATAATGTCTCAGTTCACCGCTTGGATTGAGTTTATCAAAATGCACTGGTGGATATGCTGCTGAATCATGTGGCCCCATAAGCCAAGCATCACATTTTTCCAAAGCATCTTTTGTCACCTGTGGAACAGGATCATCATATTTTTCAATGCCCTCCCAGCCCATTGGAAGTGTCTGATATTCAAATTTTGCACCACCAATTTTTTCTTCAACAGCCTTAAGAATATCAACTGTAGATTTTACAATTTCTGGGCCAATACCATCGCCATAAAGTACACCAAGTTTATACGTCTTCATTATTAAAAAACTCCTTTAAATGGTTTTTTTGAATATTTTTCTTTCTATAAACACTATACCAAACACAAAAGATTAAATATAATATCCAAATGTTATGAAATGTCATAACAAATTTTCATGTCTTACACTCTTTGTTTTTTTATTGCGAGAAATCGGTTTCAGTCGTCCATCCAATTCTACACGATCTGCCACATTATAGAACTTCCGACGATTCTTTACATAGCTAATTCTACCAAGAAAAAAGCCTTACCAAAGAGGAGCATCTTTAAACTATTCAATCTATACTGAATTATTTAGATGATTGTTTGGCCCAGCCACCTATGCAATACAGAAAGTCTATTTTAATTTTCCAGACAGTAAGGATGGAAAATTTTTACACATAAAAATCGAATAGGAAAATCCTATCCGAAAAAAGCCCAATATTTGACAAATAACCTTTAACTTCACATGAATAATAAAAAAGGCTGGCAATTAAAGGTATCTCACATGGAGACGTTTAATTGCCAGCCTTTTTTATTATTTCACCAAATAGCCACCATCTACGGGGATAACCGCACCACCCAGATAATCACTGGCTGGTGATGACAAGTAAATGCATGTACCTTTCATATCGTTACCCGTACCCCATCTATGGGCCGGAATCCGATCGGTAATTTCTTTATACCTTGGATTGCTCTGATCTAATAGCGCTTCATTCATTTCGGTTGCCATATACCCTGGCGCAATCGCATTAACATTAATGCCACGACTAATCCAATCATTGCTCATTTCTTTTGTCAGTTGTGCCACGCCGCCTTTGGCAGCTGCATAAGCCGGAATGGTTTGCCCACCGAAAAAAGAAACCA
>WSSedB1CaDRAFT_10000307_pt1 | contig 22157 bp, 23 predicted proteins | sample WetSurSB1Cattail_FD_9460 | JGI IMG/M metagenome (IMG submission 9460)
GGATATCGATATGGACCTGACCGGCTTTTCTGTTAAGCAGCTGGATAATCTGCTGGCGGATGTCCGCACCGAAAGAGTCGAGGATGACCACTTCGATGCCGCGACTGTAGCGGAGAACATCATAGAGCCAGTATCAAAACGTGGAGATATATGGCAGCTCGGCAGGCATCGGCTCATGTGTGGGGACAGCACCTGCAAAGCGGATGTATCCCGGTTGATGGATGGGAAGTCAGCAGCCATGATATTTACGGACCCACCGTATAACGTAGATTATCAGGGCTGTACTAAAGATAAGCTCAAAATTCAAAACGACAATATGCCGACGGAGGAATTCAATCAGTTCCTGGCGTCGGCTTTTTCGTGCCTGTATTCAGCAGCGCAGCCTGGCGCTGCAATCTATGTCTGTCATGCAGACAGTGCTGGCAGTGATTTCCGGAAAGCTTTGGACGAATCCGGATGGTCTATCCGGCAATGTCTCATATGGGTGAAAAACCAGTTTGTACTTGGTCGTCAGGATTATCAATGGCAGCATGAGCCAATTCTATACGGCTGGCGTCCGGATGGGCCGCATCGATTTTTTGGTGGCCGTAAGCAAGGCACCGTTTTTGATGGAGATTCACCGGTAGTGCTGCAGGCGGATGGAGACAACACCTTGATATGCATTACGATTGGCGCGGAGCAGCTGGTTATACGCGCAAAGGAGGCTGAGGTCATATCGCAGGCTGACGATGCGCTCATGACGACATGGCGTGTTGAGAAGCCTATCCGCAATGGCGAGCATCCGACCATGAAGCCTATACCGCTTTGTGCGAGGGCCATTCAAAACAGCAGCCGTCCGCAGGAGATTGTGTTGGACAGTTTCGGCGGCAGTGGCTCAACGCTCATGGCGGCAGAGCAGACAAACCGGGTATGCTACACCATGGAATTGGATCCGATTTATGTAGATGTCATTCTAAAACGCTGGGAAACTTATACGGGGCAGAAAGCCGTGAAGCTTCCCAGCGTTTAATTTTGTATAGAAAAAAGACAGGTGCTTTTGGCACCTGCCGGCGAACTGGCGCGGAAACAGCAGAGAGAAGGTTTACTGGACGGTAAAAACTAAGCTGTTGTTTCCGTACAAGTGTTCGTTAATCTTTATTATACAGGAGATTAGCGGATATGACCAGTCGAAAATTTAAGATTCCAGAAAATCAAGAGGAACTTTTGACTGCCTACGCTGCTGAACAGGAAGGCAAAGTTCAGGAATCTAAAGATAAGTACCGCAAAGTCGTACAGGCGGGCATAGCAAAATGGATTGCAGATTTTCAGAGAGGGAATATCGTCATAAATTCAGTGTCAGATTTGCGGCAACTCATTGAGCTGGACCTAGAATTGCAACGAAAATGACGGTTATAGCTATAAGGATGGTGGTGACTATGTAATGGCCAGAGCAAGAAATCCTAAGCGAGATGAGGCTCTGCGGCTATATATGGATAGCAGTGGTGTGCTGAAATTAAAGGATATCGGTAAGGAGTTGGATATCCCGGATAGTCGTATCCGTAAGTGGAAGGTGGAAGACAAATGGGATGAGAAAATAAAGGAGCGCTCCTTTTCAGGCAATCGGAGCGCTCCGATTGAAAGGGAGCGTAAACCGAAAACAGGAGCACCTTATGGGAATAAGAATGCAGCTGGCCATGGTGCTCCTAAGGGCAATAAAAATGCTGTGGGAAATCATGGCGGAGCTCCGAAAAAGAATACGAATGCAGTTACTACAGGTGAGCACCAGACTATTTGGCTGGATGTTATGGATGCCGATGAGCAGGCTATGTTTGCCTCTATTAGTACAGATCCTCTGGTGCAGATTGATGAGGATATCCGGCTGCTGACTTATCGCGAGCGCCGGATGCTCACCTACCTTAATGACCTAAAAGCGAAAAAAGATTTATCTGAGCAAAAAGATGTCTATGAAATGCAGATGAGACCTGTCATCACGGAAGTCTACGATGAGGCCACGGGTACCGTCCGTAAGACAAAGATTCATCAGCGTCAGAAGGTACTGGTTGAGCAAACGCAGACGACGAAGATGCTTATTGATAAAATCCTTCGAATAGAGGAGGCACTGACTCGGATCCAGGAGAAAAAAATCCGGGCCATTGAGAGCAAACACAGGATTTTATTAAATCCTACAAGTGCAGATAAAGGCATGGCGACTCCGGTGCAAATCGTAGATGATATAGATGGTGATGGTGAAATATGACTGAGGCTTACAGGCTGACAAATCTGATTGCTCCTTCATTTTATAATCTGCATCGTGATGTTAAGCATCATAGGCATACGCATTATTGGCTCGCAGGAGGTCGTGGCTCAACGAAATCCTCTTTCATCGGTAGTGAGATTCCACTTGGGATGATGCAGCATCCAGAGCGAAATGCAATATGCTTTCGTAAGTATAGTGCATACCTTTTGGATAGTGTATATCCGCAAATCATTTGGGCTATTTATCAGATGGGAGTTGCGCATCTGTGGCGCCAAATGAAATCGCCCTTGCGGCTTATTTATACGCCGACCGGGCAAAAAATAATTTTTCGTGGTCTTGATGACCCGATAAAATCAAAGTCTATCAAGTGTGAAAAAGGTTATTTTGCCTATGTGTGGTATGAGGAAGTCGCGGAGCTTGAGTCTATGGCGGCTATCGATGTAATCAATGCATCACTCCTACGAGGTGGAGATAAGTTTTGGGTATTTTACTCATTCAATCCGCCAAAATCAAAGAATGCTTGGGTAAACAATGAGATAACGTTACCACGTCTGGATCGTGTAGTCCATAAGAGCACTTTTGAGACGGTGCCAGCAGAATGGCTTGGTGAACAATTTTTAGTTGAAGCGGCCTACGTCCGGGAGCATAATCCAGATAAATATCGCTGGATGTACGGCGGGGAAGCCATTGGTACGGGCGGTGAGGTATTTCGGAATGTTACCTTGCGCGAGATTCCTCGCGAGGAAATTCTTGGATTTGATGATTTGCGGCGTGGCCTAGACTGGGGATATGGTGCGGATCCATTTGCGTATTTGACTGGTAACTATGACAGGAAACATCATCGGCTTTGGCTGTTTTATGAAAAATATGGCTTAAATGTGAGCAACCGCAAGGCTGCTGAATTTATCCACGAAGAAAATATCTTGAACCAACTGGTATACTGCGATAATTCTGAGCCAAAATCCATCAGCTATCTACAAGACCATGGAATAAATGCGTTGCCGTGTGATAAATATAATGGCAGTCGAGAAGAGGGCTATGCCTTTATGTCAGATGATATCGAAGAAATAATTATAGATCCGGTACGTTGTCCGAATGCAGCGAGGGAATTTGTGGGATATGAACTGGAGCAGGATGCCTACGGAAATTTTAAAAGTAAGTATCCAGATAAGAACGATCACACGGTCGATTCCACACATTATATGCTCAACGATGATATGACGTCTGGTTTCAAGCCTTCAGCAGGACGGCATCATCTTTTCTAATTTTTGTGAGGTGGTTTATATATGCTGGCAAATGCAATGATAACAGAGAATTCATACCAGCTTTTGTATGATGCCTATACAGGGAGCGGCGGTTTTGTTGATGGTAGCTACCTGTTTCGGCATAAACGGGAGGATGATGAAGATTTTCTTAAACGTAAACGGATGGCACGGTATTCAAATTTTGTTAAAGTTATCGTTAATGCACTGACAAATCCTATTTTTAAAAAGACGATTGTCCGGGATTTTGAAAGCAATAAGATGATGGAAGATTTTATGGATGACGTTGATGGAAAAGGCACACCTATCAATGTATTTGTAAAACGTGCAGCCAAGTGGGCACGTGTATATAGCAGAGTCTTTATTGTAGAAGATAATTATACTGCAGAGCAGATGGTTGGAAACAAGGAAGATGCTATGCAGAACCGCCAATTTCCATATTTATATATTGTGCGTCCAGATCAAGTCGTAGATTATACCTGCGATAAGAATGGACGCTTTTTGATGTTTTCATATAAGGTTCGTGCGAAGATGAGCAAGAACGACTTAAAAGCGAACAGTAGCTATGAGGAATGGACTTGGACACCAGAAACATGGTCTTGCAAAACGGATGATAAGTTTGTTAGTGAAGGGGAAAACAGTATTGGCATTGTGCCGGTAGTTGCGCTCTCTGCGTCCGATGAGCAGGAAGATAATCCGTTGCCAGTGCCAGACATGCTACATATAGCGCGGGCTAATCGTGATATCTATAATCGAGATAGTGAAAAGCGTGAAATCCTGCGTAATCAGTGCTTTCCTGTGTTGGTTTATCCAATGACCGTACAAATGGCAGCGCAGGCACGTCAAAAGGATGAAAATGGCAATGAAATCGGCTTGGAGATTGGTACGAATAATATGCTCAATGTTGATGCTTCGTCCGGGGCCATGCCAGATTTCATTGCTCCACCTATGGAACCGGTCAATGTACTGCAACAAGAGATAAAGGATATCATTGATGATATGTTTCGCCAGGCGGGGCTTACCAGTGTTTTGGCTATTCAAACAAAGCAGTCCGGTGTGGCCAAGCAGTGGGATTTTGAAGAAACCACAAATATTCTAGCGGATATGGCAGAGAATTGTGAGATGGCAGAGACCGGTATATTCCATCTGTTCGAAGCTTGGACAAAAACAGAAGTTAGAGATCTTAAAATAAAATACCCTCGTAATTTTAATATCACAGATGTTTTGGATGAGTTGGATAAGGCACAAAAAATGAAGGATCTTGCTGTAGGCGGTCCAGTCGTGGAACGTGAGATAAACCGCAAGGTCACAGAAGTTTATTTTGCTGATATCGATGATAAACGGTATGAGGAGATTACGAAAGAAATTGAAAGCATGCCGGATGATCGCAGTATGGTACAGTCTGAGGAGTAAGCTATGGCAGGAGATTTTAAACAGGGGACCTTTAAGCATGAGGTCCGGGAAATATTAAAACAATATAAAGTGGCCTATGATGCAGCTGCGGAATTGCTCATTGAAGGCATTTTGCAACGTGTGAATGATGGTGTGCCAGTCTCCAAAGCAGTTGCAGCCGCTTTGAAGGATACGGACTTTCAAGGGCAGTATCAGAAGGCTGTCACAAATGCCATATATTTAGCGGCATGTGCAGGGTTCGGTGTGCTGCCGGAGAACATTACAGATCAGGCGGCTGCAGCTATAAAACAAAAATTATTGTCGGAGAGCTGGACACCTGACGAGATGCTGTTATCAGACCGTCTGCACACGCTGGATGTAAAGAATAAAGCTGTGCAGGTCATTCGTACTTCAATGCAAAAATTGCAGTCTATGAAAGAAATGGCGCTCGAACTGTATGATGGTTATGCGAGTGGGAAAGGCATTGTTGTGCCGGCGAAGTTATCGCAGGAGGTTTCAAAACTTTATGAGTTGGCACTGCAGGCAGCGCGAGGTGATGCAAGCCTTGTAGAAGAAGTACGAAAACGGGCACAGTATTTGCAGAATCATGTAGATGCGTTGTCTACTGAAGGCTTGCGCGCTGCCTATAGGGATTTTGTCCAAGCATGTTGCAAAGAAAAATTAAAGGAAGGTGTGATAACAAGGGCCGCGAGGGTGGCTATACAAGAAAAGACTCGATATTATGCGGAACGTATCGCTCGGACAGAAGCATCGCGTGCCTGGTTTGATGGTTATGTTGCTGAACGGCAGGAAAATCCTGATATATGGGGATACCGCTGGCGCTTGTCTAGTCGACATCCTATCTATGATCAATGCGATGTGTGTGCGCATATGGATGTCGGATATGGTCCAGGCTTTTATCCAAAAAATAAAGTTCCCAGTATCCCGCGGCATCCACACTGTATGTGTATGCTGGAGGATGTTTTTTCATGGGAACAGGACGGAAATAAAATTCAGCCGGCAGGTGCGCGGAAATATCTTGATAGTTTAAGCGATGGGAAGAAAATGAGCCTTTTCGGTGCGGATGGATTGGAGCAATATGAAGCTGGTGCAGATTGGCAGCAACTCCTGCGTGGATGGGATGGATTTGAAAAACCGCGATCACGGCTTGACAGGAAGGACTTTGAGTTGAAGGACGTGGATAGTAATGGTAAAATGAAATCAGGGAGTGAAATATCTTTGGAGCAAGCCAAGAATCGTGATCACAAAATTGAAATTACTGATATTGCAATAGATAAGGTGCCTTATATGAATATTCCTGGATTACCTATAGCTGTTAGTGAGACTATCCAGGCGGAGCACAAATCCTTGCTTCATGTTGCAAAAGAAAAAAATAATAGCGATGAGGTTCTATCTATCTTAACATTTGATGGTTCACGTAAAGCTGTGATTCTTGGTGATGAATTTAGTGTGGATCCTTCGAATGATTTAGAAGCGCAGAGTATATTTATGACTGCAGGTAGAAAAGAGATTTTGTATCTGCATAACCATCCGAGTACGAATAAATTTTCTTTGGCCGATATAATGACATTTATTCGTTATGGACAGATTGGGTTGATTTCTGTTGTTACAAACCAGGGTGAAATATATCTGTTGCATAAAACAGCAAACTATGATTATAATAAGCTTAAGAAGATATTTGGTGAGATTTATTTGCAATATAATGTTGGTCGAATTAGCCATAATGAGGCAGTAAAGCAGTTCTTGAAGTCTTGTAGTGAGGGGGGAGTATATTATGAAAAATCAAATTAAGGTTCCTGGTATTCAGGATAAGATGACAAAAAAAGAAATGGATATAATGTTTTCTGACTTGATGAAAAGTGAAAGTGATATGGGCGATTTTCGTAATATCAGTACTCCTAGAAGAGTCTCAAAGACCAGGAAGGCTAAGTCTCGGCGTGCGGTTATTTAATAATCATGTTAACAGAAGCACTCAGCGAAAATGTTGAGTGCTTTTCTTATGCCTTATGTGATTTAACGTGTGATTAATATGTTAGTATCAGCCATTATGAGAAGTAAGAGTGTCCATCCAATCATATAGGTTCCCCATATAATATTTTCTAACCAACAAACAAAAGGCCCATTATATTTAGGATGAAAAATACTGTAAGCGACAAACATGTCGCTAGTAAAAAGTAAGATACCAGTCATAGATGCCATTGTAGCTACATGAGGAGCAAATTCTCTGTAACCCGTTGTTGCTAATGTCCATGATGACGCAGAGAGTATAAGGCCAAATACGATTGTGCCCAATTTAATCTTTTTACTATCGACATAATGTTGTAAATTATAGAATACGATAAGAAATATTACTAGAAACGGTAGAGCAAATAATTTATTTTGAAAATCGAAATTTTGATTAAATGCATAAAATATCGAAAGATAAGTGGGAATAAAAAATATTATACCTAATATAGATTTTTTATTAAAGAAACAGCAATCAGCGATAAATGTAAAAGCAAATGCGACAATTATGTAGAAAAATGAGTTTTTGGATGGGATGTCCAGAATATAAATATAGATAGAAAAAAGAAACATTGAAGAACGAATAATTAGTTTGACATATTGGGCAGGAAATTTATTTTGGAATTTTTTATGAAAGAAAAAAATCCAAATAGTTGAAATGGTATACACAAGCAATATAATTACTTGTAATATATTCATATTTTGAGCCTCCTACTAATGTGGATGTTTCGAGATAAAAAAATGAAAACCCTTTAATTCTAAAATTTTTGTAAAAGAAAAAGCTTCCTTACAGCGGGGATGCCAAGTAAGGAAGTTTTTCCGATAATGGGACTTATGTATTTTTTGCAATAACGGCACCGAGAACGGCACCGACAATGCCAGCGGTAATGACCTCTCCTTCGGAATGCGAATCGGATTTGTATTCACGGTGGTGTGGATGAGGCGGTGGATAATCAAATGGGTGAGCTTCAGCAGCAACCCCGCCGAATATGCTTGTAGCTAATAGGGTGCAAAGAGTCAATGACAGAATTTTTTTTGATTTTATAGTTAACATTTCAACCGCCTCTTTCCAAAAGATTGAATCGTTTTGATTTGATATTTATAATATAGCAGGTCGTAATTAGAAAATAATTTGAAATAAATGAGAGTTTCATTAAAAAATGGTATTTAGCAAAAATTTATAGTAATATGCAGGCCGCAGCCGCAAGGTATGCGGTTTTTTTGTTGCAAAAATAAGATTTAGAGAGGTGAGTATCGATGCATAGGGCACGTGACTGGCCTGAGATGGAGAGACGTATGGTATTTTATCCTTAAAATTTGGAGGTTATAGAAAATGAAGAAAAATGTTCTGATTGATTTGAAAGAAAAGAGGATAATTAAGTCAATCTTATTTGATTTACAGCGCTTTGATGATCCAGGGGATGGTGGCGGTGGTGATGTTACACCGAGAAGTCAGGAAGATATCCTTACAGCCCTGCAGGGATTAGATGAAGGTGATTCGTATATTGCTGGATTAAATCACATTCTGTCCGAAGGTAGTAAAACGCAGGGAGAACTCACTAAGCTCAAGTCAAAAATTACTAAATTGACGAAAGCCAGCGAAGGTATTACAAAAGAGCGTGACTCTGCTGTCGGCAATTTTAATAAATTGCTCGATTTTAATGGGATTCCGGTCGATACGGAGGACTTGGACGCGGCGCTGGAGGAATTACGTGAGCAGCAGAAGACGAAAAATAAGGGTGAAGTTGATGTTGCGCTTTTACAGAGTAAAATTAATGATTTGATGCGTAAAAGCAAAGGAATTGAAAAAGAACGTGATGATAATAAGAGCTTGGCGGATAAGCGTTTATCACGTATTCAGAGTATTATTCGTGATTCTTCGGTTGAAAATGCTTTGAAAAATAGTGGAGCTTTGGAATATGAAGCGCTTGTTCCAATTTTCCGTGATAGGGTGCAAATTCTTGATGATGAAACACCGGTGTACCCACTGGATGACGGAAGCCATGTAACGGTTGCGGAAGGTGTGAAGATGTTTTTTGAGAAACATCCACGGCTTTTGGCCAATAACCAGAATCCAGGCGCTGGGTCTGGTGGAGGTGCTCCGGGTAAGGTGGATTTCAACAAAATGTCCCAAAAGGAATATGAAAAGTTCCGCAAAGAGGGCAAAATTTAACTTTTAGAATGTGAGGAGATAAAATCATGAATAAAATTAATTTTGATTTGCAAAGATTTGATATTTCGGGTACCAATAATACGTTCCTTACTCCGGTGCAGGTGGCGCGTGAGGCATTGATGATCTTGAAAAACAACACGATAATGGGACAGCTTGTCAATCGTGATTTTGAGAATGAATTTGCTGAAGCTGGTGATACTGTTATGGTTCGCCGTCCAGCGCATTTCAAGGCGGATATGTTTGATCCTAAGACAGGTATTAAGGTTCAAGATGTTAATGAGGGCAGAGTTCCGGTAATCCTTGATACTATTACAGATGTTTCGTTCCCTATTAGTTCAAAAGAACTCACTCTTGATATTCAGGATTTTTCCACGCAGCTTATTGCGCCAGCTGTTACAGCGATTGAACAGGATGTTGATGAGCGGCTTTGCCAGTGCTATAAGGATGTACCGTATTATGTTGGTACACCGGGCAACACGCCAAATAGTGTAAGCAACATTACAGCAATCCGCAGAGAAATGAATGATAATAAGGTGCCAATGGATGGCCGTGTGTGCGTTCTTGATGCGGCTGCCGATGCAAAGCTTTTGGAACTTAGTGCCTTTAATAATGCCGGTTCGACTGGCGAAACAAATGCTATTATCAACGCGCAGCTTGGTCGTAAATTCGGTTTTGATTTTTACATGGATCAGAATATTTGCCAGCATAATAATGGAACACTGTCGAAATCGGCAACAATGAAGATTGCTGCTGAGGTCAAGGCCAATGTGAATACCGCGGTATTCACAGACGCTACACTCGTAGGTAACTTTAACAAAGGCACTATTTTTAAGTTTGCAGGTGATGATCGTCCATATGTTGTTATGAAAGATGCTGAAGCAACCAGCAATACGGTAACAGTAAGCTTCTATCCGGCAGCTCGTCAGACATTTGCAGCTAATACGGGAGTAGAAGTTATCGATAGCCATACGGCTAGCTTGGCATTCCATCGCAATGCATTTTCTCTTGTTACGCGTCCACTCTCAAAGCCGATGGGGATCTCTTCGGAGCAATATGCCATCATCAATGATAACGGTCTTTCAATTCGTGTCGTGTTCTCCTATGACATCAATAAAAAGCAGGATATATGTTCAATTGATATGCTAAGTGGTGTTCAGACCATGATTCCGGAACTCGCTTGCCGTGTTCTTGGCTGATTATGGTACGGTATAAAAAACTGAAATATGACAGCAGGATTGGTCTAGAGATTGTTGGACACGCTTCGGAATACTCAGAGCATGAAGGGAAAAATATTGTCTGTGCCGCTATATCGACTGTATGTGATATGGTGGCCATAGGCTGTATGCAATATGATCCATCGACTGAGGTAAAGCAGGACAATGGTTATATGACGATTACTTGCGAGATTATGCCGGAGACCGTAGCAATCATTTCAGCGGCCATTATGGAACTGTCTAGGATAAAAGAAAATTACTCATATTGTTTTGAAGGAGGAAATTTGGATGGAAGTAAAAACGGTAACCTTATGTAAGGATAATGAGACAATTATTGTGAATGAAAGTGATTTGAAGAATTTTGAAAAACTTGGTTATTTGGTAAAAGCTGTAGAGGCAGAAGGAAAGGTACCGGACCACTCCTCCCCTCCAGATGATAATAAGCCGGATGATACTGATGCTGGTAAGGGAAAAGGGAAGGCAAAGCAAACCGGGGCGGTATAAATTATGGAACTGAAAATTGATTTTGATGCTCAAACATTGCTTGCGGCAGCTGAAAAAGCTCCAAAAGAGACCGCGCAAGAAGTCAGACGTGCTTTGCTGGAATCATGCAGAGTAGTGCAGCGTACGGCGCGGCGGCAGCATTCTTTTAAATCTCGTACGGGTGCCTTGGAAAGAGCTATTGAGTATCGTGTTGAGCGCATGTCGTTAGAGGGTGTCATATGGATTCGCCCAGATGTAGCGCCTTATGGTGGTTATGTGCATAATGGGACAGGAATATTTGCTGGACATTCGCCATGGAAGGTGACCCCTACGAAAAAGAAGATGTTGCGTTGGTCTAAAGATGGGAAGTTCTTCTTCAGTAAGGGGCATGAGATACAAGGGCAGCCAGCAGATGAATTCCTTTATAGCTCTGCAGAAAAGAACCGTCAAAAAATCAATGATATATTTGCGAGACATATGGATGAGGCCATGCGGGCCGCTGATTTAAAATAGAGGTGGTGATAACATGTACTTTAATGCAGAGGCTGTCCGGGATTTGCTTTTGAAAGACAGGATTACGGATGAAGATATCCAGGAAAGTACAGATTATGTCAATGGAGTGGCAGTTCGTCTCAATGTGAGTCCAGACAGAATAAGAGTGCCAGTTGCATATCCTATACAGCAGCTGGCACTTTTTTATGCCCTTATGGTGTGTGCGCGGAATCAGTCTATTATGGTGGATGGACGGGATATGGAGGCTGGCGATGATCCTTATGAGAAAAAAAGGGCCATATATGAAAAGGAATACCAACGCTGGGAGGGGCGTATCACAGCTGAAACTTTTACAGGATTGTCGGGACGGGACACTGGCGAGGCTATACCGCTCACTACGAAAGTGAGGCGTAGCTGATGCAGCTGATGTGGTTTCCTTTTGTGATGAGTACAATCAAATACCTTCAAAGTATTCCGGAAGTCAGTACAAAATACAATATAGGAATCCTTGGGAATTTGCCGACAGGGGATAAATTATCCTCAATTGAGATTGACTGGGATAATGAATCTGGGGCAGCGGATGTGGTAAATACTGTAGGCGAAGTGGTTCTCTATTTGCTCATAAAGAATCGTACAGATGGAACTGATATGATGCAAGCATATCAGGAGCAATATCGGATACAGAATCTTATTTTGGAGAATATGCGGCTCTTACATGATTATATTTTAAGGAATCTTAAGACCGCGGTGAAGATATCTGCAGCGGGGGTGGCGCCTCTTGGTAAGCTTACCCGTCCATATTATAGCAATCAGCTTGTTATTGTGTTTGAATGGAAAAAATAGAAAGAGGGATGAAAATGGAACAAATAAAATTTGATTTGCAACGCTTTGCCACGCATGGCTTGGTTACACAAAAAAGTGCAGACAATCTTGATGTTGGGGCGGGTGAGTGGTCATTTTGCAATTTTGATACAGAAGCGAATCCACGAGGTACGTTTTTTTCGATGGGTTATTGTTCAGCGGCTACATTGGCCTGGAACATCAATTCGATAGTGAAACGTGATGCAACCCGTGGTACGCGCGAAAAGATTGCAGAGGCAGAGACGCAGCGTGATGTTGACCTTACGATTACGATGGATGAGAGTGATCCGCTCAAATATGCTTTGGCTATGTTTGGTAAGGCATCTATTAAGCATATCGTGGCGATGAATATCAACCAAGAATTTACTGTATCTCCAGGGGATGAGATTTTTCTTTTGGTTGACGGCAGTACGGCCGCATATAATTATACGGATCTTATTATCAAGAAAAAGAATTCGGTGGCAGCTACTATTGGTGTTGCTAGTTTTGATAAACAGGGCGGTATGGTGGCCTCTGCAGGTACGGTGACTTCGGGAGGAAGCTATACAGGTACTACAGCAGATGACTATTATGTGAAAGTTTTTAAGGCGAATACTACGAGTGGGACAATTACGGATGCAGAATTCCAATGGAAGAAGGGGGCGGCAGGTACTTATAGTTCAGCCATTGTAGTTACAGGGGAGGCGCAGACACTGGATGAAGGTGTAACTGTGAAATTTGCGGCCGGAAAATCGGGCTTGGATTTTGCTCTTGGGGATGAATGGAAAATAACGGTCGCCCCAGCTGGTGGTACCTTATCCATTGGCAAGGATTATGCTGCAGATAAGGTTGATGTGCAGAACGGGAAGATTCGTTTTTCGTTGGATTCATCTATAGGGATGGATGAGGTTGTTATCGTTAGTTGTAAGGTGCCGGAACAGTACATTCCGCGTATTTATTCGGGTGTGAAAAAGAAAATTGAGGGTGCTCTTCGGTTTGAATATGATCCGACACATGGACGTAATAAGGCATATCTTTTTTATCATGTATCGATTGCTCCAACTGGTGATGATGCACTAATTGGGGAAGATTGGGGTAGCAGGCAAATCAAGTGCTCAGTTCTTGCGGACCCGAGCCATGCAGATCCTGATAATGTAGAAAGCCGTTATTATCGTGTGGATTATCCAGGTAATGTTTCGGGCGTATTGGTTGATAGATGAGAAGGTTGATAAAGGTCGCTTGCAGTTTTGAGCGGCCTTTATTACTTTATCGGGAGAGGAGATAAAGTATGGCAGAAAATGAAATGGATATCTTGGTTTCATCGATTGGCCAAGATATTATACTTGCGGGGGAGAAGCTAACTATCAAGCCATATAGTTGGGCAAATACCATAAAAATGGCGAGACCGCTGGCTGTAGTTATGAATGCATTGTTTTTGAATTATAAGGCATTGGGACAGTTGCTGGATGATATAACTCCTGAGGAAGAAAATGTGAAGGTGAAAAAGGAAAAAAAATCCGAAACAACGCGAAAAAAAGTTAATGGAGACAATGTTTTCCATAAGTGTATGAAATTGTCTGATTTTATTAGTACTTTACAGAACGCAGATGAGCTTATAGATGCCATTGCAGAGATGATGTCTATGGCTGTGGGTAAGGAAAAAGCGTTTGTGATTGCTCTTTTGCCAGATGATGCATTTACACTTGGACATACAATATATGAGGTAAATAAGGCTTTTTTTACCAAACGGCTGGGGCCGATGCTGATGGAAATGGAAAAGACAGAGGAGAAACAAGAGAAGTAACGCCATATGAAGTGTTGCAAAAGTTGATCTCTCACGGGCATACGAAACAAGAAATTATGCAAGGATATAGTATGCCGGAGATTAAACTGTTTTTTGAAAAAGCGATGGCGGAAGAATTTGCAGCCCGAGCAGATATGATTGAGGATGTAGCTGCCGGTATTGGTGGAACTTTTGGTGGATTCAAGGAATTACGGCCGATGTTGCAAGAGTTGAGAGGTGATAGGCGTGGCAGGAAATAATACGATTGAAGTCCATATTACCGCGGAAAATGAAAAATTTGTCGAGAAGATGCGTCAGGTCGTTGACGCAATCGGAGAAGCAAAAGGCAAATCTGAACGTGCTTCGACAAGTTTTGGTGGGTTTGGCTCAAGTCTTGCAAACATCAGTATGATTGTTACAGGTGCTTATGCGGGACTGTCAATGCTAAAAACAGCAATCGATGGTACCATTGGCTCTGTCATGAAATATAACATGGATATGGAGAACAATGAGGCCGCGTTTGAAGTGTTTTTGGGAAATTCTCAGCTTGCCACACAGTATCTCAATGACTTGAAAAAGATAGCTGCAGATACACCGTTTGATTTACCGGGTGTCACTGCAGCTGGCAAAAAATTGTTGGCGTTTGGATTTGATGCGCAGACATCACTCAAGATGTTGCGTACTATCGGTGATGCGTCGGCTGGCATTGGCTTGGGGACAGAGGGAATCGACCGTATTACCTTGGCTCTTGGACAAATCAAGGCGAAGGGCACTGTCATGGGAGATGAGATTCTTCAGCTCACAGAAGCAGGCATTCCAGCGCAAGAAATATTGGCAGAAAAACTGCATCTTACTGCGGATCAGGTAAGGAATATCGGCGATGCTGGCATTGATGCCGATACTGCTATAGAAGCCTTGGTTGAAGGCATGGATGATAAATTTGGTGGTATGGCTGAAAAACTATCTGATAAGATGATGGGGCTTCTTTCGACAATCAAAGATAATGTTATGAATACAGGCGGTTTCCTTATGGAGCCGCTTTTTGAATCTGTTGAGAGAGGCCTAGCCAAAGTACGCGATGCTTCGGATAAGCTGACTGCTGCAATAAATGGGCAAGGGGATATTGACGAAAATGCCGGTGTTCTGCGTGTTATCGTAAAGATACAGACAGGTATAGAGGAAGCGACGAATCTCTTCGTGAAGTTTACCGAGCTTTTCGGTGCTTACGATGACGACGGCAAGTTTTATTTTTCGGAAGAAGCATTGGAATCATTTTCAAAAGCGGGTGCCTTGTTAGAGCAAGCCGGCGGTTTTATGTTGGATATCGGCGATGCCATGATATCTATGTCACCGGTTGCAGGAGAAGTATTGGATCGTCTTGGTGGATGGTTGTCTGTTCTTATTCGCATTGCCGATACAATTGTAAACGCAGTAAAAGGTGGAGCTGACGAAGCGAATACATCCTTTGGGACAACAAAATATATTGTTGATCTTATTGTGGATGCCTTAGTAGGTTTTTTTGTGCTGGAAAAAATAATAACGATGGCGCAAGCATTACAGACAGCATTTACGCTTGTGCGGGAAACCGTTGTAGCTGTACGGACTGCAATCAAAGAAGCATCTGTAGCGCAAGCGGTTCTTAATGCACTTACGGGAGCAATGAAGGGCCCGGTAGGTTTGGCGTTGGCAGCAGCGGGGACAGCTACTGCGATTGGTGCGGGTTATGCCATCCGGAAATCATTGGATGGTATGGGTGATGCGCAACCATCCAATGGGGGTAAGGCCGAAGAAAATTATCAGGCTCTTATGCAGAAGCTCAGTAATCAAAAAAATGCAAAATTGCCATATCCGGGGAAAAAGCCAAGTGCGCTAGAGGGCGGTGATAATAAGAAAGCCGTACAGGCAGCCCAAGCGGCTATGAAAGACCAAGTCCAGTATTTGAAGGATAACCTGGCAGATCAGTTGGAATATTTCAAGGACAAAATGGATGAAATTGAACTGGAATTTAAGCAAGGTGCACTTTCCATCCAAGAGTACTATGAGCAAAAAGAAGCAGTTAAGCAGGATGAGACACAAGCTAGAATTGATGAAATCCAAGCTGAAATTGCTACAGTCGAGAGTGCGCCGTATGAACATGAATCGGATCGTCAGAAGGAACTTAGGAGCCTGAACCATGAACTCAATAAATATACCAGGCAACTTGAAAAAATTACACAAACGCAGAAAGAAATTGCAGATGTTACATTGCAGGCCAAACAAGAAGAGGCTCGTGTTAAAGCTCTCGCAGCCATGGGCGGCCCTCTGGATAGCAAAGGCCAGCCGCAAGTATTTAATAACGATGATAAGTCAGTCGTTCAACAAGAGGCACAAATTCAGCAACTTCTCGAGGAATGGGGCAAAGGCAAGGGAATAGATGCATCCTATGTCGATGCTGTTATGAATTCATCTTTGAAATACGGTGTCGACCCTCGTATGGCACTTGCATTGATGCAGCAAGAATCGGGTGGTAATCAGGATGCAGTGTCTCCAGCTGGAGCTATTGGCCTTATGCAACTTATGCCGGAGACTGCAGCGTCGCTTGGAGTAGATCCATACGATGCTATCCAAAATATTGATGGTGGAATCCATTATCTAGCTGATCAGTTGGTCGAATTTGGTGGAGATTTTACAAAAGCAGTAGCTGCTTATAATGCAGGCGCTGGAAAAGTGCAGCAATATAATGGCGTCCCACCATATAAGGAAACCCAAGATTACGTTAAATCCGTGCAGGATAATTATGGAACTATGGGATATATTCCAGATTTACGCACCATAGCGGGAGCTTTACCAAAAGCGTATGCAGATGCCTATGCACAGGCAGATATTATCAATAAGCAGAGCCAGCTTACAGGCCGTGGTTACGCTGCACCATCTGGAAATACATATCATGGTTTGGATACGCGAGTTATTGATGTAAACACGGAAGACGAAAATGTCACCAATGTATCGAATATGCAGGACATCTTCAAAAATGCCCTCAATGGGGTAGCCAAGGACTTTTTCGAACAGACAGGTCAAAAATTGATGCTTACGGGTGGAGCGGAAACAGGGTACCATGCTCCTGGCGAATGGGGACATGAAGGTGGCTGGAAAGCAGATATAGTAAATGTCGGTGGATTTAGAGATTTATTTGTAAAGTTGGCCGAGAAATATGGAATCGCTGTTGGTAACGAAGGAAATCATTATGACTTGTCTGGTGCGCAAGGCGGTGTGGGTGGCACTCAAATTACATCGAATGCAACCGGAACGCTGGATCAGCAGCGAGATATTAGCCGTATAGATGCCAGACAGCTTGTCAATAATACCACTTTGCATAATGCCGATTCTGCTGAGGCGTTTGCAAAATATGAAAAAGATATTCTAGACAAATTAGGCATTGATTTGAAATTGGCACAGACCATGTCGAAGGGCATGCAGCAGGAAATGGCAATTGAGGCTATTAAAACTGCCCAGGAAATGCGTAAATATGGATCAAGCGATAATGCAGAAACTAGAGATAAGTTGCAGGCATTGTATAAAGAAAATATTTATGGCATTCAAGTCAAATATGTTAAGCAAGATTTGGAACTTAATGTCAAGGATTTACAGGATTCAGCAACTAAGATGGGATATCGGATTTCACTTGGCCTGTCCGACGCTAAAGAAGCGGTTGAAAAATATTTTGGCGACTTTGTTGATGGGATAGATGGCACTACCAAAAAGGTCAATGCTGCCGGGATGCCGAAATTGGATCTTGTTGGCAATCAAATTCATGCATTGCAGGAGGCAATGGTACATTACCAGAACAATGGTGGGCTAAAAGAATACTGGTCAATTAAAGAAGAAATCGATAAAGTTTTCTCTACGCTTGAGAATATTTATAAAGGCTGGATTCAGCGTATTGATGATTATGCAGCTTTCCGGACGAATCTCGTAGAAAACAGCTACACTATGACTACGGGACAAAAAGATGACGCGAAAAAAGTTATTGCGGCTAAGAAAGCCAAGGATGAAGGGGTTGTACAAAAGGCCGAACTGCAAGCATATCGTAATTTATTGGCAGGAGATAGGAGAGAACTATCCAAACAGCAGGAAATTTCGCGTAATAGCAAAGATGGTAGTCCAGAAAAGCAGGATGCAGATTCGATGGTGTCTGTACTGAATGCGCGGATTCAAAAATTGCAACTTATCACGATTCCTGGTCTGCAGGAATCCATACTTCTGAATAAACAACTCGAAAAGATGCCTACGCTCTTGGAAAAGGTGCGACAATCCAGTAAGCAGGCTTTGGAAGATGGATTGGTTACATTTTTGACGGATGGTATTGACCAGGCTGACAATCTGTTGGAAGCATTGGGAAATTTGCTTACTTCTATTTTAAAATCCATACAGAAAGTTTTTGCAGAGTCCATAACGAAAAATTTGATGAATCAATGGTTTCCTGTGCATGACATGGATCCATTGCAGAATACGGGATATAATCCGTCTTTTGGTTATACTGGAGATATTACGAAGCCATTTAATAAGTCCGGGCCGTCCTTTTTGTCAGGTAACAATAATGCCCAGAATACAGGGTATGATGACCACTTTGGTTATTCTGGGAATCTTCTGGATGGTTTTACACAACAGACAGGACAGCTTAGTGGTGTATTAAGTAAATCTGTAGGCTATGCATCTACATTTATTTCGCAGGGTAATGCGTTTTTGCAGTCGATTGACGAGTTTGCAATCCATGCAATCACAACGCTACAATCTGCAGCAACAAAGCTTAGTGGGGCATCGGGTACAACATCGGCTTCAGGTACGGCTTATACATTTGCAGTTGGGAATCTTGCAGATGTGGCGCGTAAAGCTACGGGTGGAGCAATAGATGGTCCAGGGACAGAGACTAGTGACAGCATACCAATAATGGCATCCAAAAAGGAATATATGGTACGGGCAGCAGCACATAAGAAATATGGAACGCCGATGATGAATGCCCTCAACAATGGCAGACTGTATGAATATCTACAGAACACACTTGGACGGATTAACAATGGAACATTTGGTAACATTCGTGTGAAAGTGCCTAAGTTTGCACGTGGTGGTGCTATTGGCAGTGCTGGATCATCTGCAGCGAATCGGTTTACCGCTGATTTTGGTGCAAATATCAGTACCCCAGTAAATCTTACCAATAACACGTATGTGGATGGGCATCGTATTTTTGACGCATATGGGCAAGGCCTGGTTCGTAGCGAAGTTAGAAAAGAGATGGTGAAAAATGCGAAACTTCATTCTGAAATAGGCAAAAGAATGCGATAGGCATTTTCCACCTGTTGCCATATAGTTCATTATTTTATTGGAATTTACTACGGATCGGTCATTATTTGCTATGAGCAAGTAAGCTTTCGTGCATGTTTGCTTCTTTTTGGAAGGCATATATAAGGATATAATGAAATAAAATAGCATGGAGGCGGTTTATGTTGGCAATGACTAAACAGAATAAATGGATTCTATATGGCGTGATGCTCCTTCTCTTTATTGGTATTTCGGCTGCAGAAATGACATCATGTATGCTGGATAGGCAAAGGGCTGATAATCAGCATGCACAGAGTGCATATGAGGAAATAAAGAAAGATTACGATGTTGGAAAATATGAAGATGCGCAAAAAAAGTTAGACAAGTTGAAGAGTCAATATAAGGATTCTGAGTATACAAAGAATGCAATGGCCGATTTTAAGGACATTCCTGATAAAATCAAAGCTAAAAAAGAGCAAGAGCAGCAAGCTGCTGAGGCTAAGCGTCAGGCGGATGCGCCTAAGCTGGAGAAGGTGGTCGATGGTTATAATAATGCGTTAAGCAATAACGACTACAAAATTCTGTATGCAGGCATGGAAGTAAAAGGAAATCATGTTATTATTTACGTAACGAATTATTGGAATGTGGTTTCGAAGGACGTAAAAATAGCGTACATCAAGCAATGTGCTATAGCTTGGGAAGGATGGCATAAGTCATATGATGTAGATTGTAATCTTTCAAATTGGAATTTTGATTTCATAAATAAAGCTTCTGGTCGTAAGGTAGCAACCTGGGGTAGTGTACGCGGCCCGGTATTGAAAGACTGATGTATAGAGCACCTCTTCGGGGGTGCTTTTCTTACGGCCTATGCTGATAAAATTTCATGTCTGCATATTGTAAAATGGTATCATATATGGTACCATGAAAAGAAGGAAGGAGAAATGTTGTTGAGCCAAATAGAAAAGCTTTTACAACGAATTAGGAACAATCCTAAGACTGTTCGGTTTGAAGAACTAGAAAAAGTTTTACAAAAATCCGGTTTCCGGTGCCGACAGCCAAAAGGCGGTTCCAGCCATCATACGTATACGAAAGGAGGTAATCCGATGATACTGACGGTTCCTTATAAAGAGCCGTATGTAAAAGAAATTTATGTTAAATTGGTTATTAAAGCATTGGAAGAAAAAGATGGATAAGGTGAGTAGGCCATTCTCGGTCTGCGGTTTATCTAGTTTATTATAAATATCATGCTAGAAAGAGGTGAAAAATATGAAAAAAAATATAGATTATTATATGAAATTACCCTATAGAGAAATCGTAGAAGCATCTTCTGAGGGCGGGTATATTGGCTATATTCCAGATCTGAACGGATGTATTACTCAGGCAGAAACAAAAGTTGAGTTATTAGATATGCTGGAAGATGCAAAAAAATGTTGGATTGAAACTGCTTTAGAGGAAGGGTTAGATCTTCCTGAACCAGCTCGTGATGATGATTTTAGTGGCAAATTTAATCTTAGATTACCTAAGAGCTTGCATAGAAATTTAGCTATGAGTGCAAAGGCTGAAGGCGTAAGTTTGAATCAAATGGCAATGTGTCTTATTGCAAGTGGACTCCATGTTTCAGTAACTAAATAATATAAAGTAGACCGTTTGGAAACAGACGGTCTTTTCTTATGCGCATTTTTAAGGAGGGATTCATTTGGCAGTATTAAACGCAACGGCAACAACGGTAAAACAGATGCTGCAGGATATAACATCGTTTCTGATAGATGCCCAAAATTTTTCGGCTGGAACTGCTTGGCAGCTCATGCGGCCAGCGGTTATCGATGCCAGTACAACGGAGGTTATAGTCAAGGGTGTCGGTGATGGCAAGGATGAAATCTATATCGGCATGAAAATCAAAGCGCAAGGAACGGATCAGGAAAATATTCTCCTCAATGGTTTTTGCGGCTATGATGCAAACCTAGAATGGTATGAGCAGCCAGGCGCTATTTATAAGGACTGTCTGCCATGCGTACCGCTGGCTAAAGATGTATTTATGACCTATTGGCTCACCGCTAATACCACCCGGATTACACTGCATGTCGAAATGTCAAACCAATATGAGACTGCCTATCTGGGTTTCATTACACCGGTGGCCATCGAGCGGCAGTATCCGTATCCATTGGCAATTGGAGGCAGCGCCTATGATGGTATGCTGTGGAACGATAAGGGCGATGCCCATAGTGCTTACTTTGCGCCGCACATTTCAAAAGAGGGATTTTCAGCGTTATGCATCCGGCGTCCGGACGGTGTATGGCGCTATGGTGGTAGCACGCTCTTGACTTGGCCCATCAATACAGCGCCGGTTGACACACTCACGGTGTATAAAAAATCCAGCCAGGAAGCCACGATGGAAGACCATATGTTGTATCCGGTCATGCTCTATGAAACGGATCCGGTCGGCATGCTTGGTGTGTTTGATGGCCTGTATTGGATTGGTGGCCGTGCTGACTTATCGGTTAAAGATAATGTCATTTACAAGGATAAAACCTACAAGATTTTTAACAATATCTTTCGGCGCGAAGATGACCAATATCACGTCATAGAATGGGCGTGAGGGTATGGCCATAAAAGTTATGAAAGGAACAGCGGCCAGTTTTGACGACCTTATCACGCAGATCATCGCCTGGGTGACGGACAAAACTGTCCATGGGGATGATGCCTGGACGCTCATGCGCAATGTGCCATGGCCAAGCGGTACAATCCTGCGGGCGGCTGGACGGAAGTCAGGTGAATATCAATACATCGGTCTGCTGCCGAATGCAATTAAAAAAGGAAAAACCTATGCGGACTGGTTCCTGCAAAGGGAAAATCTGGCCACATATTTCGTATGGTCTGCTGCAGGACTGAACAGGCCGGGGCAGAATTTTGATGTGGGAGGAATGCCGTTTACAGATACACCGGATATCTTCGAGGCATCTGC
>WSSedB1CaDRAFT_10000308_pt1 | contig 22123 bp, 21 predicted proteins | sample WetSurSB1Cattail_FD_9460 | JGI IMG/M metagenome (IMG submission 9460)
CTATCTCTTTGTTTATATTATAACACTCAGAAATATTCATATCAATAATTTGCAAAAATTTTATATGAATAGTTCCCTGCTGCAAAACTACCAGCAGCTTATATTGTTCTATTCAATTGCAAAATCAGTTTACCTCAACAGAACTAGTGTGCCATAATTTAATTTAGAGATAGTTGATGGTGTTCGGCTTATCCGGTCCTATGATCGGTGGTGATGCGCATGAAAACATACGAGGTTTTATCTTTAATGATATCCTTCGGATTGCTTATCATTGCGATAATCCAAACTTGCAAATAGCAAGAAAATAAGCCCTACATTTTGAGTCGCGGGCTTGTTTTCAATCCATACTTTATGAATGAGATAAGCCGACGCGTCCAAACATCAACGATCTCTTTGTTTATATTATAACACTCAGAAATATTCATATCAATAATTTGCAAAAATTTTATACGGAAGTTCCCTACTACAAGCGTTCTACATAATCCTTATATCGACATTACGAATCAGCAAAACTCATCCTTTTCCCCAAAAACCTTTTACTAAAAAACAGGCAAGCACTATTCCTGCATGTTTATCCATTGTTCATTTACTCATGATATCAACTATGCTCTTTGTATCCGTCACGTCTGCAAACATTCCATCCATTGCCCCCATAAAAACTTTATGAACAATATCCGCTGTAATCACTTCATTACAAAATGTAATAGGCTTAGCCGCACATGCATCATGAATTAATGTAACTTTTATTCCGTAATTCTGACAGGCCCTTACCGTTGTATCAATGCACATATTAGACATCATTCCTACAACGACGACGTGATGTATCTTCTGTTGTCTTATTTTTTTTAATAAGTCTGTTTCTAAAAACGAATTTGGGTATTCCTTTTCTATCACCAATTCATCCTTTAATGGTAAAACTTTTTCGTTAATACAAGCAAGATAAGCATCTTGCTCATTCAAGTGAAAATGATGTTTGATATGAATGATCGTTTTTTCTTTCTCTCTCCATGCAGTTAAAACTTTTTTTGCATTATTTACAGCGAACTTAGCATCAGGTAAATAAAGCTCACCTTCCTGAAAATAAATATTCTGAATGTCAATTATGAGAAGTGCTGTATTGTCCATTTCCATTTTTATCGCTGCCCTCTGGTAGATTTTTCTTTATTATAGCGATAGAATTGTTTTTTGTACATTACCCACTTTTTTGTAAGTATGCTTATGCACGATCTTTACACTTCAATATATCCGTCATTCCGTTTTCTTTCATATAGTCAATTCCTATATTCTGCATAATCAGAACCGCATCCAGCATTTTCTTTCCACGCTCATATGTCAACGAATATTCTACCCTCAGCGGATAGCCTTTATATTTTGTACGCTTTACAATGCCATACTCTGTTAATTCTTTTAATTGCTCAATCAGCATTTTCTGATTAATCCCTTGTATTTGACGTTCCAGATCAGCTAATGTCACGGCTCCATTTCTAAGCTGAAATATAATAATTGGCTTCCATTTTCCTTTTACTATATCATGTACAATTTCTAATGGACATGTATACTCATTGCGTATTTTCATATTCTCAATGCTCCATTTTCATGCTTCGGCCTATATGAAATGCACGAAGCTATTAGGTTCACTTCTGCTGCTATGTTCTTTATTTTATATCATCAAATAAAACACTTAAATTGTCAACACTTCGTTGGGAAGTTTATATACGATCTTTTGCTAAAATCAATTAGCTTGTTCTTAACCATCCCGGCATAAGAAAAAGCCACCAGCGGATTACCAGCAGCTTATATCGTTCTATTCAATTGCAAAATCAGTTTACTTCAACAGAACTGGTGTGCTATAATTTAATTTAGAGATAGTTGATGGTGTTCGGCTTATCCGGTCATATGATCGGTGGTGATGCGCATGAAAACATACGAGGTTTTGTCTTTAATGATATCCTTCGGATTGCTTATCATTGCGATAATCCAAGCTTGCAAATAGCAAGAAAATAAGCCCTACGATTTGACTCGCGGGCTCGTTTTCACTTTCAATATTTGACTATGAGATGAGCCAACGCGACCAAACATCAACTATCTCTTTGTTTATATTATAACACTCAGAAATATTCATATCAATAATTTGCAAAAATTTTATACGGACGGTCTCCTTGTTCTTTACTATTGCGTTCCCTGCAAAACTCACGAACATTTATTCAACTGAAAAAGATTTGCCTTTATCCAAACTTTTTACATAAAAAACCAGTCATGAGCCTATATGCATTAAAGGCTCTTGACTATCCAATCAATATAGAATTTTTATCATAGATTCTATATTTAAAGCACAAACGGTAATATTTGTGCTTTTCTAGCGTAATATTTATAACTTTCTTTAAAACCACTTTTCCGTAAAAGTTTTTCTGTTTTTATAAAATCAGCACCAATATCTTTTGCATTATGTGCATCCGATCCCAGTGTAATATATTTTCCGCCTAATTGTCTGTATAAGGATAGCACTTCAAAAGATGGATACGGTTTTTTTACAGCATTACGCCACCCAGAAGTATTAACTTCTATACCAATGTTTCGATCTATAGCACATCGCAAAATTTTTTTTATTTGCTCTTTATACTGCGGAAAAGAATAATCACCAACTTTACTAAATGCATAGCGCTTAGCTAAATCAAGATGGCCGATAACATCTATATCAGCTGTTTGAACCATAAGAAGAACTTCATTAAAATAAGCACGATAGATTTCTTCCTTGGTTTTCCCCTGCATAAACAATCGTATTTTTTTACTGCCAATATTATGAATCGAACCAATAATAAAATCAAGCTGCATATTCTGTAATGCTTTTTTTAAAACCTTCTGACATTTGACTAAATGTGGTTCGCCAATTTCCAAGCCACAGCAAATCGACAGACGACCCGCATATTTTTTTTGACAACAACTTACTTGTTTACGATAATTCGTATAGTCTAATACACCATAACTTACATCAAATTTATCTGCCGAAAAATGTTCGGTAAAACAGATTCCACACAATTCTTTTTCCAAAGCTGCTTCACATTCTTGTAATAAACTATCTTTTCCATCAAAAGAAAAGATACTGTGCACATGCATATCTACCAAGTTCATATCTAAATCTTCCTTTTAGGCAATTTTTCCCAGCATTAAAAACAAAATATTTAGTATATTTTGTTTTTAATGCTGAGTTTAGTTATTTACTTTTATGCTGTTTTTAGTTTTGTAGTAAGTCCTTCTAAATTAAAGCATTCTACATAATGATTGATAGACTGTTTGATTTTGTAAATTACGTATTTTTCACCATCAATACCGTTAATCCCCAAGTTCTCATATAATTTATTTATTTCTTGCTTAACACGTTTGTTGTTGAAGGTATAGTGACCACTAATTTCTACAATAAGTCGAGTAAGTTTTTCATCCTTAAAAATTTCCTCCGGCGACAACTTATCCTTACCATCAACCATCCACTTTTTCCAACGACCACTTTCTACGGCTTCTTCCTTTAAAACCTGTCCAAGATTTGAAACTTCTTTTATAAGCCCCTGTCCTGCCAAACGTGCTTCAACTTCAATAAGTTTTAAATATGCTTGTGTTTCTACCGTTCCAAATTCCGGGGCCACATTCATTGCTGTTACACCAAGCGTTGGATGCTCCAGCAAAATAGCATCGTCGAGATAATCACCATTATGCTCTTTAAGCCCTACATGATATTTTTTAGCAATAGACGATAATGTTTTGCAGGAAGTCGAATCAACATGTCCAACATTTTCTGTCAAGCGCGTAAGTGTACCCGTATTACCGACTATAAAAGCTGGATGTGGCAGCTTTTTTTCGTCAAGACAATCCATCAACCTCTTTATGAATGCTTCATAATTTTCACTGGAGGTTAGGCCACCATTGGTTTCTTCTGTACCAACTTCATAGCTAATAGCTGGAAGGCCGCGTGCAATACGTTCTTTTTCGACACATTCAATGAGTTCTACTGTACGGTTAATATTCAAATCCATATCAATGACCTTACCTACTGTATATGGATCTTTCGTCGGATCAATATGGAGCAAATCAAAACCATTTGAAAGGTCCATGAGATAGGACTGTTTGCCAAATTTCATCGCTTCTTTTTCAGGTAAATGTGCATTGCGCTCGTTGTCTCGCTGCCAAGGGCCACCATGATCACGGCAAAGATAATACAGTCCATTATAATCTGTTTCCTTTGCAACCTCTTTAATGGCTGCCGCGAAGCGATTCTGGTTCCAATTACATACATAACCGCCGCCTAATTCATCGGCATCAACTTGATTACGACTTGCGATAAACATTAATGGAAAGTCCTTCTCTTTCGCAAGCAACATTGATGCTTTAATCAACGTTTTTGACATTGGTCCGATGCCCAGCATACTCACCTTGCCTTTACCATCAAAAGCCAACATTTTCTGAACAACTTTATTTAATGTAAGTTTACTCAAAATAAAACACTCCTTCACCTTTTACCAAAATTTAGTTTGTTTTTCTTCTATGTCCGGGCGCAAAAGATGCAGACAAATTGCTGTGACTATCACACCAATCGCCATGTCAATGGCATACCATAAAGGTGCTTTGTTGACAGCTGCAATAACAATTAGTCCTCCATGCGGTACCATGCATTCTACACCATGAATCATCCCAAGCCCCGCCCCAACTGCACTACCAATCATAATCGAAGGAATGACAGTTTTTAGACTTTTTACGGCAAATGGAATCGCTCCTTCAGTAATACCAATGAGCCCCATAAATGCTGCAGATGGTCCCATGCGTCGATCATCTGCACCCCATTTTCGCCGAGAAATAAAAGTAGATAAAGCAATACCAAGTGGTGGAATTGCCACGGCAATACGATAAGCACCATTGGGGCCGTAAATTCCTTCAGCCATAAGTGCCAGCGTAAACCCTGTAGCCGTCTTGTTAATTGGTCCCCCCATGTCAAATGCTGCCATTGCGCCAACAATCAATCCAAGAACTAAGGCACTGCCACCTTGCAGACCTGATAATAATTTAACAAGCCAAGCCATAATCATGCCAATCGGACCAACAAGAATATAAATATAGACCATAGCCACAACAAAGGTAGTGACAATTGGAATAATCAGAATTGGCATGATTGCCATAATGGTAGCATTAACTTTCCATTTTTTTACCCATCTTGCCAAAAATCCGCAAAGAACACCTAATAACATAGCTCCTAAAAATCCTGTCTGTACATGGTTCTCACCAAATGGCGTGTTTGCCATAAAACCTGTAATCATCCCCGGTGTAATTCCTGGTTTACCAGCAATTGAATAGGCAATATACCCCGACAAGATAGGAATCATCATTGCAAAACCGGCACTGCCGATTGCACCAATATTTTGTAGAAAAGGATTAGTGACAACCATCCCTTTACCCGCAGTAGCATCACCTCCTGCTAGTGACAACGCTAGGAAAATACCTCCAACAACAACCGTTGGCATCATATAGGAAACACCCGTACTGAAAGCTTTTGTTAAATCATTAATAAAAAGTTTCATTGTGTCTGACATTTTCTTGTCCTCCTCATATTTAATAACAATGTTTATTTCAACAAACTAATTGCTTTATCGATAATAGCTGCTGGATCACGAATAACTTCAGCCGGATTCAAAGTTAAAATTCTACCTGCATCTTCTTTTTCTTCAAATCGCTCCTCACCCTCAATCCCAATCGCGACGGCCATAATAACAACATCAGCTGCTGCAATTTCTTCTTCACTAAGCTCATTATCAATCCCCATACCTCCTTGAGTTTCAACCTTTATATCATATCCTCTCTTTTTACACTCCTGCTCAATGGCTTCTTGTGCCATGTACGTATGGGCTACACCAGTAATACAAGCTGTTACACCTACAATTTTCATATAAATCATTTCCTTTCTTCTACCTCATTCTTTATCTTTTTTAAGTCCTTGATTAATAGCATCTAAAAGAACAAAGGCTTCTTGCCCTGTTTGACAAGCAAATAATTTTCTTCGAAATTCATCGTTAATCAATTTTTTACTGACCTCTGAAATCACTTTTAAATGGAGTGTATCTGTATTTTTTTCCGGCACCCCAATAAGAAAAACAGCTTCTACCCGATCTTTTGTATCGGTATCCCACTCAAAAGCCTTTTCAACTCCTACATAGGAAACAAACGCATCCTGTACGGCATCTGTTTTGCCATGTGGAATGGCAATTCCATGCCCAATAGAGGTCGATATTTCTTTTTCGCGACGAAATACCACTTCTGTGAACTCGTGTTTATTTTTCAGCAATCCCGCTTTTTCCGCTGCATTAGCAATAAACGCAATTGCTGCAGCACGGGTTTTAATAGGCTGTTTGACAAAAACCAAATCTTTTCTAATCATTTTTCACATCTCCTAGGCTATAAACTCAATAAATGGGCCAGACTATTCTTAAATTCTTCTGCATTCTTCCAGCCAAATTTCTTAATTTCAGTTCTTATATTGGATCGAACTAATTTTTTATAAAAGGTCGAAAACAAAGCAAAATTTGTTGTGAAATTTTCTTTTGACACAGCAAACATAAAAACATAACTCACATCTGATACTGCCCAGTGCACTGCTTTGCCCAAGCGGATAATTACCAATTTACTTTCTTTAACAAAATCCGGATTACCATGCGGAATTGCAATAGTTGCTACATCCGTCGATGATATGTTTTCCCGTTCGATAACGCTTTGTAAATAATCATCTGTTACCAACCCTGCTTTATAAAGCACATCTGCACCCACTTTTAATACCTCCTCTCGTGTACTAACACTTTTTAAATCCAAAACCGTCGCATGCATAACTACCAGTGATAACAAATTATTAATACAGTGCAGCTCAATGAAGTGACTGATTTGTTTGAGTTCATTCTGCATAAGCAACGGTGTTACATAAATAACAGGTATACCTTGTGCTTTTATATTTTCTGTGCTCAAAACCAAGTCTGCATTAATTCCCTTCAATTGGAGAAAGTGCTGCATGGATACAGTATCGGTAATTTCTATTGCATGGAAAATTCTTTCCAGTTTTGTCGCAATCAAGCTTGCAGCTGCCATACCATAATGGCAAACAACCAATACACGAGTTTTCTTTTCTCCATTTTTCATTCGTTCAATTCCAGCTTGGAAATGCAGTGTCAAATAAATCATTTCGTCATTAGATACCTTATATGAAAATCTTGTCAAAATCACCTCAGCAGCTATAGCTGACATTTCAAAACCTAAGGGATATTGATGGCGAATATCATTCCAACTATAATCCAAAGAGCACGCTCTAAATCTATCTTTACGCAAAACCGTCGTATAAATATGTATAGAAAGACCTTTTAATAATTCTTGATCTGCTTTGAAGTCTATTGCCAACTGTTTAAATATTCTATTAAAAATTTCTTCAACCACGTCTTTCATTACTTCTACAAATCTTGTATTGTCAGAGATTTTTTGCTTACGTAACGTCATGAATAAATAGCATAAATAGAATTCTTCATTTTGATTTGTTATCTGCAACAACTGACAAATCTTTTTTGCCACTACCAGATATTCTTTTTCATTTTGCACGCCATGCACAATATCTACAAATGTTCCCGTCTGTACCCGCTTACAGCAACGATAAGAAACCTGAATATAAATCAGTTGCAAAAACAATTGACGAATTGCTTCATCGGTAAAGCTGAAAGTCTGAACACTTTGGAGATAATCAATAGCCTTTACACCATTTTCAATCTCATCTATTGAAATATATTGCAAAATAGGGAAATGGCTTACATGAAACTGATTTAACTCCGTGGCAAAATCAATCCCTTGCACATAGGGTTCCATAAGTTCTACAAAGCGACTCCGCTTTTCAATCTGTAAAGCAACATTTCGGATGCCATAGTGCCTAACTGATTGCAATTCTTCAGGATATTTTTTTAATAAAGCCGCCATTATCTTTTCAATAAGTGACTTGCTCACATATAACATATCTGCTATATCTTGCAAGACAAGAAAATCATCATTCAATAGCATAATCAAAAACACTTGTTTTGCTAAAGAAAACTCCATCATCATACTTGATGCTTTTAACATATAAACAATATTTTCAATTCCCTGAACTCGTAATTGATTACCTTGCAATATTTTTACTGTCACACCGTAGTCTTTCATAAAATCTTCCATGTTTTGCAAATCAGACTTTATGGTCTGCACAGAAACATTCATAATTTCGCCAAGTTTCCTTATGCTGGCGTTAGGGTTATCACTCATACATTTCATGAGATTAATCTGTCGTCTTATTAGTTTCATGTTTTCCCCTCCGACTGGATACATCATAACAAATCGTCTCCTTTAGTAAAACTCAATATAATTCTTTAAATTCAAAAAAATATGTGTATTTTACAAATTACAATATAGTTTTCTTTTTTTGTCTGCTGGTTTAAGAAACAGTAAATGAGGGGAAGCACATGCACTCTTAAGTTTCACTTAACGTCTTGCTATCGGTCTTTCATGAGACACTTAGATTATACTTAAAACACATATTGCCAATACCTTCCTATATCACAGAACCAAAATATAAAGTCTATTATAAATTATCTTTAATTTTTTCAGACATAGCAAAACCTCCTATCGTTCTCATTTCACAATAGGAGATTTCTTTTTCAGCATTCGTTTTCAGACGGTCATGTTTGCGGCCACTAAACAAAAACAGTGTTGGTTGAAAAGGGACAATCGGGAAATTTTATTGGACAATAGTTGCAAGGCCATCGATTGATCGACGCATATCCACACGACCGCAAGCAATATAAATTTGTTTAATAGAGAAAAAATCTGCTAACGTTGCGGCAGTACCTGTCTTAGAAACAATAAGGGGGTTTTAGTGAATCTGATGATGTGGATTCGTACACATCAAGCGAAATTCCAGCATAATTCAATGTTAGTTTTGCTGGTTGGTCTGCTGGCACTTTTGCTTCAGAAAAAGCAACCAGAGCAAAGACCGTTGTTGAAATTGCTGGCATGCTATTGCAAGCAGCTTCGCGAATGCGTTTTAACCAATAGTAATAAATATGTTTCTTGATATTTCGTTCCCTGCAAAATTCACGAACATTTAAACCGCTGCTCTGCCATTCAACGATGAGTGCAGACCATTTTTTAGACGAATTTGACGAGCAACTTGCTTTGTATCCAAGAAAATATACCTCCTCCAAGTTTTCCAAGTAAACTATAAAAACTTGAAAAACTTTACTTTGGTATATTATCTCATGACAGATAACGTGTTGCTAGCCACTGCCTTATAAGACGCTTACGGTTTTTCTACTCCCTGAGTAGGGAGGTAGGGTATAAATTACGGCATGAAAAAAACCGCCTAGCGGTTTGCCAGCGGTCTTCTTCAAAGAATTCTTAATTCGAGGAGAGCCGACGCAACCAAACATCAACTATCTCTTTGTTTATAGTATAGCACTCAGAAATATTCATATCAATAAGTAAGGATTAAATTACCTTCCAGACCAGATTTGTTCAGGCTTTGTTTGCTAATTTGTACTGAAAAAGTTACGTAATATATTTACTAAAGGTTTAATATTTTTCTTGCATTTCCTGAGAAAATCTTATTTTTATCTTTTTCAGAAATATTTAAGGATTCAACAACCTTTATAGTCTCATTTATGTGGTATAATCCTGCTTCTGGTCCAAATGGCATATCAGATGCAAATACAATTTTATCGATTCCAAAAAAGTCTATTCCACAATCAACAGTCGCTTTAGAACCAAATGAAGCTGTATCTGCAAAATAATTCTTCAATGAATCAAAAGGTGGTTTAGTTATAGGTGTTTTAGATAAATGTGCATATTCTTTTGGCGTTCTTGTTCCATAGCTATCCATACCAGATGCAAATCTTCCTTGAAGCATTGGAATTACTCCACCGCAATGATGTGTTACTATATTTATCCCAGGATATTTTTCAAATATACCGCTAAACATAAGTCTTGCCATAGCCATGCTTGAATCATAAGGCCATCCAAGTGCCCACCATAACTCATATTTTGAAGCTTCTTCTCCTATATAATCTGATTTCATCATACCTCTATGTGGATGTAACCAAATTGCACCGCCTGCATTATAAGTAACTTCATATATTGGAAAATATTCTTCACTATCAAGAGATTTTCCATTTATTTCAGTAAAAAACTGAACACCTTTTGCCCCTAAATGCTTAATTGCATATTCTGCTTCTGCAATAGATGCCTCAACATTATTCATTGGCAATGTAGCTACAAACCCCGGAAAATAATCTGGATATTTATCTACAAGTTTAGCCATTTCTTCATTTGCAACTCTTGAAAGTATTGGTGATACATCTTTATCTGCAAACATTTCAACAGCTGGTGAAACTAAAGTAGGAATTTGTTTGTAACCTTCAAATTTATCCATTAACTTTAATCTTAAATCCAAATTACTCATAGTTGGTAAATTATGTGCTCTGGTTAACATGTGTGCTGATTTGCCTGTTAATTCTTGAACCTTTTTGAAATACTCCTCTGGCATATAGTGACAAAATAAATCTATAATTTCCCTTTTCATTTTTATTACCTCATCTTTCAATTATTTTAATTAAATCTATTATAAATTCTGTATTAAAAAATCATGCTAGGAAAGCTGTTACAATAACGCCTACCAAAAGACCTACCATAACCGGAATAAAACTTTTTCTAGCTAATTCCTGTGGATCAATCTTAACTACAGATCCTGTAATTGCTAGGAATCCCCAAGGAACCAATGTAGCTCCAACAAAAATTGCAGATATTTGTGCCATAGCAACTAAATAAGTAACATTTGCACCAATTGGCTGACCTAAAGCCATTGCAATACTTGCTCCAATTGGAATAGCAGCATAACCAGATCCATCTAAAGCGCCCAAACCACTGGTTACTGTAGCTAAAAGCGCCACCATAAATTTATTGATTGGCATATGCTCTGCTGTAAAGTATCCCCAATGAAATGCAAGTCCTTGCATATTAGGATCTCCAACAATAGTTTTTAAAGATTGTCCTCCAAGCCAGAAGAAACCACTAATAATTATAATTGGTCCAAATACCTTTATAGCAAACATCCAACCTGCACGTGCATGCTCCATTACTTTTTCAAAAGATTTTCCTTTGTAGTGGATTATTCCACATAAAGCTGATACTAAATAGAAAGTCCCCCCCATTAAAGCCATGGCATCATCTCCTGACAACTTATAGACCACCATAGTTATTATATCTGCAAGTATTACTAGTGGTATAATAATTGCCATTAATTTTGCAACTGGTGTAACTTCTATAGCCTTTGTAGTAGCAGCTTCCCTATAAGCATCAATATGTAAATCATCCCCAGATAATCTTTTAATATTTTCCTGCTTTTGTATTTTTCTTGCTACTATACATAAACAAATCATTGTAACTATAGATACAGTTGCCCAAATTGGGATGCTTGCGCTAAAAACATCTCCTACTGGCAATTTTGTAGCTTTTGCAGTAAAAGCTGGAGTTCCTTGACTTAAGAAATCACTTGAAAGTGCAACGCCTTTACCCAAAATTGATAGCAATAATCCAGCTACTACTGGAGACATACCTGAAACAATAGCAGTTGGAACTAATAAAGTGCCAATAAGAACTACAGCTGGAGTTGCACGAAGCACCCAACTAATTGGTAAAATAACAATACTTAATACAATAAAAGATTTTAGTGGATTTTGAAGTAATTTTTTAGCCGGAGCTACCATAATTTGATCTACACCCATATCCGCCATAACTTTTGTTAAAGTCGTAATTGATGCAATAATCATAATCATATTAAGCAGATCTGTACCAGCCAGCAAGATTGCTTTATATGTTACAAGAACCCCTCCTAATAAATTTCCTTCTTTTAAAGCAAGACCAGTTAAAAATAATCCTATAAGTGTTGGAAGCAAAGCATCTCTACGGGTTGCAAGACAAACAAAGGTCACTATTATAAAAAATAAATAAAGCCCATCAGCCAGAGATAGTACTACATGTTGCATAAAAGTTCCTCCTGATTTTAATTTATATCAGCAATTATTGACTCAAATTTCGCACACAAAAAACATACTGTTAGCCTTGAAAATTCAATATAAATCGGCCATTGTTGGATTCCAATATTATGCACATTTTTGCAGACTTTCAGACTATAAGGATGGCCGTTCCTGTAGAAATGAATCCAGCATCAGTTGGACGGCCTGCTCGCTTAGTAAGTGTTTTTTGAACCAATACGGCAAATTGAAGTAATACCAGATGGAGTGCCTCCTGAAACTGTAAATCTGGTAATTCATCAATACTGCGCAAATCTTGACTTTCCCGCTTGGTTCTACAGCCAGCAGCATATATATCGGGTAAACACGACAGCTGCATGTGCTGTCATGGCGTTGTCGGAAATCAAACGGCAGTCCTTACTGAGATGCAGATACATTTTGCAGATTTTGAAGAAAACCTCAATGCCACAAATATTGAATTTTCAAGGCTCATAGGCGATTATTTACCTGCGAAGTTTTAGTAGAACCTAAAGTTATCTAATTATTTCTCCCTTCATATATTCATTCCATACATTTTCAAACCAACTTTCTTCTTTTGGTATTTGATTTACCTCTCTCCATTCAAAATTACAGTTTCTATTGTTAAATGAAGAAAATTGTATTTTACTATTTGAAGTTCCATCATCTAATACAAATTTAAAATTATCTTCTAAACCATTAACTGGAAGTTTTCCACTTTGCTCACATATTAAATATGAACCTCTGCTACCGCCACCCTTATTTATATAGTCAATTATTGATGACAAATATACATATTGTGTAATTAATAAATCATAATTTTGAAATGCATATTTCAGTTGAAATGTTGAAGATATTTTAGTTAATTTTGTTATATTATTTAGCATTTCTTTTGATTCTTTAGCTACTTTCTCAATTTGGGAATATATGCGTATATGAGCTCCACATTCAGTCATTCTGATACCTATTTTTTTTCTAATATCCATAACGTTGCTTTCAGTTCCTAATTGCTGCATAAACCCTTCACCTATATTAATCTTTTCTTCTATTTGCTTTTTACAAGTATTTAGTAAAGTATCTATGTCCATAGGTTCATTTGTATATCGGTTAGCTATATATTGAGCTGCTCGTGTACTTCCAACCTGTCCTGAGTTTAATGCAGTTCCACCCGGTCTATATATTCCATGAGTTCCATTAACCTCACCAACCGGGAAAAAGTTTTTAATGTTACTTTCCCACCATAAGTTTCCACATAAGCCTCCATTATTATGTTGAGCACAGACAGCTATCTCTAAATATTCTTTAGCTATGTCAATTCCATGATCCATATAAAGCTTTATAGCTGGTTCATTCATATGTTTTAATCTATCAATTGGAGTTCCAAATAATGCATTAGAATTTTTTAGATATAACTGGCTTTCTTCCCCTAGCAATGAGAAATCAATTTCTCCATTTTTTAAAAGTCCCCACTGTGAATTTTGTGTGTAATCTAAAAACACACGTCTTCCTTTGATTACAGTTTCATTGTATACTAAAATATCTATTATAGAAGATCCATAATCTTCAACTTTTCTTGCATCAAAAGGCCATTGATATCCCTTTAAAAAGATTGCATCTAACATTTGACCTGGATTTTCGAAGTAGTTCTGTAAAAATTCCTTTTCATCATTTCCAGATTTATCTGTTGAAATATATCGCGGTAATACCTGTTGATATGTTCCAGATAAATTCCACCTAAATTTAATTGATGCAATTCCATACTGTGATTCGGTTAAGTTTTTACCTTTGATTCCTGCTTCTAATGCAAATCCACTAGCACCTGTTTGGCTAGCAGGATAAACAGAGGTATTATATATTCCTGCTGGTCCACCAGTTGCATATATAATATTTGTGCAATTAAAAATTACATATCTGTTTTCGCTATCTTCTAATTTATTCAAATTTAGTGCTATTAGCCCTACAGACCTACCTTCATTTGTAAGAATTCCTATAACTTGATACATATCAAATATTCTGATATTTCTTTGTATAACTTGTTCTTGTAATTTTTCTGTCATAACTTTTGATGTTAAAGGACCTACTGAAGTCGCTCTTTGCCTCGGATCATGATCTGTTTTATATCCAACATACTCACCATATCTATTATGTGGAAAAGGTACTCCAATATCCACTAAATGATAGAAGCATTGGGTAGACATTGCTGCCTCAACTAGAGCAATGTCCCCATCCATACTTCCTCCTTGAAATAGTGTTTCTGCCATTTCATTAATAGAATCCTCACAATTTCCTGCAAGCGTAAACTTATAGTAAGTCTGTTTATCAGATCCAGTATTTCTTGATGTACCTTTATTTAATCCTTCTGTAACTATAGCTATATCTTTTTGTCCAAAAGAATATAGTCTCTCAGCGGCATTAAAACCTGCCACTCCAGTACCAACAATAATTGTATTTAAGGAATATGCTTTATATCTTTTTCCTTTTAAAGCAATCCATTCTTCTCTCAAAATAACTCCTCCACTTTTTTAGATATGTTCATCTACACGATTACTTGGTGCTGAAGGTTTACCTTTTCTTCCAGCTCTATAAATAGGAGCATAAACTTCTGAGTCTTTTATTACACAACCAGCTTTTCCGCCATCTCTCATTATTTCTGTACATTTACTACATGCAATACAGCATTTACTTCTATTCATCTTTCCTGTTTTAATTATATCTGATGCAAAATCAGGATATGCAAAAGCTTGTCTTCCAAATCCAGCCATCTTAAACCAACCTTCTTTAATTCCTCCTGCTGCTATAAAAGGTGCATATTCTCTAAACCAGCTAAATCCTACCGCAATAACTGTAATTTCTGGTACACTTTGTTGAATTTTTCTTATAGCATTCAACATTCTAGCTTCACTTATAAGTTGTTCTTCATTCGCAATATATGGCCCCATATCAAACGGTCTTCCAATGTGTGGATTATAGTATGGATTACCACAACTGATGTTAATAAGTTTCACACCTTTATCTCTTAATATTTTTACTAATTCAATTGTTTCAGTTAAGTCAGGTTCTTTGGAACCATCTTTATCTGATCCCCAGCCATATGGATATGGAATTGCATCAAATGCATTTAATCTAAGTGTTACCTCAATTGAATCTCCTAATTTATCTTTAATTTTAGTAATTACATTAAGTAAAAATCTTGTTCTATTTTCGAAACTCCCACCATATTTGCCTTTTCTAGTAAATCCACTTAACAGCTCTGAATTTAAATACCTATGACAGCTTTTAACATCTACAGCATCATATCCAGCTTTTTTAGCTAAAGTTGCTGCTTTAACATAAGCATCTTCTAAATTTTCTATTTCTTCATCTGTTATTACATGATATTTTTCTGGTAAAAACTTATCTAAATACTCATTTTCAGCTCCAATAATAGGATATGGTACACCTGTTGGCTTGCTATATCTTCCTGAATGTGTAAGCTGCAATACTGTATAAGGTCTACTTTCTTTTCCGTATATTTCTTGATGGTTATTAATTATTAAATCATTCAGTTTTTTAAAATCTTCGACAGTATCTTCACATATGTAAAGCTGCCTTGGATTAGCTCTACCTTCTTTTGCAACTGCTGTTGCCTCTACCCATAGTAACCCAGCTCCACCTTTAGCAAACCGTTCATATCTTCTATATGTTAATTCGGCTGGTGATCCACTAATTGTACCATCACAACCTTCCATTGGATGAATAGCCAAAATATTTGGAACTATTTTCCCATTTATAGAAACAGTATCTTTTAAAACTTCTACCTCATCGGAGAATGGTATTTCTAACCCTAATTTTTTTACTTCCTCTTTAAGTTGATTTAGTGAATTGTAATTAAATTTACTAGCATTCATGTTTTTTCCTCCTAAAAAATAAGTATTATTTATTATTAATATCAATTGCCTCTTATTAAGATTTATGCTTTTGATATATTGTAATGTAAGTCAAGGTATCAGAACAGCTTTTAACGCTTTTTTGCTATTCATAGCCTCAATAGCTTCATTTGCATCTTCTAATGAAAATCTGTGACTTATTAGTTTACTGAATAATTTTTTATTCTTCATTACTAAATTCATTGCTTGATAGGTATGTCGCGTATCACTTACCCATGTTCCTTGAATCTTTATATTTTTTCTCACTACATCATTAAAAAAATCTATTTCTTCAATTCCTGCCGGTTGAGCATATCCTGTAGAAAGATATGTCCCTCCTGAACGAAGTAACTTTATTCCTTCTTCTACAGTACCTTTGGTTCCTGTAGCTTCAACTACTAAATCGACACCTCTTCCATTTGTTATCTCAAAAACTTTTTTACGTCTTTCCTCTAGGGAAAGTTCACGTCTATTTAATATAGTTGTAGCTCCAAACTCCTTACATAGATCAAGTCTGTCTTTCGAACCTCCAATTACTATGATATTAGATGTTCCTGATTCTTTAGCAAAAGCTACAGCATATACGCCTAATGGTCCTGGCCCTTGAATAAGCACTGTATCACCCATTGAAATCTCTGTCATATCAAAAGCATGTGCTATCGTAGCTCCAGAACAAGATGCAGATACTAAAATTGCTGGATCTATTTCTTCATTAATTTTAAATGCATCTGTATTTTCTCTTAGAATAATATACTCCGAATAGCATCCATTTAAATCAGGTTCATCCAAGCACCCCATATTAATTCCAAAAACCTTTCTATTATCACATAATGATGGCTCATTTAATACTTTACAAGCATAACATTTACCACACGTCATACCTCTGCTCCATAGGATTAAATCTCCATTATTTATATCTTCTCCACTAACATATTTTCTGCTTCCACATATATCAACAACTCTTCCAACACCTTCATGTCCCAATATTATTGGAAGAGGTGTTCTTGGATCTTCGCCTTTCCACATATGTACATCGGAACCACAAACACCTGCTGCTTCAATTTTTACAAGTATTTGACCTTCTTTTAATGCAGGAATCTCAAATTCCATACATTCTAAAGGTTTTTTAAATTCTCTTAAAACCATCGCCTTGCTTTTCATAATATAACTCCTCGTATAATAAGTTTTGTAAGCAGATATACGCTAACTTACAAAGCTTATTTTTTATTTTTGATTACTTTATTAGGATCTCCTGATGCCACAATCGATTTTAGTAATCTGTAGCAAAGGTTACATCTTTCACTCATTTTTATAGAAGAGATTACTGATATGCCCATCAATACGCTCATAAGCTGCGTTTGTGAAAAAGGCTATAAAAAGACGCTCAAAGAGCTTGATCCCAACACTTACCAATACTTTTATCCATTCCCGGAATCGGGCCTGTCATGGCAGCTGGTATTCTTGTTGAAATTGGTTATATCGAAGCATTTAAATCGCAAGATTACCTTGCCAAATATGCTGGTCTCGTCTGGCATGAAAACCTGTCCGGCATATCTCAGATATTATCTGATTGAAACAGTTAACCAGGTAAAGAATCAATGCTGTGAATTCACCGTATTTTACTATAAAAAGTGCAATGAGGTAAACGCTCATCAGCATAAACGTGCACTCGCGTTTACAGTTCGTAAATTTGTTTAGCTGATTTTTGGATTGCTGCTCAATCATCAGTTTTACTTTCAAAGTGGAGTAAGCCAAAATTAATATTACATATTTCACCTTTTTTAAGGTAAAGAAAAGGTTGGTTAAGTGTACTCTTTTTTCTCAATTGTTTATAATTCTTTATTTGGAAGCTTAATATAGTACTAGATTGCTTTCAAAATCATTTAAATGTTCATGGTATCGTTTGCACAATCGATTGTGTAAACGATAAAAAATTAATTTTCTTATTGAGAAGATTAATTTTTATCATATATTCCTAACACTGCATTTTTATCTTGTTGAATTTCTTATAATCAGTTCAGGCTCCATTTTATCAATAATTACCTTATGCTTATTTTTCTTATTCATTATTTTAATTAATTTTTGCATTGCTAATTTCCCCATTGAATATAACGGCTGAGATACAGTTGTAAGTTGTGGATCAAATAGTTTGCTAAATTCAAGATTATCAAATCCTATAACAGATATATCTTCTGGAACTTTATACCCAAAATCTTTTATTGCTCTAATAGCTCCTAAAGCTCTTAAATCTGTAGTAGCAAAAATTGCATCAGGTATATTTCCACTTTTAAGTAAATTAACTGTTACACTATACCCATTTTCTTCCCCTACTGAATCATCTAAAATATAGGTATTATCAACAGATAAATTTGCATCTTCTAAGGCTTTTTTATATCCTTGAAATCTTTCGTTATATAATGTTAATTCAACTCTTCCGTTTATTATCGCAATCTTTTTATGTTCTCTTATAATTAGATAAGTAACAGCATCATAGGCACCCTTAAAGTTATCTAATATCACTGCATCCACTTTATCTTCTAAATGTCTTACTAAAAGAACAACTGGAATTTCTTCATCTTTCATATTTAAAATATGTCTACTATCTGCTTCGGCTGTTGCAACAATAAATCCATCTACTAAGCGTTTTTTCATTTTATCTAAATATTTTTTTTCTATATCTAAATTATTTTCTGTATTACACAAAATAACTATATAACCACTTTTTCTCGCTACTTCTTCTACACCTTTTACTAAGGATGGAAATAGTTGATTCCCTATATTAGGAATTATTAAACCTATGGTATTGGTCTTTCCGTCTTTTAAACTTTTTGCTAACGCATTAGGTTCATAATCAAGAACTTTAACAGCCTTCATAACCTTATCTTTAGTTTGTTTATCCACTGGAATATTTCCACTAATAGCCCTGGAAACTGTACTTGGAGAAACACCTGCCATTTTAGCTACATCCTTTATTGTAACCATACTATATTCCCCTTTCTATAGTGCACTACATTACTTTTATTATCGCGCAATGCTTTGCACAATCGATTCCATGAATATTTTACCACAATTAAATTTAAAATACTAGTGTCTTTTATTGTATTTTTGTAACTATTCAGCAACCTCTAAAAGTCATTAAAAAAGATTGCCTCTTATATACAGTAATGCTCAAAATATTCATTTAAGAAACACTTTGTTTATTTTATAGGGACAAAATCCATTGATGTCTACTAATGCGAAGTGCTACTAAATAGTTGCGATTTTTCTTCTATTATTTCAAATTTAATTTTGTGAGATGATATAAGCTACCATCAACAAATTGCCAGCAGCTTATATCATCTGTTCAATTTTAAATGATCCGACCCTAGGATCGGTGGTGATGCACATAAAAACAGTTTTGTTTTTGTATGTCCAATATTAGCCCATAAACGCAAATGAGCGACTGCCCGTTTTCATCAAGGGCACCGCTCATTTTCTCCATGCAAGAAGGAAAGGTTATTCGACCGTGATTACCGAAACAGGGCATCCATCCCGCGCTTCCACGGCTTTGTCTTCTGCCTTTATTGGAACGTTTTCCTGATGGACTTCAGCCACTCCATCATCAGCGATCCTAAAAACATCCGGGCAGGTTTCCGCGCAGAGTCCACAGGAGATACAACCACTTCTGTCCAGTTTTGCCTTCATAAATTTCTCATCCTTTCAAAAATAATTGAATATATGCTTATGGCCGAGGAAATACAACGGTTAACATCATCTTAAATTTTCCGTCCGCAGCTACGGCATGAGAGATTCCTGCTGGCATCACAATAGTTTTACCTTCAGCCAATGAAAAGTTCCGATCGCCAATGGTAATATTCGCCTTTCCTGCAAGGATTGTCACCATTGCGTCGCCATCTGAAGAATGCGAACTGATTTCTTCATTTTCATCAAAAGCGAACAGTGTAATGCTCACGGCATTGTTCTGTGCAAGAGTCCGGCTCACAACCTGTCCCTGCTGGTATTCGACTAGTGCGGATAGGTCCAATGCGTTCTCGAATTCAATATTCTTTAAATAATGTGTTTCCATACTATGCATCACCTTTCTTCAACAATCTCGCGATACTACTCTAAAACCGAACACTTTTCACCTTAAGTTACAGCTTCATTTTACCACTATACGGTCCTAAGATACATTCTTTCTTTTCGGCTTAATTCATATTTACTAAACCGAAAAAGCAGCCGTTTTATTTCCCTTAAAACCTAGCTATTTTTCTTTGGCTGTGCGAATTTTTTTCGCACGAAATTGATAAGACATTTTTCATCTTCATAAACTTGCCGACCTTTTTTTCTGATAATACAGCCCTTTAAACAGAGGCCTTCAATAGGAATTGTAATAAGCTGGCTTCCTGGCATAATAGCATTTTCTGTAATAATAGCCGTAGCTATTTTTTGTTGGATGAGATTCCACACACTGGAAAGATGCGGCGAAAAGTGCAAAATTTCCGGCTGCAGCTCTTTCTTTTCAAATTGCTGGAGCAGCATACGCGTCATAAAGAAATTTCTGCCCAAAAGAACCAATGGTTCCCTGACTGCTTCCTCCAATGAAATGCTTGTTCGCTTGGCAAGCGGATGATCAGGCCAGACGCAAAGACAGATCGGCCAGCTAAGAAGGCTGCGATAGCTCAGACCTTCAATCTCTTCGCCGTAATGGATAATTGCCATATCGATCTCTTCATTTTTTACCATCTCAGCAGCTTCCAAGCCTGCCGGCTCAAGAATTTCCAGATGAATTTGAGGATTTTTTTTTCGAAAATCTCCCAAAAGCATTGGCAGCATGATGGTTCCAATCTGGGATGGGACAGCGAGCCTCACATGATTACGCCTATGCGCCATATCTTTTATCGTGTCTTCCAAACGGTCTGCATGTTCTAATAAATGGGCAAATTTTTTAAACAAAATAATGCCGTCTTCGGTCATCTGTATATTGCGTCCTACATGGCGAAAAAGATTTAGTCCTGTTTCGGTTTCTAAAGAACGCATTGCTATGCTAAGGGTTGGCTGGGCAATATGAAGAATTTCTGCGGCCTTTGTAATACTCTGCCAACGACAAACTTCATAATAATATCGCATTTGTAAAATCGTCATATCTTCACCTCCAGACAGCTATATTATACCAATATAAAATATGTATTCATAGTGTAAATACTTAGTTTCAGACTATAGGTTTATTGTGAATATGTATTTTTTTACTTTCAGTGAGAGGCGCATAATAGAGACAGGAAACATCAAAGGAGGTTTTTCAGATGGAAAAACATATCAATAAAAGCTATACTATAATGGGTCTTGCATTTTTCCCTTTTTCTAAAAAAATTTCTTCTCTGCTCGAATCTACTGCCGAAAAATGGATGGAGGAGGCAAGAGCGTCTGTACACGCTTATGAAGCCGCCCTCCAGCAAATCAATGCATCACAAAGTAAAGTTTCACCAGCTTACATGACTTCACTTTATGGGCAGTACCTCAAAGATACCATTGAAAGCCTTTAACTTTATTTGTTATTATGAAAGGTTTTGTTATTATCGAAAATTATATTCTTGGATTACCACACCATCTTTTGCCCATATTTTGTATATTTTTAGCAGCATTTCTCCAATCAATCACTGGTTTCGGGCTTGTGATTGTAGCTGCTCCTCTGCTGCTATTATTTTATGATGTCAAAACCATGGTGCCCATCATGCTTCTTTTGGCCTGCTGCGGAAATTTCATACAAGGACTGATGTATATCAAAAATGCAAACCGATCCTTGGTCGCCTGGCTATACCTGGGCGTCCTGCTTGGGCAGCCTTTTGGCTTCTGGGTTTTTGATTATATGGATAGCAGCACTTTGAAATTATTGATTAATCTGCTCATTCTCCTGTCACTCATCCTGATGCAGGCTTCACACCGAAAAATAGCAGAAAGGCCCCGCAATTCTTTTATAACGGGAATATTTTCTGGCTTTACCTCGATTACCACTGGAATGGGTGGCCCACCATTTCTTATTTATCTGGCTTACACCGAAATGACCACAAAAATGTTCCGGGCTACTTGTTTTGTTTTCTTCTTCCTATGTAATGCCACCTCCCTCACGAGCTATCTGATCGGCGGCTTCAGTCTCGTTCC
>WSSedB1CaDRAFT_10000309_pt1 | contig 22106 bp, 17 predicted proteins | sample WetSurSB1Cattail_FD_9460 | JGI IMG/M metagenome (IMG submission 9460)
CGGCTGCGATCTCGCACTTCTTCAACGTGGATCCCGAGCCGGCCACGGCCTGCGCGGCCACGCTGCTGCTGGTCACGTTCCTCTGCATCGTGCCTGTGGGCCTCATCTGGGCCCAGTTGGACAACGTAAGCCTGCGCAAGGTGACGACCGAGAGCGAGCAGGCCGAAGAGGGCGTTGAACCCTCAAACGCATTGGAGTAACGCGGCTACTTGGGCTGCGGGCTTGCAGGCTGCGTAAAACGGATCGTCTCCGGCGCGACGGCGCCGCCCGTGAGAAGCATGCTCATGGCCTGTTCCATGGTCAGGTCAGTGTCTGTCACGCGCTCCATGGGCAACACCTGCAGAAATGCCGACGTGGGATTGATGGCATTGGGCAGCAGCACGGCGGCCAGAGGCTGGCCGGTGGTTGAGTCCGTCAGGGTGCGGGTAAGAAAGCCGATGCTCTTCTGCCCGGCGACGGGAAAATCGATGAGTACGACGCGCTGGCCGGTATCCTTCTTGGCCATCATTGTGTCGAGCAGTTGGCGCACCGACGTGTAGACCTTTGCGACGAATGGCAGCCGCTCCAAGACGGCCTCAAAAAGATTGAAGATCTGCCGGCCAACGACCAGCGATGTCACCAGTCCGACGACATAGAGCACCACGAGCGTAAGCACCACAGCCAGCGCCGATTGCAGGCCGGGATGGCCAGCCCAATCGCCGGGCACGACCGTATTGAGCATATGCAACACGGGCAAGCCGGCCTGGGCCAGGCTACCCAATACCCAGCTGAAAACCAGCCATGTGACAAACAACGGCCCTATGGTGATGAGTCCGGCAAGAATATTGCGTTGCAGGCCGCGGAGCAGGTGAGATAGCACGGGTTTCACGCGATTCTCCTGCTCTTGAGGATACGCGAGGGCGTGGGGCTTTATAGTCAGAGGGGAAGGTGCCCAATGAAGGAGAGCGAGCGGACCAGGACCGAGGAACCGGAGCAGCAGGCTCAGCGAACACGCGCGGCCGAGAGCAACACCCCCACCGAGACCGACCATTCTGCGGCCTCCACCAGTGGCCCGCAGCCACTGCGTCCCACCGCTCCGCTGCGCACCGTTGCACGACCGCAGCAGCCAATTCCCCGCCCCGTACAGCGGCCTCGCTTTGGCCGCACCATGAACGCGATCAAGACCGTTTTGCCGCTGGTGCAGCGCGCCCTGCCTCTGTTGGAAGGCAATGTGGCCTTGGCCGTGGCCAACCTGCTGGCGCCAATGCCGCAGGGCACGCGCGTAGACCTGGGTCCGATGGAGCGGGCACTGAAGGTTCTTCATGTCGAGCTCGACGAGTTGCGCGACAAATCCGGTGAGCAGTCCGCAGAGCTGAAACGGATCGGCGAGCAACTCGAAGAAGTAAGAGACGCGGCGGACCGCCAGGCGGCGCGACAACAGGAGCTGGCTGACGACCTGGACCGCCTGCGCAGGCGCGTAACCGTTGTGGCCGTGCTGGGGCTGATCCTGTTGGGGGCCTCGCTGGGGGTGGGAGTGGCGGTACTCCTGCGGACCGGTGGCCTCGCGCACTGAGCCTGACCTCGACCGTAACAGTGCGTTGCATGCGCAAGAAATGCTTATTTTTGTGATCTGGCCCACACTTTTGCAGCGGTATTTATATTACAAACTTCTATTTCACTCCCACGAAATTCAAATTCGGGAACTTTTCGGTCTTTTTCGCAGTTTGTGACGGCGAGCCTTGCCAGTCGCATTTTGAGCGGTCTAGTATTCCCGGTAGTTGAAATGGGGATACGTCGCCCCACGCCACAATGCAGTTGTTCCTGAGTTCAGTGAGCTTTACGAACGGGCGGCGCTTACCGGCGACCGCACATGGAGTGCACAAATATGGCATGGTATGCCTACTGCATCGGTGAAAAACAAGCATTTCCTGAGTTAGCCAGACATCGCAAACCTGTTCCGATGGAATCCGTACATGGAGTCAGCGGCAACCAGGTTTTCCTCTATCCCGCCAGTGACCTCGCCATCATCGTCAGCGAACACAACCCAGCAGAAGCGCTCAGCCAGAAGGCCGGCGTCGACCATGCCCGGGTGATCGCCGACTGCTTCCAGCACTCGACCGTGTTGCCCTTCCGCTTTGGCACGGTCTTCAGTGACGACGAAAGCCTGCGCAAATCCATTCGGTCAAACCAGCGGCAGTTCTTGTCGAATATTGACAAGCTGCGCGGCAAGACGGAGATGCATTTGAAGATATTTGTGGACGACTGCGGAAACCGCGAAGCGGGCAAAGGCCCATGCGGGGAAACCGTCGGTCGCGAGTATCTGAGCAACCTGCGAGAGACGGCGACGCGGCAGCGCGAGCGCCAGACGCGGGCGCGAGCGGTGAGCTTCCAGATGCATCGACTGTTTATGCCGCTGGACGAGGAAGTAAGCTGCCGCCTGGCGGAGAACGGCAAGATGGTGCTGGATATCTCGCACCTGATCGACCGCAAGTATGTGGAGCGCTACCAGAACAAGTTCGCCACCACGAGCGCAACGATGCGGGACTGCCAGATGCAGCTCTCCGGGCCCTGGCCGCCCTATCACTTCGTGCATCGTCTCACGCGCGGCGCGCACGTGCCGGCGCAGCCGATGGCTTCTTCGGTGGCGGCGGCAGTTCCGGCCGGGGCCGTGTCGGCCATAGCAGTGGCCACACCGCAAGACGCAATTGCCGTGCTGGCGTAAACACCTGCGCATAAGCTCAATGCAGAAAGCCCCGGCCGCGGCTTTTTCGTTCCACGTAGGACACCGCCTAGTTGGGTGTCGAGGTCCCGATGCCCTTGTTGCGCGAGAGCACAAAGGACTTGCGGCGATCGTTGGAGGCGTGGTCGATGCGCTTCCAGAAGGCGACAAAGTAGTCGATGGCCGAGATCGTTGAAACCAGAACCGTAAAGTAGATTGCTGCAATGGCGATCCACTTGACGGGGATGACAAGGTAGCCGAACTGCCAGTCGTACCAGCGGTGCGCAAGGATGGCAGAGGTGACCGAGACGATCTGGCTGACGGTCTTGAGCTTGCCCAGGTCGCTTGCCTGGATGGTGAAGCCCTCAGACGAGGCAATGGAGCGAAGGCCGGAGATCAGGAACTCGCGGCCGATGATGACGACGGCGATCCAGACCTTGACCACGTCGGGGTTGTAGGCCACCAAGGCAACCAGGGCGGCGGTAACCATGATTTTGTCGGCCAGCGGGTCCAGCAGCATACCCATGGTGGTGATCTGTCCGCGTTTGCGAGCCAGGTAGCCGTCGAGACCGTCTGTCATCGAGGCCAGAACGAAAAGCACTGAGGCCGCAACCTCCTGCTCACCCCATGCCGCCTGACCGGGGAAGTGCGGAGAGAGTATCCACAAGAGTAGCGGGATCATGACGATCCGGCTCATCGTGATGGAATTGGGCAGATTCATCGAGTTTCCCGCTTCAACCTCTGCTTCCCGCCGTCTGGCACCGTTCGCACATTGCAAATCAACTGACTAGCGGCTCCTAGCTCAATCAAACAACTCGAAAGAACTGGCTACGACAACTATAAACTTCTTCTCGCGGCACGGGGCGCACAACGCAGTCTCTCACATCAGATTGAGTCCACAGCCAGTTTGACGTGCTGCGGTTGCGAGGCGGGAACGGCTGTGCTAGGTTGATATAGGACTAAATCAGTCGCAGTTTAATTGACCTGTACTGACGCGGTCCTGCTGGAACAAACCACGAGCTCATCCATTGCGGCCGCGCTGCTCCCTTTGGCACGCGGTATTGAAGACTCTGAAACGACGAAGGCGGCCCTGGCGGTGGACTTTTGGCGAAGCGCCACCAGGACCGCGGACCCGACAACCATTGGGCTGCCGATTCCACTAGCATAGCGGAACTTCGGCCTTATCCCAGAAAGGTACTTTTTGCATGGCCTGGCAAGCACTCCGCTCCAGACGACACCTTTGTGCGCGCTGGAGTCTGCCTACGCGCAGACAGTGTGACCACCTCTTGACTACAGGAACCGGATTCTTCCGGTTCGGACTGGCCCTGGCGCTGGGCTTTACTGCCTGGCAGGCGCTTTGCGGCACAGCACGCGCGCAGGAGCCTCCCTACTTCATCACTTACTCGCAGGCTTTGGAAGAACCGGGCAACCTTGAGTTCGAGTTGAAGGGGCTAACGGCCTCGCCGAAGGACGCGAACGCATTCTTCAGCCCAACGCTGGAGCTGGAATATGGCGCGACGGCTTGGTGGACCACAGAGGTCTATCTGGAGGGGCAGTCGACGCAGAACGATTCAGCCGTCTTCACGGGCTATCGCTGGGAGAACCGCTTTCGCGTGCTCCCTAGCGAGCACTGGATCAACCCGGTGCTGTATGTGGAGTACGAAAACGTCAATGGGGCCAGCAAGAGTCTTCTCGAAGTGGTGGGTCACGACGGCGTGGCTGACCTTCAAGAAAGCAATCAGGTGACTCGTTCAGAGATCAAGCGCGAACTCGAGGGAAAGCTGATCCTGTCAAGCAACGTGAGGGGTTGGAACGTCTCGGAAAACTTTATTGCGGAAAAAAATCTGAAGAACGAGCCGTGGGAGTTTGGCTATGCGATAGCAGCGAGCCGGCCGCTGGTTCTGGTGGCGGGCGGGCATAGCTGCACTTTCTGCAGTCAGAACTTTACAGCAGGCGCGGAACTCTACGGCGGACTCGCGACAGCGCATGACTTCGGACTCGATTCGACCTCGCACTACGCAGGACCCGCCGTCAACTTCAACCTGCCGCACGGACCGACGTTGGGCTTTTCGCCGCAGTTCGGGCTGAATGACAACAGCGTGGGCGTGCTGTGGCGGTTCCGGGCGGCGTACGAGATTCAGCAATTCCGCGATCTGTTCCGGAGGTCGCGATGAGACAGATTCTGATTGCCTCTCTGGCCGCGGTTATCGGCTGTACAACTCTGCTGGCCGCCGATGGCGCGTGGCTACGCAAGGTACCTGATGCGGAGCGCAAGCGCGTGAACCCCTACGCTGGACAGGCTGATGCGGCGGCGGGCAAGCTGCTGTTTGCCGACAACTGCGCAAAGTGCCACGGCGACGACGCATTGGGCAGGCACGGACGTCCCAGCCTGCGCAGCGAACGCATTGCGCACACTACGGACGGCGAACTGGCGTGGCTGCTGAAGAACGGCAGCATGTGGAAAGGGATGCCGTCGTGGAGCACATTGCCCGAGCCGGAGCGGTGGCAGATTATTGCCTACCTGCGCAGTTTGCCCGCAGAGGACGTTGACCACGGCAAGTAAATCGCGCATGAAAGGATCTGCGCTGAGCCGGCGGGCACAAAAAGCGGGATGGGCCGATGGCCCATCCCGCTGGTGTTTTCGGCCGCGCCCTAAAGCTCAGGCATAGATGCCGCGCTGCTTGATGGTGAAAGCAACGCGGTCGATGGCCAGCATGTAAGCTGCGATGCGGTTGTTCACGTTGTGCGCCTCGGAGTAGCGCACAACGTCCTCGAAGCCGTCGCGCAGAATGGTTTCAAGCTGCTCATTGACGATAGCTTCCTTCCAGAAATATCCCTGGCGGTCCTGTACCCACTCAAAGTAGCTGGCAGTGACGCCGCCGGAGTTGGCCAGGATGTCGGGCATGACGAAGATACGCTTGTCAGCGAGGATTTCGTCTGCTACCGCGGTTGTGGGACCGTTGGCGCCTTCCACGATGACGCGGGCCTTGATCTTGTCGGCGTTGCGGCTGGTGATGACATTCTCAGTGGCTGCGGGAATCAGCAGGTCGCAGTCCGAGATGATCAGTTCCTCGCTGGGAATGGCCTCTGCACCGCGGAAGCCGAGCGTGGTTTCGTTACGGTACTTGTACTCGCTCAAGGCATGGATATCGATGCCGTTGGGATTGTAGAGACCACCGTCCTTCTCAGCGATGCCGACGATCTTGTAGCCGCGCTCCATCATCAGGCGCGCGCCGTTGGAGCCAACGTTGCCAAAGCCCTGGATCACGACGCGACAGGTGTCGACAGCCATATTCAGGTAGCGAAGGCTCTCGTCGCAGATGACCATGATGCCGCGGCCGGTGGCCTCCACGCGTCCACGCGAACCGCCGATGTTGAGTGGCTTGCCGGTGACGACGCTGGTGACGGTGCGGCCCATATGCATGGAGTAGGTGTCCATGATCCAGGCCATGGTCTGCTCATTGGTGTNCATGTCGGGCGCGGGAACGTCCTTTTCCGGTCCGATGAAGTCAATGATCTCTGAGGTGTAGCGGCGGGTCATGCGCTCGAGCTCGCCCTGGCTCATCTTCTTCGGATCGCAGATCACGCCGCCCTTGGCTCCGCCGAAGGGGATGTTGACGACGGCGCATTTCCAGGTCATCCAGCTGGCCAGCGCGCGCACTTCATCGAGTGTGACGTCAGGGGAATAGCGGATGCCGCCCTTGGCCGGCCCGCGCGCGATGTTGTGCTGCACGCGAAAGCCGGTAAACATCTCAATATGGCCAGCGTCCATGGCGACCGGAAAATGGACGATGATTTCGCGCGCGGGTGTCCGCAGCAGCTTCCACAGACCTTCGTCCAGGTTCAGCTTGCGGGCTGCAAAATCGAACCGCGCGCTTTGCGCCTCCCACGGATTGATCTCCTGGTCGAGCGTGACGCTTGGTGTTGTTGGCATAGTGCTTCTCCAATTCTGTTGCGCGCCGCGCGCCCGTCGATCGGTGCGGTCGGCCGCGGTTCGACGCGGGGCTCATCGGCCTCTCGCCCAAACCCATGTGAGTCTAGGCTCTGCGCAATACCGCGTCAAGCCTGCGGACGGGACCTGGTAACCCTTTCGGAACCCCTTCCTCAATGGCTGCTTCAGTCTGACATATCACGCACCGCATGAGCTTCGCATGAATGATGGCAAAGCTTGAGCGGGCGCGCCCGTAAGAGCGACGTGGGGCGATTTCCGGCCGGCCACAGGCGGGCAAAGCTGCGGCCGGGCATCTTCTCAGTAAACGCGATCGGAATGAAGCTGCATCAAAACAAGCCACACAGGAAACCGGCTAAGCTAAACTCGTTTCAGCCTGTTGCGGGCAGATGGGGGAGCACCGGGTTTCCAACGCACGAAAGTCTGTTAAGGAGTTATGGCGCGGAAGCCTGGGATGAGGATGGCAAACGCTGATCGAATTCTCGTCATCGACGATGATGAAGCCGTGTGCGGCATTGTTTCCGCCCTGGCGAAAACAATGGGATTCGACTGCGTAACGACGAAGGACCCAACCTCGTTTCTGGATCTGATTACCCCGTCGACCACGTTGATTCTGCTGGATTTGATGATGCCCGGCATGGACGGCATCGAGGTGCTGCGCCTGCTGGGCGAACGGCACGCGCAGGCACGCATCCTGCTGATGAGTGGCATGGATAAGCGCGTGCTGGAAACGGCGGAAAAGCTGGCCCAGAGCCTTGGACTGCAGGTCATCGGCCGCATGCACAAGCCAGTGCCGCTGCAGGCGCTGCGGAACACGCTTGAGGCTGTGGCCAAGATGGGCCCACCGCAGATGCCGGTCGAGGTGCCCACACTGGCACTGCCGGACGAGCAATTGCGCGCAGCCATTGAGCGCGACGAATTTGTGAGTCACTACCAGCCGCAGGTGAACCTGGCGACCGGCGAAGTGACGGGCTTTGAGGCCCTGGCGCGCTGGCGGCATCCGGAGCTGGGCCTGCTGCCACCGGACTGTTTCATCGCGCGCATTGAGCAGCTGGGCCTGATTGACAAGCTCTGTTTGCGGACGGCAGAGCTGGCGCTCATCGATCTAAAAGGCTTCAGTCTGGTCAATGGCGCAATGCCGCGCCTCTCATTGAATGCGTCCATGCACTCGTTGCACAACCTGGAGTTCCCCGATCAATTTGTGGCTCTTGCACAGAGCCACGGCGTTGCGACGAACAAGATCGCCATCGAGGTGACCGAGTCCGGACTGGTGCGGCAGCTTTCGCGCACTTTGGACGTACTGACGCGGCTACGGATGAAGGGCTTTCCGCTTTCCATCGACGACTTTGGCACGGGCTACGCGATGATGCAGCAATTGCAGAATGTGCCGGCCACCGAACTGAAGATTGACAAGAGCCTCGTCGACTTGATGCACGAAAACGACAGCGATCGCGTGATGGTGGAAAAGGTGATTGAGATCGGCCATGGACTGGGCATGGAAGTGGTGGCCGAAGGCGTGACCGTGCAGGAGCAGTACGATCTGCTGCGCAGGATGGGTTGCGACGGCGCACAGGGGTACCTGATCAGCCGCCCGATGCCAGCGGAGAGGGTTCCGGGCTGGCTGGGCGAATTTGCACGGGCCAAGACGCCCAGCAAACGCTAGCCTGACACCGGTCCATACTGGGACAGCAAAGGGCCAACAATTACACTGTTGGCTGTGAACGCCTCGTCGCATCCCATCCAGCCCAGCCGCAAAGAGTTCCTCGCGCTCGCCAAAGAGCACACGCTTGTCCCCGTATATCGCACACTGACGGCCGACCTGGAGACGCCGGTATCGGCGTTTTTGCGCGCGGCCTGGGCCGAACGCGAGTGCTTTCTGCTGGAGTCGGTGGAGAACGGCGAACAGGTGGGCCGCTACACCTTCATCGGCGTGAACCCATACAAGCGCGTCGTGGCGCGCGGACGGCAGATCGCCATTACTGAGGGCAAGCGCACCACGCATCTGGAAGGCGACATCTTTGAAGTGCTGCGCGAGGCGCTGGGTGGGCACAAGCCCGCACGGCTGCCCGGGCTGCCTCCGTTTACCGCCGGCGCTGTGGGCTTTTTTGCCTACGACGCGGTACGGCAGATCGAACGGCTGCCGAGCAAGGCAAAGGACGAACTGGGCGTGCCTGACGCGTGCCTGCTGTTCTTCGACGAAGTGCTGGCCTTTGACCACGTACGCAAGCAGATCTGGATGGTGGTGACGGCAGACGTGACGCTGACCAAGCCAGACGCGGCCTACGTCGACGCGGTGAGGCGGCTGGCCAAGCTCGAAAAGCGGCTGGCACAGCCGCTGCCCAAACTGCCGGCTGTGAAGGGTAAAGGCAAGCTGAAGGTCACCCACCGCACGCGGAAGAACCAATTCCTTGCGGCTGTCGAAAAGACCAAGGAATACATTGCGGCGGGCGACGTGTTCCAGACCGTGCTCTCGCAGCGCTTCGACGTAGTGCCGGGCATCGACAGCTTCCAAGCCTATCGCGCGCTGCGCACTGTGAATCCGAGCCCGTACATGTATTTTCTGCGCTTCACGCCGGAGGAAACGCTGGGCGCCGCACCGAAGAGTTCGGCCAAGGCGAAGAAACAACCGACCGCGATCGAGCTGGCCGGGTCGTCGCCCGAGTTGCTGGTGCGGGTGCACGACGGCAAGGTAGAGTACCGCCCCATCGCGGGAACGCGGCCGCGCGGCACCAGCGAGGCCGAGGACGTCGCGCTGGAAGACGAGATGATGCACGACGAGAAGGAGCGCGCCGAGCATGTGATGCTGGTGGATCTGGGCCGCAACGATGTGGGCCGCGTGAGCGAGTTCGGCAGCGTAAAGGTGGACCGCCTGATGTTTGTGGAGCGCTACAGCCACGTGATGCACATCGTGAGCTCGATCGAGGGCAAACTGCGACCGGAGCTGACCGCCGTGGACGCACTGCGCGCCTGCTTCCCTGCCGGCACGCTGAGCGGCGCACCCAAGGTGCGAGCGATGGAGATCATCGAAGAGCTGGAACCGGCGCGGCGCGGCACCTACGGCGGCGCGGTGCTCTATGCGGACTTCTCGGGAAATCTGGACTCATGCATTGCGATACGCTCCCTGCTGGCCAAGGACGGCATGGGCTACGTGCAGGCGGGCGCGGGCATCGTGGCCGACTCCGTGCCGGAGAAGGAACACCAGGAAGCCATCAACAAGGCGCAGGCCGTGATTCGCGCCATTGAGCAAGCACGCGAGCTTTAGAATCTGATTCCGCTGTACTGTGCGGCGGCATTACTCCGCGCCAAAGATGCGGCGGAAGAAGCCTCCAATACGGCCGAAGAAGCCGCGCTTTTTCTGCGGAGCAGTTTGAGCCGGGGCGGCAGCCGGCGGCGCAGGGGTAGACGCTGCGGCGGGTTCAGGCACCGGAGCGGCCTCGCCGGCGTTATGTACAAGTGGTGGAGCCTCTATTGCAGGCTTGCCATTCTGTGCCGCGGGGCTGGGCTTGGGCTCGGCTAACGGGGCCAGGCCCGCGCTCTGCGCCAGCGGAAAGTCGTTGCCCTGAACCTGCACGGGCGGGCAGCCGCAGGGCTCGCGCTCCTGGTCCACGACTTCCTGCACACTGCCGTGCTGGAACATGACACGCTGGCCGGGCTGCACACGATACAGCGAGCCGTCGAAGACGCTGGTGACGAGTACATAGGGCGCATTGCCGGCGGGGTTATCAACGCATGTGTCGCCGTGATCGGCGAGACGGATTTTGACATGCGCAGCGCCGGGGCCGCCGATGAGGATGCGAAAGTCGGGGGTGAGCACGGTGTCTGCATTGGTGCCGGCAGAGAAGCTGGCCTCGATGGCACCGTGGTCGAAGGCGATCATCAGGCCGGGCTGATCGCCGGAGGGCACGCTGGCATCGGCGGCGAGCTTGACGGTGGTGGCGGCGCAAACGCGCAGAGAGCCGCGCTGTGGCAGGGCGACGTCTGTATTCGCTGCCAGGCCTGCTGTGACCGCGCCACTGGCGGCGATCAGTGCCTTGCCTCCAGTTACCTGGAGTGCGCCGGTGACGGTTGCGGCTCCGCCTGGAGTGGCGCTTTCGAGCGGCACGATGGCGATGGGGCTGGAGTGCGTGACGACGGGCGCGGCGGTTTGCGCCGCCAGCGGGAGGCAAAGACCCAGGACGCAGATAGCCCACAGAATCCGTGTGGTGTCGGCGCGGAGCGGGGCTGGCATCTCTTACATTTCCAGGAAGTTGCGGATCATCTGGTGGCCGCCTTCGGTGAGCACGCTCTCCGGGTGGAACTGCACGCCTTCAATGCACAGTGTGCGGTGGCGCAGACCCATGATGACGGTACCATCCGGCTCGGGAGTGCGGGCGGTAACGGTAAGTTCTTTGGGGAGAGTGTCTTCCGCGACAATGAGGGAGTGGTAGCGGGTGCAGGTGAGCGGCGTGGGAAGACCGGTAAATATGCCTTTGCCGTCGTGCGCGATCGGGCTGGTTTTGCCGTGCATGAGATGGTGCGCGCGGACGACCTGGCCGCCGAAGGCCTCGCCGATGGCCTGGTGGCCCAGGCACACCCCGAAGATGGGCGCCTTACCGGCCATGTGGCGAATGAGGGGCACCAGAATGCCGGCTTCGCCGGGCGTACAGGGCCCCGGAGACAACAGGATGCGGTCAGGATGGAGGGCTTCAACCTGCTCGACCGTGAGCTCGTCGTTGCGGCGGACGACCACCTCTGCACCAAGTTCGCCGAGGTATTGGACGAGGTTGTAAGTGAACGAATCGTAGTTGTCGAGCACGAAGACCATGGTGAAGTTCAGTGTAGCGCGCGCGGGCGTTGCCTGTGGGGAACCAGCCCGTGCTGGCGCAGTCCGGTTGCATGGGGGTGCGCGGTTCTGCAAGACTGGCGATGGACTTTGACGATGGTTCTTCATTTTCTGGTGCAGGGGCGAGTACAGGGCGTGGGCTTTCGGTGGTTTGTACACCGGGAGGCGAGCGAACTGGATTTGCACGGCTGGGTGCGCAACACGGAAGAGGGCGACGTGGAGATTGTGGCCAGCGGTTCGGCCGACGATCTGGACGAACTACGCAGAAGCCTGCGCAAAGGGCCGCGCGGCAGCCGCGTGGACCATCTGATTGAACACTATCTGGACGAGAACGAGGCTGAGGGGCTTGAAGCGTTCCGAATCGAAGGGGCGTGGTAACTACTGTGAACAGCGGACAGTAGACAGTGATCAGTAAAGGCTCCCGGCGAAGAAGCAGCTATTCCCTGTACTCTGTTCCCTGCTCACCGGCCCTTGAACCCCGGCTTCTATAATCGATAGGGAAGATGGACGCGGGACCTGCCTGTTCTCTTCCTTCATAATTCAAATTTTCCGGAGCCCTTGGCGGGCTTCTGAGGAGCGAACCGACGCATGCCAGAGAAACCGAAGCCAGTGAATGTGGAAGCCCTGAAGGCGCTGGTGCGCACCGTGCCGGATTTTCCCAAGCCGGGGATTCTGTTCTATGACATTACGACGTTGCTGAAAGACCGGCCGGGCTTTGCGCAGTTAATTGACGCGCTGGCGGCGCACTACATTGAGCAGCGCATTGACCTGGTGCTGGGCATCGAGGCGCGCGGGTTCATCTTTGGACCGGCGCTGGCCTACCGGCTGAACGCAGGCTTTGTGCCAGTGCGCAAGCCGCGCAAGCTGCCCGCTCCGGTGGCGCGCGTGACCTACGATCTGGAGTACGGATCGGATACGCTTGAGATTCACATGGACGCGATCAAGCCCGGACAACGCGTGGTGCTGGTGGACGATCTGCTGGCAACAGGCGGCACGATGGAAGCGACCGTAAAGCTGGTGAAGCAGTTGGGCGGCGATATCGCCGGGCTGGGCTTTGCAGTGGAGCTGGACTTTCTGAAAGGGCGCGACCGCTTCACGGAGTACGACGTCTTCAGCCTGCTGCACTACGACGAATAGGGGTTGCACGCAGCGGACGCGCGCCCGTCCGGGGCCCTGTATGGCTCATCAACTATCGGACGCTGTCTGGCGCGCTTAAGCAGATTTGTGATGGCTCATCAGCGAGGAACGCCCGCCCAGGCGGGCGTTCCTTTTGCTCGGGAAAGACGTTTCGGTTTCTGCGCAACCCTGCGGCGCTAGCTTGCGCTTTCGCGGACGGCATTCTCCTCGCCTGGCTCGGCGGGGCCGTTGCCGGCAGCTTCGGCGAGCATTTGCGCGTCAGCAAAACGATAGCCCACGTAGACATCGGTGAGCAGGTAGGTGGGGTTGGACGGATCGTCTTCAATCTTCTTGCGCAGTTGACGGATGAAGGTGCGCAGGTACTCGACCTCTTCGCGACAGTCGGCGCCCCAGACGGCGGTGAGCAGCTTGGAGTAGGTGATGACGCGGCCGGCGCGGCTCATGAGGCAGTAGAGAATGTCGTACTCTTTGCGCGTGAGGTGGACGGGCTGGCCCCGCTTGGTGACGGTGCGGCGCGCGGGAGTGAGGCGGATATCGCCGATCTCCATGGGCGCGTCCTCATGGCGCGTGGGCGCATGAACGCGGCGATGCGCGGTACGCACGCGCGCAATGAGCTCACGGATGCTGAAGGGCTTGGTGATGTAATCGTCGGCGCCTAGTTCGAGGGCTTCGACCTTTTCCTCTTCTGCGTCGCGCACCGTGACCATGAGCACGGGCAGGCGTGGGGCGAAGGCGCGGATGCGACGCAGCGTCTCAATGCCACCGATGCCGGGCATGTTGATGTCGAGCAAGACGACGTCGACGGGAGTGGAGTGGAGCAGTTGCAGCGCTTCTTCTCCGCGCGAGGCTTCGTGAACCTGGAAGCCGAGCTCGGCCAGGGGCGGGCGCAGGGCGCGGCGGATGGCTGTTTCGTCGTCAACGACAAGAACGCGAATTGCGGGCTGGTTCATTGAACTTTCCTCTTCTGCGCGGACGCGGGAATGGCCGCGAAAAACGTGGTGCCTTCTTCCTCGTCGCTGGTGACCCAGACGTAGCCGCCGTGGATGACGGCAACACGTTTGGCAACGGCAAGACCGATGCCGGTTCCGGCGGCGCGGCGAGCGGAGTTGGACGAGCGGTAATAACGATCGAAGATGCGCTCGCGGTCGGCCATAGGAATGACGGGGCCGAAGCTGTGCACGGAAAAGATCACTTCCGTCTTGGCCTCCACAACGCTGATGGTGATGGTGGTGCCGAAGTTGGAGTACTTGCAGGCGTTGTCAATGTACTGCGTGAGGAGGGTAACCATGAGCTGGCGATCGCAGCAAAGCTCAAGGTCTTCATCGGGCACGCGAACATCGATCTTCGTGCTGGCGATGCGGTCGCCGAGGCTCGCGATGACTTCCTCAATGAGTGGCGCGACGGCCACAGAGACGGCGTTGACGGAGACTTCGCCGGCATCGAGGCGAGCAGTGGTGAGCAGACGCGCGGTCAAGTCACTAAGCTGATTAGCCTGTTCATCGATGAGCGCGACCAGCTCAGACTGCGCGGGCGAGAGACGTCCCATTTCACTGAGGCCGGTCGAAGCGGCGCGAATTGCGGTGAGCGGTGTCTTGTAGGCGTGGGCGAGCGAGTCGAGCACGGTGGAGCGCAGCTGCTCGGTGCGGCGCTCGGTTTCAATGCGGCTCTCGTTGGCAAAGGATCTGTAGCGATCGAAGGTGATGGCAATGAGGGAAGCGATCGCGTTATTGGTGAGGGGGCTGGTGTCTCCGCGGACGACCATGCTGCCAACGGGAGCGTTGCCGAGGCGCACGACGCGCCGGCTGATGCCTGTTTCCGGATCGTCATTGGTGGTTTCGAAGTAGTAGACGTTCTGCGCGAGTTCCTGCGGATCCTCGGCCCAGTAGCCGGCCTGGTAGGTTTCGTGCAGATCGGCATCGAAGACGGCGACAGCCTCAAAAGAAAAGATTTCATGCACCAGTTCGGCAAGCTGCGCGCCGGGCTCTTCGTGAAGATTCATCTGCAGGGTACGGCGAGTGAATTCGTAGAGGTCGTGCATCTGGCCGCCCCAGGATTCGGACTCCTGGGCGTGCTCCGTGACGCGTGCCGAAAGGCGGCTGACGAGCAATGCAGTGCCAATGAATGCCAGCAGGGTGATCGAGTTCGCAGGGTCGCGCGCGGGGTTGAACTCGGCGTGGCGCGCGCTCAGATAGCTCTGCACGATGACCGCAAACAGGGAGACCGTCGCGGCCTGCCAGAACCCGCAGAGCAACGCGACAGGCACAACGATGAGCAGGCAGAGCAGTGCCGTGACCGGAACAAGCCAAGGGAACCAGTGCACGAACACGCCGATGAAGAAGACCGCGGTCATGCCGAGCGCGCACTCGAGCGTGAACAGAAGGGCTCGGGGACCGCTGCTATGCGGGCGGCTTCCGCCGAACGACTTCCACAACGGAATGTAGGCGCCAGACAACGGTCTACTCCTTATCCGGCAGTGCGGCAGGTGCGCCCCAACCGGGTGTGCGATGCATTGCGCAGGGATAACGGCCGCCCACGCCGGACTGATCCAGTCCACTTGAACTGAAGACCGAAACTGGACAGGGCTTCCGGTATGCACCTGAAAACGTGTCTAGATTTTATCAGCATCCTTATTTTTTACTTATACGTGGCACGGTACAAGCGCGAGACCGATAAGTTGAGCTGGAAGAGCTAAGTGACGGAAAGCCGCGTCGAATCTGGCTCAGCGGTATAAGGAAATCTTTTGATTATCTTCATTTGTTCTTTATGAACAGTTTGAGTTACTAAGCTTAATCCGCAACGTTCGGAAGACATCGGGGGCCGGAGGAATCCGCAGCTCCACCGCCGATCCATTACCTTCGCACGGCAGGACGCACAGCAACCTCGGCTGGCGTGGCCAGGGCGCAGTTCGCACCAATCAAGGGCGCGGCATTCAGTCTATTTTGGATTTCACGGAACAACTTCAGCTAACAAGAAAATTCCACAATTCATGGAGGAACAGTGTCGAGAAACCTGAACCGCCTTCTTCAATCTGCTGCATGCGCAACCCTGGCGATGGCCGTGGCTGCAGGAGCACAAACACCGGCTGCAAGCGAGCCCGCGCAAAGCCCGGCTCCAGCAGCGGCACCAGCAGCGGCACCAGCAGCAGCGCCGGCGGCAGCTCCCACGTGGAGCGTCGGCCCGATGGATATCAGCGGCCTGGTTGATGGCTACTACAGCTACAACGCAAACCGGCCGAGTGACGCCGCCAACGGACAGGTCAACGATCTGTACAACTTCAACGACAAGACCGACCAGTTCAACCTGAGCGAACTGCGTTTGACGCTGAACCACGATCCAGACCCGGTGGGCGCGCACGTGGACCTGTTCTACGGGCGTACGAACACGTTGATCAATGGCAGTTCGAACAACCAGGGTGACTATATCGAACAGGCGTTTCTAAGCCTGAAGCCGCCGAAGGCCAAGGGCTTTGAGATGGACTTTGGCAAGTTCGTGACCTCAGCCGGCGCAGAAGTGATCGAGTCGAAGGACAACTGGAACTACTCGCGTTCGATTCTGTTCGCCTGGGCGATTCCCTACTACCACTTCGGCCTGCGCACTTCGATGCCGGTATCGAAAACCGACACGATCGGCGTGCAGGTGATGAATGGCTGGAACAATGTGACCACGAACAACGGCGGCGTGACGATCGGACTGACCAACGCGTTGGTGAAGCCGAAGTACACGTGGAACACAAATTACTACACAGGCCCGTCAAACGCTTCGACGCAGAAGGGTTACCGCAACCTGATCGACACGACGCTACTGCTGACGCCAAATGCGAAGTTCAATGCGTATTTGAATTACGACTACGGGCAAAACCGCAACCACTTCGACACGGGCGAAGGAATCGACACCTCGCTGAACCACTGGCAGGGCGTGGCGGTTGCAGCGCACGGACAGGTGACAGGCACATCAGCTCTGACCGGCCGCTTTGAATTCTTCCACGACAACAATGGCTTCTCGACGGGCACAGCGCAGGAGTTGAAGGAGTTCACCGGCACCTACGAGTACAAGTGGGCTGAGGGACTGCTGACTCGTGCGGAATATCGCCGCGACTGGTCAGACCAGCCGTACTTCCACAAGGGCGACACGAACATGGTCGACGCGCAAACGACGGTGACCGTTGGCTTTGTGGCCTTCTTCGGCCCCAAGCGCTAAGCAAAGAGGCGCTTCGGTGCTGCGCATGAGCGAAGACCGAAGCGCCGAAAGCAACATCGACGTGCAAGAGCGCCTACTTCCTGATTCCATCTTTATCGGCGCAGAACTAGGTTCGTAGTTACTCCAGCAATCTCAGCGCATCGTCCGCACGCTTCATCTGAGACAGGCGAGCGCAGAAGGCCAACCCGGGGTCACCCCCCCGACTTCCGGCTGCACACTTTCAATCAATTTCCAGGAGAATGCTCATGGCAGAACAGAAAGCACCCCAGATGCAGGCCACACTCGGCCTAACCGGGTTGACCAGCAATGCGATGGCGCTGATTGCACCGGGCGCCTTCCTTTGGCTCACGTTCTACATTCAGGCTACGACGGGCGCGGCGGGTCAACCGTCGACCGCACCGGCGATGTGGTGGGGCATTCTGCTGGCCCTGCTGCTCTGTCTGGCTACGGCCGTGGCCTATGCCGAAATTTCAAAACTGTATCCTGGCACGGGCTCGAGCTACTACTACGCTGAGCAGGCGCTGCTGTCGAAGGACAAGGCGTTCAAGTATGCGCGCGTGGCGAAGTTCATCGTCGGCTGGGGCTCGCACCTCTATTACTGGGTGTATCCGGGCGTGATGGTGGGGACGACGGGCATCTTTGTAGGCTACGTTGTCGGGTTCCTCTATCCGAATTTCATCAGCGGTTCGAATCCCGGGCCGGTGTTCATGGCGCTGGTGGCGATCGTGTTCTCGTTCTTTGTGGCGTGGATTGCGCAGAAGGGCGCGGGCGCTTCGACGGCGGTGAACCTGGCGATCAACGTCGTGCAGATCTCGGCGCTTCTGGTGTTCAGCGTACTGGCTCTCGGCTATCGCGTAAACCATCCGGCGGGCGCTCCGGCGTTCCAGTACGATGCGCAGACGCAGTCGACCTACACTTATCAGTTCGCGACAAACCCGAAGGACAGCTCGACGCTGCGTGACGCGAGCGGCGCTCCGTTGCCTCTGCTGGACAAGGCCGGCAAACCGGTTCCGTTCACGGCGGACTACCCTGAAAAAGACGCCAGCGGCAATCTGCTGACCCATCCAACCGCGCTGTCTGTGATCTCTCCGCACAACTTCAACTGGGTGTTCATCCAGGCAACGGTAGCGATTCTGATCCTGGTGGGCTTTGAATCAGTAACAGCAATGGGAGGTGAGGCAAAGAATCCGACCAAACACATTCCCATTGCAGTGATTGCGTCGCTGCTGATTCAGGGGTTGATCTGTTACCTGATTGAGTACTTTGCAGCGAACTACTTCCTGAACTCGGGCTATACGATGCAGAGTGCGGCTGGGTCGGCAGCGCCGATCGGCGACATGATGATCATTGTGGGCGATGCGCTGCTGGGTCAGGGCCACGGCAAGTACTTCATGCTGGCCGAAGCGCTGACTGTGTTCCTTGCACTGATTGGCACCACGCTGAGCTGCATGAACACGGGTGCACGCGTGACCTACGCGATGGGCAAGGATGACGAGGCGCCGGAGCACTTTGGTATGCTGCACGCCGAGTCGCTGACGCCGCGGCGCGCGATCTGGACGCTGGCAGTTATCTCCGCAGTTCTGGGCACGCTGGCCGTCACCTGCGTGTTTGCGGACGGCAGCGCTCCAACCGACGCTACGATCGCGGCACTGCCGCACGGCATCTTCTCGAGCTTCGGCTATACGACGCACGACAAATTGGCGGCTCTACCCAACTCGTTGCTTACAATCACACTGACGTCGAACTTTGGAACGTTTATTCTGTATGCACTGAGTTGCTTCCTGTGCATAGTGGCCTATCACAAACGTCCGGATCACAACTTCCTGATCCACACGCTGATCCCCGGGTTTGGCCTGGTCGCCAACCTGATCTGCATGGGCTTCTATGTGGCAGGACCGTTCTTCAACCTGGGCACCAAGATGGAACCCTTGACGGCGCTGGGCATCTCAGGAGCATGGGGTCTGTATGGCGCCATCTACTTCCTCCGCGCATCGAAGGCGAAGGGCAAAACAGTACTGCTGGAGTCGAAGGGCGCCGCAAGCTAGGCACTCTTCCAATTGAACGAACAGGCTGGGTGGTATTTCCAATCGAAGGCTTTTTGCACAGCTTCGACGGAGGTCCACCCAGCGATGTTTTCTCCGTCAACCCGCAACCACAACCCGAACATTTTCTCGCGATAACGCGACAAATCCCAGGCAGCGGCGCCCATGCTCGATGTACAGTTCGGCCAAGCAAGCGATCCAGGCAAGGTCCGCACCAACAATGAAGACTCGATGGGAGCGTTCATCCCATCGTCGCGGCAACAGGCGCGCACGCACGGCTACCTGTTCGCCGTAGCAGACGGCGTGGGCGGACTGGATCTGGGCGAAGTGGCTTCGTCCACTGCTGTCTCCGTACTGACCGAAGAATTCGGCAAGGCACAGTCTGGTGCCATGCTGATCAGCCTTCTGCCGCGGCTGGTCGCATTTGCCAACTCAGCCGTGCATGACCGCACGCTCTCGGCTGAGTATCGCGGCAAGAAAATGGCAACGACGCTGGTGACATGTGCGCTACGCCACGATCAGGCGATTGTGTCGCACGTGGGCGACTCTCGCTGCTATCTGGTGCGCAACGGGAATGCCCGGCAGATTACCCAGGACCATACGTGGGTGAACGAGCAGCGGAAACTCGGACTCATTACCACAGAAGATATTGCGCAATCAGATTCGCGGCACGTGTTGATCCGCTCGCTGGGGCCGGAGATGTTCGTCTCGCCGGACACGACGGCAGTGACGCTGCTACCGGGTGACGTGCTGGTGCTGTGTACGGACGGGCTGCACGACGAGATGAGCGCACAGACGATTGCGCAGATCGCTTCGCAGCAGAAGACCGCGGATGAATTGGCGCGAGAGTTGGTGGCGCGGGCAGTGGAGATTGACGGCCACGACAACACCACGGCGCAGGTGATCCGGGTGCGGTCAGTGGAACAGGTAGGCATGTATCGCGGACGGCCCTACCGGCTGCCAGGCTAGAGCACGAGCCGTCATCCGCCCAAAAAATCGTAAGGCCTTATGAAACCCTTGTGAATTCCGGGGGATAACCCGATAGAGTATTGAAAAACGCCCCTGGAGCAACGGTTTCTGATGGGTTTCCTCGACAACATTGAACCCGGCACGCAGATTGACTTCTATCGCGTGGAAGCACCGGTGGCGCGCAGCGGCATGGCGTCGATTTTCCGCGCCGTGGACGTGCGCGACAACAAGCAAGTGGCGCTGAAGATTCCGCACCCTGACATGGAAGCCGATCCGATCCTGTTTGACCGCTTTCAACGCGAGGCAGGCATAGGCGAGCGCCTCAATCATCCCAATGTGATGCGCGTCTACGGCGGCGAGAAGCGCGCACGCGTGTATATGGTGATGGAGTGGTGCGAGGGACGACTGCTGCGGCAGATTCTGAGCGAGGGACGTATCTCACAGGACCGCGCCATCCGCATTACGATTGCAGTGCTGGATGCGCTGGAGTACATCCATGAGAACGGCGTGGTGCATCGCGACCTGAAGCCAGAAAACATCATGGTGGACGACCATGATCACCTCAAGCTGATCGACTTTGGCATTGCCGGGGACAGCCAGGCGCGCCGGTTGACCTATGCGAACTTTACAGCCACGCTGGGCACGGCGGACTACATCTCTCCCGAGCAGGTAAAGGGCAAGCGAGGCGACGGGCGCTCGGACATCTATGCGGTGGGCGTGATTCTCTACGAGATGGTGACGGGGCGTCTGCCGTTTTCGGGTGTCTCGCCGATGGAAGTCATGAATGACCGGCTGCTGAATCATCCCACGCCGCCTAGCGTGGCCGAGCCGGGCATCTCGCCGCAACTGCAGGAAGTGATCTATCGCGCGCTGGAGCGCGATCCGCGGAACCGCTACGCACGGGCGCGGGACTTCGAGCACGATCTGGAGCATCTGGACACAGTGGGAGTGGAAGACCGCGAAGAATTGCGCGACTGGGAGAAACGCAAATCGCATCTTTCGCGGCGCATTCTCTACTACGCGGCACTAGCCATGGTGCCGGTGGTTGTGCTGCTGATCATGGTGCTGCTCGCACACCGCCACTGAGCGCGCTTTCCACGATTTCAGGCCTCGATCCTCATGTCATCCTTACGACTCAGGCACTAGGATTTCCTATGCATATTCATCTTCAAAATGCCTGAAGGAGATCCATGGCTAAGTACAAACTCGAGTACATTTGGCTCGACGGCAAGAAGCCGATCCCAGAACTGCGCGGCAAGACAACGATCAAGTCGTTCGATACGACACCAACGCTCGAGGACATGCCTCTGTGGGGATTCGACGGCAGTTCCACGATGCAGGCCGAGGGCAAGAGTTCCGACTGCATTCTGAAGCCTGTGGCTCTGTACCCGGACGCAAGTCGCAAGGATGCTTACATCGTACTGAGCGAAGTGATGCATCCGGACGGCACGCCACATCCGACAAACGCGCGCGCTACGATTGAGGACGATCCCGATCTCTGGGTGGGCTTTGAGCAGGAGTACTTCCTCTACAAGGACGGCCGCCCGCTTGGCTTCCCCAGGGACGGCTACCCCGGTCCGCAGGGCCCCTACTACTGCGGCGTAGGCTACAAGTACATGGGCTCGATTGCGCGCACGATCGTGGAAGAACATCTGGAACTGTGCCTGGCAGCCGGCATCAACCACGAGGGCATCAACGCCGAAGTGGCCAAGGGCCAGTGGGAGTTCCAGATCTTCGCCAAGGGCTCAGCCAAAGCGGCCGACGACACCTGGACGGCGCGCTACCTGATGATGCGCTTGTGCGAGAAGTATGAAGTGGACGTGATGTGGCACTGCAAGCCGCTGCGGGGCGACTGGAACGGCTCGGGCATGCACACCAATTTCTCCACCAAGTACATCCGCGAGGTGGGTGGTCAGGAATACTTCGAGGCACTGATGACTGCGTTCGACAAGAACAAGGAAGCGCACATCGCAGTCTACGGTCCGGACAACCATCTGCGCCTGACCGGCCACCATGAAACGCAATCGATCGACAAGTTCAGCTACGGCTTGTCGGATCGCGGCGCGTCGATTCGTCGCCAATCTGATCTGCATGGGCTTCTATGTGGCAGGACCGTTCTTCAACCTGGGCACCAAGATGGAACCCTTGACGGCGTTGGGCATCTCGGGAGCATGGGGTCTGTATGGCGCCATCTACTTCCTCCGCGCATCGAAGGCGAAGGGCAAAGCAGTACTGCTGGAGTCGAAGGGCGCCGCAAGCTAGGCACTCTTCCATCTGAACGAACAGGCTGGG
>WSSedB1CaDRAFT_10000310_pt1 | contig 22097 bp, 20 predicted proteins | sample WetSurSB1Cattail_FD_9460 | JGI IMG/M metagenome (IMG submission 9460)
CGAAGCCGATCTCTACCAGGCCGCCGACAAGTTCACACTTGAACTGGCCAACCCCGAAGCGCCGGTCACGGCGGGAATGCAGTGCAAACTCTACATCAACGGCAAACTGGAATTAACCGGCCTGATCGACAAAACCGCAAAAAAATACGATAAGAACGGCCGCACCCTGACCGTAGAAGGCCGTGACCTGATGGGCCTGCTGGTAGACAGCCACGCCGAGCAGTTTGTCACGGTCCAGGGCAAAACAGTCAAACAACTGGCCGAGTTGCTGCTCAAAACAGTGCCATACATTCAGCGCTCACAAATCATCTACCAGCAGAACGTAGTCGGCAAACTCAAAGGCAAGAAGAAAGCCGTCGATTCACCGCTGACAGGTTTCATAGACACACCCCAGAAGTTCAGCCAAATAGAGCCGGGCATGACCGTATTCGAAGTGCTGGCTGTCTATGCCGCCAGCCGTGGTTTGATGTTTTTTGCCATGCCCGACGGAACGCTGGTGTTCGGCCGTCCAAAGATCACCGGCGACCCGCTGTTCAGCGTCACCAGCCGCCTGAACGGCCAGGGCAACAACGTCGAGAGCGGTGACGAAATCGACGACATCTCCCGGCGTTACTCAAAAATCACCGTTGTCTCACAGGTGCAAGGGCTGGAGGCGCATGCCCTCGATGCCACTAAAATCAACGCAAAAAAAACCGCCGTCGATGCCACCTTCCCGTTTTATAAGCCAATGGTGGTCAAGCTCAACAACGACAGCCAGACACCGGCCCTGCACGCCCGCATGCTGCTGGAAAAACAACGTCACGACGGCTACAGCCTGGCCTACACCGCACCGCTCCACAGCCAGAACGGCCACAACTGGGCCATCAACGAACTATGCACTGTCAACGACGAAGTGCTGAATGTCCGGCGCACCCTGCTGGTCTTCAGCCGCCGTTTCCGAAAGACCAAACAGGGTAGCTGGACCGACATCAAGCTCGGCCCTCCCGGCCTCGTGGCGGCCAGCTCATGATACGCGGCATCGTTAAAAGTGTCGTTGAAGGCGCCATTAAACGCTTCAGCGCCAGCGGTCGCGCCGATGAAACCATCGACAACCGCGAGTACTTTCAGCACTACGGCTATACATCGCGGCCGCTTGCAGGCGCTGAAATCATCATCATCCGCGAGGGCGGCCACTTTGTCGCCGTGGCCTCCGACGACCGCCGTTACCGCCTCAGCCTGGAAAACGGAGAGGTGGCGCTTTATGACGATCAAGGGCAGAAGGTTCACTTGAAGCGCGACAAAACCATAGAAATCAGCGGCTGCGACACGCTGGTGGCCACGGTCGGCATAAGCGCTACTGTCACCTCTCCAACGGTCACAGTTGTTGCGTCCACCAAGGTGACCCTACAGACGCCGTTGGTTGAATGCACACAAGATCTCAAAGTCGATGGCGATATCGTCGCAGCCGGAGACATCAGTGACGCCAACGGCACAAAGAGCATGTCCGGCATGCGGCAAATCCACGGCGTCCACACCCATCCTCACCCGGCGGACGGCGTCCCGATCCCCGCGCCAAACGAGGCAATGTAAATGGACTTCAAACTCACCTACAACAACCAGACCGGGACCATTGATCAAAGCTTCGACCAGGCCGGGGATATCCTGAACAACATCATTCTCTCCCTGGCCATCAAAAAAGGCACCTGGTGGCACGATCTCAACTTCGGTGTCGCTGATCGTCCCCGGCTGAAAAACACCCCAGCCACTGCCCGGTTGATCAAACAGGACATCGAACAGGCCTTGCAATGGATCATCGACGCCGGTCGCGCCACAAGCATTGCCGTTACCACCTGGCGCGACGACACCGACCGGCACCGTCTGAATATCCATGTCACAGCCACCCAGGCCGACGGCCGTGTCGTAACCTACTCCACATTTAAAGAGGTGGTTTAAATGTCCTTTACCGTGCCGACATACGACGCACTGTTAAACACAATCTTGACTGATTACGTCAATCAGGAATTCCGCGACTCAGATGGGAACGTTATCCCCGCTGATACGTCCAAAGGCTCTCTGATCTATGTAAAATCCGCTGCCATTGCCTCGACCTTGTGGGGGCTTTATCAACATCAACGTTGGGTCGCGGATCAGATTTTCCCAGATACCGCAGATGTTGAATATCTGGAGCACCACGCATACATACGCGGCATTTCCAAAAAAACAGGCGAAACCAACGCGGAACTCCTGGCCCGGCTCCTCGACTATATCCGCCGCCCACCCGCTGGCGGCAACAAGTACGATTACGTCAAGTGGGCGCTGGAAATCACAAACGTATCGGCCGCCTATTGCATCCCCCTGGGCCAGGGACTCGGCACAGTGGACCTGGTGCTGTTGTCCGATACGACCGCTACCGGCTCCGAGATCCCAACAGCGGCCCTCCTGGCATCGGTGCGGGAATACATAGTTGATTTATGTCCGACCCACGTCAAAAGCCTGCGCGTACTGGCTCCTGAGATTGTCAACCAGGCAGTGACTATGGCCGTAACCGGATCGAGCGCCAACCTGACAGCAATAGCGGCGGACATCACATCATATATGCAAGCACTCATCCCCGGTCAGCCGCTCTACCGGGCGCAGCTTGCCAACATAGCGATCCAGAACGGAGCGGACGACGCCACCGTCACCGTACCGGCTGCAAATGTGACGGCCACCAGCTACCAGATAATCAGGCCGGGAGCGATCAATGTCGCATAAAGATGTGCTCAAACAACTTTTCCCCTTGGAGTTGGGCGGAATGTTCGATGCGGATACAGCTCTCGAAGGCAAGGCGCTGGACACAGCACAGGCACGGGCGGAAGGCCTATTGAGACAGATATTCGCCGACATGGCGGCAGAGCTTTTACCCGACTGGGAAAGGGTGTGCGGCCTGACGCCGGGGTCGTCCGATCCGTTGCAACTCAGGCAACTCATGGTGGTCAAAAAACTGCGCGAACTGGGCGACATCAAGTCTCCGGATTTTGTAGCTTTGGCTGCCGCGCTCGGCTTCACCGTCACAATCGTCCAGTTGACGCCATGCATGTGCGGGTGGAGTCGTTGTTGCGATCGTCTCTATACGACGGACATCTGGTGGATCTGGCAGATAAACGTGCTGGGCACCCCATCATATTATTTCCGTTCCGGTCAATCCGCTGCTGGAGAGCGGCTCAGTTGGTTTCCTGCCGCAACCGCGCTGGAGACATTGTTTAACGACATCAAACCGGCCGATGTCTGGCTCTGGTTTGTTTATCCATCATAGGAGGCAATAAATGTCAAAAACCGCTTTTACCGACGGAGATCCCAGCCTGGGGCAACTCGGCACCGTCATCACAGCCGCATTCCTGACCGCCCTGCAAAACCATCGTCACGACGGCCAGGACCAGGACAATTCCTGTCCGATGGATTACGCAGCCGACACTGGGGTGGCTAATGCATACGTGGTGTCATTAACCCCGGCGCTGACCTCACATATTGCGGGACTGAAAATTATCTTCAAGGCGGTTAACGCCAACACCGCCGCGTCTACTATCAATTTCAATGGGCTCGGCAATAAAACAATCGTCCGCCGTGACGGCACTGCATTGCAGGACGGCGACATTCCCGCCGGGGCGATCTGCCCGGTTGCCTATGACGGGGCGAATTACCAACTGTTGTCCGCGCTGCCGATACAGACTACTGCCAACGATGCGACGTATGCTGACAACAGCACAAAACCGGCATCAACTAACTGGGTGCGTGGGGCAATGTCCGCCATTGCTATCGCTGCGGGATTCGCGTCGAGCTTCGCCGGATCCGGCTATGTCAAATTCCCGAGTTGGCTCGGCGGATGGATTATTCAATGGGGGCAGGTGCTGGCCAATGCTGGCGGCGCAGCAACCTCATTAACGTTTCCAACAGCGTTCCCGTCGGCGTGCTATCAGGCCGTTCTCTCCCCTACAGGAACAGGGACGTCAACAATCTCAGCATGGTTAGATTCATTGTCAACCACGGGCGGGGTTTTTCACGCTACTGCAAATTTCAACACCATCTACATCGCCATCGGAAAATAAAGGAGTAGGTTATGTTTTATTCAAAATCGACAGGTGGGTTTTACATCACCGCTATTCATGGCGATAACATTCCGCCCGATGCGGTGGAGATCACGGCTGAACAGCATTCAGACCTACTACAGGCACAGTCCACTGGTGCCAGTATCCAGACCGACTCCAAAGGCTACCCGGTGGCCGTATTCCCTCCGGAAAAGACGCTGGCCGAACTCCAGGCCGCAGCCTGCGCCATCACCGACCAGACAGCCGGAAGTGTGCGCCAGAAGTACATCACCACCAGCCCCGGCCAGGAAGCAACCTATGGCGAAAAGTCACGCCAGTGCGACGCCTACAAGGCGGCAGGGTATCCGGCCCCACCGGACCCCGTCCTCTACGCCTATATAATCGCCGAAAAGAACGCCAGGGGCGACAGCACTACATACCAGCAGGCATGTGATGCCATTCTGGCCGAGCGCGACACATGGTCCACCTTGGGTGCCAAGATCGAAGAAGCCCGGCGCAAGGCAAAACTCAATATCAAGGCAGCAACCACGGCGGAAGGTGTGGAAACCGCGAAAACCGAAGGATTGACGGAACTATCAGCCCTGTAAGGAGGCGCTATGTATCGTCCTGAACCGCTTGATATCGTGGTAGTAGATGGTCACCCCTACAATCCTCTCCACCTGGCTATCATGTGGCGAGGACTTGACATGGGAAGCCACTGCCTGACCGTCAAGAACATCGACGGTGCGGTCTGGTCTCCCCAGGCCGGTGGCATCCTGGACAAGAAACTTTCCGACTATGCCGGAAGGGATATAACGGTTCACCGCTACCAGGGTGAAGTGGATTGCGAGAGGTTGTGGGTATGGGGTTACGCAAAACAGGATACATGCAAGGGTTACGACTTTACCGCCTGGATGGGCTTTGCCACTGGCCTCAAGTCATTGTCCAACGATGAAGAGCGCTGGACCTGCGCGGAGTTCCCCTACTGGATGTTTCATGGCAACGGCTATACGCTGACGCCGAACGACGAGGCGTTCATCTATCCGCGTTTTTTCAGGTTTAACCCACTATTCAAGGAAGTTTGGAAAGGAAGGATTTAGAAGAAAAAGAAGAGGCAGCGACCGGCAGGTATGACGAGTACCAACCGGTCGCTGATCCACAGAATACCCTGTGAGCCAGCCAAGGCTGCCCCGCTCTGATCAGAGCAGCGGGAGCCTACCATAAACCCATCAAAACTACAATGGAGGCGCTCACAATGAGACATTATCCGATATTGGCATGGCCAGGCGGTAAACGTCGCCTGGCAAAGAAATTGATCCCTATAATCACCAGCCGCCCGCACCTCTGTTATGTTGAGATTTTCGCAGGTGGCGGCAGCATGTTCTTTCTCAGACAACCAGCAAAGGTTGAGGTGTTAAACGACATAAACGGCGAAGTGATTAATCTCTACCGTGTGGTCAAAAATCATCTTGAGGAGTTCCTGCGACAGTTTAAAAACGCCCTTGCCAGCCGCCAAATATACGAATGGTCCAAGGCAACGCCTCCGGAAGTGCTGACTGATATACAAAGAGCGGCCCGGTACCTGTACATTCAAAAGCTTTCCTTCGGCGGCAAGATAACGGGACAAACCTTCGGCATATCCCCCAGCTCTCCACCGCGTTTCAACATACTTCGACTTGAGGAAGATTTAAGCCAGGCGCATTTTCGGCTTTCACGGGTTTGTATAGAGCATCTTGATTGGTCGACCTGCCTTAAAAAATACGACCGGGATTACACCCTCCATTTCCTTGACCCGCCGTACTGGCAAACCGAAGGCTACGGAGTTCCATTCCCCCTGGAGGAATACCACAAGATCGCCGAGGCCATGAGAACCATGAAGGGCTCGGCGATCCTGACGATCAACGACCACCCCGAGATGCGAAAAATCTTCAAGGAATTTCGGATGGAAACGGCGGAGATCAACTACACAATCGGCGGGGCAGGCAAGGGGCAAAACAGGCGGGAATTAATCTTCAAAAACTGGTGACAAAAGAGGGGGCTTAACATTACGTTTAAGCCCCCTCTTTTTTACAGTATTCCACTGCCAATCCATTCGCATGTCACTGCCAAACCACTCGCCGCGTTACACTTACCACATGTTGTGGGGAGGCTGGTGCATGTGTGTATTGGAGTGCATGGGCAAAAAAAATGCCCCAAAAGTGCGCCACGAAAAATGAAAAAGGGTTACAGCTTTCCGCTGTAACCCCTTGATTTTATGGCGCGCCCGATAGGATTCGAACCTATGACCTACGGCTTAGAAGGCCGTTGCTCTATCCGGCTGAGCTACGAGCGCATACGCGACAAATTATAAGCAAAAAACTCAAATATGTCCGCAGATTGACTAAATGGGTAAATACTATACCCGTAAATGTACTCTCGTGTCCATAAGTAATTGACATGAGTCTTATTTCTTTGGTTGGTTAGATAAAAAAACCGCCGGTAAAAGCCGGCGGTTCAAGTCACCTGTGTAAAAAAACATTATGCCTGGCTTGCCCACAAACCATGAAGGTTGCAGAGCTCGCGCGCCGTAACGTTTTTTGCGGAAACGTTGAATGTGGCTGTGGGAACATCGCCCGGCTTGAGAAACTGACGATATGCCTTGCCGTCGGCGATCAGTTCGATCCATTCGATGTAATGCTTTTCTTCCATCGGGTGGAGCACGCTTCCAATCGTGACCTTGATGCTGTCATTGCCGATTTCGATTACGGGAACATGTTTTTCCTTTGCGGCATCAACAGTGTTTTCCGTCAAGAGATTCATCGGCTGTCCGCAGCAGACCAGTTCACCGCCACCCTCGTGGACAGTTTCAACAATAATTCCGCACACCGCGCATTTGTAGACTTCCAGTTGCTTTGCCATTTATTACTCCTCCTCTGTGTAATTAATTCTGCCTGTAATTAAAGCCTCTTAGAACTGTTCATTTCTTCTTTCGCGCTATTTGTTGACGCCGAATTGAAATGCGACAAATCTTATCCTTTATTTACCGCATATATTTTAATTTGCAAGCGGCAAATCAAAAAAAATGGGAAGGCGACAACGCCTTCCCATTGATACTACGGGAATCCGAAGAGTTAACCGGTTTTTCTTCCTCCCTCGGCAGCCCATTTTTCCAGCATGGCGGTTGTGACCGACTTGGGGCGTTCGATGGGGTAGCCAAGCGCCCGGTCCCAGGTGATATTGGCCATACAGCCGATTGCGCGGCCCACGCCGAAAAGCACGGTATAGAAATCCCATTCCTTTACGCCGTAATAAGCCTGGATAACGCCTGACTGTGCATCGACATTCGGCCAGGGATTTCTGGTCTTGCCATGTTCGGTCAAAACCGCGGGCGCAGTTTCATAGATCATTGATACAAGTTTAAAAAGGTGATCCTCCATGAGGCCGGGTGTTTTAAGACAGAAATCGCGCTGGGCAAGGTAACGCGTGTCTGTTGTGCGAAGCACCGCGTGGCCGTATCCCGGAATGACCTGGCCTGCATTGAGAGTTTCCCAGAGGGCTTTCGTGACATTTTCCTTTGTCGGCGCTTCACCATTGAGTTTTTTCTCAAACGCCATGATCCATCGCAGAACTTCCTGATTGGCCAGTCCGTGAAGCGGGCCGGCAAGTCCGTTTAGCCCTGCCGAGTAAGCATAGAACGCATCCGACAACGCGGATGCGACCAAGTGCGTGGCGTGGGCGGATACGTTGCCTGATTCGTGATCGGAGTGAACGATGAAGTACATTCTGGATACATCGTCATACGGGGGATCGATGCCCATCATGTGTGCAAAGTTGGCCCCCAGATCAAGTTCGGGATTAGAGGTGATGATATCGCAGTTCTTATAGCGGAAGCGGTAGATAAAGGCGGCGATTTCGGGCAGGCGGGCCACCAAGTCGCTGGCATCCTCGTACATATACGACCAGGCATCCAGCTTGTTGAACTTGCCGGAATTATAAAAACGGCTGAACTTCGAATCCCGTTGCATGGAAAGTACTGCGCTGGAAAGCATGACCATGGGATGGGTGCCGACCGGCAGCGCACGGATAATATCATACACATAATAGGGAACATTTGCGCGAGCCCTGAAATCATGAAGAACTTCCTTTACCTCATCTTCAGTCGGGACATCGCCGGTCAGAAGAAAATACCAGAAAGCTTCGACTGTTGGATACGTTGATCCTTCAATTTTGGGTAACGCTTCAAAGGTTTCGTTGATGGTCTTGCCGCGAAAGCGGACGCCTTCATAGGGATCAAGATAGGAGATGTCGGTTACCAGGGAGGGAATGTCGCGGCCACCACCGATACACTGCTCTATTGTTACATCATCTATTTTGATCTTGCCAAATTGCTTGATCAATTCCCGTGTTCTGGGACGAAAATCCTCAATTTTATTACTAAGAGTATCTTTCAATGACATCTCGCGACCCTCCTTTTTTATGCAGTATCTCTGGAATTAGTATACCAGATCAAGGCTTGGTAACACAAACCGGCCCTGTAACGTTCATGTAACGATCTGAGAATTTATGAATCGTGCGGCAGAATAAAACGCTTTGAGTCCAGCGGGTATCATCGAGGTAGAATCATCAACTCTTCATTGTAATATGTAAGCTGTTTTACTCCGGTATCGCTGACATGGAAGGTGTTTTCAATGCCGATTGCCCCTTCGCCAGGGTAGACAAGTTTTGGTTCAAAGGCAAATGTCATCCCCACCTCCATTTTCATGTTGTCAAACCCACGGGCAATAAAGGGATATTCATCGATTTCAACGCCCAGTCCATGGCCGATAAATGAGACCTGGGATCCAGGCGCACCCATGAAATTGTCAGCATGGCCCATCTTTATCGCTAGATCCAGGCATTCCGCATAGACTGTTCCCCATGGTGTACCGGGAACAGCTATTTCCTTCATCTTTTCCTGTATTTTCAGCATGTCGTCATATCCCCTGCACAGTCGTTCAGGCAGGGAGCCGATTGCGAATACGCGGGTCTGGTCGCAGAGGTATCCGTCAACGCAGCTTCCGAAATCCACAATGATCGGCTCGTTGCGGGCAATCTTCTTCAGGCCGGCGCTTTGTCCGAATGAAGGGTTGAGCCCCATCCCTCCCAGCGGAGTGTCGGCGTAGGCGGGAACCGCGCTATCGGAGCCGGAAAAAATCTGGGCGTAAAAGAGCTCCGAATTGAAACCTCGCATACGCATCAGTCCCTGATGCCCGAGTTTTCTTGCGGTCCACTCCAGGTCGGCTGCCAGTTCAAGGTCTGTCATTCCCTCGCGGATTATCTCCCGCGCTCGCTCGAAAACCGCCTGGTGCTGGTCGGCTGCTGCTTTTATGAGATTAATCTCGTATGGCGACTTTATCATGCGTACGCGGCGGATGAGAGGCGTGGCATCCACGTAGGCGGCATCGGGATATATTTTGCGGTAGCGCTCGAAAAAATTGACCGGCAGCACATCCAGTTCCAGACCGATCCGGTGGGGTTCGGGGTAACCGTACTCGGCCAGCCGCGCTGGAATGTCCTTCATTGAGCCGAAAGGGATGACTTCCTGAAGAGCCGACTCCCTGCGGGCTCGCTCAAAATCCTTGCGAACCATGTATAATGGCGCGCCCTTGGCGGGGATATACAGGTTGCCGCTTTGAATGGTGCCGGTAAAATAAAACAGGTCTGCATTCTGTACGATGATTACGGCATCCAGGCCATCTTCAGCCATGTATTGCTGAAGTTTCGCATAACGTTGCGCCAATTCGGAGGCGGGAGTCAGACGCATATTTACAGTTCCTCTATTGTAGTGCTCAAACTATTTTGTCAGGCCTGAATCCGATGACGTCTTCCCGGCTTCACTCGCTCAAAATGCCTCACTTCCGGCGTTTCAGGCATGATTAGCGTTCTGGGCGCAGATCATCCGGCACAAGCGGCATGGAGCGTCACAGGCGGCGATTGACTCAGGCATTTCATTCGTTGCGCCGTACAGACGTTATCGGATTCTTGTCAGGGCTATGCCGGAGGAAGCGGAGGAGGAGCTATGAACATGTCCGCAAGTTCGGCTGTCTGGCCGGCTGCTGCCCAACTTGCCATGCCTTGCTTCCATACCAAACTCTCCGGTGTTAATTGACCGGATTGGGTCATCTGTAAAAGTACGTTTGTGTCATGCGGCCCGGTCTGCTTGCCATTGACCGCAACGAAAAACCGGGTTTGGGACGGCAGTGGGGGAGGGGTGGCGGGAGCAGCCATGGTCTGACCAACAGCCATTCCACCCATGGCAGAGCCCATCTGGCCGGCCATGCCGAACCCGATTCCCGCTCCAACTCCGGCCGCCGCCAAGCCTCCCGGATTGTTGGCTGCATCCCGGATGGCGCTGGCTGTCTCATATTGGGTATACTCCTGCATGTTTCCGATGACCCGCATGGCGCCAGCCTTGTCGATGGCTTTTTCCACCTCGGCCGGGAGGCCGATATCCTGAACCTGAACCTCGGTCAGTTCCAGTCCCAGCGCCAGCATGGATGGAGCAACCCTGGTCCGCAGCGTGTTGCCCAGTTGAACAACCTTGCTTTCCAGATCAATCACGGGAATACCGGCATCAGGCAGCGCCTCTTTGATGTGGCTGCCGATTTTGCCCCGCAAATTATCCTCGATCGATGCGGTGGAAAACAGGTCATCGGTGCCGACGATTTCACGGATGAACAGAGCCGGGTCCTTGAGTTTGATGGAATAGAGTCCGAATGCCGTGACCCGGACGGCGCCCAATTCAGCATCACGCATGGTTGCAGGGCCTGGAGTGCCCCATTTCAGGTTGGTAAACTGGCGGGTGCTGCAGAAGTAAACTTCAGCCTTGAAAGGACTGGAAAAACCGTATTTCCATCCTTTCAATGTTGCCAGTATCGGCAGGTTTCTTGTTTCCAATGTATACGTTCCCGGTTTGAACACATCCGCAAGCTTGCCTTCATTGATGAAAACCGCTGCCTGGCCTTCGCGTACCACCAGCTTGGCCCCGTATTTTATCTCGTTGTCATAGCGCGCAAAGCGATGGACAAGGGTGTCGTCCGTGTTATCCAGCCACTCGATGATGTCAAGCAGTTCACCTTTGAGTTTGTCCATGAGTCCCATGTAGTTATGCCTCCCTGGTGTTTTGAGTGTCAGTGCTTATATCAAAAATCTTGACAAGCTATGTTAAAATAGTGGGATATGGTGGTATAACTATCATGGATTGCTGTGGATGTCGAGATCACGCTGTTTGCTTGAATACTGATGCGCCGGGCATGATAGACTTGGCTGGTTGCCGGCGAAGGAACATGGTTACACCGAAGGAGGTACAGAGTGCTTTACAAGTCCCCCAATGAGTCCTTCAATGAATTTATTGTTGAACGAAGCGACCCGAAATGTATACGCTGCAAGGTCTGTGCGCGTCAATGCGCCTACGAGGTGCATAGCTATCTCGAAGCTGCGGACTGCATGACAGAGGATAGTACGCTCTGTATTGGATGCCGGAGATGTTCGGCGCTTTGTCCCACCGGAGCCATTACCATTACTCTCAACCAGGAGACCTTCAAAAGGAATGAATCCTGGTCGTCGGGCCATATCCGTAACCTCTATGCGCAGGCTGACAGCGGAGGGATTCTGCTGGCAGCCATGGGCAATCCGGCCAAATATCCTATTTACTGGGACCATCTGCTGCTGGATGCATCGCAGGTCACCAATCCGTCCATTGACCCTTTGCGTGAGCCGATGGAGTTGCGTACCTACCTGGGCAAAAAACCGGATCAGATCGAAGTTGTATGTGACAAAAAGACCGGCGCTGCCAGCCTGAAAACAAAGCTTTCACCCCAGCTCAAGCTTGAATATCCCTTTATTTTTTCCGCCATGAGCTACGGCGCCCTGAACCTGAACTGCCATCGCGCCATGGCTGCCGCGGCTCAGGAACTGGGTACACTCTACAACACCGGTGAGGGCGGTCTGCACAGGGACCTCTACCAGTATGGCAAAAATGTCATTGTCCAGGTTGCTTCCGGGCGTTTCGGCGTCAGCGAACAGTATCTGAATGCCGGGGTGGGAATCGAGATCAAGATCGGCCAGGGTGCAAAACCGGGTATTGGCGGACATCTTCCCGGAGAAAAGGTTGACGATCAGATATCCGAAACACGCATGATTCCGGCCGGCTCCGATGCCCTCTCTCCGGCGCCCCATCACGATATCTACTCCATCGAAGACCTGCGCCAGCTGATCTATGCGCTGAAAGAGGCGACCAACTACGAGAAACCGGTGTCGGTCAAAATTGCTGCCGTGCACCACGTTGCTGCCATCGCGTCGGGTATTGCCAGGGCTGGCGCCGACATCATCACCATCGATGGTTTTCGCGGCGGCACCGGCGCGGCGCCGCAGGTTATTCGTGACAACGTGGGAATTCCCATGGAATTGGCTTTGGCTGCGGTTGATTCCCGCCTGCGCGACGAAGGAATCCGCAATTCGGTTTCGATCGTTGTGGGTGGTGGTGTGCGTTCGTCCGGCGATGCCATCAAGGCCATCGCTCTGGGCGCCGATGCCATCAACCTGGGCACAGCCTCGCTGCTGGCCATGGGCTGCACCCTTTGCCAGCGCTGCTATACCGGCAAATGCCCCTGGGGAATCACCACCAACAATCCCTACCTGTCAAAACGGGTCAATCCGGAACTGGCAGCGGAGAAACTCGTCAACCTGATACACGCCTGGGGCCATGAAATGAAGGAAATTCTGGGCGGCATGGGGCTCAATGCGCTTGAATCGCTTCGCGGCAACCGTTACAAACTGCGGGCGGTGGGGCTTACCGAAAAAGATATGAATCTGCTGGGCGTCATGCCGGCTGGAGACTAACGGCGGTTTAATAGTTCGTGGTTTTAACCTTGAACATGGTTTTAAGAGGAACATCAATGAAACGCATATATTCCATCGAAGATGTCTGTATCGGCTGTCATCTGTGCGAGGTTGGCTGCATCACCGAACACTCGATCTCCAAAGATCCGGTTAAGGCCTTTATGCATGAGGACGAACGTCCCATCCCGCGTTGTACCGTGGAAGAACTGAACGGCGGAATTACGTCCCTGTCAACCACCTGCCGTCACTGTGATGAACCGGACTGCCTGCGCGCCTGCATCTCCGGCGCAATCCAGAAAAACGCCGAGGGGGTAGTCCGGATCGACAGGGAACAGTGTGTCGGTTGCTGGTCCTGCGTCATGGCCTGTCCCTACGGAGCCATTCAGCGCAATCTGGCCAGGAAAAAGGCCAACAAGTGCGATCTCTGTCCGGATCGTCAATCGCCGGCTTGTGTGGATGCCTGCCCCAACAGAGCGCTTGTGTACAGGGAGGGAAGCCAGAAATGAACTATGTGATCGTCGGAAATTCCGTGGCTGCCGTGGGCGCCATTCGTGCGATTCGCTCACTTGATCAACAGGGCAACATTACGGTTATCTCCCGTGAAAAACACAACGCCTATGGCAGGCCTCTGATTTCCTATCTGCTGGGAGGCCTGATCAAAGAGAAGCGGATGGCATATATTCAGGAGAGCTTCTACAGCGATAACCGCATCAATCTGCTGCTGAACACCGTTGTGGTTAGCGTTGACACGGCTGCAAAAAAAGTCAGGCTGGCAGGCGGTGATTCCGTTTCCTATGACAAGTTGCTGCTGGCAACCGGTGGCGATCCCTTTATTCCTCCCATCGAGGGGCTGGCAGACAGGGATCGTGTTTTTACCTTCACAACCTGGGATGATGCCGCCAAGCTGAGGGTTATATCGGAGGATATCAACCGTGCCGTGGTCATCGGCGGTGGCTTGATCGGTCTGAAAGCAGCCGAAGGCTTGAACCTGCTGAACAAGAGCGTAACCGTGATCGAATTGGCCGACCGGGTGCTTTCTTCCGCCTTTGATCGTCCGGCCGGAAAGATCGTGGTCCGCAAGATGAAGGCAAACGGAATCGATGTCATTAATGAGGAGTCAGTTATTCGTATCGAGGGCGAGGGCTCGGACATCAGTGGCGTAACCCTCAAGTCAGGCGATTTCATCGCCTGCGACACGGTTGTGGTGGCAATTGGAGTCCGGCCTGCAGCCGGTTTTCTCAAGGGAAGCGGTATCGAGGTCAACCGGGGAATCGTGGTTGACAACACCATGGCTACCTCGGTCAAGGATGTCTATGCCGCAGGTGATGTGACCGAAGCAGTTGACTTCTTCAGCGGACAGAAAAACCCCATGCCGATCTGGCCGGATGCCTATATTCAGGGGGATATCGCCGGAACAACCATGGCTGGGGGCAGCAAGGAGTACGCCGGTGGTTTGCCCATGAATTCCATCGAGTTTTTCAAGGTGTCCACCATTTCCATGGGAGTTACCAATCCGAAAGACCCCGATGAGTATGAAATCCACACCTTCCAGGATATCCAGAATTACCAGTACCGCAAAATCGTCCTGAAGAACGATCACCTTGTGGGCGCTGTTCTGGTCGGCAATGTTGATCGAGCCGGTATTTTTGCGGGACTGATCAGGGAGAAAATCGACATGTCTTCTTTCAAGGAGAATCTGCTGCTTCCGGATTTCGGTTTTGTCAAATTATCCAAAGACATCAGGAGCCGGCTCTTTGGTCCCCAGGGGAAAATCGTTGATATGGAGAAACACAGATGAAACCACAACCCACACATATCTTTCAGAAAGACATCTCCAACTGCGGCCTGACCGGCTTTGTTTCCAAAAAAGGCGTGCGGGTCGAAGGTGCTGTGATCATCAAATCCATCACGTTGATGCATGATCGTGGCAATGGCCTGGGCGGTGGTTTCGGCGCCTATGGAATTTATCCGGACTACAAGGATTTTTTTGCGTTTCACCTGATGTATGAAAACAACATGGCCCTTCAGTTGACCGAGGAGTATCTGGAAAGCAATTTTTACATCGAACAGCAGGAAGATATTCCCACCCGCCGCACAAAATCCATTGCCAACCCTCCGGTGTTCAAGCGTTATTTTGTTAAACCGCTGGCAAACGATGAGTACCGTGAATCAATCGAGTTCCAGGGTTTGACCGAAGAGGATGTGATTGTCCGGCATGTCATGGCTATCAACCATGAAATCGAAGGGGCTTTTGTGGTGTCTTCGGGGAAAAATATGGGCGCCTTCAAGGGGGTCGGTTTTCCCGAAGATATTGCCGAGTTCTTCCGCCTGGAAGAGTACGCCGGCCACATCTGGACGGCCCACAACCGTTTCCCGACAAATACTCCCGGCTGGTGGGGGGGCGCTCATCCCTTCACCCTGCTGGACTGGTCCATCGTCCATAACGGCGAGATTTCGTCGTACGGCATCAACAAACGCTATCTGGAGATGTATGGTTATCTCTGCACCATGCTGACCGATACCGAGGTCGTTGCCTACATGCTTGACCTGCTGATCCGCAAACATGGGCTGCAGCCGGATCTGGCCTGTACAGCCCTGGCGCCTCCCTTCTGGGATCTGATTGACCAGTTGCCTCAAAATGAGCGCGAACTACTGACCGCAATCCGCCAAGTCTATGGCAGTGCGCTGCTTAATGGTCCATTTGCCATCCTGTTTGCCAGCAACAAGGGGTTGATCGGCCTGAATGACCGCGTCAAGCTCCGTCCGTTGGTTTGCGCCGAGCATGGGGATTTTGTCTACATGGCTTCCGAAGAAGCGGCCATCCGTGAAATCTGCCCGCAACCTGCCAGGATCTGGGCTCCGCGCGGTGGAGAACCGGTTATCGCCATGGTCGAGGGAACGGCTTGATATGGTATCGTGTACCTGAATACGATGACGTCTTCATGGCTCCTCTCGCTTGGAATGCCTGAGTTTTGGCGCTTCAGGTTATTGTGACTGCATTGGCGAAGTTCATCAGGCCGTAGCCGGTTGGTATTTATCGGCGGCGATTAGCTCCGGCATTACGCTCGATCCGCCATTCAGACGTCATCGTATTCAGGCGAGTTGTTCAACAGAGAAATACTTGTGGAGTTATCTATGAAAATTGACGCTCAAGGCATTTACTATCGCAACCTCAACGCCATGATCCGTGACGCAGTTGCATCTGGAGCCACCTCGATCGAGTTGAACAACGTTAATGGTCAGTACTACATCGGAGACGGTGTCAACAAGCCGGTGACGATTACGATTAACGGTGTTCCGGGTAACGATCTGGCAGCGTTCATGAACGGAGCAACCATTGTCGTACATGAAAACGCGCAGGACAATATCGGCAACACCATGAATGCGGGTAAAGTCATCGTCCACGGCCATGCCGGTGACGTTCTCGGTTATGGCATGCGTGGCGGCAAAATTCATATTCTCAAGGATGTCGGCTACCGTGTCGGTATTCACATGAAGTCATACCTTGAAAACAAACCGGCCTTGATTGCCGGCGGCAAGGCAGGTGATTTCTTCGGCGAATACATGGCAGGCGGCGTCCTGATCCTGTTGGGCATGTATTCGGATGATCCGGAAAAGGCCAAGCATGGCTATCTGCTGGGCACCGGCATGCATGGTGGTGTCATCTACGTTCGCGGCGATGTTGATGAGTCCAAATTATCGAAAGAAGTGGGCGTATTCGAGATGGATGCCGATGATCTGGCTGTTCTGGAAGGATACATAACTGATTATTGCACCGATTTCGGGCTTGATGCACACGAGGTTTTAAAGGAGCGTTTCGTCAAGATCCTTCCCCGCAGCAAGCGTCCCTATGGCAATATGTACTGCCCGATGCCGAAATAAAAGACTATGCAGAGATTGTAAAAAAAGGAAGGCACATGAAGTGTCTTCCTTTTTTTACGCGATCTGTGCCGCTACTCGCTCCGTTGCGGCGCCATGCGGTTTGCGGCCTGGTCACCCGAAATTGCCATATAGGTGCTGCTGGCACGGGCGATCAGCTGACTGTTCTCATCCAGAATATCACATTCGACCAGTCCGGTTATTTTTCCCCGTTTGATAACTTTAGCATTGGCGGTGAGTTTTCCTTTCCAGACCGGTTTCAGATAGTTGATTTTCAACTCCAGGGTTGTCAGGGATTCTTCCTCTTTCAGTACGGTAAAAAATGCTACTCCCATGGCAGTGTCGGCTATGGCGCACAGCACCCCTCCGTGGAGTGTTCCCATGGTGTTGGCATGTTTTTCGGACGTGTCGTATCCAAGCACCGCCTGACCGGGTTCAACCGACACGAGACTCATGCCGAGTAACTCGGCGATGGGCATCAATGGCTGTTTGCTTTCCATAAGCTTCCTGGCAAGATCCAATCTGCTTGACATGAATTGATTCCTCTTTTCGTTGGGATGTGGACCGGCGAGGATTCCTGGAAATTTCCAGCCTGTTTCCGATAAACAACAAAACCCGCACCGGCCTGAATAATGAGATGTAGTCAGGTGTTTTTCCGGTTATCCAGAATATCCCTCATTGTTTTGAGCAGATCGGACGGCGTCACCGGTTTGGACATGAAGCTGTATTCGTTTTCCATGATGCCTCTCTCGATAAAGATGTCGTTCGTGTATCCGCTCATCAGAAGCACTTTCATATCCGGCCGGATCTTCCTGATTTCCTCGTAAAGACGTTTGCCGTCAATCTTCGGCATTATCACATCGGAAACAAGAATGTCCACCTCTGTTTGATGCTCCATGAACTTGTCCAGGGCATTCTGTCCATCCACGGCCTCGATTATTTTATAACCTGCCTCCTCAAGTATCATGCTGTGCAGTTCCCGTATGGCTGCATCGTCTTCGGCCAGCAGTACGGTTTCAGTGCCACCCGGGGGAGGTTCATAAATTATGGATTTCTGTACTTCCTCTTCAACCGTGTCGATGAGCGGCAAATAAACACGGAACGTCGTTCCCAGGCCAGGTTTGGAATCAACGGTGATGTATCCGTTATGTTGCTTGACAATCCCGTAGATAATGGCCATGCCGAGGCCGGTTCCCTTGCCAGCTTCCTTGGTGGTAAAGAATGGTTCGAAAATCCTCTTGCATGTTTCCTCATTCATGCCGTGTCCGTTGTCGGAAATAGTGATACAGCCATAGTGCCCCGCTTCTCCGAAGCCATGCTGATGGCGGAAATTGTCATCCATATCAGCGCTTGAAATCTCGACAGTCAAGGAACCACCTTTGGGCATGGCGTCCTTGGCATTTGTTACCAGGTTCATAATCACCTGTTCGATTTGTCCCTTGTCCGCCATAATGGTCAGACCGGTATCGGTAACGATGGTTTTAAAGTCAATGTCTTCCGGTATCAGGCGCCGCAGCATTTTTCTCAGTCCCCGGGCTATTTCACCCAGATCCAGGGGTTTTGTAAGCAAAACCTGTTTTCTGCTGAAGGCAAGCAGACCGGCAGTCAGTTCCGCTGCCCGCCCCGTTGCTGCCAGTACCTGTTCCACATGATGCCTCAGCGGGTGCTCGCGTTCCATCGCGAGAAGGATAATTTCCGAATAGCCGGTAATTACAGTTAATATGTTGTTGAAATCGTGGGCAATTCCGCCGGCAAGCTGACCAATTGCCTCCATTTTTTGCGCCTGATAGAGCAGGACTTCGAGGTTTTTTCGATCATCTTCCGCTTGGTTGCGTTCGGTGATATCACGGCTGATGCCGATCAGGCCGAGGATGTTTTTGTAATCGTCATAGAAGGGTGTCTTGAGTGTGTCGAGCAGGACGCGTCTGCCATCGGGGTAGTCAACCCATTCTTCATTCCGGTGTGCTATGTGTCGGCTCAGCATCTGTTGATCCATCTCCCTGAAAAAGGAGGCCACCTCCTCGGGAAACAGATCAAAATCGGTCAGGCCGATCAACTCTTCCTCCGACCGTCCGGCAAAGGCTTCAAAGGCCCTGTTGCAGCCAAAATATTTACCCTCAAAATCTTTATAAAAAATGAGGTCCGGTATGGAATCGATCAGGGTATGCAGAAGATTCTGTTTTTCATCAAACTTGACTGCAAGGCCTTGATACTCCTTGACGCTTTCCCGCAATGCCTCATCTGTTTTCTTGAGTTCGGTAATGTCCCTGATGGCGGCGATAAGAACTGTTTGCCTGTTCCAGGTACATAGACGGGTAAAAATCTCAACGGGGAAAACGGACCCGTCTTTTTTACGGTGCAGACTGATTGGTATGTGTTGTTGCAGATCCTTAACTTGGGGACATGCTTTTTGAGGATCAGCGGTAAGTTCAAAGTTTTTCTTGTTCAGCAGTTCTTCCTTGCTGAAACCGTAAAGCTTAACGGCAGAGGCATTGGCTTCGAGAATCGCGCAGGTTTCACAGTCGATCAACATGATGGCATCGGATTGCAATTCAAAGAGCTGGCGATATTTGCTTTCGCTCTCCTTCAGCACCTCAACGGCCTGTTTGCGGAATCTGATCAGCAAGGCTGCCAGCAGTGAAAAGAAAAACATCAGCAGGGTGGCAACAACGATCACCTTACAGCGCAGCTTTTCGTAGGTTGCAAAATAGGCGCTTTCCTTGATCCCGACATACAGTGCGCCGATTACCTCACCATCTGGATTTTTGATGGGATCATAGGCAGCCAGATAAGGAATGCCCAGTATCAGCGCCTCGCCGCGGTATGGTTTGCCCTCCTTGAAAATAGCGTCACGGGCAGGCCCTTGCAGCCTGGTCTCAACTGCGCGGCTGTCATCGGATTTACGGATATTGGTTGAAACCCGGGTATCGCCCATGAAAATGGTGGCGGTACAGCCGAAAATCTCATGAATTTTATCGGGCAGTTCAAAGTTGCCGTTTACAACATAGTTGCCCGCCAACAGTTTGCCATCAACGATCCGGAAATCCCTGCCCTTGTTCCTGAGCAGTTCCCAAAAGGTTTTCAGGTGATGCTCCTGTTCGCGAATTGCCCACCCCCTTGATTCCTGGCGGATTTCGACAAGGAACATGGCCGTGGCGGATGCAAGAGCCACCGCAACCAGCAAAACATTGAACAGCATGAATCTAGTGGTATTTTTCATTGTGAACCTTGTGTCTTTCCTTGTCCATGAATGCAGGGGGGAAGATGATGTATTATAGCGTGTGGCGCAACCGCCTTACTAATAAAAAATTTTTCACTTGTACTAGGACCCTTGGGGAAAGAATGGCCTTTAACTAATTGAAAAGCCCGCCAATTAGTTAGGCGGGCTTCTGGTTCATCACCATGTGGAGTCCCTTTTCAAGGTTTCATCCGGATCTTCGTGTTTCCGGATCGATACTGCGTACATCTGTTGGGCCATGCCCGGTGGAGAATTATCGATAGTACCGCCTCCTTTACGGATTTCTGGCTCTTTCCCTATGTGTATTATAGCACTATAACGGATATATGGCCTGCACTAAAATATGTTAAGGAAAGATTTGTGGAATGGTCGCTGGTTACTCCCCGATAATCTTGACCAGAACCCTTTTGCGCCGTTTTCCGTCAAACTCGCCATAAAAGACCTGTTCCCACGGCCCCAGGTCCAGCTTTCCTTCCGTAATCGCCACAACCACTTCACGTCCCATGATGGTCCGCTTGAGATGGGCATCGGCGTTATCCTCATAGCCATTGTGTTGATAGCGCGAGTACGGCTTTTCAGGCGCCAGACCCTCGAGCCACTCTTCAAAGTCCCGGTGCAAGCCGCTTTCGTCGTCGTTTATGAAGACACTGGCCGTGATGTGCATGGCATTGCAGAGCAAGATGCCTTCGGCAATGCCGCTTTCTTTCAGGCAATCGGCAATGCTTGGTGTGATGTTGATGAACTCCCGTCGTTTTTTGGTTTCAAACCAGATCTCCTTGCGGTATGACTTCATGTGGCGCCTCCTGTCAGTGTTTTCAAGCTATCCAAAAGTCCTGCAAATAGCGGATCGTTATGGTAAGCTAACGTAGTCAAAGTATACCGGACCCCCCATCATGATCCAACGCATAAAACATTTTTTGTCCACAATACGCCTGAAAAGGCTCCTGCTGATCAGCTCCGCGGTTGCTCTGGCTGCAATGCTGCTGTTTGTCGCGGTGATTGCCGCTCTTCCGTCACTACTCTCCACTCCTTCAGTACAGAGATACGTTCGCGCTTCGCTTTCAAAAACGCTCAAGCGTCAGGTGACTTGGTCAATCCTGAACATCTCATGGTCCAATGGTCTGGAACTCAAGGGACTTGCTCTTGGATCCGGTCCCGCGCCCTTGCTGAAGCTTTCCATGGACGAGATGACCCTGGTACCGAAAGTCAGCCATAGGGATGGGCGCATGCGGATGGATCTCTCCATTCGCTGCCGGAACATCTCCGCTGAAGCCGCTCCCGGACCACCCAAGCCTCCCACACCGTTCAAGGAACCATTGACTGCCATAGCCGAGGCCGTGCAGAAGTTCGAAGGGATGGATTGGCCGCTGCCTGTTGATTTGGGGGTGATAATGGCGGTGGATCCGGTCAACCTTGCCTACCACGATCCGAAGTCCGGCCGCGGGCTGGCGCTGGGCAACCTTGCGTTCCGCTTTGAAATGCCGTCACTGGCGGACAAGCCGATCTTCGTCAGCCTTCGCAGCGACCTGGCTGTTGGTGGGCATCCGCTGGAAACCATCTCCCTTTCGGCTGACCTGAAACGGCTCGTAACGGCATCCCGGCGCATTCATCCGGCATCAGCGCTGGTAGCGCTCAAAGCTGACCTGTCGGGTAGTTCCCTGACCATTCAGGGCGGGCTGCAGGAGCCGGAGGGCTTTGCGGCAAAGGTTCGGGTTCAGCTTCCACAAATCATGGCTGCCTATGGGCCGCTTCTGCCGAAGCCGGCGCCTGCGCTGCAGGGGGATCTGGCGCTCGATCTGCTGGCCCGGTCTGATGAGGCACACAATCTCCACATCTCCACGGAGATGAGCGGTTCACGGCTCGCCATGAGCGGCGGACCTCTGCGGAAGGGGCGTCTCGGCCCGCTGAATCTTCAACTACGCCAGAAAATTGTTTCCGACCGGCAGAAACAGCAGGTGCGCTTTATTGATGGAAGCGCGAGGATCGATAAGCTGCTGACGGCATCATGGGAGGCGGTTGTTGACCGTCCGTCCGACAAGGATCGCGACCTGACGGCGCGGCTCGGCCTGGTCAGGGTC